>JAEEGK010001791.1_pt1 | contig 53751 bp, 41 predicted proteins | sample 8958771 | NCBI WGS metagenome assembly JAEEGK01 (sample SAMN16246547, study PRJNA631951) | gut metagenome | biome: gut microbiome; feature: rumen; material: SC-attached | host: Bos | place: Iran: Karaj | collected 2018-10 | reverse complement strand
TCTGACCGTCCCTTCGGACGGATACAATCCCCGTGTGGCGGCAGGCTGGACGAGTAACCTGATCAACGCCGGCGAAGGGATCGATGTGGATTTCTTCTTCAACAAAGAGCCGAAGGAGCGGATCCAGACCAAGCTGGGCCAACAGATCCGGATCAACCGCAGCCGTATTAAAGACGCTTCGGACACAAATACGGACTTCGACGATTTCGAAAGCGCGATCCAGTCCGGCTATTACCTGAAGGAAGGACTCGCAAATTATGAGGACTTCTACTACATGAACATCCTCGTGACCGTAACCGCGGACAGCCTTGAGAACTTGGAATGGCGGATCGCGGAGCTCAAACGCCTGGCAGTATCCCAGGACATGGATCTGCGGCTCTGCCGGTTCTATCAGGAGCAGGCGCTTCTGTCTGCTCTTCCTCTTTGCAGGCTTGACCGGAAACTGTATGAGCGCAGCAAACGGAACCTGCTGACCACGGCAGCCGCGAGCTGCTACCCATTCACCAGCTATGAGATGTCCGATGAGAACGGGATCCTGCTGGGCGTGAACCAGCACAACAACAGCCTGGTCATCGTGGACATCTTCAACAGCCGCACGTACAAGAACGCGAACATGGTCCTGCTCGGCACCAGCGGTGCGGGCAAGACCTTCACGTTGCAGCTCATAGCGCTGAGGATGCGCCGCAAAGGGACCCAGGTCTTTATTATCGCGCCTTTGAAGGGGCACGAGTTCCTGCGCGCCTGCCGCAATATCGGCGGCGAATACATCTCCATCAGTCCCGGCTCGCGGCAGTGCATCAATATCATGCAGATCCGGAAACAGGATCTCCGGTCCAATGAGATCATCGACGGCGTCGCGAACGACAACTCGATCCTGGCCAGGAAGATCCAGCAGCTCCATATTTTCTTTTCTCTGCTGATCCCGGACATCACACATGAGGAGCGCCAGCTGTTGGACGAGGCGCTGATCCGGACGTATGCTCGCAAGGGGATCACCCATAATAACGACTCGCTCGCGGACCCGGATCACCCCGGAAGCTACCGGGAGATGCCATTGCTCGGCGACGTCTATGAGATCCTCATGGAAGCTCCGGACACCCGGCGGATGGGCAACATCCTGAACCGGCTCGTAAACGGCAGCGCGAAGACCTTCAATCAGCAGACGAACGTGAACCTGAATAATCCCTATACCGTACTGGACATTTCCGAACTGACCGGCGAGCTTCTGCCCGTCGGCATGTTCGTCGCCCTGGACTACGTCTGGGACAAGGCGAAGGAGGACCGAACCAAAGAGAAGGCTATCTTCATCGACGAGGCCTGGGAACTAATCGGGTCCGACGAGGCCGGACAAGCCCTTTCCCCGACCAGCAGTGGCAAGGCGCTCGCGGGCGAATGGGTCCAGGAAATATTCAAAACGATTCGCGGCTACGGCGGTGCAGCTATCGCCGCGACACAGGATATCGGCGACCTCGAACGAAGCCGGACCGGAAAAGGAATCCTCAACGTCGCGAAGACGAAGATCATTCTGAATCTGGAGGATGACGAGGCAAGGCGTGTCCAGGACAGTCTGCACCTGACGGATGCGGAGATCCAGTCCGTAACCAGGTTTGAACGAGGCCAGGGCCTGATTTCTACGAACTCGAACCACATCACCGTCGCGTTCCAGTCATCGCCGCTGGAGAAACAGCTCATTACCACCGACCGTATGGAACTGAACCAGATCGTTTCGGAGCGGAAGCAGCAGGGTACTGCGGCGGCTGAAGAATAGGAGCCCAGCAATGAAGTATTCAAGGACTAACAAAGGCCGGGTGCTGCCTGTAGCCTTACAGATCCTGACCATATTCGGGGTCGTGGAACAGAGACAGCTCCGGCTTCTCTTCGACTTTCTGTCGGACAACGAGTTTGGGAAGATACTCTTCACACTTAAGAGAGAGGGCTTTGTCTTTATCTCAGCCGACGGCAAGTTCATCTCTTCAAGCCGATACACGATGGCACACAAGAAGCCGCTGGAGTCCGTAATGACATTCTGGGCCTTCATTCACCTGCGGGACAGGATAACGGATTTCTGCGCCAGCGATCCTCCTTCGATACTCACATTTACCGCCTCTGGGAGAGACTACGATCTGATCCCCGGTAGTGACGAGAACCTGCCTGCGATCAATGAGCAGATGTATTCCGTTCCCGATGAGACTGTTCGCCTTATCGTGACGAAGACGGTGGATATCCGCGAAAAGGTCGAAGCACGGAAGGATAACGATTTCCTCGTTCATGTGGGTCAGGACGGTGTTCAGCAGATCTATAGACTAAGAGGAGGAAACGATGGTCAGTCCTAAGTATATCAAAAGTCTGCACAAAACAGCGACAGACCTGGACGGCGCGAGCAAGGAACTGTATCAGATCGCAAAAACGTTCGAAGAAGTCGAGTTCTATAACCCCATCCATAAGATGATTTCGATCGTCAGTACGCTGGAGATGGCAACGGTCAGGGCCCGCAGTCTGACGGGGAGGCTGGTCAACAAAGAATCCGGTTACTTTTACGAAGAATCCGCGAGGGTTATGGGCATCAGCGTCACAGAGGAGCACGACTGGATCAAGATCACTGTTCCGGGCATGCTCCCGAAACGGAACCATAAGGTCAACAGTTCATTCCTCATGCGGCCCCTTAAAAACTCTCTGCAGGCCTTTATGCGAGAGAATCCCATGGAGAGATTCAGCAAATGTGCGATCTGCATCGTACACAAATACGATGAAGCCCTGGGGGTCCTGCGGGTCCGCGACTACGACAATATCGAGACCAAACGGTACCTGGACGTGATCGAGTCGCTGCTTCTGACCAATGACTCCGGACTGCTCTGTACCGTGCTCCAGTGCACGGAACTATCCACCCGCGACGAGACGGATTTCTATCTCATGCTGCCCGAAACGCTACCGAAATGGACTGCAAAACAGCTGAAAATCCATACCTGAAACCGGAAAAAACGAGGAGCCGAAAAAGGTATCCGGCAGCTCGGTTTTCTCTTACCTGACCATAGGGCGGTCATTTCGGGTATGCCTGTTTTCAAGCGTTTTCTTACGGGGTGTATTTGGTCTGGTAAGTTTTCAGCATCGGAAGCCAAGCACCTCCGTCAGCCGGGTCAGCCGGATCAGCCGTCTGTCCGGCTCATCATTTTGGGTCAGGAGGAATTGAGATTTCATGGCAGGAAAGAACGACAGATTACTGGCGCTGCTTATCATGGTCGGGTATTCCATAGAGTTTCCTACCAATCTGGCAAAGCGGATAGGAGGCCACTGGGACTGGAACCGGCACGTCATGTACAAAGCTATAGAGGACGGATATGTATCTCTGCTCCGGAAGAAAGACGGGAAGCATGTCCTGCGGTCTCTGCACATTACTGAGAAAGGCATCAGCTATATCGCAGAACGGGACCCGAAGGCGCTCGCAATGATCTACTCAAGGACAGACGACGGCATGAGGATCTATCCTTCATGGACAGAAAAGATCCGGAGGCTCCATGCGGTAGCGACGGGCCTGATCATGGCGTGTGCCGCCGGAGCGGTGTATCCTCCCGACGAGAAGCCCTCGCTCATGGCGCTTGGCAGAGAAGTGGATACGCTGCACCCTGATCCGGACACCGTGTATTACTATTCCCCATTCGAACTGCGGTCGGCTCTGGAGGAAAAGGAGGCCCGTCTTACCATGAAAAGTTCCCGCCTCATCGGCGTGATCATCCGCGGACACCGCTGCTATTTCATGTACTTCACCGGCGGGACCCGTATGTTCTGGCTTCAGCATGCGGAGGAGAACTACGTCGGAGGGATCGTCAGGCATCTGAAGATGCGGGGCTTCCCGATCCGGACGATTTCCCAGATCATAATCGGCAGCAGGATGCGCATTGCAGAAAAGCTCTGCCACAGTCCGAACACTTACGGGAGCAGATACTTTGTCGTCTCCGATGAATTCAACAACTGCTTCTTCGTCACCAACGACCAAGAAGGCGACGAACTGCTCAGACTGATCGTTGATCCCGACCTCGCCCTCCGGATCGACCGCCAGGCGCTTGCAGGTTTCCTTCCGCCCAGGATGAACACAAGGGCGTACGACGCGATCGACCCCGACGGTAACCGGCCCGTGATCCTCAATTACATGTGCGACCTGCAGCGGATCATGAAAATAGATCTGAACCCCTTCGGCTACAACGACAGTCCAATAATGCTCTGCCTGGACTATCAGGCACAGACGATCCAGCACATCACCGGCCCAGGCGTTGAAGTCAGGATCATCACAGGGAACGAAACCGTATGAAAAGGAAAATCAGAACCATACTGGGCCTGGCTCTCGCCATTCCCGGTGTCCTGTATATTACCGGGATCCTGGCCCAACTCATTATCAATGTCCGCGCGTGGAAAGCAGCCGGCGGCGATTACCAGGTTTCGCCCGGCCTTCCGTCCCTGTCCGTCGGCCCGATCCTGCACGCGCTTATCCAATTCCCGGAGAACCTCATCGCGCTGGGAGTCATCCTGCTCGGCCTGGCATTCGTCTTTTTCGGACTCAGGGTCGGCTGGGACAGCGGCGGCACGACCGATTCCGACCGCAACCTCATCGTATCCGGATCCGGCAGCTACGGGACTGCCAGCTTCATGAACCGAGAGGAAAGCGAATCATGCTTTGAAGTCACCTCAGCGAAGAAGACAACGCAGGACATCCTCGGCATGGTGAAGGACGGGCGAGTCCTGACCCTGCCCGCAAACACACGCCTGAACAGCAACCTGGCCGTATGCGGTGCCAGCGGTACCGGCAAGTCCAGATCCGTATCCCGCAACCTTATCTTCCAGGCGGCGCGGCGGGGTGAATCGGTCATCGTCACAGACCCGAAAAGCGAGCTTTACGAATCCATGAGCAGATACCTCAGGGATCAGGGCTATGAGGTGCGGGTATTCAATCTTGTCCAGATGGCGCACAGCGACAGTTGGAACTGCCTGGACGAAGTCGGCTCCAGTGAACTGATGGCCCAAACCCTCGCCGACGTCATTCTGAAGAACACCAGCGGCGATCAACGCGATCCCTTCTGGTACAACGCGGAACTGAACCTGCTAAAGGCACTCATTCTCTACGTTGCCCTGGAACTGCCGCCTGAGCGCCGGAACCTGGGCACTGTCTACGATCTCCTGTGCAGCGAAAGCGAGCGGAGCCTCTCCGCGATCATGGACGATATCCGCAAGGAACACACGAACCGCTTTACCGGCGAGCTCCTGCCCCCGTCCCCCGCGGCAGCGCCTTTCGCGATTTTCAAGCAGTCGTCGGAGACCGTACGCACCAGCGTGATCATCGGGCTCGGCAGCAAGCTTCAGGTAATGCAGTCGAAGGAGGTCCGGGACATCACGTCATATCACGAGATCGATCTGGAGCTTCCGGGCAAGAAGAAATGCGCCTACTTCTGCGTGGTATCCGACCAGGACAGCACCTTCGACTTCCTCAGCAGCCTTTTCTTCTCTTTCCTGTTCATCCGGCTCATCCGTTATGCGGACAACTACTGCGAGGGCGGCGTCCTGGACCCGAAAGTGAAGTTCATCCTGGACGAGTTCCCCAACTGCTGCCTGATCCCGGACTTCACAAAGAAGTGCAGTACGATCCGGTCCCGCGGCTGCAGCGTCGCAGTCTTCTTCCAGAACGTCGGCCAGATGAAGAACCGCTACCCCGACGATCAGTGGCAGGAGATCCTGGGTGCCTGCGACTCGACCGTATTCCTCGGCTGCACGGATATCCTGACGGCGGAGTACATCAGCGACCGCGTCGGTATCGCTTCCGTGGAGATCGAGGGCACCACCCGCGATATGAGTACCGTGCGCATCAGCGACTACACGCCAAGATTCCGCAGGACGAATTCTCTCGGCAAGCGCCAGCTGCTCACGCCGGACGAGGTCCTGCGCATGCCCCCGGACCAGGAGCTGATCTTCATCAGAGGTGAAAAGGTCATGCGCGCCAGGCGCTTCGACTACTCGCTCCATCCGGACTACAAACGACTGAAAAGCGAGAAGGCGATCAGCTATGAGCCCGACTGGGAATCCAGACGGGCTCATGATTCTATCGCCCTGCAGCTATCAGAGCCTGAACCGCAGCAAAAGCGGCCGGACACCGACCGGGGCCAGAAGAAACCACCTGCCCCACCGAAGACCTCCGACCAGCTCGAATGCGTGAACGCAGGCGATATCTTTTAGAAAGGAGATAGTTCTCAATGCCCAGAAAGAAAACTGAGTCCGACTCCCAGCCGTCCGAAGCCGTTCAGCCCGAACCTGAGGTCAGCAGGGCGGTCCCCGAAGCTCAGGCCGAACCGCCCCCTCCCGAACAGTCTGTCCGCAGGAGGGTATCGGAAGACATTCTGCAGCTGACCGAAGAAGAGGTCGGTCTGACCGCCGAGGACAGCGAAGACGTAAAGTGGGGTTACCTCGCCGGCGCAGCCAGACGCGGACAGATCCTCACCGGGGTCGTCAGCAGTATCGTACCCTCAGAATCCGGCAACCGCTCCTGCGCGGTGGAATTCGAGGGCATGCGCGTACTGGTCCCCTACCGGGAGATGACCTTCCGGGAATGGCCGGCGAACGAACTGCCGCCCAGGTCTGTGCACACGTTCATGCAGCGGATCCTCGGAGCTACCGTGGACTTCATTCCCGCAGGCGTCGACGTTCGGAACCGGGCCGCCGTCGGGAGCCGGAACGCGGCCATGCTTGAGCGCCAGAAGCAGTATTACGCATCCGGCAAAGTAAAGCCGGGGATCCGGGTCGCGTGCCGGGTCCTCGCGGTCGGCAACAATACGATGACGGTCGAGGCCTGCGGCGTAGACGCAGAGATCTACGCCCGCGACGTTTCCTGGGAATGGTTCCCGGACATCACGGACAAACACTCTACCGGCGACCTGGTCGTCGCCAAAGTCATGAATGTTAAGCAGAACGAAGATACCGGCAGATATTCCGTGAGCCTGTCCATCAAGGAAGCTACGGAGAACCCGGACAAGGCTGCTTTCGAGAAGCTTGTCCCCCGGACCAATTACCTGGGCGTCGTCACCGGTTCCCAGCACGGGCTCTTCTTCATCCGCCTCCAGGACGGAGCGAACGCTAAGACCAGGATATACCACAGCAAGGAGTATCCCAGCAAGCTGGACACCGTCTGCTTCCATGTGACCAGCCTGGATGAAAAGAGCATGGTCGCCAAAGGATTCATTACACGGATCATCAAGCGACATGACAGGCTGAGGTGATTGCTATGGGAAATGCCTGGATGTACCGTCAGCGGCTGGAGTCCCACTACCGGGAGCTCATCTATGAGTGTCTCAACGTCGCAGAGCAGTACGGAGACACTTACGTAGCCCTCCACTGTGACGAGGACACGGACTGCGTGATCTTCGTCACCGAGCTCCGCAGCCTGCCGCTTCTGTCCATTGTCCTCGCCGATGAGCTTGCCTTCAAGCAGAACAAGAATGAGGAGTTTTTCCTCGCGCTCCAGAGAGTGAACGCCAGTCCCGTCACGGGCTGGCGTTCCGTTAGGCTCAGCGACGGTAGTGTGATCCCTATGTATCGGCAGAGCGTATGGCTCAGCATGGCCCTCACCTACGAGGACCTGTTCCCGATCCTGAAGAAGACCATCAAAGATTACAAACGCGGCATCCACCGCGTCACAGCAAGCGGGCATCCGACCGATCCGGCCGCGTGACCGCTGGAAAGGACAAACCATGAAGAAACAGATTATCTCCTTTATACTCGCGCTGATCCTGAGCCTGTCCCTGTGTCTCAGCGCGGGCGCGGTTCCGTACATCCCCGACGACGTCACGTACCAGAACCTGAACGGTCAGCAGCTGGCCATCAAGGTCTTTACCCTGCTGCCCGACCAGAACCCCGCCGAACTCATCGAAGAGGACTTCGAGTACGGCGGCTATCACTACACCTACGCGGATATCGTCAAGGAGGAACTGACCTTCAGTACCGAGAGCCAGCACCAGGAGACCGTCACGGTCGAAACTGAAGGCAAGAACCTGGAGGATATCCTGGCGGTCCTGGAAGCCACGATTGAATACGACGACGGGACCTGCAGGGGCATCCTGACCCTTGACCACAACTCCCTCAAGACGGAAGTCGCGGGCTATACCAGCGGCAGCTATACCGTGACCGCGACCAGGAACTACACCGGCCTCGACCGGAACGACAGCTCATATATCGACAAGACCGCCGAGAAGGACGGCCGGACCCTGAGTCTGAGCAACGTGGTCTGGTCCATCGAGAGCACCACCCTGGTGGGCGACGAACTCATCCCGTCGTCTTACTCCGCCGTGGCGACTTACACAGGCACCGCGTACTACAACAAAGCGACCGGGTACGTCACCACCGCCGAGTACAACGGCACCGTGACCGCATCCGGCATCTCCGGAATCCGGTACACCGTTACTTACGTCGGCACTCTGATCGAGCCCGAAGCCACGCCCGAGCCCATTCCTGACCGGACGAATGTCGAGCCGGAGCCTGTGCAGGAGCCCGGACCCAGCCCCTGGCCCTATATTTTGGCGGGAATCGCGATTTTTTCCGCAGGTTTGTTGTTATATCTGTTCCTGCTCCGTAAGAATACTACAGTATACGAAGCGACTGGGAACGGAGACGAATACGACCGGATCGGCAGCCTGCGTCTGGACCCGAAAAACCCGGATTTCCGTATCGACCGCTTCAAGAAGATCCCGGAAGGCCGGGTCGCAGTCGAGATCGACGGGCCAACCGCGAAAAGGCTGTTCGGCAAGACGCTCAGTATACGCCATTTCAATCAGACCATCCAGCACACCGTGGGAACCGCGAACGCTTCATCCTACTGGTTCAAACTGAATCTGGCTCCTGCGGACGGTTACGCGCCCTGCGCGCAGGAGGAAACTCAATGAAAAGACTCATTATCTCGCTCGCCCTGCTTGCCGCACTGACCCTCAGCGCCTCAGCAGCGGACTACGAGTTCGTTACGGAAGGTGAAACGAATTACTACGGCAGCACGGAATACGGCGATTATTACGACAGTTCGTACAACTACGGCGGTATGAACGAGATCGACTACGACATCCCTGAAGTCCAGTACGGTCTCGCCCAGGAGTTCCTGGAGGCCTCGCTCTACAATCCCTACCTGAGCAACGGCACCCGGTACGGTCTCAGCTACTCCGGCGACAGTCAAACCGGCGGCAGCTCCGTGAGCTATCCCGTGGAAACCGGGTCCTTCTCCGTGAGTTACGACGGGGATCCCATCGAAGTGGAGTACGTGCCGGATGTTACCCTGGACGATCTTACAAGATCCGACGGCAGTATCGGCACTGTTTCCATTAAAGCCGTCGGCTTGGAAGCGAAAGTGTACGAAGGCGCGACCACGGACTCCATGGCCAAAGGCGCCGGTCATTACGAGACCACTTCGCTGTGGGACGGCAACGTAGGCCTGTTCGGGCATAACCGCGGCAGCCATCCCCACTTCAAGCATCTGAAGGACGTTGAAGTCGGGGACATCGTGACCTACGAGACCAATCAGGGCGCCCGCACCTACCAGGTCGTCTTCGTCGGTACGATCTCCTACACCGACCACACCTATCTCAATGAGATGGGCGACAACCGCCTCACCCTTACCACGTGCATCGCTGACCAGCCCTCTCTCCGTCTGTGCGTTCAGGCGGTGGAGATTAGATAATCAATATGGAGGACTAAAAATGAACCGGAACATGAGCAAAAATCGCAGCCGCGAACGGCGCGCCCGCCCTGGCAGCAGCACTCCTCAGAAGATCACGCTGAAACTGAACAGGTCAGATCGCGAACTTCTGGAATCCATCCAGCGGGAACGCGGATACAGCTGCGAAGAAATCTTCAGACTGGGTATGGACGACATCGTCGCCTGACCGAATCGGCTCCGCCGCCTGCGGATTCCGGAGAGGGCTGGAAATCACTCCTTGGAGGAAAATAACATGAAGAGAAGTTTATCGTTTATCTGCGGATTCCTGGCGGGCAGCGTTCTGCTCGGAGGCGGTGCGGTATGCGCTTCGGGTATCCTGGCGGAACCGAGCACCCAGCGTGTCTTCGTCGACGGAAAAGAAGTACAGGTTGAGGCCTACCTGATCGAAGGTCACAACTACCTGCAACTGCGGGACGTCGGCGAGGCTGTCGGTTTTAATGTCTACTGGGATGACACTACCCGCACCGTGCAGATCAACAGCAGCCAGCCCTACACCGGCGCTGCACCGGAAGTACCCGGCACAGAGGATCCGGAAGCACCCATCAACGAGGAATTCAATCCTGCCGTCCTGACCGGAGCCTATACCGAAGAGGCTTTCAGGGCGCTCCGAAGTGCCATCGTGACCGGAGGCTCCGACCCGGTCTACTTGTCTGAAGAGTCTTACCAGGCTATGGTAGAGGCAGTTGCCGCTGTCGGATGCTGGCCGGTCTTCGATTTGGAATCGCACGGAAAGCGTATGTTCAGCTTCGAAGCCAGGTATCCCGAGCCCTATGAGGAAGCCGCCGCGTATTGCCAGCCGTTCCTCGAGAGCCTGGCGGATCTGTCAGACCGGGAAAAAGTGCGTCAGATCGCCTTCTACGTCTGCGACTGTCTGGAATACTCCGCCGACGCCACATCCACGCCCCGCACAGCACTTGCCGATGACAGAGTACACAAGGGCAACTGCTCCAGCTACTCAAGCTGCTTCAAGTTCCTGTGCGACCTGGCCGATATTCCCTGCATCTTCACGCACAGTTCCAACCACCAGTGGAATCTGGTTTATGTGGAAGGTCAATGGTGGCATGTGAATGTGAGCGGTGCGGATATATCGGATCCCGGTCTGCGGCCAAAACTTCCGGTGCTTAAGACCGAAGACGAACTGCAGGGCAGTACTTTTGCGCAATCTCAACCCCGGCTCACGGAACTGGCGAAGGAACTCATGGTTCCAGGCTCAACCATCGACCAGTAAACAACGCAAATCCGAAGAAGCATCGCTCATACGGGCGGTGCTTTTTCCATGTCATGAAGGAGGAAAACATGACTCATTTCAAATCCCTGACGCGCGCGATTGCGCTCATCCTCGCCATGCTCGCCGTTTTCGGCGTCATGCCGCTGATGAACGCCAGCGCAGAGACTATCGGAGATGGAAGTACCACCTGCGAAGTGGTCCCCATCAACCAGCGCCAGTTCCTGCTGACTACTACAGCCGGCAAGAGACTCGGCGCGTTCGCATACAGATACACGACCAATGACGGCCTCACCGGCTCCGCGTACTGTATCGATCACGTCCTGAACATGACCCAGCACACGCTGGAGATCCGCGGCGAGTATAACGCCAGCCCCGCTACCGCCGGTGCGTTCGCCAACGGATACCCCCAGCATTCCCTCGAAACATTCCTCAGCCGTTTCCCCGGCGAAACCATGCTGAACGGTCTGACGGAACAGGAGTATATGTACGCGACTCAGATCGCCGTCTGGGCTACTCTCGGTCAGCTCGGTATTGAAGGCAGCGTCTTTACGAGCGGCAGCGAATATGTGGCACAACCGACCGGGGATGCGCAGCAGATCCGTGTCTTCCGGGCAGTCCAGCTGATCCTTCATTCGGCCGAGCAGTGGGACCGGATCTACCATACCGGTATGTACATCAGGCTCAAAGAGAACGAACTGGGCGGCAACATCTCCATCCCCGGCGACATGACTCTGGAGTACGCTGCCGATTCCCAGCAGTTCGGGCTCAGGCGTGAAGTCATCAACGGCCGGTCCTATTACACCCGCGAGTATCTCTTCGCGTCCGCAACTTCGACCTACTACGATGACTATAACATCGAAGTGTGGGCCGACGGCGCGCCGTCCGGATACATGTTCGTGGATGAAAACAATCAGGAGCTCTCCCGCGGCAGTTTCCGGGACGTTTCCACCTGGCGGGTCCCCACTGCCATCCATACGACCGGCATCAACGACAACGGCTTCGAGTACTGGGGCAAAGCCAAGCTGTGCATACCCGCGGATACGGTGCCCAATTCCGGCGAGATCACGATCAACTGCGGATCCCACGTGATGCAGTACCAGATCTACCTGGCCTACAACTCCGTTTCCACTGAGCAGAGCTATATCATCGCCGATCCAAGCAAGGGCACCCTCACCGCAGACGCCATGCTGAAATGGGGCGGCCCGCAGACCGAGACCGGAGATCTCCAGATCACGAAGGTCGGCGGCGGCGGACAGCCTCTGGAAGGCGCGCGGTTCACTCTGTCCGGCTCCGACGGCAGCAGCATTTCCGGAACAACGGATGCGAGCGGCACGGTCCTGTGGACCGACCTCAAACCCGACTTACAGTACACCCTGACCGAGTCTGAGGCGCCTTCCGGGTACGCCATCGTTGATCCGGTGAATATCACCATTCAGGCGGCTCGGATCAATTACGTGACCGTCAGGGACGATACCGAGAAGACTCTGACTGTGCATAAGATCGATGCGCAGAACGGCTACTCGCTTCTGGGTGCTGTGATCGCGTTCAGGCAGATCGACGGTTCTTACTTCACCACCGCGACCACCGATCACGCCGGACTCATCCAGCTGGATGCCGATCAGCTGCCTCTTGGCAGTTACGACGTCTATGAAGTCTCTGCACCGGAAGGGTATGAACTGGATAATACCCATCAGACCGTGGATTGGAACGGTCGGAACGACGTGACTCTTACGTTCAAAAACGTCCGCAAGCCCAAACTCGTGATCTACAAGTGCGACACGGATAATCTCCGCTGCCTGCCCGGCGCGACTTTCGAAGTCTACCGTGACGGCCAGCTGGTGACTACCGTGACGACAAACGACAACGGCGTCGCCACCGTGCCCGACGTGACCGAGGGCTATTATACGGTCATTGAGACCGTTGCCCCGGCAGGGTATGTTCTGGATTCCACGGAGCATGGCATCTATATCGACCCTTACGATCCCGCCTCCTCCGCCGATCCCCAGCTCACGATCACTAACAGTTCCAAGCCGCGCCTGAAGATCCGCAAGCTCGACGCCGAGACTCAGCAGCCTTTGAGCGATACCACGTTTGAGGTCTATAGGGATTCCGCCCTGATCGGCAGCTATACTACGGACTATAACGGCGAAGTCATGCTTGTTGACCTGATGCCCGGCACCTACGTCGTAAAGGAGACCGCCGTCAAGGACGGCTACGTTCTAGATCCTACTCCCCAGCAGATCGAGATCAGGGCAGGCAAAGAGGACTACAGCCTGACATTTACCAACAGCCGGAAGCCCGGCCTGAAGATCGTGAAGTATGACGAGCAGACCATGCAGCCCCTGTCGGATACCACTTTCGAGGTGTACAGGGACGCGGAGCTGATCGGCACCTATACGACCGACGCCAACGGCGAGATCTGGCTGTATGATCTGGTCCCCGGTACTTATCTGGTCAAAGAGGTCGCCGTCAAGCCCGGCTATGTGGTCAATTCCACGCCCCAGGAGATCGAGATCGAAGCGGGTAATGAAAGCTATACTCTGGTGTTCCTGAACCTGGTCAAGCCCGGTATCCACCTGGTCAAGCTGGACGCTGAGACTAAGGAGCCCCTGCCCAACGCCAGATTCCGTGTATCCCTGGTGGGGGGCACCTTCAGCAAGGAATACGTGACCGATGCCCACGGTGAGATCGACCTCACGGACCTGGAGCCCGGCAGCTATATCTGCGAAGAACTGGCGGCTCCCGAACACTACCTGATCGATGACGCGCAGCGCACGATCCGGATCAACGCCGGCGAGAATGCGCAGTTCGTCTTTACTGACAGCAAAAAACCCAGCCTGACCGTGATCAAGTACGATCCCAACCTGGACAAGCGGCTCCCCGGTGCGACGTTCCGGGTGGCCAAGATCGAGGACGGCTCCCACTATCTGGACCGCATCACTGACACGACTGGTTCTTTCACGATCTACGACCTGGAGCCCGGCGTCTATTCCGTCATGGAGATGGACGCACCCACCGGATATGTGCTGGTCAAGACCGAGTACCACGTGGAGCTGTTCCCCGGCAAGGACTCCCAACTCATCGTGAACAACGAAAAGAAGCCCGATCTGAAGATCATCAAGAAGGACGCTGTCACCGGCGAGCCCATTGCCGGCGCAACCTTTACTATCCGGAAAATGGACAGTGCAACGCTGACCACCGAGACTACGGACAGTGGCGGCGAGATCTATCTTAAGGAAATGGAGCCCGGCGTTTACGAGATCACCGAGCAGTCCGTGCCCGATGATTATCTCCTTGATCCTGTCCCCCAGCAGATCACCCTGGAGCCCAATAAGCTGGGCGTCGTACAGTTCCAGGATTATAAGAAACCCACGCTGACGGTCAGGAAGATCGACAGCGCCACCGGAAAGCCCGTGGAAGGCGCGCGGTTCCACGTTATCTACGCTTCCAACCACACCTTCACCGGTGAGGTCAACGACCTGGGCGACTATATCTCCGCCGCTGACGGCATTATCCATCTGGACAAGCTCAGGGACGGATGGTATCAGATCACGGAGACTCAGGCCCCTGACGGCTACCGGATCCAGGACACCGGCGTGTACGAGTGCTATATCGCTGCCGGTACGGATAAAGTGATCACCGTCGAGAACGTGCCTCTTTCCACCATCCTCATTCAGAAGATGGACGAGGAGACGGGCAAGCCTCTGCCCGGCGCATGGTTCCGGCTGAAGCACCTCAACGAGATGACCGCCATGGACGGCAGCACTCTGGGCGAGTACGTTACCGACGAAAACGGCCAGATCGAGATCACCGATCTCGACGAGGGCACGTATATCGTGGAGGAGATCTCCGCCCCCGCCGGCTACGTCATGAGCGAAGCCAATACCCGGACGGTCTATCTGGCGGGTGAGAGCCAGGATTTCATCACCATCACCTACGGCAACCAGAAGATGGGCAGCCTGCTCATCGTCAAGAAGGACGCCCTGACCGGGGCACCCCTGTCCGGCGTTGAATTCTTCGTCACGGACAGTGACGGCGCTGTGGTCGGCAATTCCAACGGCTATTTCACCACGGATTATGCCGGCAGCATCCTGATCCCCAACCTGGAGCCCGGCAAAACCGTCGTGGCCAAGGAGACCCGGACCGTTTCCGGCTATGTGCTGGACGATACCCCGCAGACGATCAAGATCAAGGCGAATGAGACCATGACCCTGGAGTTCAGGAATCAGCCGAAGGGCACGCTCATCGTCCAGAAGATCGACGCGGCCACCGGCGAGCCCCTTACCGGCGCTGAATTCAGGATCACGGCGGCCAGTGGCGAGCTTACCCCGGACAATGAAGGCCTGACCAGTTCTAACGGCATCTACCGCGTTGACAGTAACGGTCAGGTGGTTCTGGAAAAGCTCGATCCCGGCGCATACGTCGTGAGCGAGATCAAAGCGCCCGAAGGCTACGTCCTCATTGCGCAGCCCCAGACGGTCGTGGTCAACCCCGGAGATACCCAGACTCTGTTCTTCCGCGACCCGCCCAAGGGCTCTCTGGTGATCAACAAACTGGACTCCCTGACCGGCGAGCCTCTGGAAGGCTGTGTGTTCAAGATCACCTATGCCGACGGCAAAGTGGTGGACGACGGCAATCTTTCTTCTAACGGCCGTTATACTACCGACAGGAACGGCCAGATTGTCATCGCCGGCATTACCGGCACCCTGGTCGTCACCGAAGAGCAGACCATTCCCGGTTATGTGATCGATCCGGAGACCAGGTCCCAGACTGTGGTTGTTGATCCCGACGACGTGCAGACCCTGACGTTTTATAATGCCCCGAAGGGCACCCTCATCGTCGAGAAATATGATAAAGCCACCGGCAAGCCGCTGGAGGGCGCTGAGTTTAAGATCGTTGCCTCCACCGGTGAGTTGCTGGCGGACAACGAGGGTCTGACCAGTACCAACGGTATCTATACCACCGACGAGAATGGTCAGATCATTCTCTCCAAACTGAGTCCCGCTACGTATATCGTGACGGAAAACGCAGCCCCTGAGGGTTACGTCCTGGACCCCATGCCTCAAACCGTCGTGGTCAACCCTGCGGATACGCAGACTGTGAGATTCTACGACGAACCTCTGGCCACCCTGACCATTATTAAGAGGGACATCGATACCGGCGAACTGCTGGCCGGTGCCGCCTTCACGGTCAAAGACGCAGCGGGCAGCCCGATCGGCCAGGAAGGCCAGTATGTGACCGGCGAAGACGGCACTGTGACCCTGACCGGCCTTGAGCCGAACACCGCCGTGGTCGTTTCCGAAGATGAACCTCCCAAGGGTTACTGGAACGGTTCCGACCTTCAGACGGCTATGTTGCGAAGCGGCGAGCCGAATACGGTCACTTTCGAAAACCGCAAGCTCGGCACCCTGATCATCCGCAAGTTCATCGAAGGCACGAACAACCAGCCGCTGAAGGGCGTGGCTTTCAGAGTCACCTCCAGCGACGGCACCGACCTCGGCCCTGACGGCGGCGTGTATTACACCGACGCCAAGGGTGAGATCGTCCTGAACGACCTGCAGCCTGACATCACGGTCAAGGTCCGGGAGATCAAAACTGTGGACGGCTATATCCTCGACGGCACGCCGCAGGACATCCGCATTGTTGGGGGTAAAACTCAGTCCCTGACTTTCTGGAACGCCCCTGAGCAGGTGCTTACCATCCTGAAATACGAGGAAGGCACCACCGACCCGATCGAAGGCGTTATCTTCCTGGTGACTGATTCTACCGGTATGGTGTTGGGCACCAACAACGGCGCATTCACTACCGACCGCGCCGGCAGGATCGTCATTACCGGGCTTACTCCCGGAGTGACTGTGACCGCAAAGGAGATCCGTGCTGCCGACGGCTTCGTGCTGGACAGCGCTCCGCAGAGCATCAGGATCGTGGGCGGCGAAGCGCAGAGCCTGACCTTCTATAACAAACGGCTCGGCGGGCTGGTCATTCGTAAGACCGACAGTGTGACCGGCGATCCTCTGGAAGGTGCAGAATTCCTCATCACCCGGATCGACGGCAGCTATGTCGACGACCATGAGGGGCAGACCTCTACCCAGGGTATTTACTACACTGACCGCTACGGTGAGATCCGACTGAGCGGCCTGGCTCCGGATACCTACGTGATCCGGGAAACCAAAGCCCCCGAAGGCTATGTGCTTGCCGGCGAAGAGCGGAGCGTGCAGGTGAATGCCAACGATACCCAGTATGTCACCTTTGAAAACGTGCCTCTGCAGACCGTCGTGATCCAGAAGTATATCAACGGGACCACGAAGCCTCTGCCAGGCGTCGTCTTCCTTGTCACCGACGGAGCAGGCAATCCTATCGGATCCGCTGACGGCAAGCACATGACCGATGAAGCTGGCAGAATCGTGCTGACCGGCCTCACCCCCGGCACTACGCTGCTGGTGCGTGAGATCAAAACAATTGACGGTTATGCCCTCAACGGCACTCCCCAGGTCATTGTTGTGGGCGTAAACGGCGGAAGCAATATCGCGTCTTCCTCTCTTCCCGTCCTGAAGAGCCTCTATACCGCGAACAGCGCGAAAGCCTTGGATGCCGGTTCTGTTACTACCGGCACAGGCAATTCCCTTGTTTTCTACGATGACCCGCTTTCCACTTTGATTATTTACAAGTATGTAGAAGGCTCTCGAAACGAGCCTCTCAGCGGCGTCGCATTTGAGTTCACTGACGGTAACGGCGGCGCGATCGGCCCAGGCAATGGCGTCTATTATACGGATTCCGAGGGCAAGATCGTTATTACTGACCTGGAACAGGGCACTGTTGTCAATGTCCGGGAAGTAAAGACCGTTGACGGGTTCATCCTGGACGGCACTCCGAAACAGGTTCATATCAAAAGCAGCGAAGTTCATGAGATCGTGTTCTGGAACTCGCCTCAGAAAACCTTGACCATTCAGAAATACGTGAACGGCACAACCGAGCCTGTAGAAGGCGCCCTCTTCCTCGTGACGGACTCTTCCGGCGCGGTCGTCGGAGCCCATAACGGTGAATATCTCACGGACCGGAACGGCAGGATCGTTATCGACGGTCTTGAACCGGGCGTGACCGTGACCGCGAAGGAGATCCGCGCAGCCGAAGGCTTCGTTCTCGACAGCACTCCGAAGAGCATCAAGATCGTCAGCGGTGAAGGCCAGACCCTGACATTCTATAACGAGCGCCGGGGCAGCCTGGTCGTGCGGAAAGTGGACAGTCTCTCCAGCGCACCCCTTGAAGGCGCCGAATTCCTCATCACCCGTGCGGACGGCAGCTACGTTGACGATAACGGCGGCCGGGTGTCCACAAAAGGCCTGTATTACACCGATGAGTTCGGCGAGATCCGCCTGGCTGAGCTTGACCCGGATACCTACGTCATTCGGGAAACCAAAGCTCCGGAAGGCTATGTCCTTGACTCTGGCGAGCAGACTGTGAAGGTCAGCGCGAATGACACCCAGTATCTGACGTTTACAAACACCCCCAAGCAGAACGTGATCATCCGCAAGTATGTGGAAGGCACTACCACTCCCCTGGCAGGCGTCACCTTCCTGGTGACCGATTCTGCCGGCGCTCCCGTCGGCTCCGCTGACGGCAAGCACGTAACTGATGAAAACGGCACGATTACGCTGACGGGGCTCACCCCCGGCACGACTCTGCTCGTCAGAGAGACCCACACCGTCAAAGGTTACGCCATCAACGGCGCGGTACAGACGATCGTTGTCGGGACCGGCGCTCCCTCGCAGACCTTGCGCAGTGCTGACGGATCGGTCGGCACTGCGGGCAGCAGTAACGAACTCATTGTTTACGACGAACCCCTGTCCACCCTCGTGATCAAGAAGTATATCCAGGGCACGGACCGGGAGCCTCTCAGCGGCGTCGCATTCCTCGTGACGGACGGCAACGGCGGCGCTATCGGCAATATCGACGGCGTCTGGTATACCAATTCCGAGGGTGAGATCGTGATTCCCGACCTTGAGAAGGGCATGGTCATCACTGTGCGCGAGGTCAAAACCGTCGACGGCTATGTCCTGGACGGGACTCCGAAACAGGTTACGATCAAATCTTCCGACGTGCATGAGTTGGTGTTTTGGAACGCACAGCGCGGCGCGCTCACGATCCATGCTTTGGACAGTGCGACCATGCAGCCCATCGAAGGCGTGTGGTTCAAAATTACAACTGCCACCGGCGAGTTTGTGCCGGACAAGAATGGTAAGATCAGCTCCAACGGTCTGTATAAGACCGACGAAGCCGGAGAGATCGTTCTCACCGGCGTGACCGGAACTTTCGTTGTGTCCATGGTGGAGACCGTGCCCGGTTATTCCATCCACGAGGCGACGCGGTCCCAGACGATCGTGGTCAATCCTATGGACACGCAGGAACTGACCGCCTACTGTGACCCGACACAAGCCTTGCTCGTCCGTGTGTTCGAAAAGGGCACAACAGATCCTTTGGCCGGTATTGTGTTCAAGGTCACCCGCAGCGACGGCACCGTCGTGGGCGATGCCAACGGCGAGTACGTCACGGACCGTAACGGCCAGTTCTCCATCACCGGGCTGATGCCCGGAACTACGATCACCGCTCAGGAAGTCGGGTGCATCAGCGGGTTTGTGCTTAACAGCACTCCGCAGAGCATCCTGATCAAGAGCGGCGAAATGCAGACTCTCACGTTCTTCAACGAGCGCAAGGGCAATCTGATCATTAAACTCAAAGACAGCGCGAGCGGGCAGCCGATCGCAAACGCGGAGTTCAGGATCACCACCATCGCCGGCGCTTATGTGGATGACAACGAGGGCCTGACTTCGACCAAGGGCCTGTACAGGACTGACGAGAACGGCGAGATCCGCATGCTGTTGCTTGAGGCTGACACGTATGAGATCACGCAGCTGACGACGGACGCCAGTCATGTCATGGACTCCCGGCCTCAGACCGTCAAGGTCAACGGCAACGACACCCAGACCGTAGAGTTCAAAAACAGTCCCCTGCAGAGCCTGGTCATCAACAAGGTCGACGGCAATACCGGTAAACCGCTGGCAGGCGTCACGTTCCTCATCACTTACGGAAACGGGATGCCCGTGGGCGGCGGCAGCGGTGAGTTCACGACCGACGCCAACGGCAGGATCGTGATCACCGGCCTTCCCGCCGGCACGACCGTCGTAGCCAAAGAGGTCAGGACCGTCAAGGGATATGCCCTGGATCCGACCCCGCAGATCATCACCGTCACCGGCGCTTACGGCCAGACCCACAGTGCATCCGCAGGCGTTCCTTCGATCGTCGGTACCCCTGCCGACGGGAGCGGCGGTACTACTGCCGGCACTGTCGGCGGCGGGAATCAGCTGACGTTCTCTGACGGGCAGCTCAATACGCTGGTCATCCGCAAGTACGAGGAAGGCACTGAGAATAAACCGCTGGCAGGCGTCGAGTTCAAGATCACGGACGGCTCGGGTGCGCCTGTGGGCAATGCCACCGGCACCTACGTCACGGACAAATCCGGCGAGATCCGTATCCCCGATCTGGAAGCCGGCCTGACCGTGACCGTGCGGGAGACCAAAGCGCTGGACGGCTACGTCCTGGACGGAATGCCCCAGACCATCGAGATCAGGGGCAGCGGCGAGGTGAATGAGCTCATCTTCCGCAACAGCCTTCAGGGCACCCTGGTCATCAGGAAACTGGACTCCGTTACCAAAGAGCCGCTCTGCGGTGTGGAGTTCAAGATCACCTACGCCGACGGCTCCTATGTGGCGGCCGAAGGCGGCAAGCTCAATTCCAACGGGCTCTTCCTCACCGACCGGAACGGCGAGATCCGCATTGCCGGTCTGACCGGGACGGTCGTCGTGACCGAAGAGCAAACGATCCCCGGCTATACCATCAGCGAGGGCGAACGCACCCAGACCGCGACTGTGAGCGAAAGCGCCACGACCACGCTCACGTTCTACAATTCTCCCGCCGGCGGGCTTCTGATCACCAAATCCGACGAGGATACCGGTGAGCGGATCAAGGGCGTGCAGTTCGAGGTCCGGAAGCTGTCCGGCGATGTTATCGGCACCTATACTACGGACCGTCACGGCCTGATCGAGCTTCCTTCTCTGGAAGCCGGCTGGTACCAGGTGACGGAGCTCAAGGCGGCCGACGGCTATAAGCTGGACCCGACCCCCGCGCAGGTATGCGTGAAGGACGGCCAGACGACGCATCTCATGCTGACAAACAGGCGCATGGCCTCCATTATGATCCACAAGATCGACGCCAATACCAAGAATGGCATCTACGGTGTCAAGTTTGTCCTCTACGACGAGGGCAAGAACCCGCTGGGCGAGTACACCACCGACCAGGACGGCTATATCTGGATCAGCAACGAGTTCCCGGAGGGCAAATATTTCATCCGCGAGCTTCAGGCCGCGGAAGGCTATGTGCTCGACGACCAGTACAAGACTGTGTATATTGAGCGGGGCAAGACCGCCCAGATCACCTGGGAGAACGTCGCCGTCACGGGTCAGATCCAGGTCCGCAAGTACGCTTCCGACCGCAACGAGATCACCGGCCAGCAGGCGGGCGACGCACTGCCCGGCGCGGTCTTTGAGATCACGAACGCTCGCAGCGGCGCTGTCGTCGGGTACATCATGTCCGACGAACACGGTGTCGCAGCCTCCGCTCCCCTGCCCCTCGGCCGCTACTATGTGACTGAGGTGACTGCACCTGCGTATTACCAACTCAGCGGTGAGCGCATGATCGCCGAGATCGAGTACCCTGGCCAGATCATCAAGCTCTCCTGCTACAACAAGCCCGTGAAGCTCGGCGTCACGATCAGCAAGGTCGGCAACAAGGAGGTCATGCCCGCCAATACGATGCGGTACGACTTCTCCAATATTGCCAACACCTCTAACGTGGCGCTGGACAATTTCTTCTGGCATGACCGCATCCCCACGGACGCGACGAATGCCGTCAGCCTGACCACCGGCACCTATAACCAGCGCTTGTACTACCGGATCATGTTCAAAACCAACGTGAACGATTACCGGCTGCTCGCGAAGGACCTGCTGACCACGAACAACTACTCCGTCGCCCTCTCCGCTGAGGCGCTCGGCCTTGGGACCGGCGAGTATGTGACGGATATCCGGTTCGAGTTCGGCACGGTCCCCAGCAGATTCGCTTCCGTGACGAAGCCCACCCTGCAGGTCATGGTGAAAGGTGACGTGACGGACGGGTACAATATAGTCAACCGCGCGGACGTAGGCGGACAGTATCTCAACGAATGGCAGACGGCCACTGCCCAATGGCTCACTGTCGTCTTCCGACCCGCCGACACAACGCCGCTGCCCAGGACCGGGTATTAATCATCCGGACTCAAGCAGCCGCATAACAGAAAAGGAGGAGACCACCCTCAACGGATGGTCTCCTCCTTCGTTCGACTACATTCAATTTTGTCCTCTGCTATCGATGACTCTTCCGGCGTTGTTGCATCTTCTATTTCATACTGCCGATAATCTTCAAATGATTTCCCCGAATACTCAAAAAAGAGTTCGCTTTTTCCCTGAAAAACTCAGAAGAACACTTGATGCGGCGGTGAAATCTCGTATAATAATTGATGAGTGGGAATTGCAGTAGAGGGAAGGACAGGTAAAACATAAGAACATTTGCGTTGACAGCAAATACCTGTATTCTGGTATCGGAACTCAAATGCTGAGATTCTTGATTCATTTACATCGCAATGAAACAATGGAACTCTATGTCTTGGCGGACAATCATGCAGTAATCGCTTGTTGTGGGAGAAAGGAAATATCGAGTGATGAAAGATTCAGTGAGATTTCTAAAAGAAACGATACTGTCACAATGTAAATATCCACCACGTTTGGTATATGGTAAATCTGTTTGGGCAGAGTTGTTTATTGACTCGGAGGACTACTTATGCATTCAAGGGTCTAAGAATTATATCCCTACAATTAAAATGTCAGAAATCACCGGATTTGGTGTAGAAGATAACTATGGGATTTATATCTTGGCAGAGTACGAATTTCGCCCAATAGTTATCGGATTTGCATGTCTTGATACGGGTATTCGTTCATTTAGTCATGTGTTATATGGCAGTTTTAGCATAAGCGCATCAGGAAGCCGCGAGATTAGAGATTATCAAGATGGCGGTGAGCTTCGTCATACGTTTTCCCATATTGATCCCGATCGGGAAGCCGATTGTGAAACGGCAATCAGCATTCTTGCATCTTGGAGGAAACAACCAGCAAAAGAGTTGATGTCAAATATAGGTTTGGTGCCCGATATTTCGGATCAAGTTTTAAAAATATTAGATGATTGGGAAACACAGAGGCGGATTTCAAAACAGAAGTGTTTTCAAAAAATAAGCAAGTTGATGGCAGACAATGGCATTGAATCCCTTGAAGATGCAGTAAATATCGATATTGCTAAATGTTATATTGAATGGTTCGACGAGTACAAAACAAAGTAACTTGAAGGTAAAAAAGCAACCTGCCCGCTATTGTAGAGACCCTTTTGTATTCGCAGGCAGGTTCGACGGTGGGACTCGTTTTGTGGACCAAAACTGCTTATTCACCCTTTGATCCGTCTGTGTTTATTATAACTCATTCTTGCTTGAGTCAAGTAAAACACGAGACATGTCCCTGAACTGCAGTCCGCAGTCTTTGGCAACTTCCATGCCTATTTCCTGTGCTTTGAATTCTGGTTGACTAGAGAGCAGTTCGATCTTCTCTACTGCCCTGGTGAATTTCTCTCTACCATTCATTGGAATCCCCATTTCCACAAAAACTATACTCTTCAGTCTGGTATGCGTCTTGTCCCGACTTGCGCAAATATGGACAATACACACACAACCGACCTTTATGTAAAATTATATCCCAAAACCACGAACAACTTCAACTGGCTGCCGACAAGAAATAACAGACAAACCTCATCACAACCTAAATGGATAACAAGTACACGGTTCCTGAAACAACCTGACCGCCTTCACGGCGGTCTTTTTTTGTGCCTACGCTCGTTCACAAATTGTTTACAAATTATTTTTCAAAAAAAGGGGGGGGCTTCTGAAATCCCTTAGTGAACTCTTGCAGAAGCGTTAATCCGGAGGAACTATGCGCTCATTTCACCAGGAAAGGAGGTAATGCGAAATGAACCAGAAAAAGAAAACGAAGAACAGCAGAAAACCGATGAGGTGTCCGTATTGCGGATCGGCAATGTCACTGCGGCCGGCTTCAGAAGTCTATGGGGACAAACAGGCTGACGGTTTGCTGTACGTCTGCAACAGCTATCCCAGATGCGACGCCTATGTCGGAATACATCCCGGAACAAAGACGCCGCTTGGATTGCCGGCTGACGGACGCCTGCGAAACCTCAGGATCCGTGCTCACAGAGTCTTCGATCAGATCTGGCGGAATGGGATCATGTCCAGGAACCAGGCTTACCGATGGATGGCCGATCTTTTCTGCATACCGCTCAGAGATGCCCATATCGGCAGTTTCAGCGAATACCGATGCACGGCCCTGATCAGGAAATGCGAAGAAGTCCTGGAAAGAAACGGTTTATCACACGAACGCGAAAGCGCCTGAGCGCAGCGTTTTCCTCCGGAGCAGAGTTTGAACGAAGGGAAAGACAAATCATGACAGAATTTGAAAACAAGCTGGTAATGGATAATCTCGATCTTGTGGACAAGGTGATATGCACGCGGATCACATGGCGCTCCTCCTCCGTCCTGATGACGTTCGAGGATCTGCAGGCCGTCGGCAGGGCGGCTCTGTGCAGGGCGGCAGCACATTACAGACCTCAGTCCGGTCCGTTTGCGCCTTTTGCCTGTAAATGCATCTACAACGCGGTCATCGATCACTGCAGAAATGAAAACACGGTGATGCGGATGACCGGCGGCAGCGGGAGTGGCGGTATTTCCCTTGACCTGATCGACAAGGCAGAAGCCGGAAACTCAGGCAGTTTCGCCGATGACCTCGGTACCGGGCATCTTCTGAGCCGGTACAAGAAGAAATATGCGGGCGTGTCAAGGCTCGGTGTGGAAGCGATCGAGCTGAAGCTGCTTGGATACAGTTCGAAAGAGATCGCGAACAGGTTCGGCACCAATGTGAACAATGTGAACGCCTGGATCTCCCGCGCCAGGAAAAAACTGAAGCAGGAAGAAGAAATTCGGGAAATGATGGGAAAGATTGTTGTTATTTCGGGCCGTCGTCCGTAGTAAGAAGCAAACGAGAATTAAGGAGGTCTATCTGATGGTTACTTTTTACACTGCTATCGGCAGTTTCGAACTTCGAATGGAGGGCGGACGCCGCATGCCCTATATTCTGCGCATGGGCAGATATGAACCCGTATCGATTCCGGAGTTCTTCATCTGGAGCCGTCTCCTGTGGGAGGTCGAAACTTACAGTGAGATCAAAGAGCACTATCTCCGCACAGCAGCGGAGCTTGGCGTTCGGCTTCCTGATCTCAATCAGGGACTGAGAATGCTGGTCGACAGGAAGCTGGTCGCCAAGGGCGTCGGGTATACCGGCGAAGATGCCCTGTACGAAATGCTGTCCGAGGCATTCGTCATACCGGTCCGTCTGTCCGGCGGGAAGAAGCTCGGATCTGCGATCCGCATGCTCCTGAAGGGAAGGATCACGCTCAGCGAAACGGGCAGGATACTGAGACCGGAAAGTTTACCCCGAGAGGAGCGCCGGGTCCTCGGTCTTGTCCGGCAGACGCCTTTGAGTGTGAGTGAGCTGATCCGCTGCTTTGATAAAGGCGTGATGAGCATTGACACACCAGACGAAGTCATCTCTGCTATCTACACCGACGAAGAGGATGACCAGGAACGGATCCGGAAACTGTCACGCGGGTCGGGAAACAAGGCTGCTGTGCTCCAGGCGACGGCTAATTTGTATCTGAACCACAAGGTCATGCTGGACATGGCATGACACGACTTCAATGCTTTTGAAATTGCCGCGCTACACGGTCCTGTGTTGGGCTGTCGGAAACCAAAGAAAGGCACCAGCCTTCCCGTTTTTCCCGGGATAGCCGGTGCCCTTTTTCATCCGTGCGGAGCATAACTGACTCTTTTCAGTGAAGACCATCTGCCTGAGGGGCTTTTTCTTCACCGTGAACATAACTTGGTGCAGGAAAGGGTGCTAAAAGAGGCCGGCTGCAAAGCAACAGGCCTCAGAGCATTCAGTATCGGATTTCTGCCAGGAGTTCAAAGAACATGTCTTCATTCGGCTCCGGATTCGTTCCGGTTTCTATTTCTGCCGGTTCAGTGGATGTCTCCGAATTCTCTGTCTTTTCCACTCTTCAACCCTCCCTGGTTATGAAAAATCTAGCACAAGATTCAGTACCTGTCAAGAAGAACGGATGCCACATTCCACCAGATATGGAATATTGCCTCATCAGCTGCTGCCAGCTACCGCTGATTGCACCAGATAATAGACCCCGCGCCGTTCCCCGGCAGCAGGGCCTGTAGAGGTTTTGACCGTCCTACCCGTTGCACTTCCGGGACCCCTGTGGTATACTCGAACCACCATAAAGAGTGCGCGAGAGACAAGCTCGATGACCGCACGACAACCTACCGCATGGCGGCAAGGTGCCAAGGCTTGAACGATGGGTCGAGACCGATGCTTGAAGGCCCGTCATTCGATGGGTCTTTTCTTTATGGAATAATGCTTGGAGGTTTATCCTATGGAAGAAAAGACCCTGCATATCGGCGGTGGAAAAACAGAAGCATTCCTCGTGTGCGATAAGTCTCTGGAAAAATGTGATGCCCCGTTCTTCGAGTGGCTGCGTGATGAGGGCTTCACTTTTGGCGGCTATCATGGGAACTATGGCTGCTGGTGGGCGCACATTAATATCACGCGCAAGCAATATGCATATGGAATGCCGGGAGTCTGCCTAGCCCAGCCGATTGGTAACCACGCTATAACCATCGATGAATTTCAAACCATATACGCTATCTACAAAAAGTACGATGGGAAAGAGCTGTTCGTTTTCAACGATGAACGTTTCGACTACGATGCCTAATGCGTGTGACGGTCTCCATCTTCACATGGATCTTGTTATAGGTGATGGAGGAAACCCTGATAACCGATGCCTAATCGGGTATGTGTCGGGAGTTTAAAGGCTGCAGCATTGCGTTTGCTTTGCTTCAGCCTTTTTTAATACAACTGGGCCCTTTTTCGATTGGCTGACCTTTATCCGACTGGGATTGGTTGAATTCACCCGACGCACAACCGCAACCAATCGAGCAGAGAAAACCGTAATATTCGACAAAATAAGCCCGCTTCAAAAAAGAATTCTGTGATCGGGTAGGAGGCCGCCCCTAGGTGGGGCGACCGACCTCCCACAGAACCATGCGTACCGTTCGGTACACGGCTCCTCCCTTGTTTACACCGCAACAGATTTGAATGATCACGGGTAAGCACTGGCTATACTCCCAGTGAGGTGATCCGTAAATACTTAGAAAGTCAGGGCGAACGATGAAAGCGAATAAAGCCTACAGATTCCGACTGTACCCTAACGGTGAACAGCAAATTATGTTTGCAAAGACATTCGGTTGTGTGCGCTTCGTCTACGATCGGCTGCTTGCCGATAAGATAACCTGCTACAAAGAAACAGGAAAGATGCTGCGCAACACGCCTGCACCACTGAAAAAAGAATGTGAGTGGCTGAAAGAGGTTGATTCGCTGGCCCTTTGAATACGCCGGACGAAGTCATCTCTGCTATCTACACTGACGAAGAGGATGACCAGGAACGGATCCGGAAGCTGTCACGCGGGTCGGGAAACAGGGCTGCCGTGCTCCAGGCGACGGCTAATCTTTATTTGAACCACAAGGTCATGCTGGACATGGCGTGACCGCGGGCGGGGGCTTCGGCCTCCGCCGAGTTTATTATGGGAGGTTGAACATGATACCCGAGGCAATTCACAAACGGATCGCACGCATGGCTGTGATTTTGCTTGGAGCAATAATCATCGGCGTGATCTACGCGCTCGCGTCACACGACAGGATCCTGCTGCTTCTTACGCTTTCCCTTGCGGTCGCAGGCGGCTTGAAAACGCTGTTTCTCGTCCGTGCTGTGCGGAAGCGCGAATACGTCACCATGGAAGGCTCTCTTCTTTCAGTCCGGCGGAACCGCGTCAGGAAGTGCCAGCTCCTGGTCATTGCAGACGATGCCGGCAAGGAAACGGAAATCAGCGTAAAAGGGCGGACCGCGCTTGCCGTTGGGAAGAGATACCGGCTCTACCTGTCTCCGGTAAACTCGCTGACCGGACAGATCCCGCAGGAGGCCGGGTTCCTGGGAGCCGGCAGGACCCTGCTGGGCTATGAGGAGATCTCCTGAACATACCGTTTTCGGTCCGGACGGGAATTTTGGGTATTGTGGCGGGCTGCGGGAGGAAAAGATAGACTATAGACGTTCTTACTAGATTTTTTCTCCTTTTGGAGCTTCCTAAGTTGTGTGAACCCGCGCAAGCGATCGCGGGGTATGTGGCAGAGCTGCGTTTACAGGCTTACTGTACGCATCTGCCTCTTTTTTATCCCGCCTGACCGGTGGGGTCCTGTCTGGACCATTCGCCGGAAGGCGTCTGGATATATTTTGGCCGAAAGGCAGAAAGGAAGAGTGTACATGTACGCAATCATCAATCTGGAGGGGCGGCTCGTCGCGGATCCCGAGTTCCGTGTCGGCAAGGAGGACCGTGAGTACTGCACCCTGCGCCTGGCTGTCAATCAGAAGCTGGGCCCGCAGGAGAACGCCACGTTCTACAACTGCACGGGCAACGAGTACATCGCGAAGCGGCTCCGGAAGTCGGAACTGGCCAAAGGTCAGCCGCTCCAGGTCGTCGGGAACCTGACCGTACGTGAGTATACGGACCGAAACGGTACCGTACGCACCTCGGTCGACGTCGGGATCCTGGACTGGCATTTCGTCGGACCCAAACAGAAGGAGGCCGGCGAAACCGCTGCGGAACCCGTACCGGCGACTACCGGCAAGATCCATGAGGAAGTCACTATCTCCGGCGACGATGACGAACTCCCCCTCTGATCCGGATCCTGTGAAACGGCTGTGAGTATGCAATGACTCCCAGCCGTTTCGCCTTCCCGGAACCATCAAACAATGAAAGGAATGAAAAATGTGGCTGCAAAAAGCCGAATCGGAACCTGGTCTGTGATCAGGATCGTTATGCTCCCCTGTGTCCTGCTCGGAACGATCACCCGGAAGACGGTTTTCCACTGGATCGCACTCGCCGCGCTGCTTATCTGGGCAGTCATCGAGCTCGGTAAACTGCTTGCCCGTGCTGCGAAAAAGAAACCGAAGCGGGCGGCAGTCGGGAAGTCCGCGCGTGAGAGGTTGAAAGGCCGGGGCCCGGACGACGGAAGAAGCCTGCTTCTACAGGTGAACTACCGGATCACGGAGCAGCTCAGCACGACCTACCCCAACGTTTCCTGGCTGTGGCTCGAAAAGCCCGGTGCGGAAGACGTCAGGCTCGGCGGCACATGGCGGATCAGCCTTCAGAATGCCGATCCGTTCAATTACGCGGAGGTCAGTCTCAGCAGTTCCGGTGCGATGGCCATCTCACTCATGCAGCTGGTCCGTCTCGGTGAAACTTCGACCGCAGTCCCCGAACGGGATGAAAACGACCTGCGCGAGAGTGAGCTCCTCGACCGCTATGATCTGCGGAAATGGTACGCCGAGACCGGCGAGAAAGCCCTTTGCGCCATGGTTGAGGAACTCAATACCCAGGGCTACAAAAAGCTGGTCATCAGCGAAAGCGGTAACGTTCTGATCGGCAGACCCGGGGGTGAGCTTCTGTTCTCTTCGATCGCAGACTTCCCGCCGAAATCCGCGTGGGAGGATCTCTGCACCCTGGTCCGCGAGGACGATATCCGGGCGTCGGTCAGCGGCTCACAGCTCGCAGTCGCCTGGTAAGCGTCAGCCGGACACAATTCAGATTATTTTAAACCGAGGTGCTATATGGCCAGAACCAAACTCTTTGACAGTTTCACTTACAAGCTTCCGCTGCCGGCACCCTTCGACGATCCCATATACGCCGGCGCGAAGTCATTCGGTATGTCCCGGTACAACACGGTCGGGATCCCGAAAGCCACGCTGCACGGGCCGACTCTCCGGGCACTGCTCGCTTACGCGAAGCTGGTGCAGGAAACGGACGCGGGCGGCAGTGTGGACGGACTTGGAGCAGTCGGGCATCAGGGCACGACCTACCGTATCGCGGAGTACGTGTCCTCCGACAAGACCGACATGGTCGTGTTCAATCAGAACACCGGCAAGTTTTACGTCGCGTGCGTCAAGAACGGGTCGCCCGGCATGGACCCTTACGTTCTCGGACCCGGCTCCGGAATGGGTTCCGGAACCGCGCTGCTCTTCTGCCTGATCCCGTATCTGATGGAGGAAAGCGAGTTCCAGGCCTGCTTCAGTGAATTCCTGGCCCAAATGAACGTCGGCTGGCCGGACATGGACATGGCTCAGAAAACGGCGCTGACTCTCTGCGATAACGTCTACCGCAGGATCGAGAACGCCAAGTCGCTCGGCTCCGACGGGATCAAGACCAATATCCCCGTCACGGGCAATATAGCCGCGATCACGCAGATGGCGCTGGATAACGGGACCTACTCTCCGACCGGAGTCCTCTACGGCGAGTTCAGTCTGTTTCCCCGCAGCGGGAACGCTTCGCCGCTGAGTACTTCCTCGATCACTCCGAAAGAACTTGCGGGCCGGTATTTGCTGTCCGCGAGGACGCTGAGTGCCAGGGAGTCTGCGATGGTGCCCGTGTTGCCGGACTGGTATATCGTGCCCAGAGAGGTCGTCCGCGTATGTGAACACGCGCAGTCGACTACGGGCTCCAGCCAGCCGATGCGCAACTTCATGTTCCGCGGCGTCGCGGGCACGGGCAAGACCATGTCTGCCCAGGCTATCGCGGCAGGCCTGAACCTGCCGTATACGCTCATGACCTGCAACGCCAATACGGAGATCACGGACCTGATCGGGCAGTTCATTCCCGACGCGCAGGAGAGGAACGGCACCCGGCCGAGAGGCGGGGAGCTGCCCAGGATCTCGGATATCGTCATGCATCCGCCCAGCGTTTATCAGATGCTGACCGGCGAATACGACGACGATAAGACGGAAGACGACGTGCTGCAGAAGCTCATCGAGATCGCAGTGGCGCGCCTGACGCCCTCGGAAGGGCAAGGGCAGCGGATCCGCTATGTGGATTCACCGCTGATCGAAGCCATCCGCTACGGATACGTGGTCGAGGTACAGGAGCCGTCCTGCATCGCGAATCCCGGCGTCCTCGTGGGTCTCAACTCCCTTCTGGACAACTGCCAGGTGATCACGCTGCCGACCGGTGAGCGGGTGCAGCGGCATCCGGACACGGTCATTATCGTCACGACGAACTCGGACTACGCCGGATGTCGGGATATGAACCAGAGCATCATCTCCAGAATGGATCTGCTCTACGATATCGAGGCTCCGGATCTTCCGACCATGGTCAGGCGCGTAATGAATCTGACCGGGTTTTCGGACGAAGCGGCAGCCACGAAAATGGCGATCGTCGTCCGGGATATCGCTGAACGCTGCCGCCAGACCATGATCACGGACGGCAGCTGCGGAATGCGCGAACTGAAAAGCTGGATCCAGTCCACGATGGTCACGGACGACCCCTATGAGTCAGCCCTCTCCACGGTCATATCCTCCGCTTCGGCGGATCCGGATAACCGGGCGGACCTGATCTCGTCGTGCCTGCAGGCCCAGTTCAATGAAAAACTGTAAGAAATGAGGTAATTGACATGACAAGGAAAAAGCCTTCTCCCGTTGATTTCTACGTAATGATGGGGATGCGTGCCGTGGCTACCAGCGTGAACAGGCGGCCCACACAGGCACGCGCCACGCCTGAGACCGTTACGCGGTACATCCAGAGCGTAATGGAGTTCGCACTGGCCAAAACCGGATGCGACGTAACTGTCGAGCCGCTGAAGCACCCTGCCGGGAGCAAGATCCCGCTGGTCATCCGCGTAAAAGGAGTCGGTGAGTACCTGTTCTGGTATTATCCCTACGCCTCGGATTGCCAGATGAGGAATGAGCTGACAGGCGCACTCGGCGACCTCAACGAGCGTGTGTTCGGCAATGCGGCCTGAGTGTGGGGGTGGTTCGGAATGAGGACCTCACACCTGTCGATCCGGAAACGGATCCTGGAGGAAAAAAGCAAGATCACGGACGAGCAGTTCTTTGCCTCCCGTGAATACAGCGGTTTCCTGACGGATATCGCGGAGTCCGCGACGAAACGGTATAACCGCTCGGTTCGTGTGACCGTCAAGGCCGACCACGACGATGAGACGGTGGCGTTCACGGACTTCAGCGGGATCATGATCAACGCGTGCAACGAGATCACCTGGAGCTTCCCATCAAGGCGGCTCCGGTCACTCAGTCTCCAGGGTCTCAACGCCCACGAGTTCGGGCATATGCTCTTTACGGACAATCCCGTGTGGCACAGCTTCTTCTTCAGTCTTGAGTCCGGACGGTTCTATCCCGGACTGCCCGACTGCCTGACTGCTTCTCAGAAGCAGTACGCCGGAGATATCCAAGAAGCATTACTGGACGAAAGAGACCCGGTGCCCCGGAGTGTGATCCTCAGCACGGCACGCGCGCTGAGCAATATCCTGGAAGACGGGTACGTGGACCTGAAGTGCTCATGCCAGTATCCCGGCACGCCCGCGCGCGGTATCGCTCTGAACAACCTGCGGTACGCCGAGCTCATGCCGGATATCGAGTCGATGCTCGACAGGAAGATCTACGACCACAACGTCGTCCTCAATCTCCTGATCCAGTACGTCCGGGTACGGGACCTGAACAACCTGTCCGGGTACGACGGAGAGCTTCTGGATTACCTGAAGTCCTTCATGGCCCTGGTCGACGGCTGCATCTGCGCCGACGACGCCAGAGACCGCTGTGAGGCGGTCAACCTGATCCTGGTCGACCTGTGGCCGGTCATGCAGCGCTGTTTCGACGAACTGCGGACGAAGTACGACCAGGCCGTGAACGCGGCTCAGGACCCCGGCCAGGCGAACGCCGGTACCGGCAGTCCGGGCGACGCGTCCGGCCGGCAGCCGTCAGGCAGTACCGAAGAGCAGGACGGCGGCCAGCCAGCGCAGACGCAGGCGGGTCAGGCTGTGGAAGACGAGCTTTCCAGTCAGCTGCCGAAGTCCGCGCCGAACTTCACCCTGGCGTCCGCGCCGGTTTCCGCTGAAGAATCCGCAGCTCCCGAAGAGGGCGGACAGGGGACCGTGCTCGCCGAGATGGCCCGGGTCCTGGCTGAAGAGACCGAACGAATGAAAGCGCATGTGACCGGCGGGATCGTCAGCGAGGGCGACGGAGGTCTGGACACCAACACGGGATACGAGGGCAGCGGATACGGCAGCGCCGCCGAGGATATCGAGCGGCTGCTCGATACCATGGCCGAGGCAGTCGTAAACGAGCAGCAGGAGCAGGAGCTTTCCGAGGAACTGCAGCGTGAAGCCGCCAGTATCTCTTACGGCAACGCGCATCGGAACATCCATATCACCGTTAACCGCATGACCCGCGTGACTCCCGAGATGATCGAGAGCTATAACCGCGTCGCGCCGGATCTGCTGACGCTGTCGAAGCGTCTTCAGCGGAGCGTAAGTGCGGTCCTTCGGGACAAGCGCCAGGGCGGGAAGCAGACGGGACTGTTCTGCGGCAAGCGGCTGAATCAACATGCGCTGTACCGCAGCGACGGACGCGTCTTCTGCAATACCCGGCTCCCGACCGAACCGGTCAATCTGTCCGTGGGCCTGCTCGTGGACGAAAGCGGATCGATGTGCGGAAGTGACAGGATCACCCGCGCGAGGGCGACCGCGATCGTCATGCAGGACTTCTGCGAATCCCTCGGCATCCCGCTGATGATCGTCGGGCATACCGCCTGGAGCTCCAGAGTCCGGCTGTTCTCCTATTCCGACTTCGACTCCCATGATAAGAACGACAGATACCGGCTCATGGACATGAGCGCACGGGACTGTAACCGGGACGGAGCGGCTCTGAGGTTCCTGGCGGAAAGACTGGCCAGGCAGGTATCCGATATTAAGATCCTGATCATCATCTGCGACGGTCAGCCGAACGACGACGGGTACTCCGGAAGCGCGGCCGAGGCAGACCTGCGCGGCATCAAGCTGGAGTATTCCCGGCGCGGCGTGCAGATCTACGCGGCAGCCATCGGCGACGACCGCCCGAATATCGAGCGGATCTACGGCGACGGGTATCTGGACATCACGGACCTGAACGACCTCCCGGTCATGCTCACGAGCCTGATCGCGAAGCATCTGCCCCATTGAGTCTTAGGAATAATGAAATCTAAAATGCAGGCTCTGCGGTCCCGGAAAGGAACGCAGAGCCGAACTGTACAGTGCCGGTCGGACGAATCTGACCGAGTCAAAGATAATAAGAGGTGTGACCATGGACGAAAACCGTATTCAGAATCAGATCGCTATCTACATGACCAACAAGAAGCTCTGTGAGTTCAATGACAAGCTGAACGTCCCGCCACCCGAAAACTACGCGCACATGCACGCACAGGGCGAGAAGACGGAGAACGGGCGTATCTATTCCAGTATCGGGGTGGTCCTCCAGGACTATTCCGCCGGAACGGGCGGTGCGACGATCCGGGTAACGGCCAACCTGTCGCCGGGGATCTTCGCATTCCTTCTGGCGAAGGCCAGCTCCGGCGTCGAGAGCTTTGAGTTCTCCGAGGAGAAGATTTTCGGCGAGCCGGATGAGAACGGACTGAGCAGCGTGACCAGGCTCTGGGTGAAGCGCGCTTCCTACGGTCAGGACAAGAAGCCCAGGAACTATCCCTGGTGCATCATCGTAGAGAACGGCCGTGCGGTCAAAGAGGGCACGCAGACCGGCGGGATCCATATCAAGAGTGGGACCTACCGGAAGACCAACCAGGTCTACGTCAATATCAACGATAAGGACTTCTTCGGCCTCATGTACCGCACCGTACGGTATATCGAGACCTGGGAACTGACCAACTGCCCGAAAGTGATCCGCGAGGCGAAGCAGATCCTGGAGAGCCGCCGAAATGCCGGCCGACAGTAAGACGTCTGCGGGTGATCGCTTAATGAAGCCCGATCCGGCGGACGTTCCCGGCAACGGCCCCATGACCGACGAACAGCGGGAGTTCGCGGATAAGAACCACGGACTTCTGCTGACGTTCATGGAAAGGCAAAGGCTGGACGCGGACTGTTACGACAGGCTCGCGCTTCGGTATCTGCATGCAGTCGTCCGCTATCTGACGGACGGGACGCTGCGGCAGTATACCTTTTCCACGGTCCTCTGGTACCATCTGCGGTCTGAACTGTCCAATATCCGGAATCAGGAGCGATTGCAGCAGGCGGAAGCCGAATACGACCGGCCGCCCTGGGACCCTACCTGTGAGGAAACGGTCAGCGCCGCCCTCTGGCAGCAGATCGAGCGGGAGCTGACGTTCAAGCAGTGTGAAGCTGTATATCTGCGGAACCAAGGCTATAAGAACCGGGAGATCGCGGAACTGTGCGGCGTGCGGCCGAAAGCGATCGAAAAACGCTTCCGTCGGATCCGCAAAAAACTGAAATCTAAGGAGAATTGATCATGCACAGCAGGATTTTTGAGATCAGTGAGAAACCGATCCCTGAGGGCGAACGCTATACTTACGACATGCTCCCCGATTGGTTCTACGGAATGGTCGCGGACTATGCGGACGTTATTGCGGATGAAAGCCGCGAAAATGAGATCCAATGGTTTGTCGGCTTCTTCGCAGGGCAATGCAAAAACGACGGTGACAGGATCAGCTTTACTGACAAAGCGGCGGAGTCTCACTTCCGCCGTCAGTTCGGGGATTTCCTGAAGTCTGCGTCTTTGCTCGGTGCCTTTTCCTTCGACGCATTCTGCGGAAAGGACGGCTACCGGGCCCTGGACATGACGATCTATGAACTGAACAATGCCTACAACGACAAGTTCGGGTTCTACGTCTATGACCGTGACGACGATGCGTTGAAGACCCTGGACAACTGGCTCCGTGAAGCGGACCTGTCCAAGTCCTACTATATCGGCGGGATAGTCGACTATCACTTTTGAACCAGTCAGATAACAAGCAAAGTACACGGGAGCGGCCGAAGAAACACCGGCTGCTCCCGGCTATTATGAAAGGGCTGAGTATTATGGCAATAACAAGAGGCGATATCTTCTACGTCTGCCCGCAGCCGACTTGCGGTTCGGAACAGCGGGCAGGCAGGCCTGCGGTCGTCGTTTCCAACGAGAAATGCAACGAAAAAAGTTCCGTAGTCGAGGTCGTTTTCCTCACTACCCGGGACAAGACTCCGTTGCCTACGCACGCGCAGGTCACGTCCGCAGGCCGGCAGTCGCTTGCTCTCTGTGAGCAGATCACATCCGTAAGCGTTGAGCGTTTCGGCGATTATATCGGCCATGTGACGGGGGAAGAACTGCGGGCTATTAACCGCGCCCTTCTGATCTCGCTGGACCTGCCGGCCGGCGGCCTTACCGTTCAGGCTGACAAGCAGAACGAGGAATCGCTTATGGCTCAGGTTGCACTCAGGTTTGTGGAGGATTACCTTCGCACGAAGAGTTATTCCTCAGAGGAATAAGTGGAGGAAGACGGTATGTATCAGAAAGTCTGTTTCTATATTGACAGTATGTATGAGCATGGCAAGGGTTTTCCAGACAGGACGGCCAGAATCGCTTTCCAGGATGAAGCCAAACGCTTGCTTCGTTGCGCCGGCTGGGAGATTATTCCCGGTTCCGGATGCGAGGGCGATTATGCGGTGAAGGGAAAGCAATCCCTGCGCCTGCACCCCATGGAGTTCAGCGGCCTAATCCTGGCTGAAGAAGTTGGCCGTGTCAGGAACGCCCTCCGAGCTGCCAGGAGTTTTCATCTCCGCAGCATCGTACGTTCTGCATCATATTAGCTCAACGAATAGAAGCCAGGCCCTTGGTCGGTAGCGTCATCCGCTGCGACCAAGGGCCTTCTTTATTCGCTTTTCGTCCTTTCGAGGGATACTGAGTTGATCCGGGTAAATACATTTCGCAAAGGAAATTTCTACTTCCTTCTGAAATCAGTTTATCGGTTAAGATAGTGTAATACGTCCTGAGAATAGTTCTTATACCCTTCAGGGCATGAACCAGGAGCCTTTGTCAGCCAAGGCCGAAGCTGATCGGCTTTATGTTTGCTGAGGAAGCCCTTTAAGTTTTGTGTGTGAAACCCATCCCGGTCGTTCTCAAGATAGTCTTCGAAGAGTTCTCTGGACATAACGTATTTGCCGCAGGTATCGCAATTTACATTGATCTCGTAGAGGTCTCCAATCCGGATTGCTGTTTTCAGGTCTGCCTTACACGCAGGGCACTTATGATAATCCAAGATCATCCTTTCAACACCTCCTCTGCTCCTATGGATGCAGGAATCAGATGGGTTCAGTTGCTTCCTTCAGCATCTCCTCAAACTGTTCCTCAACCATTAATGGGAAACGGGTCACCTCGTAATTCGTCATGTAGATGTCCTTGTTTCGATTGATATCCAAGATCACATTGTTTTCGTCGACAAGGATTTCAGCGTAATAAAAGCATTCTTCTGTTACCTCCAGCCGATCATCCGGGATTTCTATTCTCCAGCAAGGATTCTCATAATCGTCCGGCAAATAGGTCAGCAACTCTTCGGAGATCATCTCGTCTAGAAACCGTTTTCCAATGTAGTCTTTTGTTTTCATTCTACCTCTTCCTCAAACGCAGTTTGAGCATTATCTTCAACTGCTTCTTTCCGTTGAACCTCTTTTTAAATCGTGCGCAGGCTCATTTGCAGGGATCCTTTGGTCTAGTGTCCACAGATATCAAAGGAATAATCAACTACAGAGTCAAGGCTCCGTCGGTACGATAGTCAGTTGTTGTTCCCGAAATCGTCACGTGTCTTTTTCATTCTCTTTCGAATTAAAACGAGTCCAACAACACCAATGACGACAAAAATGACCGCGCCCATTACCGTTTGAACATAATATGAAGAAACATCATTAACGTTCAACGGCGGTTCGGCAAACTGAAAAGCAAACATAATCAAATACCACACTACACCAATTCCAAAGGGAACAAAGACAATTCTGGGCTTCGCGAACACAAGAGGACGAACTCTTGCTAGTCCTAAGGAAACCAAAACCAAGCAAAAGAAAATGAAGTTTGTTCCAAGTGCACCGCCCAACAGTATTATAAAATTGGCCACACATCATCCCTCATTCCACTAGCTGTATCCATGTTATTTGCAACACGAAAATGGTCAAAACACACTCCATTCGCCGAGATCATCACAGGCTTCGAAAATCCGATCGAACTCTTCCTGGGTGGTCGACGGATTTACAGAACGAATGTCCCGATAAAGACGCAGATATTCATCGTCTTCATCGTCTTCCTCTTCCTCAACATCTTCTTCCTCTTCCTCGTCGAGGTATTCTGAGAAAACATCCTCCGCCACCTCAAGTGCTACATCCTGGAAACAACCTAACACAGCAGGGTAATCTTCGGCCATATGGATGATGATTTCCGCGTCGTCAACGATCCATTCACGATCGGTCAGAACCGTGTTTTCCAGTGTTGGATCTTCCAAAAGAGACCGAAGCTCCTTTAGCACTTCCTCCAGCAAATCCTGTGCTTCATCCGAACCCAAATTAATGATTGGCTCCCGGCTCTCTTCAAACCATTCGAGAATAGTAGTTACTAAGGTCTTCTTATCAGCGAAGGTCTCAAAGCTATATTGGTTCGTGGTTGCACCAGGAAGGTTAAACGCGTGCGTCCAAATAACGTATACCATAGTACTGTCTCCTTTACTCCCAACAATTAGTCCTCGGCCCGCAGATAAATGACGCCAGTCGTTCCATGCCCATGTGGTCCATAGTTAATCGCTTCTTTGAGCGGGTACCCCAGCAGTTCCAAGAGTTCCTTGGCCTCCCATCCATAGGAGGAACTCAAAAAGTCGATGTCTTCACACCGGAACGCGGATTCCTCGGCGTCAAAGCCAAGGATTTCTGCTAACTCGTCTTGTTCGTGACAGCAGTTTTCATCAAGCCAGCTGACATCGGACTCCGCATCCTCACCCAGCAACCAGGCGATTAGACTTTCTTCCGATATGCCGCTTGTTTGCAGCAGCTTGCTGCGCATATCAATTTGGAGCGTGGCCTTCAGACTGATGATCTCACCATTAACGACTTCCATAGCAAAAGGATAATCGCAGTAATTGTCCCATTCGATATCGCCGGTCTCTTCTTCGTCCTCTCCGCCTTCTTCGTCCTCTCCGCCTTCTTCGTCCTCTCCGCCTTCTTCGTCATCATCATCTTCGTCGTCCTCTTCGTCCGAATCAACAAGATACTCTTCCAGCACCTCGTCGGCAATGTCGGAATAGTCACATTCATCAATGGGGTATGGCCGCCATTCTGAAGATGTTGCTCCTTCGCTCAAGAGCATTTGTGCGGATAGACGAGTGACATCAGTAATGATTCCGTCGCCGTCTACTGTTACGAAGAATTCATAGCTGATGGCGGGCTCTGAGCTATCTTCATATGTCAAGTAATTCTCGCCTTCAATAAGTCCAGCCGTTTTCTTTCCTATGGTTCTGTTCCTGAATGCTTCATAGGCTTCCGCCGTAGCTTTTCTCACTTCCTCTTCATCGAAGGCCGGACACTGGTCCTCAAGGCAGTCAGGACAGATTCTGCAATCCCCCCAATACGTCATATCGTCAATAAGGGTGATTTTCCCGCATAGCTCACACTCAGAATACTCGTCATCATAACAGTTGGAGCAAATGACAGAACCGTCTTCCAGCTGATAGCTTTCATCTTCCTCTTCAATCGGTTCACCACAATGGCTGCATTTCAATTCATCCATAAGATCCCTCCTCACCATAACCCTTATCCGATTACCCGTAGAGTAATCGAAACTTCATTTATCAGACGGCCATACCGTGCTATGATTTGCTCGGCAACCCTCTAGTGCATTTGTATTATATCAGAAAACGAACAGAATTGGTCGCCTTTGCTACGACATTTTGAGAGATATGTAGTGTTGTCGTACTCTAATGGCCAGCATATCAGCCTTGTGTTTCCACCATATATGCGCCTGCTTGGGGATCATAATAAACATCAACGATAAACACTGCGGGATAAACACTGCCTTGGATTACTAAATCGTGTGCTGTTAATGGGACACCATTATGCGATAGTATTGGAATACGATGGAAACAGGCTTCCTTCCACTAACATCTATCGGCAAAAAACGTGGAGGGCATTGAGAGATGAAAGAAAACGTGGTATCATACATTTTGGAATTTTGTACACTATCCTAATGACTGACAATCCACAACAGGAAACGTAGAAGCCGATCTTCAAAAAAGAGGTAGAACATGGACATTATCACCATACTCAGCCAAATAGATCTTGGAAGCTATGCGATGCCAGTATTCCAGCGGGGATATGTTTGGAATCGTGAGCAAGTCCGTAAACTGATGAATTCTCTTTATCACGGATACCCTATTGGAGAACTCCTTGTCTGGAACACAGAAACCGATCCGGGTATATCACGTGGGTCCGGACCATTGACTCCGGGAAACGTTAATCTAATTCTTGACGGCCAACAGCGCATGACCACTCTTTACGGAATCATTCGTGGAAATCCTCCAAGGTTCTTTGACGGCGATGCGAGCTCGTTCACAAATCTATACTTTAACATGGATACAGAGTCTTTTGAGTTCTATATGGCCGCAAAAATGAAAGGTGACCCTGCGTGGATAAACGTTACGGAGCTCATGCAGAAGGGAGCTTCGCAATATATGCAGGAAAAAATCACTTCAGATCCGTCACAGTCCGTGTTTTGGCTCAACCACCTGGCAGCACTCAATAAGCTCGATGCGATAAAGCAGATGTCGATTCATATTGAAACGGTATCCGGTGCGGACAAAACCATTGATGTGGTTGTAGAGATCTTTAACAACGTCAACAGTGGTGGAACAAAACTGAACAACGGTGATCTTGCTCTCGCAAAAGTATGTAGCGAATGGTCCAACGCTCGGGAAGAACTCAAGGCCATCCTCGCTCGATTCAGCAAAGCAGGATACAGCTTCAGTATAGTGTGGCTGTTGCGGTGCTTGACCGTTTATTTAACAGGACAACCCTATTTCAACGGGCTTGTGCAGACACCGGTTGACGACGTAAAAAAGGCTCTTCCTGAGACGGAAAAGATGATTGGAACGTGTCTTGATCACATAGGCACGCGGCTCGGTCTGGATCATGACAAGGTGCTGGGAGGTGTTTTTTCCATTGTCACGATGATCGGATACATCCGTCATCAGGGAGGAAAGCTCTCCGGAAGTGAAGAATGGGACAAACTTTTGTACTGGTACGTACATGCTTTTCTTTGGGGCAGATACAGTAATTCAACAGAAAGCAGTTTGGCGCAGGACCTGAACGCAATAAAGCGCGGGGATGGAATCGAAGGATTGCTTCGGCAATTGAAACAGTCCCGCGGTGATCTCACAGTTCGTCCGGAGGATTTTTGGGGATGGTCAACAGGGGCCCGTTTCTTTCCGCTCCTTTACATGCTGACAAGGATGAATCACGCCCGGGATTGGGGTACAGATCTCGAACTGAGCAACAGTCTTCTGGGCAAGAATTCTTCCCTCGAAGTTCATCACATCTTTCCCAAAGCCGTTCTTTATGCCAAGGGAAAAAGCAAATCGATCGTAAACACTCTTGCTAATTATGCATTTCTCACAAAAGAGACGAATGTGGCGATTTCCGACCGGGAACCGGAGGATTACTTCCCCGAGTACAGGCAAAAATGCCCCGGAGCGATGGATACGCACTGGATTCCGGCAAATCAGGATTTATGGAAGGTAGAAAACTACGATAAATTCATGCAACAGCGCAGAATTCTTCTTGCAAAGGCGGCTAATACAATTCTAGATTCCCTGTATAACGGCAGCATTGCAGAATCGCCCCTGGAGTCTTATGCAACAAAGGAATACCACGAATCGCGTTCCGAAGAAGAGGAGATCGAAGAGCTTTCCGAGTGGATGGAGGGCAAAGGTCTGAAAACCGGAACTACGAACCACGAACTCATCGATGACACCGGAACAGTCATTGCGATCATTGATCTTGCATGGCCCCAGGGTATTCAAAATGGGCTCAGTGAACCCGTTGCATTGCTTTTGAATGAGACTGCAGAAACCCAAGCGACTGTCAGCAGGTACGGGTATAGATATTACACAAGCGTTCAAGAATTCAAGAATTACGTGGAGACAGTCTATCTGAGCTAGTCTTCTTGACTCCATGGATTAAACCAATCAAAAGAACTGTATTCCAAGCGAATGACGCATCATCCAAACAATCTGTAAAAAAGAGCAAGACAAAAGAACAACGGAGGAAGCAGTATGAACTCTGTCTATGATTTGTGCAAGCCCAGAACCAGCGTGTTTGCTGATACGACCCGCGACGATGTTCTCAATCTCAGTGATTTCGTAGAAGGAAGAATCGATGCTGAAAAGTTCTTTGAAGAAAACTTCAAAACAAAAGGCATGGAAATCCTTTTTAATACTGCATTTGGACGTTTCCAAGGAAAGAGCGAGACCGGTGTCATCAAACTGACGCAAGCTATGGGCGGTGGTAAAACTCATAACATGCTTGCACTTGCCTTGCTCGCCCAGCACCCTGAACTGCGCAGGAAGATTCTGGACAGTAGCGAGTTTGATGATATCGGAGAAATAAAGGTCATCGCCTTCTCCGGTCGCGAAAGCGACGCTGAGTTTGGCATTTGGGGAAGTCTGGCGGAACAGTTAGGAAAAAAGGATTTGTTTGCATCCCTGTATTCTCCGCTGCGCGCCCCTGGTGAAAGTGCATGGATCAATCTTCTCAAGGATCAGAAAGTCTTGATTCTTCTGGACGAACTGCCTCCGTACCTTGAGAACGCCAGATCCATCACAATAGGTAATTCGGATCTCTGCAAGGTCACGATCACTGCTCTGTCGAACCTGTTCAGCTCTCTCGGCAAGGAACAGATGGCCAATGTTTGCCTCGTGTTCTCCGACTTGAAGGCTACCTATGAGTCCGGCTCTGCACTGCTCCAGAACAGCTTTAAGGAACTGGAAAACGAAGCGAACCGCATTGCCATCAACATTGAGCCGGTCGCGCTGAACTCGGATGAAATTTACGATATTCTCCGCACCAGGCTGTTCGAGATTTGCCCCAAGAGCTCTTCTGCCGATGTCCTGGAGATCGCTGCCGAGTATAAAGCAGCGGTGTCCCGGGCGTCCAAATCCGGCCTGACTTCCTATTCTGCGGATAAAGTCTACCTGGGAGTCCGGGACTCCTATCCCTTCCATCCTTCTATCAAGGATTTGTACGCACGCTTCAAGGAAAACCAGAACTTTCAGCAGACACGCGGTTTGATCCGATTGATGCGTCAAATCGTGCGACAGTTCTATGAGAGTGGTCGTGCGAAGGAAACCAGTCTAATAGGTGTATATGATTTCGATTTGAACGACTCTCGGATGCTTGGCTTCATCCGTGAGATTAAGCCGTCTCTCGACAATGCGATCAACCATGATATTGCCCAGCACGGCAAGGCTGTAGCGGAAATCATCGACGAGCAATATGCTGAGAGCTTCAACTTCCCTTATGCACAGATGCTGACCAAGCTGCTGCTGATGTCTTCGCTGAATGATACCGTTAATGGTCTTCAAGGTCTGAATGATAGCGATATGCTCGGTTATCTCTGTGAGCCAGGCATCGATCTAAACCAGTACAAAAAAGTCCTTGAAGACATTAAAACGCAGTGCTGGTATCTGAAAATGGATAACCGTGGCCGGTATTATTTCCAGAACACGAAGAACATGGTCGCGGAGATGAATACGCTTGTTGACAGTTATAGCAATGAGCAGGCCCGCAAGGAACTTAAAGCCTTTTTGAAATCCAATTTCGACCCGAAGGTAAAGAACTGCTATGAGCAGCTTTATGTCATGCCTGCGGTCGATGAGATTTCCCTTGACATGAACAAGGTTACTCTCGTTATCTACGAGCCCTATACGGGATCAGGAATGCATCCCGACCTTCTGACCTTCTATGAAAACGCAATTTATAAAAACCGCGTGATGTTCCTTTCCGGGCAACGCAGTGTGATGGAGAAACTGTACGAAAACAGCAAGCGCCTCACCGCAATTCGCCAGATTCTCCAGACGATGAAGGACGAGCATGTTCCGGAGTCCGACCAGCAGTACAAGGAAGCTGTGGTCCAGCACGATAAGGCGATTCAGGCGCTTCTCTCCACGATTAGAGAAACCTTTGTCACCCTGTACTATCCCGCAAAGGGCGGTCTGACCAGCGATGACTTCAAGCTGGAGTTTAAGGAAAACAAATTCAACGGTGAAGACCAAATCGTAAAAACCCTCGCCGAAGCGCAGAAGTTCGATGATTTCTCCTCCGAGGAACGCAAGATTGAAACCCTGCGCAAGAAGTGCGAAGCCCGCATCTTCACGCAGCAGGAAATGACCTGGAATCAGATCCTTGAGCGCGCCGCCACGGAGACCGGCTGGCAGTGGTATCATCCAAACCAGATGGATACGCTCAAAAAGGCCTGCCTCAATCAGGACAAATGGCGTGAGATCGGCGGTTACGTCCAGAAGGGGCCGTTTGCGAAGGAGCCGACAGAGGTTACCGTCGAGCAGATAGGGTATGACGAAACCACAAAGGAATTTACGCTTAAGGTGCGGGGCATCCACGGCAATACGGTGTACTATGACGTTGGTGCAGAGCCTTCGACGGCATCCGCGGAGGCAGGCAATCTGTTTATCACAAAAGAAACGGATCTGTGGTTCCTGTGCGTGGATAACAGCAAGGACGATCCCCACCCCACCGGTGAACCGAAGCACTTCCTCTGCAGCGTGCCTTTGAAATACGAGCAGCGTGTCAGCTCTCAGGGCAGCGTCATGCGCCTGCAGAGTCACCCGGACTTCGAGATCCGCTACACGACCGACGGTTCCAATCCGAAAGAGTCCGGAGGACGATATACCGGAGAATTCATTCTTCCGTCTGATTGTAAGTTCGTTCTGACCGCAGTGTATAACAAGGGGCAGCTGGTTGAAGAAAAGACGATCCCAGTTACCGCCAAGCCGGAGAAGAAAACCGTTAAGATCGACGATTCCAAGCCGGTAAGCTATACGCTGAAGAGCATGAAGAAGTGCAGTGACACGGCGGCCTCTTACAATGAGTTTGCGTATCTGCAGAAGATGAAAGGGACTTTCATCCGCCACTTTACCGTCATCCTCTCTGAGAAGGCTGACACAAACAACTATATGGAGATGACGACCGCATCCGTACCCTACGATGCCGGTAATCTGCAGGCCACCGTCGATCTGATTCGTGATTCAGCATTCCAGGGCAAGGACGTCATTGTGGAGTTTGAGTATAAGACGATCCTGTTTATGACCGGTACGGAGTTCAAACAGTGGATCGACATTAACAAGCTGGATATGACCGAACTCACGAAGAATGGCGAGGTAATGCAATGAGTGCCAAAAAGTCAATTTACGGTTTTGGCTTTGATCCGGACGAATCCCAGAACCATTTCTTCGTCGTGATCCCCCCAAAAGGGGAAAACGGAATGATTCGCGTGTTCGAGCGATTCGAGTGGACACTGGAGTCGCCGGAAGGTCAGGAGCCGTCCGAACTGAAAAGCGGAGAAGAGCGATCCACGGGAGGTCAGATCATTCGGAAAAGCGACACCCTGCGCATGGAGATTTCCCGGCACAAGTGGAACCTAATGGTCAAAGATATCACCGCTGAATTTAACACAAGGCTGAAGGAGGAGAAAAAGCCCATCAGCCGCTTTGCCGTTGGAGGTACACCTGTTGAGCGCTTGCTTGGCAAGGAAATGATGGTGCTACTGTGGGGCGTGGAGGATTGCGACCCCAGCAACATCCCCACCGCAATCAAAAACTGGAAAGGTCTGATGCCGGAGGAACGGTGGTGGCTCTATACTACCACAAACGCTTCGACCGGTGGACTGAAGGACCGCAAGGGATGGCGGGCTGCGCTTCGCTATGCGCTTTGCGAGAACCCCATTGAAGAAGACCCGCAGATGAGTTTCGAAGACTACGACGATACCGAGGTGTGATTATGGTTCAGAGTTTTATTGAAAAGCAATTTCCCGTTTCCAAGGTTAGTAAAGAAAGCTATAAGGAACGCAAGTCTTCTCAGGGACAGACAATTACCGGTCTCGGCAAATGGTGGGGGCGAAAGCCGTTGGGTCTTGTTCGTACCGCGATACTTGGCTGTCTACTGCCGGCGTCTGATAATCCAGAAAAGGATATGGAAATATTCCTGAAGATTATGAGCATGGACGACGAGGGACTTTGGCTTCGCAAGGAAAAGATGTTTTCTGTCGCCGAACTCTATGAGATCATCATGGGAAATCGCAGACTTGCCGGAAAATACAGAGATTGGTTTTATGAGGATTCCGGTAAAATCGCTTTGAATAAAGACTATCCGCGTGAAGAGGTCGAGAAGGCAGCGTTCTCCACGCTGAGCTATGACCAGAGGATCACCATGTGTGCCCGTCCAGAGCAGTTGGAAAACATCTCGGAGGACGCATGGGCGGACATCAATCATCACTTGGGGACGAATGCTCACAACCTCTCGGAATTGACAGCTCAGTTGTCCAAAAAGCGATTTGGACATAATGCTACAGTGGGAGATTGTTTCTGCGGCGGAGGTTCTATTCCGTTTGAAGCGGCAAGGATGGGGTGCAATGCCTACGCCAGCGACCTAAACCCGATCGCGGGTTTACTCACTTGGTCTGACCTTCACATTTGCGGTGCTACATCCGTAGAGCTTCAAAAGATTAAAGATTTCCAGCAAAGGGCATACGAAGCGGTTGACAAAGAAATCTGCGCTTTAGGCATTGAACACAACGAAAAGGGAGATCGGGCTCTCGCTTACCTCTACTGCGTAGAAGCAGATTGCCCGGAGTGCGGATGGCGTGTTCCGTTGCTACCAACAATGGTTATTGGCGTCCGTGCTGGACGAGTAGTCGCAAAACTTCACGAAAATAACGGACGATTTGACATTACCGTACACAGTGGAGTTTCTCCTTCGGAACTCAAGGATGCAGAACGAACCGGAACAACAAGGAATAGTTCCCTTGTCTGTCCACACTGCGGTAAGTCTACGCCAATATCCGCAGTCCGCCATGATCGAACTGATGAAAGTGGAAAAACCATTTATGGACTTCGCAAGTGGGATAAGAACGAGTTTGAAGCGCGCCAGGATGATGTCCTCCACGAGCGCCTATATGCTGTTCGATACGAACATATCGACATACTAGCGAACGATAAGAAGAAGTCTACTCGCTATTATCAGGCCCCCAGCAAACGTGATATGGAAAATGAGAGAAAGGTTCGTGATCTTGTAGCCGAAAAACTCACTGAGTGGCAGGATCAGGGCCTAGTACCCTCTCAGCAAATCGAATCTGGGGACAAAACCGAAGAGGTAATTCGAAATCGCGGGTGGAGCTATTGGCATCATCTGTTCAATGCTAGGCAGTTGTTTGTCCTAAGCAGATTAGCAGAACAAATCCATAAAGCAGAAACGCAACAGGAAAAAGCTGCAGGACTTCTAGGCCTAAATAAGTGCATTGATTTTAATGCAAAACTGTGCAGATGGAATCCAAATCGTGACAGTGTTGCCGATACATTTTACAATCAAGCTCTTAATACACTGATGAATTGGGGATGCCGCTCTCTAACGGCGTTAGAATCCTCTTGGTTTTATGATATTAACAAATTCTCGATTTCTGGCAACAGGTCAATTTGTGTTTGTGACGCACGAGATGTGACCACGACATCTGATATATGGCTTACTGACCCTCCTTATGCTGATGCAGTTAACTATCACGAACTGTCAGAGTTCTTCTTAGCTTGGGATAGAAAACTGCTTTTGGAAACCTTTCCAGATTGGTACACTGATAGCAAACGAGTTCTCGCCGTTCGCGGCGATGAGCACTTCAGTCAGACCATGATCGACATCTACAGCAACCTGACCCGACACATGAGTGACGACGGGATGCAGATCGTCATGTTTACCCATTCCGATCCGGCGGTCTGGGCGCAACTGGCATTGATCATGTGGAAGGCCGGTTTGACCGTTACCGCCGCCTGGAATATCGCCACGGAAACGGACGCCAGCGGCCTCAAGGATGGGAACTATGTCAAGGGCACGGTGCTCCTTGTACTTCGTAAACAGCAGGGCAACGAAGAAGCCTTTTTGGATGAACTGGCTGCAGACATCAAGCAGGAGGTCAAGCGTCAGATCGAATCCATGCAGAAGCTGGACGACAAGGAAGACCCGAACTTCTCCGATCCGGATTACGTACTGGCAGCCTATGCCGCCTCCCTCAAGATCCTTACTAGTTACAAGGCTATCGGTGAGATCGATCTTGACTACGAGTTAGACCTCGCCATCCATGACCCCTCCAAGTCCGAGGTCGTCAAGCTCATTGAGCGGGCGAAGAAGATCGCATATGACTTCATTATCCCTCTGGACTTTGAGAACTATCTCTGGAAGGAACTCTCCCCCGCTGAGCGTTTCTATGTCAAAGGCCTTGAGGCGGAAAAGCACGGAAACTATCAGATCAGCACCTACCAGGAGTATGCTCGCGGGTTCGGACTGACAAGTTACGGACAGATGATGGGAAGCGAGCGAGCGAACACCGCCCGCCTGAAGACGCCGACCGAGTTTGCCATGCGGACGGTCAGTGATGTTCCGGATTTTGAGAGCAGCACCCTTCGACTTGTCCTCCAGGCCATTCACGTTGCCATTAAAGAAAACGAGAATCCTGAAAAGGGCCTGTGGCATCTGAAGCTCAATCTGAGCGACTACTGGAACAGCCGCGACATGCTGAAGCAGCTTCTGTCCTTCCTGAAGGACACCAAGGACATCGATACTATGCCGCACTGGGCTGAATGCGGTCAGATGGCCGAACACATCTATGTTCTCGTAGATAACGATCATATCTGACAAACAGCCCCTACAGGGAAAAGAAACCTGGTATTCTGGAGGAAAATAATTATGGCCGACAAAGAAATCTATGCACTGTTTCGCTATTACGGCGACGGAATGATGGTAGAGAAGGATTTCCTATGCATAAAGCATGGAACCCCAGAAGAAATCCTTAATTGGCTGCTGAATGAAGGATATCTCACTGAAGTCTATTCTTTAGGTCAGATTATGGGATCATATTCCGATAAACCCTACCTGGATGCAATTGAAAAACTCATGCGGCTTTCTTCGGTTTCAGTCAGAACGATTGAAAAAATCGATCTTCGGATGCCATCCTGCTGTACCTGCTGTGCGGTCAACAAGAGCTTCAAGGACATGGGCTCTTTCCGCGATAGGATAAAAGCGCTGATTGCTCAGCCTATAGTTGGAACTGTTATGCAAGGCGATGACTTGAACGAGTTTTTGGAACTCCTCGACAATGCCTGCAGCTCCAAAGAGTCCTATACGGAGTTCGCTTATCATCTGCCCGGAAAATATCTCTAAACCCGCGTCATGACGAAAGGAGAATACACCCATGTTCTGGAACAAAAAGAAAGCAGATTCCGACTCTGTTGTATGGCGCGATAAGAATGGCAAAATCACTTGCCGCGGAGATTCATGTCCAAAGGATTGTGACAATAGCTGTCCAATCTGGCTCAACACCCTCGGACTGCAGATGCTTCAGCGAAATCAACCGCTTCAAGCAATCCCTTTCTTTCAGGGGGCCGTCACCATTGCACCGGATTTCACAGATGCTGTAAACAACTTAGGTTCCGCATACGGAAGCAGCAATCAGCATGAGAAGGCTTACGAGTATTTCGGAAAAGCGTTGGCAATGAAAAAGGATTACCCGAAAGCGACGTTTGGGCTGATCGTCGCAGCGAAGAACCTTGGCAAATATGATGAGGCACTGAAATACTGCGATGCCTATGATCGACTCCCCGGCTGCAGCGCAGCAGAATTGCGCCAAGAGATTCAAAGGCTTGCGTCCAGCAAACAGAACACGCCTCCAAAGCCTAGAAATTGGCTGCTTCTCGCATCGAAGTTGCTGGAATCCGGCCGCGAAAAGGGCTACATCCAATCTGATGGTTTTCCGCAGATTCCGGAGCTGCTTTTACAAGCCGAGCCTACTTGTTTGAGGCTCCTTGATGCCCAGCTAGATTATCAAGAGCATCATCCGGAGACTCAGGCTAACGGGACATTAACCATATACGCTTTTTCTGCCCTCGCAGGGATGGGCGCAGTCTATCATTGGAATGAAGACTGGGATACACTGTCAAAAACCGGAGTTTATGAAACGCTGACCAAAGAACGCGGTTTTTTTGAGATGGACGAATATGTATTCGACACGATTGGAATACCATATGGCAGCGATCCGTGCAAAGAATTAGCCCATTTTCTTTTCGTGCTGGCCAGCGAGTGCATCGGTGCTATTACAGAAGAAGGTTTGGAGATCAACCTGGATACGCTTCTTTACGGTGCCAAAGCCATGTATGCGTTTGGCATGGTCTTCGAAATGAACCGTCTGGGAATGAGGTAATTAGCCAACCAATAATACATAGCGGCAAGAGCTTTCTGCCGCTATGTTTTTGACTCCGTGATACTCCGATCGTTTTTGCTTAACAGGAGAATGCCATGCTTAACCGATATTCATCAAGGAAAACCGATTTGGGCAAACAGTTCCTGACGAACCGCCTGCAGGGAGCTGTCTCCTATGACCGTATTGCAGGCTATTTCTGCTCGTCAGTCCTGGAGATCGCCGGCGAAGCGATGGAACAGATATCAGGCAAAATCCGGATCATCTGCAACAGCACGATTTCGGCTGCGGACGTCCGGGTCGCCGGCCTCGCTTCCCAACGGCTCAAGCAGGAATGGGGAGCATTTGAACCGGAAAACGTGTATACATCACCCAATGAAGCGGCTCGTTTATTGAAGCTCTATGATCTTTTGTCTTCAGGAAAGATGGAGATCCGGGTGCTGCCTGATGAAGTGTACGGCTTGATGCATGGTAAGGCAGGCGTCATCACCTATGCCGACGGGAGGCAGCTCGCCTTTATCGGGAGCATGAACGAAACGAAGAATGCGTTGACCACTAACTATGAAATCGTATGGGAGGATAACAGCAAGGAATCCACAGACTGGGTACAAAATGAATTCGATTATTTCTGGAACCATCAGTCTGCTGTTCCCCTCAGCGACTTTGTTATTGAGGATATCAAACGAATTGGAAATCGCCATGCACTGACTCTAAAGGGTTGGCGGGATAACAATTCCGATGTTGCTCCGGTCGTCGTTGAAGAGCCAGTATATCGAAAAGAATTCGGGCTCTGGGCACATCAAAAGTACTTTGTCATGCGTGCGTTTCAGGAGCACAAAACAAAGGGTGGAGCCAGACTCCTGCTTGCTGATCAAGTTGGGTTGGGAAAAACTCTGCAGCTTGCCATGACTGCAAAGCTGATGGCTCTCTACGGAGATAAGCCGGTCTTGATTATTGTTCCGAAAACACTGTTATGGCAATGGCAGGATGAGCTTCTTACCATGCTGGATATGCCTACGGCTGTTTGGACCGGAAAATGCTGGCGTGATGAAAACGGATTTGACTATCCCTGTGACAGCGTTCGCGGTATTCTGAAGTGCCCGCGCAAGATTGGTATCGTTTCTCAAGGTATTATTACCGCAAGAACGGAAGCCGCAGAACTTCTTAAGCAAAAGCACTATGAGTGCGTGATCCTCGATGAGGCACATCGCGCCCGGCGGAGCAACCTTAATCAGGATGCGGATAAGCACCGCGCGCAGCCAAATAACCTTCTGAAGTTCCTGAATGAGATCACCTTCAACACACAAAGCATGCTCTTGGCGACTGCAACTCCAGTTCAAATCAACGCGATTGAAGCTTTTGATTTATTGAACGCCCTTGGTTTACCGAAGGAATCCAGTAAAGTCATGGGCGATGAGTTCAGCGTCTGGAGAAAAACACCGCAAACAGGGTTGAATTATGTATCTGGCGTAGCAGCCCCTCCGCAAACGGATTCTGAGATGTGGTCGATCATTCGGAACCCCCTTCCTCCGAGGACGGAGAGCAATCGCCGAATTGCCACGCTCCGCAATCAGCTGGACCTGTCCGATGACACCGTGATTTTGAGTCAAGGTGCGTTTAAGGAAATGCGTAGATCCATTCAGACCAAGGTCCGTGAACTGTATGAAGATGAGGAGTTCGTACTTCGGTATAACCCTTATGTAAGGTGCATCGTGCGCAGGACAAGAGATTACCTGGAGAATACAATAAACAAGGAAACGGGCGAACCATATCTCAAAAAGATCAATGTCAATCTATATGGCGAAAAGCCGGAAGAGGCCCTGGAACTGACTGGATATATGGCACAGGCATACCACATTGCCGAGGAGTTCTGTACTCTGCTCTCCAGCCGGGTCAAGGGTGGAGGCTTCATGTCAACGTTGGTTCTAAAACGTATCGGCAGCACTATGATTGCTGGCGAAAACACTGCAAAGAAAATGCTTGCGTGGACCAGTGATGGTAAAGCGGAGCTTGGTACATTGTATGATATTGCGAGCGATGAAGAAGAGGACAGTGCAGATGACCCGGAATCCGCCGTTAAGGATCTGACCCCTGCGGAGATCGACTGCCTCACGCGGTTGATTACTGTACTGAAGAATAATCGGGATACTGATCCGAAGTACCTTCGGGTAAAGAGCATTCTCCAGAACGGGGTTGAATCCGAGGGAGGATGGCTCAAAAAAGGCTGTATCATCTTCAGCCAGTATTTCGACAGCGCAAACTACGTTGCCGGGCTTCTTAGCAAGGATTTTCCCGAAACTCCGATCGGCCTTTATGCCGGCGGAGACAAAAGCGGCCTTTATCTGAACGGGCATTTTCAAAAGCATCCGAAAGATGTACTGAAGGCTATGGTGAAGTCACGAGAACTGCAAGTCCTGGTCGGTACCGATGCGGCCAGCGAAGGGCTGAACCTTCAGACCCTTTCCACTTTGATCAACGTGGACCTCCCATGGAATCCTACCCGTCTGGAGCAGCGCAAGGGCCGTATCCAGAGAATTGGACAACTTGCGGATACCATTCTGATTTACAACATGTGCTATAAAGACAGCGTTGAGGATCGCGTCCACTCAAAGCTATCGGATCGTCTTCAGGCGGTATTCAAAATGTTCGGGCAAATCCCGGAGGTTCTCAATGATGTGTGGCTTGCCGTTGCGCAGAACAATGAAGCTCGCGCGTTGGAGATCATCGATCAAATGCCTACGAACAATCCGTTTATCATCAAGTATGAGATGGAAATCCCGGACTGTGGGGATTGGGAGAAGTGTACCGAGGTCCTAGACCGTGAAGAAAAATACGCAGAATTAATGAAGGGTTGGTAAGCAACTTTTACATAGAAAGAGAGGGTATCGGTGTGCGAAAAAGGAAGATCCGTTGGGGCCCCATCAACGAAGAGTACTGGTATACCTGTCCTTTTTGCGGAGAAAAGCTCGTTTTGCCTGATGACTGCTATTGCGAGCATGTGATATTTGGTTATGAGGATGTAAATGCTGCACCACTTACTCCACCGCCAGATTGGATAGAAGCGTTCTTGATGCGCCAACCAATTGATTACCTTGAA
>JAEEGK010001789.1_pt1 | contig 53758 bp, 46 predicted proteins | sample 8958771 | NCBI WGS metagenome assembly JAEEGK01 (sample SAMN16246547, study PRJNA631951) | gut metagenome | biome: gut microbiome; feature: rumen; material: SC-attached | host: Bos | place: Iran: Karaj | collected 2018-10 | reverse complement strand
TTCTGGAGGAAGGTGGAGAGGTGGTTGGCGTAGTGGACCATGCCCATATCGGTGAGGTGGATGCAGTCCACGAAGTCTTCGGCCTGGGTCATACCCTCGGCGGGGACGTAGTAGATGTTCTTCTCGCCTGCGGCCACCAGCTGCTCAAAGAGGGCTTTCTGGGCGGCGTTTTTCTTGCTGATTTCTTCGGCTATGGCCTTGTCTACGGCACTGTGCGGGAAGTAAGGGTCTTCCACAAAGAGGATGGGCACGTTGGGGTGCTTGTTACGAAGGATGCGGTAGAACTTCTCTCCGCGGGCCTCAATCTTGTCCGGCATGGCGTTGGGAACGTAATCCAGCACAAACACGGCGGGGTTCTGGACACCGGCCATGAGCTCCGCAATCTCCAGATCCAGGAAGGCGTTGCCGCTGAAGCCTAAATTGATAACCGTGCGGTCAAAGCTGCGGGCGATGATATTGGTGTGGGCCATGCCCGGACGGGAAGCGCAGCCGCCCTGCAGGATGCTGGTGCCGTACATGACGATGGGGGAGTCGGAGTGAGGACTGTCCAGGACCGGTTGCTCAAGGGTATAGCCTTCCGGAACACCCAGTTCCAGGGTCTTGATCTCATCATAGAGGGCCAGGTATAGCATGTATTCCCGCTCTACGGGCTCCATGTTGGCTACCAGTTTGCGCTTGCGTTCTGTTTTTCCTGCGGTGCCCCATTGAAAGCCGGAACCTACCGTCTTCCATTCTCCGTCCAGATACGCATAGAGATCCAGGCCGCCCGTGCCACAGTCCGTCATGTGCGGCATGTTGTTGCCCGTGTTGGTCCATTTGGCGTGGATTTCCGGAGCGTTGGTGCGGAAGCGGATGTACAGACCGGCGGAGTTGGTGCCCAGGTTCCAAAGTTCTTCCCGGATTACTCCATGCATGCTTTCGGGGAGGCGGCGGTAGCGGGGACCATCGGCCTGGGTGTAGGCTTTGCCGTAAACAGGGAAGGAGGAGGCGTCTTGATAGACCAGATTGTCCGGAAGCGCGGCCCCTTGGCCGGCAACCAAAATGAATAACAGGTAGATTAATCTTTTCATAAAGCAAAAATACAAATTTTGTTCATTCGTCGCAATATATCCGCGGTTCGGAAAGAAAGTTGCGGCCACCCGTTGTGAAATCCGTCTCGAATTCTTAATTTTGTTAAGCCTCGCAGAAGCGAGGTTTAACCACAGAAAAACACAAATCATATGACCGTAAATATTCAGATACATTATCGCACCGCCTGGGGAGAGGGCATACAGCTCCGACTGGGTAAGCGACGCATCCCTATGGAATCCTCCTTGGGTGGCTTGTGGCAAATCATGTTAACCGGCCGGGACATCCATAATGGGGACACCTTCACTTTTGAGGTGGTGCGGGATGGAGCCGTTGTTAAAAAGGAGTGGCGCCACCATGTGTTCATAGCCCCGGTTTCGCAAAAGAATATCATTATCCGCTCATACTGGAAGGCACGGCCGGATAATTCGGCCTTTTATGCTTCGGCCTTCAGTGATGTCATCTTCCGCCGGCCGGACGGATCCTCTTTCCGCCATCCCCGCAAAGAGGGCCCCAGCCTGGGTAACGTGTGCTTCCGCATTTCGGCCCCGGAGGTCCGGAGCAATGAGTCGGTGGGCATTGTGGGATCCGGGAAAGTCCTGGGAGAATGGCAGAAGGTGCACCTGATGAGTGACGGCCAGTTCCCCTGGTGGTTCATCACTATGGACATTGACGAACCTATGGAATACAAGTTCGTCATCGCAGATACCAAGACCAAGCAGATCCGCCTGTGGGAAGAGGGCCCCAACCACTTCTTTGCAGAGGTGCCGCCCAAGGATACTCAACTGATTGTGGCCGATGTCCAGCCCAAGTTTGCCACCCGCCCCTGGAGAGGTGCCGGCGTAGCGGTTCCGGTGTTTTCCCTGCGTACGGAAGACAGTTTTGGCGTAGGTGAGTTCCACGACATCAAGAAGCTCGTGGACTGGGCGGTGAAAGCCGGACAGAATGTGATCCAGCTACTGCCCATCAACGACACCACCATGACCCGCAGTTGGCAGGATTCCTACCCGTATAATGCGGTAAGCTCCTTTGCGCTGCATCCGCAGTTTATCCATCTGCCTTCTGCCGGCGTGCGCCAGGATGCCTCCTACAAGGCCATGAAGGATCATCTGCAGTCCCTCCCGACCGTAGATTACGAAGCCGTGAATGGCGCCAAAATGGAGTTGCTCCACAAACTTTATGAGGGGGCCAAGGGCAAGGCTGTCCTGGCTTCCAAAGAGTATAAGGCTTTTGTGCAGGCCAATTCCTGGCTAATCCCTTATGCCGTTTTCTGCGTGCTCAGAGATATTTATGGAACGCCCGAGTTTGGAGCGTGGAAGCAGCTGAGCACCTTCCAGCCCCAAAAGGTAGAGGCCTTTGCCCTGGAACACCAGAAAGAGGTGGGCTTTTACTGCTATGTGCAGTTCCTGCTGGATGCCCAGCTCAAGGAAGCCGTAGACTACGCCCATTTGCACGGTGTAGCCCTTAAGGGAGACCTTCCCATCGGTGTAAGCCGCTCCAGTGCCGATGCCTGGCAGTTCCCGAACCTCTTCCACATGGACAGCCAGGCCGGAGCCCCGCCGGATGCCTTTGCCGAAGACGGTCAGAACTGGGGCTTCCCCACCTACAACTGGGAAGAGATGGAGAAAGACGGCTTTGCCTGGTGGAAAGCCCGCATGGGCAAGATGGCGCAGTACTTCGACGCCTTCCGCATAGACCATATCCTGGGCTTCTTCCGCATCTGGGAGATTCCCGTTCCTAATAAGAGTGGTCTCTTGGGCCATTTCAGCCCCGCCTTGCCGTATTCTGAAGATGAACTGCGCAGTCAGGGATTCGACCCTCACCTGGGTGTAGGAACGGATGTCCTTTTTGTGGAAGATCCGCGTAGACCCGGCTGGTGGCACCCGCGTATTTCCGGCAACCGGACGGCCCACTTCGCCGCCCTTTCCCCGGAGCTGCAACATCGCTATAATCGGCTTTCGGAAGAATTCTTCTGGTTCCGCCACAACGACTTCTGGAGAGAGAGCGCCATGCGCAAGTTGCCCGCCCTGCTGCGTTCTACGGGCATGCTGGCCTGTGGAGAAGACCTGGGCATGATTCCCGGCTGCGTGCCTTCCGTGATGGATGAACTCAACGTCCTGAGCCTGGAAATCCAGCGCATGCCCAAAGATCCGTCCGACCTCTTCGCCCGCCCGGACACCTATCCTTACTGGTGCGTCTGCGCCACGGGTACACACGACACGTCGCCCCTGCGCGCCTGGTGGGAAGAAGACCGCGGCCTTACCCAGCGCTTCTATAACGAGATGCTGGGTTGCGAGGGTGACGCCCCGTACTTCTGCGAGCCCTGGGTGGTAGACCTCATCCTGGCCCAGCACATGAAGTCCCCGGCCATGCTGTCCATCCTGCCCTTGCAGGATTACCTGGCTACAGACGGAGAAATCCGCTATCAGGGCAATCCGGCCGATGAACGCATCAACGTCCCCGCCATTCCGCGTTACTACTGGCGCTACCGCATGCACTGCACGCTGGAGAGCCTCATAGCCAACGAAGGGTTTAACAAGCACATCCGTACCCTGGTGGAGGCGGCAGGCCGCAACAAATAAGTATGGAAAACGATTGGAAATCCCGTCTGGGCGTGGTTTACTCCACCAATCCGGACTTCCAATACCAGACGGAAGCCACGCAGGAAGCAGATACGCTTCCTCCGGAGAAACAGCGCCTCATAGTAGGAATAGACCGCCGTAACCGGGGTGGCAAGCAAGTCACCCTGGTCAGCGGTTTTGTAGGGAAGGCCGATGACCTCAAAGAGTTGGGCCGAACGCTCAAAACCAAATTGGGAGTAGGCGGTAGCGCCAAAGATGGAGAAATCACCATTCAAGGAGATTTCCGGGACAAGGTGGTATCCATTTTGCAGGCAATGGGCTACAATGCCAAAAGAGGCAATTAATCCATGCTAGATTCGTTATTCAAATCCGGGAAACTCCTGCTGGAGACCACTGCCCCCGAGGCCGTAGCCCCGGAGGTTCAGCCGTCTCCGTGGCTGCTGAATCTGATGTTGGTAGTGTTTGTGGTGCTGGCCATAGCCACCCTCAAGCGCTTCCTGCAGGTGCTCCCGTATATGGCAGACAGTTATCTCCGCGTTCGCGGCAGTGCCGCTTTGGAGGGCAGCATCCGCGTAAGCCAAGACCGTAACCTGGTGGCCTTGGTGCTCACCATCCCGGCCGTGATGCTGGTGTACCGGTACAAGCTGTACTTCCCAGAGTTTTTCCAGGAATTGGATCCCAACCTCCAGGTTGCCGGGGTTTTCCTGGCTTTGCTGGCGTTTTGCCTGTTGAGGCATTTCCTGTATTTATGGCTCAGGCCGCGTCGCCGTTTTGATACTTTCCGTCAGGCACATCGCGTTGGATATACGTACTTTATTTTCTTGATGTTGGTGCTGCTCGTTACGGTGGGAATCCTGGCTCTCATCGGCCTGGATGACAGCATTGTGCGGCTGGTTCTGTACGGAGAAACGGCCCTTGTATACCTTCTCTTTTTGTCCCGCTGCGCACAAATTTTATCATTATCTTGCAATCATTTGCGAACTTTTTTGTACCTTTGCGCGCTCGAAATTTTACCTGCGGCCCTGCTGGTAGTTTCGGCAGTAGTATTGTAGAGAAGAAAGGTTTACAAAAATGAGCATCAAGAAGATCTTGGTTTCCCAGAACGCACCCCGCGTTCTTACTCAATATGAGTCTGTTACGGAGAAATTCGGCGCCACCTTCGATTTCCGCCCCTTTTTCAAGATAGAACCTCTGACCTCCCGGGAATTCCGTGCCCAGCGAATCAACGTGCTGGATTATACGGCCATCATCTTCTCTTCCCGTCACGTCATTGACGCCTTCTTCTCCCTGGCCGAAGAGCTCAGGGCCAAGATTCCCGAGACCATGAAGTACTTCTGCACCACCGAGGCTGTGGCTATGTACCTGCAGAAGCATATCGTATACCGCAAGCGCAAGATTTTCTACGGCACCGGCACCCCCGAGAGCGTGGTGGCCCTCATCGGCCCCAAGCACAAGGGAGAGAAGTTCCTGGTGGCCCAGAGCGATACTTCCAGCAGCGACACCCTCACCACCCTGCTGCAGGCTGGCGGCCTGGATTACAACACCGGTGTGTTCGTGAAATCCGTGAGCCAGGACCTCAAGGACCTCAAGCTGGAAGACTACGATATGATTGTCTTCTACAACCCGGCCGATGTCAAGTCCCTCCAGGAAAACTTCCCGGAATTCAAGCAGGGAGACATCAAGATGGTCTCTTACGGCAAATCCATTGTGAAGGCAATGGAGGAAGCCGGTCTCCGCATTGACGTGAAAGCCCCGTCTCCCGAGGCTCCGTCCGTGGCCAGCGCCATTGAGCAGTACCTGAGTACCCTCTAGTATGGATGAAAGCCTTCCCAAAACCGAACGCCTCTGCGGCAAGACAGCCGTGGTGGGACTGTTCGAGCACGGGAAAACGCTTGGCTCCGGCTGCATCCGCTGCAAATATTCAGTAAGGGCCGATGAAGGGCCTTCCCGGATCGTGGTGTCCGTTCCCAAACGCCACTTCAAGCGCGCCGTCAAGCGCAACCTCCTCAAGCGGCGTCTCCGCGAAGCCTACCGCCACCAGAAAGACCTCCTGGGGCCTTCCGTAGACATCCTGTTCATCTACACCTCCACCGAGGTGCTTCCCTACGAGACCATTTTCGCCGATATGGCCAATCTCCTCCAGACTGTTTCGGCCCGTGAAATGCAAAATTCTGAAAATCAGAAAGATATATAATTTCTCCTCCGCTTTTTTCGGAGGAGGATTTTCGTAAGTCGCTGAACATGAGTAAATTCTATTCCACGCTCAAATCGATTCTGATTTTCCCCTTTGTACTGCTGATCAAGTTCTATCAGCTGTGCATCAGCCCGCTTACTCCGCCCAGCTGCCGGTTCACGCCCACGTGTTCGCAGTACGGGCTGGAGGCCTTTAAAAAGCACGGTCCCATCAAGGGCCTGTATCTGACCACCCGCCGCATCCTGCGCTGCCACCCGTGGGGCGGAAGCGGCTACGACCCCGTTCCGGAAGAATTCCATTTCTTTAAGAAAAATGCCTAAGAAAGAGAAAATCCAGCAGATGTTCGATGAGATTGCCCCTTCCTACGACAAGCTCAATCACATCATGTCCCTGAATGTGGACAAGATCTGGCGCCGCCACGCCCTCAAAGAAATCGTAGACGGAACGCCGCAGCAGATTCTGGATGTGGCCTGCGGTACGGGAGACAGCACCCTTGTCACCGCCAAGGCTGCGGCAGAAGGCAGCCACGTCATAGGGGCCGATATCTCCGAAGGTATGATGGCCCTGGTTATGGACAAGGCCCGCAAGGCCGGCGTGGAAGACCGCGTGAGCCTGCAAGTGGCCGATGGGGAGAACCTCCCCTTCGAAGAAGGCACCTTCCACCGCGTAACCTGCGCTTTCGGCATCCGCAACTTCGAGCACAAGGAGTTGGGCCTCAAAGAATTCCATCGCGTTCTCAAGCCCGGCGGCAAGGCCGTTATCCTGGAACTGTCCCTGCCCCAGAACCGGATTATCCGCTGGTTCTACGACCTCTATTTCATGCACGTCCTGCCCTGGGTGGGCGGGCTCATTTCCGGAGACAAGGCGGCCTACAAGTACCTCCCGGCCTCCGTCCACGCCTTCCCGGCTCCTTCGGCCTTTCTGGCCATGATGCAGGAAGCCGGTTTCCAAAACGTCTATCAGCGTCCCTTCTCCCTGGGCCTTTGCCGAATGTATGTAGGGGAAAAGTAGTCGCCCCCTCCGAAGCATTACCCTCGGAAACCCTCCGGGGCTTCGCCCCTTCGTCCCTCCCACCGCTTCGCGGCGGGCCCCTCCCCCTTATCGCCGGGGGTGGCGAAGGTTTCCGAGGGCAATACTTCTCCAAGGGCGAAACATACAAATCTTTTTCTTATCTTTGTAAGTTGACTAGTTGATTAGATCAGAATGGATAACAAGACCTTTAAGAAGTGGAATTGGATAGTGAGTCTGGCCGTGCTGGCCATTTCCTGCATTACCTATCTGTCCACCATTGAGCCCACGGCGTCGTTCTGGGACTGCGGTGAGTTCATTGCCTCTTCATACAAACTGGAAGTGGGTCACCCCCCGGGAAACCCTGTGTTCCAGCTTTTTGCCCGTTTCTTCAGCATTCCCGTGGACGCTTCCCACGCCGCCGTGGCCATCAATGCCATGAACGCCATCCTGAGCGCCCTCACCATCTTCTTCCTCTACTTCACCATCGTGTTCTTTGCCAAGCGGGTGGTGAAGAACCCCATCGCCATCTTCGGCTCTGCCGCCGTGGGCGCCCTGGCTTACTGCTTCAGCGACACCTTCTGGTTCAGCGCCGTCGAGGGAGAGGTTTACGCCATGTCTTCCCTGTTCACCGCCCTGGTTTTCTGGGCTATGTGCCAGTGGTACGACAAGGCCGATGAGCCACACGCCAACCGCTGGATTGTGCTCATTGCCTTCCTGATGGGCCTGAGCATAGGCGTGCACCTGCTGAACCTCCTCACCATTCCGGCCTTCGTGTTTATGTACTACTACCGGAAGAACGAGGACAAGAAACTGCCTTTCAAGACACTGGCGGGCATCTTTGCCATCGGCATCGTGATCGAGTTCGTGGTGGTGTACCTCTTTATCCCGTACTTCCCCAAGACGGCCGCCTGGTTTGACCGCATCTTCGTGAACGGCTTCGGCCTGCCTTATAACTCCGGTGCGCTGTTCTTCCTGGTGGGCGTGCTGGCCCTTTGCTTCTGGGGGCTGTTTGTCACCCTGAAGAAGGAAAAGGTGTTCCTCAATACGGTCCTGCTTTGCGTGACCACGCTGGCCATAGGCTTCTCAATGTTCTCCATCGTGGTGATCCGCTCCAGCGTCAAGACCCCTACCAACGAGTACCAGCCCGATAACCCCTACACCCTGGTGCGTTACCTCAGCCGTGAGCAGTACGGCTCCACGCCGCTGCTGTACGGCCAGTACTTCGGTGCTCCCTACGACATCAAGAGCGGCAGTTACTGGGCCCCGCTGAACGGCAAGTACATCAAGGCCACCGCTCCGGCAGACGCCGTGTACACCCCCGAGGGCAAGATGCTCTTCCCCCGTATGTGGTCCAACGCCGACCAGCGTTACATAGACTTCTATCAGCTCTATACCCAGGGCAAGGGCACCCGCATCCGTGGCGCCCAGCACCGCAAGCCCACTATGGGTGCCAACCTGGCGTATTTCTTTGACTATCAGCTCAACTGGATGTACTGGCGCTACTTTATGTGGAACTTTGTGGGCCGCCAGAACGACATCCACAGCCCCGTTCCCGGCAACGTGTTCAACGGCAACTGGGAAAGCGGCATCACCTTCCTGGACAAGATCCGTCTGGGAGACCAGTCCAACGCCCCCGCTCCGCTGCGCGACAACAAGGGCAAGAACCATTACTTCTTCCTGCCGCTGCTGCTGGGTCTGCTGGGCCTGGTGTTCCAGTTTGACCGCGACAAGCGCGGCAGCTGGCTGGTGTTCCTGATGTTCTTTATGACGGGTATAGCCATTGTGCTGTATCTGAACCAGCCGCCTTACCAGGTGCGCGAGCGAGACTACGCCTACGCGGGTTCGTTCTATATGTTTGCCATCTGGATAGGCCTGGGTGTGGCCGCCCTGTACCAGTGGATTACGGAGAATGCCAAGAAGGCCGATCCCAAGGCGGTGGCCGCGGCTGCTTCGGCCCTTTGCCTCTGCGTACCCGCCCTTATGGCCGCCCAAAACTGGGACGACCACGACCGTTCGCATCGCTACACCGCCCCTGAGATGGCCTACAACTACCTCAATTCGGTAGGGGAGAACGGTATGCTGGTAACCCACGGAGACAACGATACCTTCCCGCTGTGGTACGCCCAGGAAATCGAGAGCGTGCGAACCGATGTCCGTGTGGTAAACACCTCCCTGCTGGGCACCGACTGGTACATTGACCAGATGAAGTGGGCCTGCAACGAGAGTAAGCCTCTCCCGCTCACCGTCCCGGCCAGTCAGTACCTGTACGGCACCAATGAGTTTGTATACATTGCCTACGATGACGGCTCCCCTATGCTCATCAAGGACGTGATGGACGTGTTCAAGGATCCCAAGATGAAGGTGGCCCTGGAAGACGGTACCAAGCTGGATTTCATCTGCGCCCGCAACATTGTGATTCCGGTGAACAAGGAGAACTGCCTTAAGTACGGCATTGTTCCGGAGAAGTTCGCAGACGAGATTCCGGACCAGATCCTGCTCACTATGTCCAAGGACAAGAGCTATATCTCCAAGCCGGAGCTCTTTATGCTGGATTTGCTGTCCAATTACAATTGGGACCGTCCCCTCAGCCTGCTCAGCCAGGGTGGAGACATCAACATTGGCATTAAAGACTACCTCCTTTACGACGGCTACGCCTACCGCTTCACGCCCATCAAGAACAAGCCCGGCACCACCGATGCCGGCAAGGTGGACGCCCTGGAGCTGTACAACCGCATCAAGAATACTTACAAGTGGGATGCCCTGAGCCGTACGGACTGGTTTGTAGATTACCAGAATATGTACACCTTCCTGGGTGTGCTGAGCCAGCGCCAGCTGTTCCTCACGGTGGCCAATGCCCTCATTGACGCCGGCGAGCAGGAGAAGGCCCTGGAGATTCAGGATATGTGCCAGACCGTGTTCCCGGAGGAGAACTTCCCGCTGGAAACCATTTCCGTGGGCTTCACCGGCAACGACTATATGGTGGCCCAGATGATTGAGAACTACTACCATCTGGGAGCGATGGACAAGGCCCGCGACCTGGCCCTGCGCTTTGCCCAGCAGCTGCTGGATACTTCGGCCTTCTATCTGGGCTGGGGTGGTCTGGGGGCCGATGAATTTGAAGCCGCCAGCCGCATCCTCCTGTACGTGGCCGATGTGTGCAAGGAGTATGGAGACAAGGAGCTGAGTGAGGCTATGATGGAAGAACTGGAGCAGATTCTGCACGCCGCCAACGGCACGCCCTACGACATAGAAGATGCAGAAGATTCCCTGAACGTTCAACAACCTTAAAACGTATATAAAATGAAGAGAAAACTTTTACTGGTGGCGTCTCTGGTACTTTGCCTGAGCGCATTTGCCCAACCCGGCCCCGGTGGCCGTCCGGCACGTCCCTCTTCCGACAAGGATGCTCCCAAGGAGGAGCCCAAAAAGGAAGCTCCTGTGAACCTGAATTTCAAGCAGGGTCTGTTCTCCGTAGCCCAGAACGAAAAAGACTGGTACCTCGAGATTCCGGATGCCATCCTTGGCCGCCGCTTCCTGGCCATCACCCGTTACGTGAGCAACACCCCCGGTGCCTCTGAGTACGGCGGCGAGGAAGTGAACGAGGCTATGCTCTACTGGGAGAAAGCCGTCAACGGCAATCTTCTGTTAAGGGCCGATGTCCTGAGCATCTACGCCGACAAGGACCAGATCATTGACAAAGCCGTAAAGGTTAGCTCCGAGAACCCCATCGTGGCCTCTTTCAAGCCCGAGAAGAACGGCACCGCCGGCACCACCCGCATCAAGGCCAACAGCCTGTTCGAGGGTGATAACCAGGTGGTTTCCTTCAGCAGCGCCAGCAAGCGCCAGTACAACCTGGGCGGTATCAAGGGAGATGCCAGCTTTATCCAGAGTATGCGCACCTATCCCATCAATACCGAGGTCACGGTTACCAAGACTTACACCTACAACCAGCCCCAGGGCGGTCCTGGCGGTGCCGCTGGCGGCCCTGCCCGTTCCACCACCCTGCCCGCCGGCCGCGAAGCCGGTGTGGTGACCGTGGTTCTGAACACCTCTATGATTCTCCTCCCGGAGACCCCTATGCAGCAGCGTTACTTTGACCCTCGCGTGGGTTACTTTGCCAACGGTTACAGCCTGTTCTCCGATGAGCAGCAGGGCGTAGAGCGCATCCGCTTCATCACCCGCTGGCGTCTGGAAGCCCGTCCCGAGGACGTGGAGAAGCAGAAGAGGGGAGAGCTGGTGGAGCCCGTCAAGCCCATCGTCTACTACATTGACCCTGCTACCCCCAAGCAGTGGCGTCCCTATCTGATTGCCGGTGTCAACGACTGGCAGAAGGCCTTTGAGCAGGCCGGTTGGAAGAACGCCATCCGGGCCGAAGAATGGCCGGAGAACGCCGAAGAACTGGGTATGAGCCTGGAGGACGCCCGTTTCTCCGTGATCCGTTACCTGGCTTCCCCCACGGCCAACGCTTACGGCCCCAACGTGCACGACCCTCGCAGCGGTGAAATCATCGAGAGCCACATTGGCTGGTATCACAACGTGATGACCCTGGTACACGACTGGTACCAGATCCAGGCCGGTGCCATTGACCCCCGCGCCCGTGCCTTCAAATATTCCGATGAACTGATGGGAGACCTCATCCGTTTTGTCTCCTCCCACGAGGTAGGCCATACCCTGGGTCTCCGCCACAACAAAGGTTCATCCAGCTTCACTCCCGTTGAGAAGCTCCGTGACAAGGCTTGGGTAGAGGAGCACGGCCACACCGTATCCATTATGGACTACGCCCGCTTCAACTACGTAGCCCAGCCCGAGGACAACATCACCAAGGACGGTATCTATCCCCGTATCAACACCTACGACAAGTGGGCCATCGAGTACGGTTACAAGCCCACCGAGTTCAAGACCCCCAAGGAGGACCACCTCTACTGGAACAAGGTCATTATCGAGCGCCTGAAGGCCGATCCTACCCTCTGGTTCGGTGGCGAAGGTTACGACCAGGATCCCCGCGCCCAGAGCGAAGACCTGGGTGACGATGCCGTGGCCGCCAGCGAGTACGGTATCAAGAACCTCCAGCGCATCATTGGTGAGCTGCCCGAGTGGAACAAGGAAGAAGGCAATATGTACACCAACCTGGACCGTATGTACAGCGCCCTCACGTCCCAGTACAACCGTTACGTGGGCCACGTGGCTATGTCCATCGGCGGCCGCTTTGTGACCAACCTGAGTATTGAGCAGCCCGGTGCCACCTACGCTCCCGTTCCCAAGGCCCAGCAGAAGCGCGCCCTGAACTTCATCAACCAGCGCGTCTTCACCCGTCCTTCCTGGATTGTAGAGCAGCCCTACATCTTCAACCTCACCGACAAGCCGGATTCCTATCTTTATCCGTTCATCAACAACGTGATCAGCTCCAGCTCCCTGCTGAGCCTGGACCGTATGGACCGTATGGATCAGTTTGCCAAGGCCGATGCCTCCAACTACAAGCCGGAAGACTATATCGCCGACCTCCACGATATGATCTTCACCGAACTGGAGAAGGGTGGTAAGGTAGACAGCTATCGCCGCTATCTGCAGAACCGCTTTGTGACCACCGCCCTTGAGGTAGTGGGCAACGCACGCGCCAAGACTTCCCCCAGCGCCGCCCTGGTGATGGGTGAACTCCTGAACATCCAGAAGAAGGCTGCCAAGGTAAAGGGCACCGATGCAACGGCCGCTCACTGGCAGGCCATTGCCCAGCAGATTGAAAAGGCTCTGAAATAAAATGAAAAAATTTCTTGTGATTTTTGTCCTGCTGACAGCCGGAATGGCCTTTCCCCAGGAAGTGAAAGCCCAGTTTGCCGGTCCCATTGTCCGCAAGGGTGCTAATCTGGTAGACCAAAAGGGCCAGATCCTCTCCGAAGAATCCATCATCGGCCTGGTAGGGGAAGATATTTATAAGGAAACCGTGGTGGGTGCCCGCCGCCAGATGAAAAGCGGTACGGGCCTTATCATCGGTGGTTCCGTTGTCATGGGCGCCAGTGCAGTGTTTGCTGTGTGTGGCGCTATGGTTGGCAGCAACAAGGATTTTTTTTCCAGCGATTCAACAAAGGCCAAAGCCGCACAAGGGGATGCACTCACAGCTGGAGCTTTGTATCTGTGCGCTGCGGCGCTTTCCTCCGTGGGCACCCTGGCCCTCGGCGGCGGCATTGCTTTGCGCGCCATCGGCAAGGGCCGTATCGGCTGGGTAGCCGAGCAGTGCAACGTCCGCCACAGCGCCACGCTGGAGTGGAGTGCTTCTCCCGCCGGTGCCGGCATCGTGATGCGTTTCTAGACCCGATAGCTTATCCTGCAGATTAGCAGGCAGTTTATAAATCGAGGGGTGCACTTCCAAGTGCACCCCTCAAATCGTAAGTCGCTGTTAGCTAGCGACATATGTGCCGATGGCTTATTCCTGGATGGCTGCGATGCCGGGGAGGATCTTGCCCTCGATGGCTTCCAGCATGGCGCCGCCGCCGGTGGAAACGTAGCTCACCTTGTCGGCGTAGCCCATCTGGGTCACGGCTGCTACGGAGTCACCGCCGCCTACCAGGGTGTAGGCACCGTTCTTGGTGGCTTCGGCCAGGTCCTCAGCAATCTGGAGGGTACCCTTGGCAAAGTTGGGCAGCTCAAATACACCCACGGGACCGTTCCAAAGGATGGTCTTGGAAGCGAGGATGATCTTCTTCCAGTTCTCCAGCGTGGCGGGAGCGGCATCCATACCCTCCCAGTCGTCGGCGATGTTGTTGGTGTCGAAGATCTTGCGGGGGGTGTCGTTGTCAAAGGCCTGACCGGCAACGGTCTGGACAGACAGGGACACGTTCACACCCTTCTCCTTGGCAGTGGCCAGGATCTCGAGAGCGTCGGGAATGAGGTCGTCCTCGTGGAGGGAGTTACCAATCTTGCCGCCCTGGGCCTTGATGAAGGTGTAACCCATACCGCCGCCGATGATGAGGTTGTCTACCTTGCCCACCAGGTTCTTGAGAACGGCGAGCTTGGAGCTGACCTTGGAACCGCCGATGATAGCGGTGAGGGGACGCTGGGCATTCTTGAGCACGTTGTCGATGGCCTTGATTTCGCCTTCCATCAGGTAGCCGAACATCTTGTCATTGGGGAAGTACTCGGCAATGAGGGCGGTGGAGGCGTGGGCGCGGTGAGCCGTACCGAAAGCATCGTTGATGTAGCAGTTTGCGTAGGAAGCGAGGGTCTTCACGAATTCCTTCTGGGAAGCCTTCACAACAGCCTTGGCTGCCTTCTTCTCCTCGTCGGTGGCGTCTTCGGCCAGTCCGCGGGGCTTGCCTTCTTCCTCAGCGTAGAAGCGGAGGTTTTCCAGCAGGAGAACCTCACCGGGCTTCAGGGCGTCGGCCTGGGGCTTTGCCTTCTGGCAGTCTTCTGCAAACTGGACGGGAACGCCCAGGCATTCGCTTACGCGACCCACGATGTGCTTGAGGGAGAACTTGGGATCTACCTTCTTGGGGCGGCCCAGGTGGGACATAATGATGAGGGAACCACCTTCGGCCAGGACCTTCTTAAGGGTGGGCATGGCGCGAACGATGCGGGTGTCGTCGGTGATTTCGAAGTTCTCGTTGAGCGGAACGTTGAAGTCTACGCGAACGATGGCCTTCTTGCCTTTGAAATCGTACTTGTCAATAAACTGTTGCATAGATATAATGTTTGTAATTTGTTTCCAGTCTGCAAATTTAGCTATCTTTGCAGAAAATATCAAACGATATGGCCATCGAATTCCCTGCCGCTTATTGGAAAGATTATGAGCTCCTGGACTCCGGAAACGGAGAAAAACTGGAGCGTTTTGGCAAGTACGTGCTGCGTCGTCCGGAGCCCAAGGCTTTGTGGACGCCGTCTATGCCGGAGGCCGAATGGAAGCGCCTTCTGCACGTGACCTTCCAGCCCGGAGCGGGCTTTGGCAAGGCCGGGAAGGAGGATAGCGGCACCTGGAACAAGGCCAAGAAGATGGAGGACCAGTGGAGCATCGTGTACAACGGTGCGCCCGATGCCGAGACCCACGCGGCCAGCGACCTCCACCTGAACCTGCGCCTGGGCCTCACCAGTTTCAAGCACGTGGGCGTGTTCCCGGAGCAGGCTCCCAACTGGGAATTCATTTATAAAGAGACAAGCCGGTTAAGCCGCATCCACCAGGCCAACGGACTGCCGGCACCCAAGGTGCTCAACCTGTTTGCCTATACGGGCGCGGCCTCCCTGGCCGCCAAGTGCGCCGGGGCCGATGTAACCCACCTGGATTCGGTCCGTCAGGTAGTCACCTGGGCCCGCGAAAATATGGAGCGCAGCGGCCTGGACGGCATTCGCTGGGTGGTGGAAGACGCCCTCAAGTTTGCCAGGCGCGAAGCCAAGCGCGGCAACAAATACGACGGCATCATCCTGGACCCTCCGGCCTATGGCCACGGACCGGACGGTGAGAAGTGGAAGCTGGACGAGCTCCTCTTCGGCCTGCTTCAGAATGTGGCGGAGATTCTCTCTCCCCGCGATGCCTTTATGGTGCTCAACCTCTACTCCAACGGCTATAGCGCCGCCCTGGGAGAAACCGTGGTCAAAGAGGCCTTCAAGGGCAATTTCAAGGAGATGAATTCCGGAGAGCTGGCCTTCAACGATTCCTTCGGGAAGGTCCTTCCCCTCAGCATTTACGTAAGACTTAAGCGATAGCTATGAAAAAGTTGCTGCTGGTTGCTTCCCTGCTGCTTTGCGGGGCATCGGCCTTTTGTCAGGGCCTGCAATGGGGCCCGTGGGTTACGGAAACCCGGGAGAATTCCCTCAGTATCCTGTGGGTGAGCGAGAAACCCGGTATGGCCTGGGTAGAGCTGGAAGACGGCACCCGCGTTTGGGAATCGTTTGCCGGCCGCCGCATTTTTGGCCGTCTGCACAAGATTCATCTGAAGGATCTGCAGCCCGGTGCCACCGTGAAGTACCGCGTGGGCGGAGAGAACCTCAAGGACGATTCCAACCCCCGCAAGCCCAAGTTCGAAACCAGCTATGCCCACCCGTGGGAAAGCGTGAAAACCTTTAATGCCGAGGCTCCCACCTGCCGTTTCTCCGTCCTCAACGACATCCATCTCCAGGTGGATAAGTACAGCGCCCTGGCTTCCAAGATAGATCCTTCGGCCACGGATTTCATCTTCCTCAACGGAGACATTGCCACCACCGGCAACTACCAGCTGGATACGCTGGTGCGCTACGAGCTGGCCCCGCTGGGTGAGCTTTCGGCCCGCGTACCGGTGCTCTTTGGACGCGGCAACCACGAAGGACGCGGCAACAACGTGCAGCTGGTGGCCGATATCTTCCCCAACTCGGACCCTGCACCTTTCTATTATACTTTCCGCCAGGGTCCGGTGGCCTTTGTGGTGTTTGACGGAGGCGAAACGGGCCACGACCGCTCCATCCTTTTCAGCGGTTCGGCCGTGTATGAAGAATACCTGAAAGAGCAGCTGGAATGGGCCAAGAAAGCCCTTCTGGACCCCTCTTTCTTCTATGCTCCCGTCAAGATCTGCGTGGTGCACGTGCCCATGATTGACCACGAGGACAAGACGGACTTCCTGCTGCAGCGCTGGCTCAACGTGAACTTTATGGAACTCCTCAACCAGGTGGGTCTGGACCTGATGATTGGCGCCGACCTCCACGAGTTTATGTACTGCGAGCCCGGCACCATGGGGAACTCCTTCCCCATCATGGTCAACGACGACGTCCGCCGCCTGGACGTCTTCTCCGACGGCCAAAAAATTACCCTCCGCATGTTCAATGCAGAGGGCAAATTGGAGTTCAATAAGGAGCTGGTCCTTTAATTACTTCAACGGTCTTGCGAAGTGGGTCTCGGGCTTGGCCTTGGGACCGGCTTCTGGGTGCACGGCACGGGCCGGAATCTTCTTGGTGTAGGCGTACACCAGGAAACCTATGCCCAGCAGGACAAAGGGAATACTCAGGATCTGGCCCATGTTGAGGAACATGTTGGCCTCAAAGTCCACTTGGTCGTTCTTGATGAATTCAATGAGGAAACGGGAGCCGAAGCACACGATGAGGAAGATGCCCACAAAGGTGCCGCGGTACACGCTGTCCAGCTTTTTCCAGTAGAGCCACAGGAGGAACAGACCCAGGATGAGGTACGTTCCGGCCTCGTAAAGCTGGGTGGGATGGCAGGGCACGGTTTCTCCGTTGCGCTCGAAGACGAAGCCCCAGGGCAGGGAGGTGGGACCGCCGTAAATCTCAGAATTGAACAGGTTTCCGAGGCGGATGAAGCAGGCGGCGAAGGACACCGGAATCACCAGGTGGTCCAGGACCCAGGCAAAGTCAAAGTCGTTCTTTTTGCCGTACTTTTTGGCATACCACCAGATACCCAGCAGCAGCGCTATGGTGCCGCCGTGGCTGGCCAGACCGCCTTTCCAGGGCATAAAGATTTCCAAGAAACCGGACCAGCTGCCAAAGTAGTAATCCGGCTGGTAAAAGATGCAGTGACCCAGACGGGCACCCACGATGGTGCAGATCAGGAGCATATACAGCATAGGGTCCAGCAGGTCCGTGGAGATCTTTTCCCTCACAAAGAAGCTTTTCATAATGTACCAGCCCAGGATGAAGCCGCCCACAAACAGCAGCGAGTACCATCTGAGCTCGAAGGACCCCAAGTGCATAATAACGGGGTCAATATTCCAATGTACGGCCAATAAATTCATAGCGGTAGCAAATGTACAAATTTTTTGTCATACGTGCTAACCTGGCAGTCTTTCTTGCGCGGGCGCGAATTTTGTAGTAAATTTGCGGCTTATTAAGTTAGTTATATGAGTGTTAGAAGAATCGTAATTGTGCTGGCGCTGCTGATTCCCTGCGCCGCTTGGGCACAATTTCAAGGAAGTGAGCGTCCTGAAAATGACAGTACCCTGGTTTTGAGCCTGGAGGACGCTATCAAGATTGCCCTTTCGGAGAATACTTCCGTCAAAGTGGCAGACATGGAAATCCAACGTCTGAAGTATGCCCACAAGGGCACCTATGCCGCCCTGTTCCCGCAGGTGAACGGTACCGGATCGTATCAGCGCACCATCAAGAAGCAGGTGATGTATATGGGCGGCGGCGACAGCGGCTCCAGTGGCGGCTCCAGTATGTTTGACGGGATTCTCAAGCCCATTGAGTGGTATCTGAACCAGCTCATTGCCCAGGCACCCGGTCCCATCGAGCCCTATGTACCCGAACCTACTCCGGAAGATGACAACTCCGGCGGCATTGCCGTGGGTCGTCTCAATACCTGGAGTGCCGGTATCAATGCCTCTATGCCTCTGGTCAACGCCCAGCTGTGGAAGAGCATCTCCCTGTCGGCCGACCAAGTGGAACTGGCCGTGGAGAAGGCCCGCGAGAGCCGTCTGGGTACCGTGACCTCCGTCAAGCAGGCCTATTACGCCGTGCTGCTGGCCAAAGAGGCCTTTGAGGTGTACAAGGTGGTTTACGAGAACGCCGTAGAGAACTTCCGCCAGACGGAAATGAAATACAACGTCCAGAAGGCCTCCGAACTGGACCTTACCCGTGCCAAGAGCAACGTGGCCGCCGCTGTTCCCAACGTGTACAACGCAGAGAGCAGCATCCTGCTGGCCCTGTGGCAGCTCAAGGCCGTGATGGGTCTGGACCTGGAACGCGAGATTGACGTGAAGGGCTCCCTGGAAGACTACGCAGAGACTATGTTCCGTGACGTGAACGAAGGCGAGAACGCCAGCCTGGAGCGCAACACCACCCTCCGTCAGCTGGATATGCAGGCCGAACAGTTGGCCAAGACCGTGCGGATGCAGCAGTTCGCTTACATTCCCAGTCTCAACCTCAGCTTCGCCTACAGCTTCAACGCTATGACGGACAACTTCAAGTTCAGCGAGTACCGCTGGACGCCCTACTCCTATGTGGGCCTGAGCCTGAGCATTCCCATCTTCTCCGGCGGTCAGCGCTACTACGCCATCAAGCAGACCCGTATGCAGGCCTCTGAGCTGGAACTTCAGCGCCAGAACACCGAGCGTCAGCTGCGCATTGGCATCCGCCAGAGCCTCCAGACTATGGATACGGCTATGAAGACCTACGACGCCGCCAAGGATGCCGTGGGAACGGCCGAGAAGGCTTACGGCATTGCCGCCAAGAGCTACCAGCTGGGCAAGAGCACGCTCACCGATCTGAGCAACACCGAGCTCACCCTCACCCAGACCAAGCTGCAGGCAGCCCAGGCCGTGTATAATTTTGTAGTGGCCAAGGCCGGCCTGGAACAGACCCTGGGCTACGATTTCACCCAAGAATAAAAAAGAGAAACATATATGAAAAAGAGTATCCTTTTAGTGGCCGCCCTTGCCGCAGTAGCTTGCGCCAACCAGGGAGCCAACCAGCCGGCCGCACCGGCCGAAACCACTCCCAACGTGGCTGTGGCCAAAGCCGTGAGCCGTGACGTAGCACAGGACAACACCTATGCCTCCACCATCCAGGCTTACGCAGTTAACAACATTGCCCCGCAGACCGCCGGCCGCATCCGCAAAATCAACGTGGAAGTGGGTGACTATGTGACCAAGGGTCAGATCCTGGCCGAAATGGACCGCCTCCAGCTGGACCAGACCGAACTTCAGGTCCAGAACGACGATATCGAGTACGAGCGCCTCAAGGGCCTCTACAAGGAAGGCGGCGTGTCCCAGAGCGATTTTGAGACGGCCGAACTGGGTTACAAGCTGCGCAAGACCAACCTCGCCAACCTTCGCGAGAACACCATCCTCCGCAGCCCCATCAACGGCTTTGTTTCGGCCCGTAATTTTGACGCCGGAGACCTCTTCTCTATGAGCTCCCCCATCTTTACCGTGCAGCAGGTTACCCCTGTGAAGCTGCTGGTGGGCATCTCCGAGAGCGAGTACACCAAGGTCAAGAAGGGTCAGGCCGTGACCCTGACCGTGGACGCCATTCCCGGCCAGACCTTCAACGGCAAGATTGAGCGCATCTATCCCACCATTGATCCCGCCACGCACACCTTCAAGGTGGAGGTGAACGTGCCCAATACGGACCGGGTGCTCCGCCCCGGCATGTACGCCCGCGTCAACGTCAACTTCGGCTTCCGCCACAGCGTGATTGTCCCGGACCAGGCCCTGGTCAAGCAGGAAGGCACGGGAACCCGCTTCATCTTTGTCCTGAAAGACGATAATACCGTAAGCTACCTGCCCGTGACCATCGGTCGCCATATGGGTCAGGAATATGAAATTCTCTCCGGCCTGGAAGAAGGGGCCCGCGTAGTTGTCAAAGGCCAGGCCCTTTTGAGGGACGGCGTTAAGGTGAATGTACTATGAGCATCTACAGAACATCCGTAGAACATCCGGTAACCACCGCGCTTATCTTCCTGGCGCTTGCCATCCTGGGTGTCTTCTCCCTGGTGCAGCTGCCGGTAGATAACCTGCCGGACTTTGAATCCAACACCATTATGGTGATGAGCTCCTATCCCGGCGCATCGGCCGAGGACGTGGAGACCAACCTCACCAAGGTGCTGGAGAACTCCCTCAACGGCGTTCCCAAACTGAAGAACCTTACTTCCAATTCCCGTGAGAACATTGCCGTCCTCACCCTGGAATTCGAATACGGAACGCCCATCGACGAAGCCACCAACGACGTCCGCGACAAACTGGATATGGTGAGCCAGAGCCTCCCGGACGGAGCCTCGTCTCCCTTCATCTTCAAGTTCAGCGCCGACGACCTCCCCATCCTCATCCTCTCCGCTACGGCCAACCAGAGCGTCAGTGCCCTGGACAAGATTCTGGACGAGCGGGTGGCCACTCCGCTGGCCCGCGTGACGGGTGTGGGTACGGTTTCCGTGACCGGCGCCCCCAAGCGTGAGATCCAGGTCTACTGCGACCCTTCCAAGCTGGAGGCCTACAACCTGAGCATCAGCGCCATCTCCTCCATCATTGCCGCCGAGAACCGCAACATCCCTTCCGGCAGCATCGACATCGGCTCCGACACCTATACCCTCCGTATCAAGAAGGAGTTCCAGGATCCTTCCGAACTCCTGGACATCGTGCTGGGTTCCGTTGGCGGCGGTACCATCTATCTCCGTGACGTGGCCCGCATTACCGATACCGTGGAAGAGAAGTCCCAGGAGTCCTACACCAACGGTGTACGCGGCGCCCAGATCATCATCCAGAAGCAGTCCGGTTACAATACCGTTGAGGTTATCAAGAAAGTAAAAGCCACCCTGGCAGGCCTGGAGCGCAATCTTCCGGCCGACATCAAGATCACCACGGTGGTAGACAACTCCGACAACATCCTCCGTACCATCGGCTCCCTCAAGGAGACCATCCTCATCACCTTCCTGGTGGTTATGCTGGTGGTGTTCCTCTTCCTGGGCCGGCTCAAGGGTACCCTCATTGTGGTGCTGTCCATCCCTATCGCCCTGCTGGCATCCCTGATGTACCTGTTTGCCACGGGCAATACGCTCAACATCATCTCTATGAGCGCCCTGTCCATTGCTATCGGTATGGTGGTGGACGATGCCATCGTGGTGCTGGAGAACGTGACCTCGCACCTGGAACGGGGAGAGAAGCCCAAGGAAGCCGCTGTCCACGGCACGGCCGAGGTAGGTATTTCCGTCATTGCCTCCACCCTCACCATGCTGTGCGTGTTCCTGCCCCTGACCATGATGACCGGTATGGCCGGCATTATGTTCCGCCAGCTGGGCTTCATCGTCTCCATCATTATGATCGTGTCCACTACGGCCGCCCTTACGCTGGTTCCTATGCTGTGCTCCGTTCTTATGAACAATGACCCCACCACCAACAAGCTGTATGTGTGGGTGTTCAGCTATGTGAACCGCTTCCTGGACGGCGTTTCGGCCGGTTATTCCCGCCTCATCTCCTGGTGTATGAGACACAAGAAGCTCATCCTGGCCGGTGCCGTGGTGGTCTTCGTGGCCGTGATGGCCGTTTATGCACCCCGGATGAAGACGGAGTTCTTCCCCAACTCGGATGCCGGCCGCCTGCGCGCCACCATCGAATTACCCATCGGAACGGCACAGGACGTAACCCGCGACGTAGCCGCCAGAATCTACGAAAAGATTATGGCCGATGTGCCCGAAGTGAGGGTCCTGAGTTACAGTTTCGGCCAGGCCGATTCTGAAAACGCCTTCGCCTCCATGCAGCAGAACGGTACGTACCTCATCTCGATGAACATCAACGTGGGCTCCATGGAAGAGCGCAAACGCTCGGTCTCTGAGATTGCAGACGTAATAAGGGCCGATCTTAAGCTCTTCCCGGAACTGAACCGTTACAACGTGACGGAAGGTATGGGTATGGGCGGCCGCGCCTCGGTGCAGCTGGAAATCTACGGCTACGACTTCACGGAGACGGAGAACGCCGCCCGCGAAATCCGCGCCCAGATGATGGAGAGCGGCCTCTTTGCGCAGGCCATCCTGTCCCGTGACCAGTATACGCCTGAATACGAGGTAGATTTTGACCGCGAGAAACTGGCCCTGAACGGTCTCAACTCCGTTACTGCGGCTATGGCCGTATCGGCCGCCATGAGCGGTTCCGTGGCCTCCTACTACCGTGAAGACGGTGACGAGTACAACATCCGCGTCCGCTATGCCCCGGAATTCCGCACCAGTATGGAAGACCTGGAGAACGTGATCATCACCAATACGGCCGGCCGTACCCTCAAGGTAAGGGATCTGGGCCGCATCGTGGAATCCAAGGTTCCGCCCACCATCCAGCGCAAGAACCGTGACCGTTACATTTCCGTGAACGGAATCATGGCCTCCGGCAAAACCCTGAGCGACGGTGTGGAGTTCGTGCAGGCCCACCTGGATGCCCACCCGCTACCCCAGGGGCTTACCTGGCAGATTGGCGGTGACTACGAGGAGCAGCAGGATATGTTCTCCAGCATGATTCTGCTGGCCCTGTTGATCATCATCCTGGTGTATATGGTGATGGCCTCCCAGTTCGAATCCTTCATGGGACCCTTCGTGATTATGTTCTCCATCCCGTTCGCCTTTGTGGGCGTGGCCCTGGGCAATATGGCCGCCGGCCTGGCCATAGGTGTGATGTCGGCCATCGGCATCATCATCCTGCTGGGTATCGTGGTGAAGAATGGTATCGTGCTCATTGACTACACCATCCTGTTGCAGGAGCGTGGCTACAGCGTGAGGGATGCCTCCGTGGAGGCCGCCAAGAGCCGTCTGCGTCCTATCCTGATGACCACCCTCACCACCGTTCTGGGTATGCTCCCGATGGCCCTGGGCCGTGGAGAAGGCTCCGAAATGTGGAACGGTCTGGGTACTACGGTGGCCTGGGGTCTGAGTATCTCCACCCTCATCACCCTGGTCCTCATCCCTGTCCTCTACTGTGGATTTACAGAGCACCGACAGAAGCGTAAGGCCCGCGCGCAATAATTCCTGAGGGGGCTCTGCCCCCTATTATCCCCCGCGGCCTCCGGCCGGGCGCTCTGCAGAGCGCCTCGTTTCCGGACGACTGATAAGAAGGATTTAAATACTGGAAAAGATTGATTATCATTATGAAAGCGATATTTATAGCATATAATCAGGCTTACAATCAGGAGATTGTAGAGCTGCTGGAAGGTTTGGGACAGCGCGGTTATACCGTTTGGAGCGAGATTGGAGGCCGCGGGAGCGTAGACGGTGAACCCCATCTGGGAAGCCACGCCTGGCCCACGCAGAACCACGCCCTGTTCACGGTGGTGGAAGACTCCCTGGTGGATCCCATTATGGCCCATCTCCGCGACACCGACGCCGCCAACAGGGCCCTGGGCCTTAGGGCGTACGTTCTGCCTGTAGAACAAGCGATCTAAAGTCAAGCCCGGCGAGACCGGGCTTTTCTTTTCTTAAAAAGAAAATTTGTATATTTGTAGGAATTAAAACAGATTAACTATGCCTAAAGTAGCAACCAATAGTAATTTTGAAGAGCTGCTGCAAGACAGCAAGCTGGTCATTGTGGATTTCTGGGCCACGTGGTGCGGTCCCTGCCGTATGCTTTCCCCCATTCTGGACGAACTGGAGGAAGAAATGGCAGACCAGATTACCGTGGTTAAGGTGAATGTAGACGATGCAGACACCATTGCCGCCCAGTACCGCATTATGAGTATCCCCACCCTTCTGTTCTTCAAGAACGGACAGATTGTAGACAAGACCGTGGGCGCTATGCCCAAGGCAACTTTGGCCGATAAGATTAAAGCTAACCTATAATTAATCAAACAAATGAAAAAAATTCTGACCCTCCTGGTGGCCATTATGGCTACCGCTACTGTGGCTCACGCCCAGTTTGGTATCATTGGCGGTTGGACCACTGCTAAGCTTGACACCAAGGATTTAAAAGCAAATTTCAAAGGCCTTGACAACTTCCACGCCGGTATTGCTTATCACGCAAAACTTCCCCTGGGCTTTGCCCTCCAGCCGGAACTCACTTATGAAAGAAAGGGTGCCAAGATGGAAACCGAAGCTATTTATGCCGGCATTTCTTCCACCAAATCTCATTGCGTTGAGCTTGGTCTGGGTGTTCAGTGGGGTGTAGACCTCCTTATTGCCCGTCCTTTCGTAGTGGCCGAGCCGTTTATCGGTTATCAGTTTGCCAACCAGGAGCAGGTTTCCATTGGCAGTTATCAGGTTGATGTAGAATCTATCACCAAAGCGCTGAATGATGCCAAGAACAAACTGGAATACGGTATTGCTCTGGGTGCCGGTGTAGACATTGTCAGACACGTCCAGCTCTCTGTCAAGTGGTACAAGAACCTGGGTCCCCTCTTCAACGAAGGAAAATTGAACAATGTGGGAGAAGGTGTTGTGAATGCCATCAAGGACAAGAACTATCAAGGTGTCAAAATCACCCTGGGCATCTTCTTCTAATAGTCGATGAAGCAGGTCACCATCTATTGCTCGTCGAGCAACAAGATAGATCCCAAATACAATGTGGCAGCGCGTGAACTAGTTCGCGCGCTGCACGCTTTGGGATATGGAATCATCTCCGGTGGCGGTGCCCGCGGCACTATGGGTGCCATTACAGACGAATCCGTGCGCGTGGGAGGCCAGCACATAGCCGTGCTGCCCCGCTTTATGGACGGTCTGGAAAACACGGAAATCACCCGTGTCATCTGGACGGATACTATGAGTACCCGCAAGGAGTTTATGAGGGCCGATACCTGTGCCGCCATTGCCCTCCCGGGCGGGATCGGCACTATGGATGAGCTCATAGAAACCCTCGTGCTGGTAAAGCTGGGCCGTTACCAGGGAAAGATTATAGCCCTGAACCTGGACGGCTATTACGAGCCCTTGAAAGCCCTGCTGGACCACTACGTTAAGCACCAAATGATGTCACCGGAAGACCGGGAACTGATGAAATTCCCCAATACGGTGGAAGAACTGATAGCCTTACTTTAGTGATGAACGAAATCCTCGCCTATCTCAAGCCCGGACTGGAGCACGTGAATTCTTTTATAGATGCCGCGCTCCGAAGCGACATTGAGCTCCTGGATAGTACCAACCGCAGCCTGCGGGAGCATCCGGGCAAGATGATGCGTCCCATCCTGGCCTTACTGGTGGCCGAGGCGGCGGGAGCCGCAACGCCGCCGCCCGAGGATACGTACCGTTATGCGGCCGCTACGGAGCTCCTGCACAACGCCACCCTCCTGCACGACGATGTGGTGGACGGTGCCACGGAGCGCCGGGGTATGCCTACGGTAGCTTCCCTGCTGGGAGGCTCTGCGGCCGTGCTGATAGGCGATTACTGGCTGCAGAAATGTCTGCGGCTCATTCTGGGGGCCCGTCGGGAGACCGACCGCGTGCTCCGGCTCTTTGCCCAGACCCTGGGCCATCTTACGGAAGGCGAGCTCCTGCAGATGCAGAAAGCCACCTCGGGAGACACCACCCAGGCCGATTACCTGCGCATTATCTACGGAAAAACCGCCTCCCTGTTTGAGTCTACGGCACTTTCGGCCGCTATCTCCGTAGGGGCCGAGGAAAGCGTGGTCCGTGCTATGGGAGACTTTGCCGTCCAGCTGGGCCTGGCCTTCCAGATCAAGGATGATATCTTTGATTATTCAGATGCGGCGGAAGCCCTGGGCAAGCCGGTGGGCATCGATCTCCTGGAACAGAAGATTACCCAGCCGCTGCTATGTGCGCTGGAGCAGGTTTCGCCCGAAGAGCAAAAACGCATCCGGGGCCTGGTGGCCCGCATAGCCGACGATCCGTCGCTGGCTGCGGAGGTTTCGGCCTTTGTCAAGGAGCACGATGGCGTTTCCCTGGCGGTGGCCGAGATGGAGAATCACGTGGAGATGGGTATCTCCTATCTGCATGTGCTGCCGGAGTCCAAGGATAAAGAGTATCTTGAAAAACTGGCCCGGTTTGTGGGTCAAAGGGAAAAATGAGAGTTTACGGGAATACGGAAGTTATGAACGCTTTGCACCAGATGGTGGAGAGCGGCCACATTCCGCACGCCCTGCTCCTGCACCAGGACGACGGAGGCTGCGCCTTTCCGCTGGTGCTGAATTTCCTGGAAGAGCTTTACGGCGGCAATCCCCGCGTGAAGAAGCTCATCCACCCGGACATCCATTTTGTGTTCCCGGTAGCGGGACCGGACAAACCCGTATCGCTGCAGTTCATTGCCCCCTTCCGGGAGCTTTTGCTGCAGAACCCTTATTTCTACGAAAACGAGCTCTACAGTGCCATTGGCATCGAAGGCAAGCAGGCCGGCATCTCCGTGAACGAGGCCCGCAGTGTGCTGGAGCGCCTGTCGCTGAGTGCCGTTGAGGGAGGCTGGCGCACGGTGGTGCTGTACCTCCCGGAGAAGATGAACGTGCAGGCGGCCAACGCCCTCCTCAAGATGGTGGAGGAACCGCCGCAGAAAACGCTCTTCGTTCTCATCACCCAGGCTCCCGAGAAGGTGCTCCAGACCATCTCCTCGCGCTGCCTGCATATGCGGGTACAACCGCTTACGCCCGAGGCCGACGCCGAGGTACATCAGGCCGAAGTAGCCGGCAACGCCGTGCTGCAGGACCTCTTCCACGACCTCCTGGAGGCCGTGGCCCAGAAGGATCTGCTGAAGGCCCTGGAAACCGGCGACGCCGTGGCCGACCTCAAGGTCCGCGAGCAGCAGAAGACCTTTTGCCGGCTGGCCGCCGAAGACCTCCGCCGCCTGTTCCTCCTGCAGAAGAGCCCCCAGCTGGCTCACATCCCGGAAGGGGAGCGGGAGTGGTACGGACGCCTGTCTTCGGCCCTTAAACCAACTTTCCCGCGCAAGGCGCTGGAATGCCTGGACCGCTCCCTGCTGCTGCTGGAGCGTAACGTGAATCAGAAAATCCTTTTCACCCATTTGGTGAACCAACTATATAGGTTATGAACGACTATTCTAACGAGTCCATTCAATACGACTGTTTCCGCGGCTGCACCATTGTAACGGACGAGGAAACCGGCGAAAACGATATCCGCTACCGGCAGGGCTGTTGCAAGCTGGAAGTGTACAACGTGCTCAAGGGCATTTCCCAGGAGCAGTGGGGCAACTACTACGAGGTTCGCTTCAAGAATACCCGTAAGGGCATCTATGTGAACGCCTCGGGCCAGAGCATCAAGACCGGTGACCTGGTGGTGGTGGAAGCCGCCAGCGGGCACGACCTGGGCATTGTAACGCTGGAAGGTCCCATTGTGGGCCGCCAGATGCGCTGCAAGGGCATTGACCCCGAAAAGCAGGAGCTCAAGAAAATCTACCGTAAGGCCCGTCCCTTTGACATCCAGCGCTGGCAGGAAGCCATTGCCCGCGAGCAGGAAACCATGATCCGCTCCCGCGTGCTGGCCAACAACCTGGGTCTGGAGATGAAGATTGGAGACGTGGAGTTCCAGGGAGACGGTACCAAGGCCATCTTCTACTACATTGCCGACGGTCGCGTGGACTTCCGCCAGCTCATCAAGGACTTTGCCGAGGAGTTCCATATCCGCGTGGAAATGAAGCAGATTGGCGCCCGCCAGGAAGCCGGCCTCATTGGAGGTCTGGGCGTGTGCGGCCGCGAACTCTGCTGCGCCAACTATATCACTGAGTTCAAGTCCATTACCACTTCGGCCGCCCGTACGCAGGACCTCTCTCTGAACCCGCAGAAACTGGCCGGCCAGTGCGGCAAGCTCAAGTGCTGCCTCAATTACGAAGTGGCCGCCTATATGGACGCCCATTCCCGCATCCCCCGCGTGGTGGAACCGCTGGAACTGGAAGACGGCCAGGCCTGGCTGGTGAAGACGGACATCCTGGCCGAAACGCTCTATTTCTCCTACGAGAAAGGCTCTCTGGCCCAGACGTTTGCCCTCACGGCCGACGAAGTGCGTGAGATCCAGGCCATGAACCGCCGCGGCGAGAAGCCCGAAACCCTTCGTCAGGAGGATGTTTCGGCCCCTGAATTTGTGACCGGACAGGGCGAAGACGCCATCAACCGCTTCGATCCCGAAAAGAAGAAGAAGCGCCGCAACCGCAACCGGAACCGCAACAAGGAGAAGAAAGCTCAGTGAGAAAAGTAGCCCTAGCCCTCCTGTTGGTGCTTCTGGCCTCATGCCGGGAGCCGCTCTCCACCGAGCAGTTTGTGCGCGGGGCGGGACCGTACGTGTTCACCGTGGATATGAGCGACACCACCGCCGCCTACGATTTTGACCTCTTCACCCGCCTGGAAGGCACCCACACGGAGATTATCACCCTGCAGCCCAACGCGCTTTTAAGGGCCGAATGGCGCTCGCCCTCGGACTCCGTGATGGTGGAAAAAGTATACCTTCCCCTCCAGGGAGAGCGCTCGACGTATTACACCAAGGATATCTATGAGCCTTACCGGGCCGATGTGCGTCCGGTAGAGCCCGGGGTATGGACCCTGACCATCCGGGCCGAGGACCGCGCCCAGGTGCTCCCGCTCCGCGGAATGGGTCTGGTAGTTAAAAAGCACAGAGACTGATGGGACACGGAAAACTCAAGAAATTTGCCGAGAACGAGACGTTCCGCTGCCTGCTGCAGCCGGATGCGTCCAAGGTATTGGCCAAGGAACCCGGCTCCAAGGAGCTCAAGCTCAATGACCATCCCATCAAGGGCAACTGGGGGGCTCAAATGTTTGGCAACAACAACCCCATAGTGCTGGAACTGGGCTGCGGAAAAGGGGACTACACCATAGCCCTGGCGCTCCGCAATCCCCATATCAACTACATTGGCGTGGACATCAAGGGTGCCCGCCTGTGGAAAGGCGCCAAGTTTGCCACCGAGAATGCCCTGCCCAATGTGGCGTTCCTGAGAACCCGCATCGAGTTCATTGACGCGTTCTTCGGCCCGGAAGAAGTTTCCGAGATCTGGCTTACCTTCTCCGACCCTCAGCTCCGCGGTTCCGAGAACGCCCGCCTGTCTTCTCCGCTTTTCCTGGAGCGTTACCGTAAGTTCCTCAAACCCAATGGAGTTGTTCATCTGAAAACCGACTCCCGCTATCTTTACGAGTACACCCAGGCGGTGTGTCAGGTGAATCATCTGCCCGTCCATTTCCAGAGCACCGACGTGTACAAGGATGCCTCCTGTCCGGAGGTGGTGACGCAGGTGCAGACCTTCTACGAGAAGATGTTTCTGGAGATGGGACTGCCCATTACGTATATGGCGTTTGGCATTGAGCACGACGGGCCGTACGCGTTCCCCGGGGAGGCGTTTGACCACGAGAAATGGCTGGAGGCCGAAGGTCCGCGACGCAGTTTTTCGCATCAACCAACTAAACGGGGATAAATCCCCGTTTTTTTGTTAAGTTCCCAACTTCGTTGGGCATTTCCGGCTGCGCCTCGGAAAAGCAAAAAAATATTTTGCTTTTCTCTCGGTTTGCACGTAAATTTGTAAGGTTATGGCTAAAATGATTTACACTATGGGCGAAGTAGCGGAGATGCTGGGGGAAAATGCCTCGGCCGTACGCTACTGGAGCAACTATTTTGAAAAGTTCATCAAGCCCCAGCGCAATGCCAAGGGCAACCGCCTGTATCACCCGGAAGATATTGAGACCCTCAAGCAGATCCAGTATCTTCTGAAAAACCAGGGCCTTACCCTGGAGGGCACCAAGCAGCGTCTTACGGAAGACCGCCGCACGGTGGACAAGCGCGTGAAGGCCATCGGCATCCTGCAGGGCATCCGCGAAGAACTGGTTCAAGTACGCAAAGCCTTATGAAAGTAGGGGACATTACCGCGGCGCTGGAGGTATTTGCTCCGCTCCGCATCCAGGAAAGCTGGGACAACAGCGGGCTCATCATAGGCTCGCCGGAAGACGAAGTACACGGTGTTATGGTGGGCTTCGACTGCACGCCCGAGCTGGTGAAGGAGGCGGTGGAAAAGGGCTGCGATATGGTGGTGACCCATCACCCGCTCATCTTCAAGGGCATCAAGCGCATAGACAGCAAAGACCCTGTGGGCGCCGCCATTATGCAGGCGGTGCGCTCCGGAGTGGCCGTTTATGCCGCCCACACCACGGCCGACAAAGTGATAGCCGGCGTGAGCGGAGCCATGGCCCGTCGCCTCTCCCTCAAGAACGTGGGCATTATGGTGCCGGAAGAAGACGGCACCGTGGGCCTGGGCTGCATTGGCGAGTTTGAAAAGCCCATGACCGGCCTCGAGGCCCTGGCCTATGTGAAAGAGCGTTTTCACCTGGGCGTAATCCGCAGCTCCAAGCCCCTGGAGACCCCCATTACCAAGGTGGCCCTGCTGGGCGGCAGCGGCGGTTCGGAAATCCAGCTGGCTATGGCCAAAGGTGCCCAGCTGTACATCACGGCAGACATTTCCTACCACAATTTCTTCACTCCGGACGGCTTTATGGTTATGGATATCGGCCATTTTGAAAGCGAAGTGGAGATTGTAGACATTTTCTTGGCAGAGTTACGGAAAAAATTTCCTACCTTTGCAAGCTACAAAAGTGCCAATATGGGCAGGAGCAACCCTGTCCACTACTTTGGTTTGTAAACAAGTAACAATCGATTGATAAATTTTATGGCAAGTACCAAGAAACCCACCGCCGCCAAGAAAGTGGAGGCCCCCATCGACAACAGGGAAACTTTTGTGTCGCTGCAGAAAAGTTTCGCCGATTCCGATATGCCCGTGGAGGAAAAGCTCAAGACCCTCTACCAGCTCCAGGCTGCGGATTCCGAGATTGACAAGATTATCCAGCTGAGAGGCGAACTGCCGGCAGAGGTAGCGGCCCTGGAAGAAGAAATTTCCACCCTCAAGGAGCGCAGCGCCGCTCTCTCCGCCCTGGTGGACCAGCTCAACCGGAACATTGCAGATGCCAAGCTCTCCATCTCCGAGCACGAAAGCATCATTGAAAAATACCAGCGCCAGCTGGAGACCATCACCAACTCCCGCGAGTACGATTCCCTGAACAAGGAGATCGAGAACCAGGAACTCCTCCGCCAGATTGAGGAGAAGACCATCGGTGACACCCGCTTCGAGATTGGCAACAAGAAGGCCGAACAAGACGAGCTCAAGGACCGCCTGGCCATCCGTATGGAAGACCTCAAGGCCAAGAAGGAAGAGCTTGAGAACATTGTGGAAGAGACCGCCAAGGAAGAGGCCGTGCTCCGCGCCCGCCGCGAGGAATGCGCCGCCAAGATTGACGCCCGCACTATGAGCGCCTACGAGCGCATCCGCGAAAGCGTGCACAATCACCTGGCCGTGGTAGGTATCTACAACGGTGACTCCTGCGGAGGATGCTTCAACACCATCACTCCCCAGCGCCGCGTAGAGATTGCTTCCAACCGCAAGCTCATCATCTGCGAGCACTGCGGCCGCATCATCATCAACCCGGACTTCGAATAGTAGCCCCCAATGGCCGATACGCCCAGAAAAAAATCCCGCTCAGCCGAGCCCCTCAACCTGGAAACCCTGATGGGGAACAAACCCCCGCAGGCCCTGGATGTAGAGGAAGCCGTGCTGGGTGCTATGCTGGTAGAGCCTTCCACCATAGACGAGTCTATGGAGGAGCTCTCGGCGTCGTGCTTCTACGACCCTCAGCACCAGATGATTTTCGAGGCTATGTCGGAGCTGGTGAACGAGCACGCCTCCATTGACCTGGTAACGGTAAGCGAGAAACTCCGTTCCAAGGGCAACCTGGAAGCCATAGGTGGTCCCGTGGTGCTGGCCGGCCTGTCCCAGAACATTGCCGCCGCCGCCCACATTGAGTATTACATCAAGATCCTCAAGCAGAAGACCATCCAGAGAGACCTCATCAAAGCCTCTTACGAGATTCTGAAACAGTCCTTTGACGAGTCCACCAACGTAGACGACCTCATTGACAACGCCCAGACCAAGGTGTTTGCGGCCATTCAGAACAACGTAAAGAGAGACGTCCAGGATATTGGCTCCATCATCAACTCGGTGCTGGAGAACCTGGAAGAGCTCCAGAACACCACCGGCCTCTCGGGCGTTCCCTCCGGCTATCCGTCCATAGACCGCATTACCCAGGGCTGGCAGAAGAGCGACCTCATTATCCTGGCCGCCCGTCCGTCCGTGGGTAAGACGGCTTTCGCCCTTAACATTGCGCGCAATGCGGCCGTTGAGGCCAATATGCCCGTAGCCGTGTTCTCCCTGGAAATGAGCGCAGACCAGTTGGGTAAGCGACTCATCACCACCGAGAGCGGCCTCTCCGGAGAAAAGATCAAAGGCGGCGTCAAGCTGGAGCAATATGAATGGACCCAGCTGGAAGAAACCCTCCGCCGTCTGTCCAAGGCTCCGCTCTACATTGACGATACCCCGGGCATTCCCATTATGGAATTCCGCACCAAGGCCAAGCGCCTGGTCAAGCAGAAGGGCGTGCGCCTCATAGTGGTGGACTATCTCCAGCTTATGCAGGGCCCCGTGGAATTAAGAGGCCTGCGTGAACAGGAAGTGGCTGCCATCTCCCGTACCCTCAAGGCCACCGCCAAAGAGCTCAACATTCCCATCATAGCCCTGTCCCAGCTGTCCCGTAACGCCGTGCAGCGTACCGGCGGTACCGGTAAACCCCAGCTGAGCGACCTCCGTGAATCCGGTTCCATTGAGCAGGATGCCGATATGGTCATCTTCATCCACCGTCCGGACTTTGTGGGTATGAGCGAGAATCCGGAAGACAAGGAGAAAGCCTACATCTGCATTGCCAAGCACCGTAACGGTGAGGTCTGCGACATTGAGATGAAGTACAAGGCGGGCCAGGTCAAGTTTGTAGAACCGGACCAGAGCCTGGACGTGTACGCGCAGCAGGGTCCCGTGGCCAGCGCCGCCAACGAGCCCGCAGCAGACAATTACAATTTCGAAGACCAGCAGGATTTCTAGCCCGTGCGTAGGTGGATTCTCATACTTTGTATCTGCCTGGCGGCCCCGTTCTCCTTTGCCCAGGAAAATGTTCCCTTCCAGGAAGGAGAAGACGTATCCCTTACCATAATGTATAAATGGGGCGCCATCAACACGGAAGTAGGAACGGCCCGGCTCCGGGTATACAACGATTATTGTAAAGGGGAGGAGGCCTTTCACCTGGACTGCCGGGCCTGGACGGCTCCTTTCTTTGACCGTTTCTACAAAATCAGGGAAGAACTCCATAGTTGGGTGCGGGCTAGTGACCTGCGCCCCTTGCGTTTTACCCGCAGCACCTACGAGGGCGGCTATACCGCCTCCAACGATTTCAACTACGACTGGGAAGACGGAATCATCAGGGCCGATGTAACCTTCGAAAACAATGGTCCCCAGCATCTGGAGATACCCATTGAGGAAGGGGATTTGGATCTGATTTCCCTGCTCTACTATTTCCGCTGCCTGCCTCAGGAATCGTACGAGCCCGGGGCCACCACCAAGGTTCGCTTTGCCATAGACGATAACGTTTTTGATGTCTATGTCCGCTCCAGCGGAATAGAAAACATCAAGGTTCGCAAAAAGGGCTGGCTCAACGCCTGGCACCTCTCCTGCTCGGTGGTGAAGGGCGCCCTCTTTGAGGGAGACGAGAACCTGCACCTCTGGTTGTCGGCCGATGAAAACCGCATTCCCGTAGTGGCCAAAGTGCCCCTGAAAGTGGGCGCCGTACAGGCCTGGCTTACCAGCTACGATGGCCTTAAAAACCCTTTTACCTCCTGGACCGATGACCGAAAGCATTAGTCATAAGGGAAAGATAACCCGCATTACGCCGCAGGTGACCACCGTGTCCATCCTGCAGCACGCCGCTTGCGGGGAATGCCATATAGCCGGTCTGTGCACTATGGCCGAACTGGCCGAAAAAACGGTGGAGGTGCCCACCGATCCCTATGCCTTCTATAAGGTAGGAGACGAGGTAGAAGTGCTCCTCAAGGCATCTATGGGCTTCAAGGCGGTGTGGCTTTGCTACGCCATTCCGCTGGTGGTGCTGCTGGGCGTCATCCTGGGCCTGATGGCTTTTGGGGTGGCAGAAGTTCCCGCTGCTTTAATAGGCCTGGCCTCCATCGGCCTGTATTATCTGGCACTTTATCTTTTCAGGGATAAACTGAAGAACGAATATATATTTACAATAAAAGGATAACTATGGTAAACATTATCATCTGGACTGTTGCGGTGGTGACCGTCTTAGGCCTTGTGCTTGCCCTGGTGCTGTATCTGGTGGCCCAGAAGTTCAAGGTAGAGGAGGATCCCCGCATCGATGAGGTGGAGAAGGTGATGCCGGGCGCCAATTGCGGCGGCTGCGGCTTTGCCGGCTGCCGCGCGTTTGCCGAGGCTGCGGTGAAGGCCCCCAATCTGGACAACAATTTCTGTCCGGTGGGCGGCAACGACACTATGGCCAAGGTGGCGGCCATCCTGGGTTACGAGGTAACGGCCAAGGCCCCTATGGTGGCTGTGGTGCGTTGCAACGGAAACTGCGAGGCCCGTCCCAAGGTAAACGAGTACGACGGCTATCCCTCCTGCTACGTCAAATCGCTCCTGTACACCGGAGACACGGGCTGCTCGTTTGGCTGCCTGGGCTGCGGAGACTGCGTGAACGCCTGCCAGTTTGGTGCCCTCTCTATGGATCCCGTTACCGGCCTGCCGGTGGTGGACGAGTCCAAGTGCACCGCCTGCGGCTCCTGCGTCAAGGCCTGCCCCAAGCGCATCATTGAGCTCAGGCCCCAGGGTCCCCGCGGTATGCGTATGTTCGTGAGCTGCGTCAACAAGGACAAGGGTCCCGTGGCCAAGAAGGCCTGCGCCAGCGCCTGCATCGGCTGTGGCATCTGCGCCAAGACCTGCAAGCACGAAGCCATTACCGTAGAAGGCAATGTGGCCTACATTGACCCCGCCAAGTGCAAACTCTGCCGCGAGTGCGAGGCTATGTGCCCCACCGGCGCCATCCACGGCGTGGGCTTCCCCAAGCCGCTGGACAAGGAGGCTGTGAAAGCCCGCATCAAAGAACGTCAACAGAAAGAAAAGGAGGCCGCAAATGTCTAAAGCAACATTCTCCATGGGCGGAGTTCATCCGCACGACAACAAGATTTCCCGGGAGTGCGCCATTGAGCAGTTGCCGCTGGCCCCTACCGTATATATCTCCGTGGCCCAGCACATTGGCGCCCCCTCCGTGCCCTGCGTGGCTGTGGGCGACAAGGTCAAAGTGGGCCAGGTGATTGCCGAACCCGGTGGATTCGTGGGTGCCTTCATCCACTCCTCCGTGAGCGGTACCGTCAAGTCCATCGCCCCCCGCGCCGACCTCGCCGGCCGCGCCAGCACCCACATTGAGATTGCCGTTGAGGAAGACGAATGGGCCGAAGGTATTGACACCTCCGACACCCTCATCACCGCCATCCCCGAAGACCCCAAGGCCATTGTGGAGAAAATCAAGCTGGGCGGTGTGGTAGGTCTGGGTGGCGCTACCTTCCCCACGCACGTGAAGCTGAGCCCGCCTCCGGGCTCCAAGTGCGAGCGCGTAATCATCAACGGCTGCGAGTGTGAGCCTTACCTCACCTCCGACTTCCGAACCCTCCTGGAGAAGGGAGAACAGGTGGTGGTGGGTGCCGCCCTGCTGCAGAAAGCCATGGGAGATGTTCCCTGCACCATTGCCATCGAGGAAAACAAGCCCGAGGCCATTGCCCATATCAACGAGGTCATAACTAAGCTCGGTTACAAGAATATGGAGGTGATGGTTATGAAGATGATGTATCCGCAGGGCGGTGAAAAGCAGCTCATCGATGCTGTGATGCACCGTCAGGTGGGTTCCGGTGCCCTGCCCATCAGCGTGGGTGCCGTGGTTCAGAACGTGGCCACCGCCCTGGCCGTGTACGACGCCGTCCAGAAGAACAAGCCCATTGTGGACAACTCCGTTACCGTAACGGGCCAGTGCTTCCCCCGGCAGGCCAACCTGCTGGTACGCGTGGGTACGCCCCTGAGCTATATCATCGACTATCTGGGAGGCGTCCCGGCCGATGCGGCCAAGATCATCAGCGGCGGTCCTATGATGGGCCGCGCCGTGGCCAACCTGGATGCCGCCACCGTCAAGGGAACCGGTGCCCTGCTCTTCCTCACGGAGAAGCAGACCCGCCGCGCCCCGGAAACCAACTGCATCCGCTGCGGCAAGTGCGCCGATGCCTGCCCTATGGGTCTGGAGCCGTTCCTCCTGAACAAGCTCTCCAAGAACGCCGACTGGGATGCCTGCGAGGCCAACGCCGCCCAGGACTGCATCGAGTGCGGCTGCTGCCTGTATTCCTGCCCCGCCCACATTCCGCTGCTGGACAATATCCGCGTAGGTAAGGGCTTTGTTCTGAGTGCCATCCGTGCTCGTGCGAAAAAATAATTACTATGAATAAGTTATTAGTATCTCCTTCTCCGCATATCCACTCCAAGGACTCCACCAGGTCCCTGATGCTGGATGTGGTGATTGCGCTGCTGCCGGCCGTCATCTGCACCTTCGTCTTCTACGGATGGAGGGAGATGGTGGTAATGGGCGTGAGCGTGGCCTCCTGCGTACTGCTGGAATGGGCCATCACCAAGTATATGCTTAAAAAGCCCTCCACCATTGGAGACCTTTCGGCCGTTATTACGGGTATCCTGCTGGCCCTTAACCTGCCCTATACCACGCCCTGGTGGGTGGTGGTCATTGGTGCCGTGGTGGCCATCGGCGTTGCCAAGATGAGTTTCGGCGGCCTGGGCCAGAACATCTGGAACCCCGCCCTGGTGGGCCGTGTGTTCCTGCTGGTTTCCTTCCCTACCTATATGACCACCTGGAGCGCCCCGCAGGGGCTCTTCGGCCTGGATGCCGTTTCCGGTGCTACGCCGCTGGGTGCTGTGCAGGAAGGCCTGCTTCAGGGTTCCACCATCCAGGAAATTATGGGTGCCGGAGACTATTCCTATTCCAAGATGCTCTTTGCCAACCTGGGCGGAAGTGCCGGTGAGTTCTGCGTACTGGCTTTGCTGGCCGGCTTCGTGTACCTGTGCATCCGCAAGGTTGTGAAGCCTTGGATTACCCTGAGCATCTTTGGCACCGTGGCCCTCACTTCCCTCATCTTCTGGGGTATTGACCCGTCCCGCTTTACGGATCCTATCTTCAACCTTCTCACTGGCGGTCTCGTGCTGGGTGCCTGCTTCATGGCTACCGACTACGTAACCAGCCCCATGAGCGTGAAGGGAGGTATCATCTTCGGTGTGGGCATTGGCTTCCTCACTATGATGATCCGTTACTTTGGCTCTTATCCGGAAGGTATGAGCTTCGCCATCCTTATTATGAACTCTGTGGTTCCGCTGCTCAATATGTGGTTCAAACAGAAAAAATTCGGGAGGAACTAGATTATGGCTGCAAAATCCAATTTAACCAATATGGTTCTGGTGCTGGGCCTTACCTGCCTGTTCTGCTCCGGCATTCTGGGCGGTGCCTATGTTCTCACCAAGGAACCCATTGACAAGGCCGCGGCCGAAAAGACCAACAAGGCCATTGCCCAGGTTCTGCCTCATTTCACCGAAGTGAAGTACAACGAGGAAGGCCACTACTACACGGCCACCGACGGAGACAACCTGGTGGGTTATGCCATTGAGTCCACCACAGTGGGCTTTGGCGGTCCCCTGTCCCTCATAGTGGGCGTAACTCCGGACGGCGTGGTTTACAATACCTCCGTGCTCTCGCACTCCGAGACCCCCGGTCTGGGTGCCAAGTGCAATACGGACGCCAAGTTTATGGACCAGTGGAAGGGCTTCAACCCCTCCGTCAAGAAACTCTCCGTCAAGAAGGACGGCGGTGACGTAGATGCCATCACGGCTTCCACCATCACTTCCCGCGCCTACACCCTGGCGGTAGAGAATGCTCTCAATGTATTTGCTACCCTAAACAATGAAGGAGGAAAGGACAATGAGTAAGTTCAAACTGATTACCGACGGGCTTGTCAAGAACAACCCCACCTTTGTACTCCTGCTGGGTATGTGCCCTACGCTGGCCACTACCACCAGCGCCATCAACGGCCTGTCTATGGGTCTGGCCACGCTCTTTGTGCTGGTACTTAGCAATATGGCCATTTCGGCCATTGCTCCCGTGGTGCCGGACAAGGTGCACATCCCTGTGTATATTGTGGTCATTGCCACCTTTGTGACGCTGCTGCAGCTGCTTATGCAGGCCTACACCCCCGCTATGTACGAGACCCTGGGCCTCTTTATCCCGCTTATCGTTGTTAACTGCATTGTGCTGGGCCGTGCCGAGGCCTTTGCCAACAAACACGGCGTAGTAGAGAGCGCCTGTGACGGTCTGGGTGTGGGCCTGGGCTTCACCGCCTCGCTCACCGTGCTGGGCCTGGTTCGCGAGATCCTGGGTTCCGGATCGGCCTTCGGCTACAACTTCATTGGCGGCCACGACGGTATGCTGGCCTTTGTGATGGCTCCCGGTGCCTTCCTGTGCCTGGGTTACCTGATGGTTCTGTTCAACAAATACCTTAAAAAGAACTAGGCTATGGAGTACTTCCTTATCATTATCTCGGCGATTTTTGTAAACAATATCGTCCTGTCGCAGTTCCTGGGCATCTGCCCCTTCCTGGGTGTGTCCAACAAACTGTCCACCGCAACGGGTATGTCTATGGCCGTGTGCTTTGTAATTACGCTGGCCACGCTGGTTACCTACCTTATTAATAAGTACCTGCTGGTTCCCTTCAACATTACCTTCCTCCAGACCATCGCCTTCATCCTGGTCATTGCCGCCCTGGTGCAGATGGTGGAGATTGTGCTCAAGAAGGTGAGCCCCAGCCTGTATCAGGCCCTGGGTATCTTCCTGCCCCTGATTACCACCAACTGCGCCGTGCTGGGTGTGGCCATCAACGTGGTTACCAAGGAATTTGCCTTTGTGCCCGGCGGCGTGCTTAACCTGGGTCAGGCCCTGGTTTATGCCTTTGCCACTTCCCTGGGTTACGGTCTGGCTATGGTGATCTTTGCCGGTATCCGCGAGCATCTGGCCCTCAACAATGTTCCCAAGGCCTTCAAGGGCGTTCCCATTGCCATCATTAGCGTGGGCATCCTGGCCCTGGCCTTTATGGGTTTCAGCGGAATGGTGAAGTAGCCATTTCTTACATATTGTGATAAAAAGTCCGCGAATCGTAAGATTTGCGGACTTTTTTGTGCTAATAATTGAAAAATTCTAATCCCTGCACGACTAATAAAAAATTTTAAAATTAAAAAGGCGACTCGTTGAAGTTTTAAAAGATTTTGTAAAAAGTTCTCAAAATATTTGCAAAATGGCGAAAAACAATTATATTTGTGTTTGAAATACGGGCAAAAAGACGCAGCCGAATTAATGATATGGTAAGGTAAATGGACCAGTTTTAACGTTCCGAGGGCTGTTGGATTTTTAGCCTAATAGATTGAGAATAAGGAAGTAACACTAAAACAACTTAACCGCCAAAACAAGAATAAATAATCCTAATTTGCAGCCCTCAAGACCGCAGGGGCCTGCCGTTTCCCCATTACAGGAAGTTTACTAAACAACTAATAACTAACAATCTTAATTTTAACACTATGCAACACAAGAGTTTATTTGCCGCAATGATGCTGGGAGCCCTGGTTCTCGCTTCTTGCGTAAAAAACGAAGAGTCGCAGTCTGTGAAGGACATTCGCAGAGCCCGTGCCGAGGAAATCAGAACCCAGGCCGAGCTCAACATGGCCAACGTACAGGCTACCATTACCCTTGCCAATGCCCAGGCTGCCATTGCCGCCGCCGAGGCCAAACTCAAAGAAGCCGAGGCTGCTATTGCCATGGCAGAGGCCGCCAAGAAACTGGCAGAGGCCGAGTTAATTGAAGTACAGGTTCAGATTGCCCAGGTTCAGCTCCAGGAAGAGCAGGTAAAACTGCTGGCCAAGAGGGCAGAACTTGAGAAACTCATTGCCCAGTATGAGGCCGAGATTGCCCAGTTCGAAGCCGACAAACAGGCCGCTCTGAACAAACTCGCCAAGGCAGAGATGGAAGCTGAGATCAATGAGATCAAGATGGCCAGAAAGCTCATCGAAGAAGAGGAATCTCTTATGAAGGCTATGGCCAAGTTCGGTGCCGAAAAAGAGAAGCAAATCAACGATATCTGGCTCAAGTACTCTGCTCAGGTTACCGCTCTGAATGCCGCTCAGCATCAGCTCATCACCAAGCAGGTCCAGTTGGCCAAGCTTGAGGCCAGCGTAGAGCCCGTCTCTGAGATTATTCTCGAGCAGATTGAGGCCAAGATGAATGAGATTTCCGCCAAGGAGCTTTATATCGAGACGCTCAAGGAGCAGGTTCTGATGACTGAATCCGAGCTGAAAGCCGCTATCGAGGTCGTCAAGGCTGCTTATGCAGAAGCAAAGACCGAAGAACTGACTGCTGCTGAGGAAATGGATGTCATTGGGGATCGTCTCGATGATATGATGGATGCCGATCTTGTCTATGAACAAAATTGGGATATTGCCTTTGTTAATTGGTTTGAAAACCTCAACTGGGATGCCAATGGTGTTTATTCCTTTATTTATGATGGCGATCCCTACAGCATCTTCTGCAAGGGAATTAAGATGAATGAAGAGACCGGTCGCTATGAGATGGGTGTCTATTTCTTCTACCCTTCAGACACGCCCAACAGCACTGTATTATCCAACGTATTTTATCCTCTCTACACTTGTGATATTGCTGGGGATTATCAGTCAAAGTGGACGGCTGGTGCCATTACTGAACCCGGATTTAATTATCCGTTCTCCGTGGACGGCGTTGAGCCCACCTATCAGGAATGGATACAGCCTTTGTTCTTCAGCCCTGCTAAAGTATATGTAGATAACTTCTATGAGCTCATTGAGTATGTCGAGTACTATGAGCAATATGATAACGAGGCACAGCTTGAAAATATAAATGAAGAAATAGAGTATGCAGAGGGCTGGATAAATGATCGTATGGCGACTATTAACAGAACCATCGCTGCTTATACTGAGTACGTTGAGGAGGCCGAAAAGGAGATTAAGCCTGCACAAATTGCTGTGGCTTTGGCGAATCAAGAAATCGGCGTTGCCGAAGCTAATGCAGATGAGGCATATAGTAAGTACACTAATTATTATAATTCCCACGATATTACCCCTGAAGCAGAGAATGAACTGAGTGCTCTTCATGATTACAGACGAGCTCTTGAAAATTATGATAGGGCTCAGACTGACTACAATGAAGCTGCCATCGTTCTGTTTGGTGCCGTTCCCAACTTCGAAGCTACGGACGAAGGTGATGGTGGTGAAGGTGACGAAGGCGCCGTGGAAGGCCTGATTGACAAGGTGGTCCGTATGGAGAATGAAGCCTACGAGGCTGCTTTGATTACTGCTGAGAAAGAGCATGCAAAGAATGAGGCTTATAAGGAGGTAGATCCCGAACTGGAACAGGCCATCGAGACCGCCAAAACCAACCTCAAGAACCAGGTAGACGTGGTTATTGCCAAAGAAAAGGAAGAAGAAGCCGCTCTCATCGCTTGGCATGCCGCAGAGATTGAATATAAGGCCGATCCTACCGATGCCAAAAAGACGGCTGCCGAAGGGAAAAAGACCGAATGGGAAACTGCCGTAGAGGCCACCAATACCGAAAAGGATAAACTCCCGGCCCTCAAGCAGGCTGTATCCGACGCCAAGGCAGCTTGGGATGCGGTTTCCCAACCTTATCAGGAGGCCGTTAAGGCTTATGAATCCGCCAAGACTGTTTCCGATAAACTCTATGCCGATTGGCAGGCTGCCAAGGCAGAATTGGGTGAAAAGGATGACGCTCCCGCCCGGACCGGTTCGGCTTATGCAGTGTTCAAGTATGCCGCAAATCTGTTAGAAACAAGACAGGGACAAAAGGAGAATGCTTTTGAGGCTCTTAAAAATGCCCACGAGGCAAATCCCGATGACACCTCTGAGTACAATCAGCTCTGGATGGACTATTTGGACGCCCTGGCTGCTGTAGCTGTGGCAAATACTGCTGCGCAAAATGCTCAGAATGAGCTTAATAAGCTCTACCAGGGTACTGATGCCAAGTATCCTAATTACACTTATAGGAAGAGGTGTATTGATTGGGATTATGCAGATTATTTCCCGGATAATTGGGATTACAATCTGTATATCAGTGTGTCTTATGCTGCTTGGTATGCCGGAGACACTCTCCCTCCTATTGATGCATTTAATTATCCCGGTAGCCTTGTAGCTCGGTTCGAGTGGTACCAGGAGCAGCTTGAGAATCTGCAAGTGTCCGCCAGCAGGTGGTATGAAATGACCGACTATGCTATATATGAAAAAACTCTTGACGAAGTCAGGGAGAGACTTATGGTCTACGATACCGAAGAGGAAGATTATATGGCCTTCATCGAGCAGATGCAGGAGATAGAGAACGCCCTAATTTCTGCCAAGATGACGTATCTTAGAGCCAAGAATGAATCTATCGCTCCTGATACGGCCCTTCAGGTTCTCAACGAACTCCTTGTAGCTAAGATTTACAGCAGCACGGGTAGCGATGAGCTGGCCATTTCTGAACTCGAGGCCAAGATCAGGACTGCTGGTCTGGAACTCAAGGCCCTTGAGGAGGAATTGATTGACCTTCGCGCCCAGCTTCTTCTTGGTATGAAGGATAAGGAGGGCAAGTATACCGCTGCTAAGATTGCTGAACTCCAGAACGAGATTCAAAAGCTCCAGGTTGAGATAGAAATGAGAGCTACTCTCATTGACCAGTATCTCGAGATCCTCGGACAGCTTCTTGGTGGACAAGAGGTAGAGTAGAATAGTTCCTGCCTTATTTTAAGATTACTTTACAAGCCAGTACAATGAATATCAAACGTATATTTGCTTTTGCCGCAGCATTGCTCGTCGGGGTTAGCGTCCTGGCGCAGGAAGGGCCGTACAAGCCCGTGCGTCTGGGTGTGAGTGTAACCGTGGGGAGTAACGCTTATGCAGGCATCAGTGCCCTGCCTGGCACGCTGGCTTCATACGAAAGCGAAGCCTTGTCCGGAAACTGGATGGACAAGGCTCCGACTTTCGGCATTGAAGGCAGTATGATTCTGGTAGACCGCATTAAACTGGATCTGGGAGGAGGCTTCAATTTGGGCTTTAATCCCGGCTATCCCGGCGCAGAGGGAACCGGCACCCGGACGGGTGACATTCCCGCCTACGAGCCGGTAGCTTTCCAGAAGAGCGCGTCGTACCTGGCATACATGGCAGTGAGCTACTACTTCCGGATTCCCACCATTCCCGCTCTTCGGCCTTCCGTAGGTCTGCGTTTTGGCGCTACTTATGCCAACAACCTGCAGATTAAGGACGACGAAAACTGGATGGGTACTTCCATCGGGGAGAATTACACCCTGGGTGGAGCCGTAATAGCAGGTATTGACTACTACTTTAGCCGCAACTTCTTTGTGGGTATGGGCGTAGATCTCTTCCGCTATGTTTACGGTGTTACCTCCCAGCGTCCCCAGGAAGGTCTGAGCCTCCTGGCGGCCGATACGCACAATTTCGGTTTCCTGGGTGCTCCCAAGATCAAGATTGGATTCGTATTCTAATCCCGATACACTCTCTCAAAAAGTCCCGACTCCCAGAGCCGGGACTTTTTTTTGTTTCTGGAAAGAAATGCGTATCTTTACAAGACAGAAACACTAGGACTATGACCTTCACTATGATTGTAGAGCTGCTCATTGTGTTGGCAGCACTGTATGTGGGTTCCCGTTACGGATCGCTGGCCCTGGGTGCCATCAGCGGCATCGGCCTGGCCATCCTGGTCTTTGGCTTTGGCCTCAAGCCGGGTACGCCCCCCACGGATGTAATCTATATCATCATTGCCGCGGTAACCTGTGCGGGTACTTTGCAGGCCAGCGGCGGTATGGACTGGATGATTCAGATAGCGGAAAAGATGCTAAGAAAGCATCCGGACCACATTACCTTCCTGGGCCCGCTGGTAACCTTCTTCCTTACCGTTCTGGTAGGTACCGGCCACGTGGTTTATACCATTATGCCCATTATCTGTGACATTGCCCTCAAGAAGAATATTCGGCCCGAGAGACCCTGCGGCGTATCTTCCGTAGCTTCCCAGGTGGGTATCACCTGCTCTCCCATTGCCGCGGCCGTGGTGGCCTTTGTGACCATCTCCAACGCCAACGGCTATATGGTGAGCATTCCGCAGGTGCTTATGGTTACCATTCCGGCCTGTCTGATTGGTCTTATGTGTGCCGCTGCCGCCTCTTACAAACGTGGAAAGGATCTGGACCAGGATACTATGTTCCTGGCCAGAAAGGCAGACCCTGAGATGTACCAGTATATGTACGGCAACTCCGCCACCACCCTGGACAAGGTCATCAGCAAAGAAGCCAAGGCTTCGGTGTTCATCTTCCTGGGCGCCCTGCTAATCATTGTGGGCTTTGCTTTCTGCCAGATGCTTCACACGGCAGACGGCAAGACCCTGGCCGCAGCTATGAACCTGCCCAAGATGAATATCTGCATCCAGATTATTATGCTTATGGCGGCTGCCTGCAATATTATGTTCTGCAAGGCCCAGCCCAAGAAAGCCGTGAGCGGAGCCGTGTGGCAGTCCGGTATGGTGGCCGTGGTGGCCATCTACGGCATTGCCTGGCTGGCCGATACGTATTTTGGCAACTATATGGACCAGATGAAGGTTATGCTGGCAGACCTGGTTACCAACTATCCCTGGAGCATTGCACTTGTGTTCTTTATGGTCTCCGTGCTCATCAATTCCCAGGGCGCCGTGGTAGTGGCTATGCTGCCCCTGGCCTACGAACTGGGTATAGCCGGACCGGTACTCCTGGGCGTATTCCCCAGCGTGTACGGCTACTTCTTCATCCCCAACTACCCGTCCGATATTGCTACGGTCAACTTTGACCGCTCGGGTACCACGGTGATTGGCAAGTACCTGCTAAACCACAGCTTTATGATGCCGGGCCTCATCAGTGTCATAGTAGCCACGATAGTGGGCTACTTGACAACCACAGTATTGTTCCCGGGATACTTCGCAAGCTTCATACAGTAAACGAAAAAGGCAGCCAATCGGCTGCCTTTTTCGTGATTCCGTTGGGATTCGAACCCAAGACCCACAGCTTAGAAGGCTGTTGCTCTATCCAACTGAGCTACGGAACCATCCTATAATGGGGTTGCAAAGTTAGCAAAAATTTTCTTTTTACAGCGAGCTCACGTAGAAGATGAGCTGAAGTTCGTGGCGCAGGGCATCGGAGAAGGTGAATTCTCCGTCTTCGCGGGCGGGGAAGGTGTCCGTGAGGGTGCCGCCTTCATAGTCAATGGAAAGGCTGCTGATGCCCACCTCAATCATACGGGCAAGGTCTTCCATGGAGGGATAGACCAGAACGAAGTTTACGTCGTCTCTGGCCTGGAGAAGACCAATCACAGAACCGTCTGCGAGGGTAAAGCGTACGGCGGAGTCATAGGGGATGTGGAACTGTTCCTTGGTGCCAATCACAAAGTAGAGGTCTACATCGTCCTTGTCTCCGTTCTTGTAGGAGAGGTGGGAGAGGAGGATGTTGTAGTCGTAGTTGGCGCCGCGGCCCACCAGGGGATTGGTGGTGGTCATAACGCTGGACACCGTTTCCTGTCTTTCGGCCAGGGTGGCTACAAACTCGGTGGTATTTTCGGAGGCCTTGAGGATGTTTTCGCAGTGGCGCTTGAGGAGGGAACCGAACTCGTTGTTGGGGAAGTTACCCTGTACATAATCGTCAGGGTCCCAGCCGGTTACTATGTCTACGGACTTGATGCCGCGAACCATCTTTTCCATATCCTCGCTCTCAACGGCGTACTTGAGCTGGGTGTACTTGGAGGAGGCGGGATACTGGCCAATCTGCTCCAGGCGGATGAGTTTGCCGTTGCTGAGGTTGATGCCCATCTTGACGCCCTTGGGGGCGGCGGTTGAGGCCTTCTTGGAGGGTTCCAGGGTGAGGTACATCAGGTACAGGGTGGAGCCGTCCGGGAAGCCCACCAGCTCTATGTTGCACTTTCCGGGAACGTTTCCAAAGGAGACGGACTCGGGAGTGGTAGCAATATGGGTCATTCCCTCTATACGGTAGTTGGCGCGGACTTGTTGGGCCTGCACGGCGGTACCCAGCAATAGGGCCAGGGCGAGGATTGCCAGTTTCTTCATATTTGGAGTGTATTTGAATGCAAATATAACATTTCTTACGCAAAAAATGGCTATCTTTGAAAGCTTAAAGAATAAAAGAGAATATGTACAAGTTCAAGCGAGTAAAAGTGACGGCTCCGCTCACGGAGTGGAACGAGCGTTACGTCCTTAGCATAGACAATCACCAGGAGATTATGGAGGCCCTGGCCCACTTCTGTAAGAAGCAGAAAATCAAGGCCGGAGAAATATCCGGCATTGGCGCCATCTCGGAAGCCACCTTCCGTTTCCTGGATCCCGCTACCAAGAAGTACGTAGACAAGACTTTTGCCGAGCAGATGGAAATCACCAACCTCACCGGCAACATTTCGGCCAAGGACGGTGAACCCTACCTGCACGTGCACCTCACCTGCAGCCGCCGGGACTATACCTGCGTGGGGGGTCATCTCCTTTCGGCCCGTATCAACGGAGCCTGCGAGCTTATGGTTACGGACTTCGGCCTTACTTCCCTGGGCCGCCGTGCAGACCCCGAGACCGGGCTCAACCTCTATGACTTTTAAGCAAAAAGTAGTATCTTTGTATGAATATACATAAATCGGAAAGTATGTCAACCATCAAAAGAAGTGTAGCGGCCATCTGTGCCGGCCTTTTCCTTGTGGCAGGCGTTGCCCTGGCACAGAGTACTATGACCGATACCCAGGTCCTCGAATATGTCCAGCAGGCCATCGCGTCCGGCAAAAGCCGTGACGACATGGTGGCCGAACTAAGCCTCCGCGGTGTTACCCGTGCCCAGGCCGAAAGAGTGTACGCCTTGTACCAGCAGCGTCAGGGCAGTGCAGAAGCCAAGAGCGTGATCCAGGATCAGGGCCGCCAGCATACCGTGAATGCAGTGGGAGATGAGGAGATAGAGTCTGCTGCCATTGTCGCTGCCGGAGAAATGCAGGTTTTTGGCCGGGATATCTTCCGTAACCGTACCATGAACTTTGCCCCCAGCGAGAATATGGCCACCCCGCGCAACTACAAGCTGGGCCCCGGAGATGAGGTGATCATTGATATCTTCGGCCATAACCAGGCCACAGTTCGTCAGACCATCTCCCCGGAAGGAAGCATCAACGTAGACGTGCTGGGCCCGCTGTACCTGAGTGGTAAAACCATCGAAGAAGCCAACAGCTACCTGAAAAAGCGCCTGTCTTCCATCTACGGAGGTTTGGGTAAAGCCGGCACCGAAATGCGCCTGAGCCTGGGCCAGATCCGCTCCATCCAGATCAATGTGATGGGCGAAGTGACCAGCCCCGGCACGTATGTGCTTTCCGGTTTTGCCACCGCTTTCCACGCCATTTACCGTGCCGGCGGTGTCAAGGAGCCCGGTACCCTGCGTAACATCCGTGTAGTCAGAGGAAACAAGGTGGCGGCGACCATTGACGTTTATGAGTTCATCATGAAGGGTCTCCAGAGCACGGACATCCGACTGGAAGAAGGAGACGTGATTCTGGTTCCCACCTATACGGACATTGTCCAGCTGGAAGGTTCTGTCAAGCGCCCGATGTTCTTTGAAATCAAGAAGGGAGAGACCGTGGCCGACGTCCTGGAATATGCCGGTGGTTTTGCCCTGGAAGCCAACGAGAGTGCCGTGACCGTTTTCCGCCAGGAAAAAACGGCTCTGGAGGTCCACAGTGTGCCGGAGACTGAATTCGGTACTTTCCGTCTCAACAACGGTGACCGCATTGATGTGGGCAAACGCCAGTCCCGTTTTACCAACCGCACCTCCATCATCGGTTCCGTGTACTTCCCGGGAACCTACGAACTGGGAGACACCCGTACCGCCAAGGGATTGGTGGAGAAGGCCGGTGGCCTGCTGCCGGAAGCCTTCACGGACCGCGTGGTTCTCTATCGTGAGCACCTGGACAAGACGCAGGAGGTTATCTCCCTCAACCTGACCAACATTATGAACGGCACCCAGCCGGACTTTGTGCTCGAGAACAACGATGAACTGTTCATCGCCAGCAAGGAAGACCTCAAGGACCGCGGCACCATGACCATCAGCGGTATGGTCAAGAAGCCCGGTGTATATCCGTTTGCAGAGAATTCCACCATTGAAGACTTCATTATCATGGCCGGCGGCCTGCAGGACGGTGCCTCTACCTCCCGTGTAGACGTAACCCGCCGCAAGAAAGACGCCAACGGCCTGGTAGCCACCAGCGATATTGGTGAACTGTATACTTTTGCCCTCAAGGACGGCCTCATTGCCGGCGGAGACCGCGGCTTTGTGCTGGAACCTTACGATGAGGTGACTGTTCACCAGAGTCCTTCCTACAATGCCCAGCGCCACTTTGTGGTGAGCGGAGAAGTGAACTTCCCCGGAGAATATACCATCACCAGCCGTGAGGAGCGCGTTTCCGACCTCATCTCCAAGGCTGGCGGCCTTACGGATTACGCCTACATCAAGGGCGCCCGTCTGGTGCGCGAAGCCACCGCCGAGGAAATCACCCAGGCCCGTGAACTGGGCCAGCTCCTGGTGAAGCAGATAGACAGTACCGCCGCCATGAATATGGAGCGGAATACCCTCAAGACCGGAACCCGTCACTACAGTATCTCCCTGGATCTGGAATCGGCCCTGGCCAACCCCGGCGGCCCGGCAGATGTCATTCTCCGCGAGAATGACCGTCTGGAAATCCCCGTGCAGTCCAATGTGGTACGTGTGTTTGGTGCCGTTATGTATCCCACTGCCGTTAACTGGAATGAAAAGATGACCGTGGCAGATTACATTGACGCCGCCGGCGGTTATTCCCAGAACGCCCGCAGAGCCAAGAAGTATCTGGTGTCTATGGGCGGCCGCGCCAAGAAGGTGCGTTCCAGCATGCGGGTAGAACCCGGATCCGAGATCTTTGTCCCGGACAAGGAGAGAAAGAACGAGAAAGCCGACTACACCGGCCTCGTAGCCATCAGCTCCGCCGCCGCCTCCGTGGGTACGTTGGGTATGGCCATCGTAACCGTTGTTAACGCCTTAAAGAAATAAGCCCTATGGAAGAGAATCTGAACAATCCTCCCTACCAGGAATCTTACGACGACGAGTTCGAGATTGACTGGATGGGCATTCTGACCAAGCTGCTCAAGCACTGGAAGCAGATCATCCTCATTGGCTTTATCTTTGGTTGCCTGGGTGTGGTTTCGGCCCTTATGATGAAAAGGACCTACAGTGTTAGTATGACGCTGGCTCCCGAGCTTCAGAGCCGTTCCTCCTCCAGCCTTTCCAGCCTTACCAATATGCTGGGTCTGGGTGGCGCCTCTATGGGTTCTTCCACGGATGCTATGAACATCACCCTCTTCCCGGAGATTAGCCACAGCACGCCTTTTCTGGCCGCTCTGCTGGATGTTCCGCTAACTTCCTACGTGAGCCCCAAGCAGGCCGAGGAGGGAGTACAGCCCAAGCATACCACGGTGTACAAGCACCTGAGCGGGGAAGACAAGCCCAACTACAAGCCCAAGAAGAATGAGAAACCTTACACCGGTGTAGATGACCCCACCGAGCTTACCACCAAGCAGGCGGCGGTTGTCAAGAAGCTGTCCCAGTGCATTGGGGCCGAGGTTGATAAAAAGACGGGCGTGACCACCATCACCGTGACGATGGATGACCGCATGATGGCCAAGCAGCTGGCCGATACGGTATGCTCCCGCCTGCAGGTGTATGTGTCCAACTACCGCACCAAGAAGGCAACGGACGACTATAACTACTACGTTATGCTGGCCGATGAAGCCCACGAGGAACTGGTAAAGGCGCAGGCCGCCTATGCCCGCTCCGTGGACTACGACCGCAGCGTAATCCTTCAGAGCGGAACGGCCGAAAAAGACCGTCTCCGCGAAGAAGCTTCCCTGGCCAACCAGATTTATTCCCAGATGGCCCAGCAGCGTGAACTGGCCCGTGCCAAGATTCAGGAAGAGAAGCCGGTTTATGCCGTGGTACAGCCCGCAACGCTGCCCCAGCGTCCCGTGAACAGCCGCGCTAAGCGCGTGCTCATCTGGGGCTTCGTGGGTGGTTTCCTCGCTGTGGCCTGGTACGGTTTCGGCCAGGATTTTATGAAGAAATTCCGCACAGACGTTAAAGAAAAAATGGACGAAGAGAAGTAGTCCTGCCAAGCTTATGCGCCACAAATTAATAACCCTTTCGGCCTTTGCCCTTTTGGTGATGGCCTGTGCCCAGCCCATTGTCAATACTTCCAAGAAACTGGGGGAATGGGCCGAGTATGTGAACCCTATGGCGGGCACCCTGTCCACCTTTAACCTCTCCACCGGTAACACCTATCCGGCCATTGCCGTGCCGTGGGGCGCCCATTTCTGGACGCCGCAGACGGGCAAGAACGGAGACGGCTGGACCTACCGCTATGACGCCACTCACATCCGGGGTTTCAAGCAGACGCATCAGCCTTCTCCCTGGATCAACGACTACGGCGCCTTCAGCCTGATGCCCGTAACCACCGGCCCGTACTACGATGAGGAAAAACGCGCCAGCTGGTTCTCGCACAAGACCGAGGTAGCCAAACCTTATTATTACAGTGTATACCTGGCCGACCACGACGTAACCGTCGAGCTGGTTCCCTCTTCTCACGCCGCCTGGTTCCGTTTTACCTATCCGGAGAGTGAGAAGTCGTACCTGGTGCTGGACGCTTACGAGGGCGGCAAGGTGGAAGTGGTGGACGAGTACACCATCCAGGCCTGGGCCGTGAACAACCACGGCGGCGTGGCCCCCAATTTCTGCAATTACATCATTGTCAAGAGCGATACCCCCTTTGAGGTAGAAAAGACACCGGCCAACATTGGTATGGTTTCTTTCCCTACCACCAAGGGACAGGTGGTCTCCCTCAAGGTGGCTTCTTCCTTCATCAGCCTGGAGCAGGCCAGCCTCAATCTGGGAGAAGTGAACGACCCGTTTGAAGAAGTGATGATGTACTCCCAGACGGCCTGGAACCAGGCCCTGGGCAAGATTGAAGTGGAAGACGACAACATTGACCACCTCCGTACCTTCTATACCTGCCTGTACCGCAGCCTGCTGTTCCCCCGCGACCTCGCGGAGATTGGTATGTTTGGTACCCTGCAGCACTACAGCCCGCATACCGGAGAGGTGGAGAAGGGTCATTTCTATACGGATACCGGCTTCTGGGATACTTTCCGCAGCCTCTTCCCCCTGATGAACCTGCTGTTCCCGCAGGTGTCTTCGCAGGTGCAGGAAGGTCTGGTGAACGACTATCTGGAAAGCGGTTTCCTCCCCGAGTGGGCTTCGCCGGGTCACAGAAACTGTATGGTGGGCAACAACAGCGCCTCCGTAGTGGCCGATGCCTATCTTTCCGGCGTCCGTGACTACGACATTGGAAAGCTTTGGGAAGCCGTTACCCACGACGCCCACGCCGTGCATCCCACGGTGGCCTCCAGCGGCCGTACGGGCTGGGCATACTATGACGAGCTGGGCTACGTACCCTGCGATGTGGGCATCAAGGAGAATGCCGCCCGCACCCTGGAGTACGCCTACGACGACTGGTGCATCTACCAGCTGGGCAAGGCCCTGAACATAGACGACGAGCAGCTGGCTCCCTATAAGAAGGCGGCCCTCAATTACCGCAATGTCTTTGATCCGGAGTACAAGCTTATGAACGGTCGCCAGGCCGATGGCACCTTCCGTCGGCCCTTCAGCCCTCTCAAATGGGGTGGAGATTTCACGGAAGGCAACTCCCTGCACTATACCTGGAGCGTATTCCACGACATCGAGGGCCTCATTGGCCTGATGGGTGGAGAGGACGCTTTCAACGCCCAGATGGACACCGTGTTTGTGATGCCGCCCAAGTACGACGACAGCTACTACGGCTTCCCCATCCACGAGATTATTGAGATGACCGTGATGGGTATGGGCAACTACGCCCACGGCAACCAGCCCATCCAGCATATGCTGTACCTGTACGACTGGAGCCGTCAGCCCTGGAAGACCCAGGCCCGCGTCCGTGAGGTGATGGAAAAATTCTACACCCCCTGGGCCGATGCCTACTGCGGAGATGAGGACAACGGACAAACCAGCGCCTGGTATGTCTTCAGCGCCCTGGGCTTCTATCCCGTTTGCCCCGCCAGCGGAGAATATGCCCTGGGTACGCCCCTGTTCAAGAAAACCACGCTGCACCTGGATGGCGGAGACGTAGTGATTGAGGCTCCGGAGAATTCGGCCGAAAACTTCTACGTGAAGGAGCTTACCCTCAACGGGAAGAACTGGACCCGCAACTACCTGAAGCAGGCAGACCTCCAGAAGGGCGCCAGACTCCACTTCAAGATGGCTTCCGAGCCCAATTACCAGCGCGGCATTGCCGACGAAGACAAACCTTACTCCTTCACAAATGAAAAAGATTAGCGTTAGCATTTTGCTGGGCCTGCTGGCCCTGAGTGCCTGTGCACAGAAATATCCGGACCAGCGTCCGGCTCCCCAGGACCGCCTGTTTGTATCCCAGGCCGTTGAGGAGACGATAGATCAGGTTGCCCCGCAGCTTACCAATCCCAAGCTACGCTGGATGTTCCGCAACTGCTTCCCCAACACCATTGATACCACCGTCCATTTTGACGAGGAAACCGGGCTCACCTTCGTGTATACCGGAGACATCCACGCTATGTGGCTGAGGGATTCCGGTGCCCAGGTGTGGCCCTATGTAGATCTTTGCAAGGAGGATGAGCATCTTCGCAAGATGCTTGCCGGCGTTATCCGCCAGCAGTTTACGCTCATCAACATAGATCCTTACGCCAACGCCTTCAACCAGGGCGCCACGGGAGACCACGGAGACGCGGACGAGACGGGCACCCCTCAGGATCCGAACGTGTGGGAGCGCAAATGGGAGATAGATTCGCACTGCTATCCGGTGCGCCTGGCATACCACTACTGGGAGGTAACGGGAGATTCTTCCATCTTTGACGATCTCTGGATCAAGACCGTGGAGACCATTCTGGAAACCTTCACCACCCAGCAGCGCAAGGAAGGAAACGGCCCTTACTTCTTCCTCCGCGTCACAGACCGCCAGCTGGACACCAAGGCCCGTGTGGGCCTGGGACATCCGGTGAAGCCCGTCGGCCTCATCGTGTCCTCTTTCCGTCCTTCGGATGATGCCACCCAGTTCGATTTCCTGGTCCCGTCCAATTTCTTCGCGGTGGATATCCTCCGCAAGGCAGCCACTGTTCTTACCGAGGTCAATCACAATGCCGCTTTATCGGCCCGCTGTACCGCCCTTGCCAATGAGGTGGAGGCGGCCCTGAAGAAGTACGCCGTGGTGAAGCATCCGGAATTCGGAGAAATCTACGCCTTTGAGGTGGACGGTTTCGGCAATTCCTATATGATGGACGACGCCAACGTTCCTTCGCTCTTGTCGCT
>JAEEGK010001787.1_pt1 | contig 53791 bp, 43 predicted proteins | sample 8958771 | NCBI WGS metagenome assembly JAEEGK01 (sample SAMN16246547, study PRJNA631951) | gut metagenome | biome: gut microbiome; feature: rumen; material: SC-attached | host: Bos | place: Iran: Karaj | collected 2018-10 | reverse complement strand
CAACATTTGGAATTTGCATGACTTCAGAAAAGGCATTACATATTCTCTGCTGAATTTCATTTTCCGGAGCTTTATAAGATGCCCTGATTTTTGAAAAATCCGGAGCACTTATTGCCTTCCGGTCTATTTTTCCGCTTGGAAGCAGTGAAAACTTTTCCACACAGATAAAAAACTGCGGAATCATGTATACAGGAAGTTTCTTTGTAAGTGACTTTTTAAGGCGGTCGATTTCTTCCTGAGTAATAGCTAATAAAGATTCATAAAAGGCACATAAAATAACGGCTTCGCCGGAAACAAAACCTTTTACAACAACATTCTGCCAGACACTTGATTCTTTTATTGCAGCTTCAATTTCACCAGGTTCAACACGATTTCCGTTAATCTTTATCATGTCATCCAGACGACCAACAATCATCAGTTCGCCATCATTTGTCCATTTTGCAGCATCTCGCGAACGGTAAATTTTTCCAGCCCTGAAAGATTCTTCTGTAAGTTCAGGATTATTTATATAACCGCGGAAATACGGATTATAAAAACAAAGTTCTCCAATCTTTCCGCCTTCAATTTCATCGCCATTTTCGTCCAGAATCTGGACCTTATGATCCGGCTGCGGAATTCCAAGCGTAGAAGGACTTGCTTCACGTTTTATAAGCGGTGTATGAAGCCCCCATGTGGCTTCACTTGAACCGTAATTATTGTAAACAGGCACATTTTTTACAGTACATCTGGAAGAACTTTCACCACCAGTAATGATGATTCTAAGATTTGGAATCTTTGCAACAACTTGAATTAAAGACGGTGGCACAAAAATTCCTGTTACCTTGCAGTCTTTCGCCTTTGCAATAAAAACTTCAGGACTTTTTAAAGTCTTCATAGAAAACAAAGCAATGGTTACACCTGTGTAAAGTGCTTTCTGGTAAACAATAAGGGCACTTGCCATATTCAGTGGAATTACATGGGCAAAAACATCGTTGGCTTTTATGAGATTTTCACCATTATATTCTATGGACTGTCCGCATTTTAAAAGATCACCGCGCTCATGGAGCGCACCTTTTGGGATTCCGGTTGAACCCGAAGTATAAACAATGTATGCAAGATTATTGTCTATTGCAATCTGGTTATAGCCTTCCTGCTCGCGATAATTTACAATTTCTTCCCATTCTTTTTCGGTGATTACAAATGCACATTCACAATCTTTTATAATGAAATCAATTCTTTCTTCCGGCAAAGTATCGGTTTCTAACGTAACAAAAGCACTGCCGTTACGTAAAATTCCTGTCTGACAGATAATCGCTTCTGAACATCTGGGCATACGTATGGCAATAAACTGTTCCGGACCAAAGCCTTTATCTTTAAGATAGGCATAAACCTTTCCGGAAAGTTCAACATGTTCTTTGTACGTGTAAGACTTATTTTTTTCATCGATTACAGAGATTTTTTCTGCAAAGTTTGTAGCATTAAAAAAGAACTGCTCAAACCATTGATTTTTCATACTTTTGCCCTCAATTATTAGTCTAACCTAAAATAAAAAAAAATCGATTTTTTTTGAAAAAAACTTGCTTTTTCAAAAAGCTGTGATACTATTCTAATTGTGGTTAGGAAAGCGAGGTGAGGACGTTTTCCGGCTGCTTGTAGTGGAGGCAATATGCAGATTCCGACAAAAATACATAGCCAGGACGTGGCTAAACGCTAGACAAAACAGAAGCTGTTAAAGCTGAATTTCTATAGTGCAAATCTTTTAGTGATTTTTAGCACATTAAAGGGCGCCGAACAAGGCGCCTTCTCTTTTTTTTAAGTTGTGCATTGCATTTAACTTACGCGATGCATTTCATTCTTCAGTGCAGCAAATTTCTTGCCTATTTTTCCTCTCTTTTTTTGCTGCAATAATCAATGGTACAGAAAAAAACTGTGTTATCATTTTTACTGAATGAAGACTACGGAAACAATTAATAACGAACTTGCTATTTTTAACAAGGCTGTTCAAAATAAAAAAAATATCTCTGATTCAGATATCCAGCGTCTTCTGGACATTTACAGAAAAGTGCTTTGCGTTGACGCAGTTTATATGTTTCATGTCCTTCCAACCAACAACGCACTTATTTTTACAAATGTAAGCGCTTCAAATGACGGAATAACAAATACAACCCGTTATATGAAATTTTTGAACGAAAAGTTTAAAAGTTCCCGCAAAAAATTTGATCAGGAAAATCTTTACAGCTATACAAATACGAGTTCAAAAAATCAGGTAGTTAAATCGCTTTTACAGTACGGTGTTTTTACTGATGAATTTCTTGAGGGCTGCATAGGAATTATAGACAGCCACAAGGAACGGGAATGGACAAAATCTGAACGCAATGCAGTTTTAAAACTTGGGCGAACCCTTCATTATATTATTATAGAATCAAGACAGGCAAAACTTGTAGAAGATCAGGAACTCAAGATGAAGGCACTGGAAAATCAAACACAGATTTTGCAGGCCATGGCAGAAATTTATTTAACCGTTCACTTAATTGACTTAAAAACCGACAAAAGTTTTGAATTTAATTCTTTCAGCTACGCAAGACAGTTTACAGATAAAAGCACAAAGGCTTCAGAGCAGATAAAACTTGGTATTTTTAACAGCACCCTGCCAGAAGACCGCGAAATGCTCGGCAAATTCATTGACTTTTCTACGCTTGAAAAGCGACTTGGCAATAAAAAAAGCATATACCTTGACTTTTGCGGGATTCACTTTGGGTGGACCCGCGCACAGTTTATTGCTACAGAATTTGATGAAAAACAGCATCTTTCTAAAGTTGTTTTTACAACGCAGATTATAAATGAAGAAAAAAACAGGGAACTGAACCTTATAAAAATTTCTAATACAGATGAACTTACGCAGGTAAAAAACCGCCGGTGCTACGAAGTTGACATAAAAGAAATTTCAAAAAATCCGATTCCGGATGATTTAGTTCTTGTTTCGTTTGACTTAAACAGCCTAAAAATTACGAATGACGAAAAAGGACACGCCGCCGGTGACGAACTTTTGAAAGGCGTGGCAGAATGTATAACAGCTGCTTTTGGTGCTGATAAGAAAATTTACCGCACCGGCGGCGATGAATTTGCCTGTATTTTCTATTCCGGCACAAAGGAACTAAAAAAAATGCTTAACGCATTCAGGGAAGTACAGAAAAAGTGGAAAGGCAAAATAAATGATAAAATTTCAATTTCTTTTGGTTTTGCAAGAGCCGCTGAAAATAAAGGCAAAACAATTCACGAACTTGAGAAAATTGCCGACCACATGATGTATGCGGATAAAAAAGCATATTATGAAAACAAAAAGAATGAGCGCCGTTCACACGAACGGTGAACGGCGCTCTATCGCTAATTCATGGATTAGTCTGCCATAAAAACATAAAGGACGCCTTGTAATTATGGCAGAACATTTACTCTACGCCTTTTTTCTTATATAAAATACTTGGTCTTCCGCCTGTTCCATAGTTGATTTTTTCAATGGCCTGCCCTTTTTTTATTAGAAAATTCATATAGTGGCGGATTGTAACGCTTGAAAGATTTACATTTTCTGCTATTGTTTCTCCATTCTGCCAGCCTGTATTTTTTTCAAGATAATCGATTATTACGGCAAGCGTTTTTTCCTGAATTCCTTTTGTATAATCACTTTCTTCGGTTTTTACTGAATTTGAAATTATATCATCTACACTGTTCTGATTTAAAACCGTAGAGTTTTTTAATGCTTTTACTTTTCTTGAAAATTTTGTAAGTGCAATTTGAAACCTTTCATAGGCAAAAGGTTTTATCAAAAAATCTATAACGCCAAGGTGCATCGTATCTTCAAGACTTTCGCTGTCATTGGCAGCCGTTACCATTATTACTTCACATTTTAATTTATTTTCACGAATCTTTTTTAAAGTCTGAATTCCATCCATGTACGGCATATAAATATCAAGAATTACAAGGTCAACGGCTTCTTTTGCAAGAAAATCCATCGCTTCCTGTCCGTTACGGCAAATTCCTGCTACAGAAAAATTTGAATTGCGCATTACATACTGTTCATTTATCATTGCGACCATTGGATCGTCTTCAACAATTAAAACCTTATACATTTTCATTTCCTTTAAAAACTACCATAAAAGAAGTTCCAACGCCTGCCATGGATTCAAAACTGATTTTACCTCCAAGGCTTTCAACCAGCTGTTTTGTATGATAAAGCCCGACACCTCTGCCGCTTCCTTTGGTAGAAAATCCTTTTGTAAATATTTTATCCTTATTCTCTTCGGCGATTCCGCAGCCAGAATCTTCAACTGTAATTAAAAGTGCATGAGGTTTTGTAAAGACACCAAAAACCAGCTCCTTCATTTTTGAATCTGCAACCGCACGAATATTCATGGCATCAATAGCATTATCAATTAAATTTCCGCAGATTGTAATTAATGCTTCAGAATGAATATCCACATCTTCAGATTTAAAATGAAGCCCTTCTTTTAAAACAAATTTTACATTACATTCCGAAGCCCTGGCTATTTTTCCTACTAAAAGTGCCGCAAAGGCAGGCTTATCTATTGCTTTCATAATCGTGCTTAAAGTTTCCCGCTGAATAAATGAAATGTTTTCAATATAAGAAACAGCCTTTTCCTGCTGACCAATCTGAATTAAGCCAAGAATTACATGGAGCTTGTTTGTAAAATCATGATTATTTGCCCGCATTGAATCTACAAGATATTTTGTACCAGCAAGTTCTTCCATAAGTTTTGTATATTCTGTTCTGTCGTGCAGGATTCCAACTGCGCCAATAAGGTTGCCTTCTTTTTTTATCGGAACGCAGTCAATAATCAGTTTTTTATCCAGAACCGAACATTCCTGCAAATGCTGACTTTCTCCGCTGTTTTTCAAGGTTTCTGTAAAATACTTTTCAACAAAATCCTTTAATGATTTATCTTCGTTAAAATCTTCTTTATCCTCATCTTTTTCTTTGCTTTCGTAATTCAGAATTTTTTGTGCAGCTTTGTTCAAAAACAGAACATTTTTATTTTTATCAACAGATATTATTCCATCGTAAATTGTTTCAAGAATCCGCTCTCGAATCATGTACATTGCAGAAATTACATCAGGTTCAAATCCCATAAGTTTTTTCTTTATGGTTTCTGAAATCTTTTTAGAAATGAATAATTCAATCAGAATTGCAAATGCTGTAATAAACAGAAAACAATAATAGGTAGAAAAAACGATTGTTCTTATAGAAGTTTTCAGCATGATTGTCATTACAAAACCGCAATAATTGCCGTCTTCATCATAAATTGCGGAATAGGTTCTCCGCTGGTCGCCTGAAGGACCTGTAGCATCTTCCGCATAAGGCTCGTAATTGGTATCACCTACAAAAGGTTTTCTTCCATTATAAATCGTGCCGATTAAAGAATGGTTTGTATGATAAATACGTATATCTTTTGTATCAACAATCGAAAGAACATCAACATCTGAAAGTTTTTTTACAAGTTCATCAAAATACTCCTGCATTTCAACAGAATCTTTATCTTTTACAAGCGCATAAAGGCGGCGGATAAGTTCACCATTATCTTTCAGGTTCTGATCAAGAGCTTTATCATGTGCCTGAACCTGAAAATACGCACCTGCAAAGCAGAAAAGAATCGTAAAGGTTATTATAAAGCACAAATGAATGTTTTCTATTTCGCGGCGAAGAGTGTTTATATTTTTTTTCCGATGTATAATAGTCACTTTTTTACTTCCAGTTGAAGGTTAATCTCTCCTTTATAATACCTTATTTTTAACTTTTTAAAACCTTTCTTAAGTAAAAAAAATGAAATTCCTTAAAAATCACTTTTTATTCTTTAGTAAAATTGCTGATTTTTCAATATCCATTATTATATTATCAGAGGGGAGTCGTCAGAAATAAATCTGATGTCTTTATAAAACAAAAAAGTTTTACAAAAGGAAAAAAAAGGAAATAACTATATGGAATATCCTATTGAAGATTTGAACATTGGTTGTAATCCTGTTTCAGACAGTAAGATTGCTGTTTTAGGCGGTTCAACAGACCGTCAGATTCCCGTTAAAGAACTTTCCCAGAAATTTGAATTCAACTGTAATGTTTTTAACAGGAGTTTTGAAAATCTTTCCATAAAAAATGCAAAGCAGGCATACCGCGAATATATTCAACCTCTTAATGCAGAAGCAATTATAATTCATCTTGGCGAAGCCGACGTAGAAATGTTCCAGAACGACCAGGAACTTTTTGACGGATATTATATTTCGCTTATTACAGAAATTTCAGAAAACAGCCCAAACGCACAGATTCTTGTTGTTTCCATACAGAATGAAAAATCATCTTCCGTAATAGAAAACATGAACCGTCATATAAAAGCCATTGCGCTTTCTGAAAGATGTGACTTTTTTAATATAGATAATGCAAAGCTCTGGAAACCAGAAAATTCAAAAGAATTTTTCAGCTTTATAAATACTTTTAAACAGAAAAACTGCGTTCGCAAAACCTTAAACGAAATTGCAAACGTTTTATACAGCTATGCTTTAAATATGATTTTGCCAAAATCATGGCCGGCAAACCAGATGCGCCCGACAAAAAGCTACGCGTATTAAAAGCACCAGATTGCTATTGCAACAAAATTGATTTTTTACAATAATATAAACATCTGCTAAACACAGACGGGGAGCTTGGTTAACCTTGCTGAGAGTAGGCTGAATTGCCTAGACCCGAAAACCTGATTTGGATAATGCCAACGTAGGGATTTTGTTACATTCTTTAAAGATTCCACGTACATTTTTCATTCAGTTCTATAATCAAATTCGACGAGTCAATTAGCAGCGAAGCCGTTGGAAACTTCGTTACGAATACCAGCGAGGCACGCTTACGCTTAAAGCCTTGACTTCGCCGTTTTTAGGATTTGTTTTAAACCCTAAATTAAAACTTGCCGCTTAAACGGCATGAAAAATTCCCTTGAGGGCACCGCCTGGGAATATCATTTTAGCCAGTTTTTTCCGATTTATGGTTAATACTGGCAAAAGGAGATTTTATGAAAACCGCATTAACAATCGCTGGAAGCGATTCATGTGGAGGCGCCGGAATTCAAGCAGACATTAAGACTATGACGTGCAATGGAGTTTATGCCATGAGCGCAATCACAGCCTTAACCGCACAGAATACAACCGGCGTCAGTGGGATTATGGAAGTAACCCCGGATTTTTTAGCAGCACAGCTGGACGCCGTAATACAGGACATCTTTCCTGATGCTGTAAAAACCGGAATGGTTTCTTCATCGCTTTTAATAAAAGAAATTGCAAAAGCAATAAAAAAGTACAGCCTTAAAAACATAGTTGCAGATCCTGTTATGGTAGCAACAAGCGGGGCAAAACTTATAAGCGATGATGCAATTTCAACTTTAAAAAATGAACTTTTGCCGCTTGCCACAGTAATCACCCCGAATATTCCCGAAGCAGAAGTTCTTTTCGGTAATAAAATCACTTCAAAAGAAGACATGGAAACCGCTGCAAAAGAAATCAACCGCAATTTAGGCTGCGCCGTTCTTTTAAAAGGCGGACACAGCTTAAACGATGCAAACGATTATCTTTTTGACGGAACTGACGGAACCTGGTTTACCGGAAAACGGATTGATAACCCGAATACACACGGAACAGGCTGTACGCTTTCCAGTGCTATCGCTTCTGGTCTTGCAAAAGGATTAAGTTTAAAAGAATCCGTAAAGCATGCAAAAGACTACATAAGCGGGGCTTTATCTGCAATGCTGGATTTAGGCAAAGGTTCCGGGCCAATGGCGCACAACTGGAATTTACACATATAAAACAAATACATTTAACAGAAAAGGAATAAAATATGTCAGATACAAATCAGAAAACAAGTGTTTTTTCAAATGCATTAATATGGTTCGGCGCAGGTGTTTCTATCGCCGAAATTTTAACAGGAACTTATTTTGCACCGCTTGGAATGTCCAAAGGAATTAGTGCAATTCTTATAGGACATATTATAGGCTGCGTACTTTTATTTTTTGCAGGATATATCGGTGCTCTTTCTAAAAAATCTGCAATGGAAACAACCAAATACAGTTTTGGTAAAACCGGTGCAAAATTCTTTGCTTTACTGAACGTTATTCAGCTTATCGGCTGGACAGGAATTATGATTTACGATGGTGCACTTTCTGTAAACGGGATTTTTGCCTTTGGTTCATGGCTTTGGGCAATAGTAATCGGAGCTCTTATTATTCTTTGGATTTTAATCGGAATTACAAATCTTGGAAAATTCAACACAATCGCAATGGCATCGCTTTTTATTCTTACGCTGGTTTTGTGCAAAATTGTATTCTTTACAAAAACAGCAGCAGGTTTAGCAGGTTTTACCGACGCGGCAGAAGCCATGTCTTTCGGAAGCGCAGTAGAACTTGCAGTTGCCATGCCTTTAAGCTGGCTTCCACTGATAAGCGATTATACAAAAGAAGCGGAAAAACCATTTAAGGCAACATTGGCTTCTGCCGCGACCTACGGAATCGTTTCCTGCTGGATGTACATAATCGGAATGGGTGCTGCAATTTTTACCGGACAAAGCGACATTGCTTCCATTATGGTAAAGGCCGGCCTTGGAATTGCTGCCCTTATAATACTAATCCTTTCAACTGTAACTACAACTTTCCTTGACGCATACAGCGCAGGAGTTTCAAGCAAAACAATATTTGCAAAACTTTCTGATAAATGGACAGCAATCGCAGTTACAATTATAGGAACACTCGGTGCAATTACATTCCCAATGGACGACATAACAGAATTCCTTTATTTTATAGGCTCCGTTTTTGCCCCGATGATTGCAATTCAGCTTGCAGACTATTTTGTTGTAAAATCAGACAGTTCAAATAAAAATCTGGATATTCTAAAATCAGTCATCTGGTTCATCGGCTTTATTTTGTACCGTAAACTTATGACTATGGATATTATAGTAGGAAATTCCCTGCCGGATATGGCAGTAACATTCCTGTTAACTGTTGTTGCAGGCTTTATAGCAAAAAAACGTTAAAAACTAAGAGGAAACCTTTATGAGCTTAAAATAAGTTTTTCTGCTTCTTCCGGCGGCAAAGGTTTTCCCCAAAGATAGCCCTGAATATAATTACAGCCGATTTTCTGCAAAGTTTCCAGCTGTGCAGGGCTTTCTACCCCTTCAGAAATTACTTCAAATTTCAGAACATGGCCAATTGAAATTATAGAAGCAACATACTGTTTTGAAGAATCGCTGGAATTCATAACGTCAATAAAAGATTTATCTACTTTTAATAAATCAGCAGGGAATTTGTTCAGATAACTTAAAGAAGAATATCCTGTTCCAAAATCATCTATTGCAAGCTTCATGCCAAGATTTTTAATTTCAGTTACACGCTGCAATGCCTTTTCAATAGAATCAATCATAACAGATTCAGTAATTTCAATTTCAAAATATTTTGAAGGAACACCGCAAGAAGTTAAAATATCTTTAATTTCTTCTATAAAGTTATTCTTCATCAAATGACGGACAGAAACATTAAAACCTATAGTTATATCAATATCTTTCTTTTTAAGAACATCTTTTAAAAAGAAAGCCGCTTTCCTGAAAACACACATATCAATTCGGTCGACCAAACCGATTTTTTCAGCTACAGGAATAAAATCCGCCGGACTGATATATTTTCCGTCACTATCTTTTAAACGCGCAAGCGCTTCAAATCCACGCAGTTTATGATTTATATCAAACTGAGGCTGCAGATGGAATAAAACTTCATCTTTTCCTAATGCAGCACGAATTTTCCGCTCTATTTCGAGTGTTTTTTCTGAATTTACAAGCTCAGGCTCAAAATGCATTATACTTTCGCTGCCATTAAATTTTTTAAGTTCATGCATAGCAGTATCTGCATAAGAAAGCAGGTCTATGCCATTATCCGCATCAACAGGATATTCTGCATAACCAAAGCAGGCAATCATATAATAATCACATTCATCAACTGTAATTGATTTTTCAAGTTCTGCCTTATAAACATTTATTGCATCTATAATTTCACTGCTGTTCTTGTAGCCATTAATTACAAGACAGTATTCACCGCCTGTGATACGGGCAACATAATCATCAGTTATATCTTTCCGTGATTCAGTAAGATTATTTAAAAGTTCCGAAATCTTTTTTAGAACTTTATTACCTACTTCGTAGCCCATGGTATCATTAATGTTTTTAAAATTATTTATCCCAATAGATACTACTGCAAATTTAGAACCGGCTTTTACAAGCGAATCAATATATTCTGTACAGGCAAAGCGATTTGGGATTCCTGTAAGAGTGTCTGTTACGGCCTGTTTTTCTATCTTTTTCTGATAATTATCCAGGCGACGGTCATTTATGTAAATTATGATGACAGCAATGACTGTAAAAATATTTGAAAAAATTCCAGGTGCACCTGTAACACGTTTTCTTATAAATACATCTATAAGAAGCGGCGGAAATTGAAAGAGGAGCAATACTACAGCCACAAAAAAACCTGTTTTCCGCAAAAAAACAACCATAAAAATGATACACATATTTGCGATAGAAGAAAAAACACCGGAAAATGCAGCAACAGGAACCTTATTTCCAAAAAATTCGATAAAATTAGAACTTTTGGCTACTTTCATTAATAAAAATGAAGCAAGGCAGTAAAGCAGGAGAATAATAACTAATACAAACTTTTGTGAAAGCTTACGCAAAGCTTTATTTTTTTCCATCTGAATAATTCAATCCTCTGATATATATTATAAAGCGGTTATCAGAAAAAAAAGGATTATGGAAAAATATTTGCTATTCATCTTTAAAAACTGTACGTAAGACGGATATAGGCACAGCTTGCTTCTTTTAATTTGCCATAAGTACTTGAAGAATCCTGACCTTTTGTATAAATGTCTGAGCCGGCTTTAACTTTTAAGGAGTCGCTTATTGCATATTCAACAGAAGGACAAAGTGCGCAGTCTTTATCGTTAAGGTTCATTATGCCTGAAAAACTTAAAGATAATAAATCATGCAAAAATGCTTTTTCAAGGCTTAATGTGGCTTTTGGCATTCTTCTTTTTCGCTCAATTTCTTCTGAATCGTAATCCAGTAAAATGTCTTCTATATATTGGGCAGTAACTGTAGCTCCTGCAACATTCCAGTCAAAGCCGGCGAGTACACAAAGCTGCCTTGATTTCTGCGGAATACATTCCATGATGCCGCCGTTATCTTCCCATTTTTTACCGGAAAAATTGCGCCCCGCAATAAGGGCTGATTCGGCACGCAGCACAAAATTCCCTGCAGGAACGGCAGTTTCAAAACCTGCCATCCAGAGCCGTTTATGATTTGCGCTCATCGTAATTTTTGAGCTTTCATCTTTTGCAGTATAAACCGCATTATGGTCAAGTCCTGTATAAAAACTTGCTGCAAAATCCGCAAATGGAAGCCACGCAGAAAATCTTACGCCGCCCTGCATATTATTCAGAGTAAAATCAACTTTTTCATCTTCTTCCCAGACAATAGGTTTACCTGCGGATTTTGCCGGAAACATTATTGCATTCAACGGATTATCAGCTTTTACAGGCATTTTCGCCCCCGTAAACACTGGAACTGCAACAAAATCCAGAGAAAGCATTTCTGAATGCAAATTAAACAGAGCGGCGTCAACTGCAATTCTTTTGTCTTTTATGCTTGAACCTGCAAGCGTTGTATTATCCTGCGGACAGATTATATCTACAATCTGAACGCCATCCGCTTTTCCCCAGATAATTATCTGCTTTCCGGCTCTAAGGCTTGCAAAATCGTTGCCAAAATCAATATATGCTTCCTTTATATAAAATTCCGAGCGGCTTTTACAAACCGAATCGTAACTTGCCCCCAATGAACAGAAGAGGCTCGCATTATCACCAAATGCCTGTATTTCAAATTCTGCCCTTGAGCGTGAATCAAGAAATTTGCGGCTTAATTCTTTGCCCTCGTTTCCGTCTGAATCAAATTCCGGTTTATAAATCTGAGCTGAATGAAATGTATCTGCAAATCCACCGAATTTTATTTCCTGTGAAAAAATCTGCTGCGCCAGAAAAGCTGAACACAGCAGAGTGCTTATAAATAGAATCTTTTTTTTCATTTTAAGTCTGCCTTTTTGTAATTTTTGCCTTACCGTCCGATACGGCCTTTTTTAAGTTCCGCAACCGTGAACATAGAATCGCTTAAAGGCTTGTTGTAGGTTATGTCATTCATTTCAAGTAAAGTTGAATGGCCTGAAGCGAGGTTTTCCATGAACATTTTTTTGCTCGTCCAGATTCCGTCAATCTGCGTTATTCCGCTGATTGTAAGAACGCGTTCAAGTTTGTTCTGACGGTTGTAAAGTTCGCCTTTCTGGCAGACGAAACAGTCTTTGCGAATCCAGTAAATGCGACGGCTTGAACGCTCGGTTTTATCGTGCGGAATACATTCAATTTTCCAGCATTCAGAACCTTCAATATTTTCTTCGCCCAAAAGATTAAAATCATCCTTTGAAAGATCGCGGTCGCCAATATCGTCATAAGTAAAATCTGTACCCATAAAATAATTGTCTTTATCAGAACCAGAAATTCTGCGTTCCTTGCCGGACTTTGGCATGTAAAGCCAGGTGTCGTCGTCTTTGCCTTCTTCGTCATAGCCCCACATAAGATAACCGACACCTTCTACATCTTTAGGAGTTAAGAAAACCATTACGGTTTTATCGGTTGTGCCGTAATCCTTAAAATAATAGGCAACCTCACGGATTCTAGGTTTTCCGCCTTTGGTGGCCAATGTCATTTTCATCTGGTAAACGGCAGTGTCACCTTTGTATAAATCCTGATTTTTCTTCATAATTTCATATGCAGTTTGCGCAAAAATGAAAGATGTTGAAGTGACACAAGCAAAAACTGCCGTCAAAATCATTTTATAAAAATTCCGTTTCATGTTTTTCTCCTCTTTTATGAATACTCTTTCAGCCAGAATTCAGCCCAAATTTTATTTTCAGGCTGAATTCCGCAAAACCTTTTAAGCTTTTCTTTCTGCCTTACCGAACGGCTTTGTTATGTAAATCAAAACCGGAGTTAAAAGGTAATCTGCAAGGAGTGCAGTACTTAAACCTATAATCGAAAGAATTCCTGTTCTGTGCATTGTATTCATTATGCTCGTCGCATAAACAATAAACATTGCGCAGATAATTACCGTTGTCATACACATTGATTTTCCGATTTCTTTGTAAGTTCGGACTATTGCATCGTAGTAGTTTCCTGTAAGTTCGTAAAAATACTTAACGTGATTTGTAAAATGAATCGTATCATCTACTGCAATGCCAAGAATCATCGGAATGATTGTCATCGTCATCATATCAAGCTGGAAGCCGAAATATCCCATAATTCCTGCAAGAACAATTACAGGCGAAACGTTCGGAATCATTCCAATAAAGCCGGTTCCAACGCTGGAGAAAGCAAGAATCAAAAGAATTGCAATCATTATAAATGAGCCTGCGAAGGATTTAAGTTCACCGCGAACAATTTTTCCGTTCATTTCTGCAAATTCAGCAACAGTTCCTATTGCGTTTACCTTTGCATCCGGGAAAAGCTTCCTTGCCGACTGAACAGCCTGCGCAATATTTGAAGTAATTTGCGTTCCGTCATAATTAGAAAGGTCTACATCAACATGAACAGTGTTATAGTCTTCGTTCAAATAATCGTAAAGGCGCTCTCCGCCTGTAATTTCGTACAGGAAAAGTTCTTCTGTAAGCTCATCCTGATTTTCAGGAATTACATAAAATTCTTCTTTATCGCCGTTAAGCATCTGGTGCGTTTCTTTTACAATATCAAGAACGGATTTTACCTTGGCAGCACCGTTACATTTTCTTGTAAGGCTTAAACCTGCAAGAGTATTTTCAAGCTGTTCAAGGGCAAGCATTCTTTCAGGCTTTTTAAACTCATCAACTTCCGGATATTCAATAAGAAGACGGTAAGAATAAACACTTCCAAGCTGACTTTTCTGAAGCTGATCAATTCGCGCAATATAAGGAATTTTTATTCCCATCATCTGAATGTAATCCAGCGTTATATACATTTTCGGGATTCCCGGAATAAAAGCTGCGATAATGATAATACAGGCAATCATTATTTTTTTGCTGTGCGCAAGAACACCTTTTCCAAAGCTTTCAAATGCAAGGTCTGATTTAAGGACTTTTACGTCCTTTTCAAACTGTGCCGGGCTTTTGTCTTTTCCAAAAGAAAGTAAAACCGGGATAAGAACGATTACATAAAGGAAGACAACAAATACCGTTGAAGACGCTGTAAGGCCAAGCCATTTTAAAGGGCCGATGTCAACAAAAGCAAAAGAAACAAGCGAAGCGATTGTTGTAACAGCCGTAAACAAAAGAGGCCAGCCTGTTTCTTCTACGGATTTTACAACTGATTCTGTTCTTTTTCCTGTAAGGCGGAAATGCATTTTAAACGAATTGATGTAATGAATTGAATAACCTACAGAAAGAGCCATCCCCAAAAGAATCGGAATTGTCATCATGTTCTGATCACAGCTTATGTTAAGCCAGGCCATAAAACCGAATACTAAAGCTATTCCGCCTACCGTGGAAAAGAGCGGAACAATCAGGCCGCGCAGCGAACGTACAAAAAGAATAAGACAGATTACCATTGCCAGAAATCCGCCGCATAAGCTTTTTGAAAGCTCTTTCATCATAACATCCTGTTCTTCGCATTCAGTTATCGGGCTTCCGGCTCTAAGCAACGTCCATTTATCGCTTTGCCAGCGCTCTTCGTCCAAAAGCTTGTGAGCTGCGCGGCCAGCATGGTACATACCGGTACGCGCTTCATCGTCTTCTTCTCCATACTGGTAAAGGCTTAAAATAACCCATGTTTCCGTTCCGTCTTCGCTTACAAGTTTATTTTTTAGCGCATTGCGCGAAAGCAGGAACTTTTTAATTTCCTGCATTTTTGCCTTTCCTTCAGCAGTAGAAGTATCCGGGATTCCGTCTTCAAAAGGTTTTACAACTTCCATTCCGTCTTCCGTGCCTTTACACACAGAAACTTCTGTAAGCGACATAACGTCTTTTGCAAACGGAACTGTTTCCATCATTGCGTTTCCAAGGTCTTCAATCATGTGGAGAACATCAGAATCAAACACGTTTTTTGATTTTACAAGGACCGTAATTACATCTTCGTTGCCAAAAATTTCTTCATAACGGTCTGTAGCGATTTTTAAGGTTTCTTTGTCGCTGAACCAGTTTTCCTGCTGGTCTTCTATTTTGAGCTTGTGAAGCCCCGCAAGCCCAAAAACCGTAAAACAAAACATGATTGCAAGCAAAGCCCAGCGGTATTTTACCTGAGCCTGCCCCACTTTTTTAAAAAATTCGTTGATCCGTAAAACTTTCATATAATGCCCTTAATACTTGAAAAATTTTCGCAGAAGTTAGCTACATATAACTTCTGTTTGTTATAATACATAACAGTGTTATATTTTTCAAGTATCTAAGGCAATTTATTTTAAAATAATTGACCGCTACGGGGATACGGTGAAATATCCCGATAGCGGCATTTACATTAGTTCAATGTAAATTTTACAGGATAGCGGTATTTTACGGCGCAGTTTTTGCCGTTAGCTCTGGCCGGAATACATTTTAATCCTTCAAGAGCTTTTACGGCTGCTTCTGCAAAACCATGTCCAGGGTCTTTTAGTACCTTTATTTTTTTTATTAAACCGGTACTGTCTATAAAAAGTTCAAGATAAACAACCGCTTCTATTCCCTGTTTTAATGCCATCGACGGATAAACAATTCTGGAAAGCACTTCTCGTGACGGAATAACCGGAATAGAAGAAATTTTATGCTGCGGCAAATATTCAATTTGTTCTGAATTTACCGATGCAGGCTTTTCTTCCATAACTTCTTCTTTGGTTTCTATAATATTTTCTGCAGCCTTAGGCTGGGAAGCAACTTTTACAACGCTTTTTTCAACCGGAGCCGGAGGCGGCGGTGTATATTCCTGAATATCTACAAGTTTAAAAACTTCTGCCTCAACAAATTCATCTGTCTGGGGATTTTCGTCTCTGCTTGAAAAATTAATAAAAACTATTGCCGCAGCATGAAGAAGCAAAACAAATGCAAAAATTGCAGGTCGCACAAACTTAGAAATTTCTGCTATTTTTTCCTCGCTCATTCTATTTTTCCTTATATAACTTACTACTTATAAATCTACTTTTCTTTCACAACAAAACTTACAACTCTATGCTGAAGGCTCTGTAAAACACCCACAACAGAATTTACATATTTATAAGGTGTATCCTTATCGGCAATCAGATGAATCCGTACTGAAGGATCTTTTGCAATCGCAGTTACAATGGCACGTTCCAGTCCTAAACTGTCAAGCTGTACGCCATCTGCAGAAATTATTCCGTTTTTTTGAACCCAGATTTCAAAATTCGCTTCAGCCTGAGTTCTTTCCAAAGCTTTACTTTCAGAATAATTGATTTTTTCTTCATAGCGCTGATTCATAAGGGAAATGAGCATGATGAAGATTAAAAGCAAAAATCCTATGTCAGACATTGAAGAAGTTGTAATAGACGGATTTCTGCGTTTCTTTTTTATATTGACCATTTAATGCTCCTGCCAATTATTGTTCCTGCCGGAAAGAAAAATTTTCAACCTTTAGTTTTCTTACTGTTGAAATTACATCAACTACATTCTGATACGGAGTTTCAGGATTTATCGTAAGAAGAAAAGTCATATTCGGCCAGACTTTAAGTTTTTCACTTATTTTTCCTGACAAGTCTTCAATTGCGATAGGTTTTCCGTCCATAGAAATACTTCCGTCCGCTGATAAAGAACATTTTATGATATCTTCATTATTTACAATGAGCGGTTTTTCCTTAGAAGGAAGATTTAACAGAAAACCCTTATTTACGTTAAAACCTGCAATAACTATAAAAAATATTATCAGCAAAAAAGAAAGGTCATTTAATGAACCTGAACTTCCGGCATCTTCAACCTTGTGTCTTACAAAACGCTTAATCATATAAGTTCCGGAACCAGATCATTGATAGCTTTTGAAGCTTCTGCTGCAAAAGTGTCAACCTTCTGAATCAGAAGGTTGTAAGCTACAAGTGCAATAATTGCAATAATCAAACCAAAAACAGTTGTAATAAGAGCTTCGTAAATTCCGCCTGCAACAAGCTGTGCGTTTACATCCGTTGCCATAGCAATTGACTGGAATGCACCAATCATGCCCGAAACTGTTCCCAAAAATCCTGTAAGCGGTGCAAGGGAAGAAAGGGCTGTAAGATAATTAAAACCGTTTTCCATTCTTCTAAGACGTTCCTGAGCCTCGGCTTCGGCGGCCCGTTCCATGCGGTTTTCACCATATTTTGCATTCTGCAAAAGAGAAAGCAGAATTGTAGCAACTGTCTGCTTATGTGTAAGGGAAGAAAGATAATCTTCTGCGCCTTCTCTATCACCCAAGGTTAAAAATGCTTTTACCCTGTCGCGTACAGGGCTTACCTTGCAGTCGTGCCATGAAAGATAAATACAACGTTCAATAACAATAGCAATTGTTGCTACAGAGAATGCCAGAAGTACCCACATGAACGGGCCGCCCAGTTTGAACAATTCAATTAAACTAAAACCTTTTTCCATTTTCCAAAAATCTCCCGGGGCAGCAGCAAAGCCCCTTTTTTATTCATCATCTACATAAAATATGACACTCTGGCTTTGCCAAAGTGTCACTTTACAGGCGATTTTTTTTTACATTCGTTTTTAGTATTTGAATTAGTATTTTATTATTATTCCGAATGACGGAATAGGAATGCCAAGACTAAAATCTGCATTTTCCGGAGCATCGCTCATTTCGCCGGTGTAATGATTGAAACTCTTATCTCCCTTAGGTGTATACAGCGTAGCAAAAACATCCTGAACACCAAAATAAAATTCCTTGCTTACTTTTCCGCTCTTAGACTTCCATTCACGGGAAATACGTAAGTCAATAGGACAGGAAATACTTGTACGTAAAGTATCGCTATAAACAGAACTTCTTGTATAACGCTGAATTACACTTCCATCTTCTGCAAAAGCTGCATAACAGGTAACATCTCCAACCTTTTCTTTTGGCGCACCGGTTGCAACAGTTCCCTTTACAGTAAATGTCCAGCCTTTTCCAAAATGGAAATTGCTTACAAGATTCATTGTGTGGAACCTGTGATAGTTAGGATAATACCATTCATTGAGTGGTGTTCCTTTATCAGTTTCTACGTATTCAGTGCTTTTTATATCAGTAGGATTTTTCAGTCTTGAATAAATGTATGAATAAGATACATAACCATCCCATTTTCCGCCGATTTTCTTTTCTATCATTGAATCAATTCCAAAGGCATAACCTTTACCATCAGTTTCAACCACTCTTTCAACTGGTCTTGCGCTTCCCGGAGTTAAAGCACCAAGAATTTCAGTTTTTTCATAAGTGAAAATTCTGGAAAGATAATATTTGCCGTATGCTTCAAGCTTAAAGTTCCAGCCGCCATAAAGAGAGGCTTGTGCACCAATTACCCCGGTGAAAACACGGTTTGCCTTTATGTCAAAGTTTTTTATGCCCATGTCTTTTGTAAAGAGCATTGTTTCTCGCGGAATTGAAGAAAACAAACCTGAACCAAATGTTAAGGAAGCTTTTTCAAGAGAGCCGATATCTTTCCATGGAGTAAGAGTTACGCTTACACGCGGACAAAGATCCGGAACGAAGTTTATAGTATAATCGTCATCAAAATTATGCAGGCTTATAAACTCTCCGCGAAGACCTACTTCGCTCTGCATAAAATCAGAATCTTCGCCAAATGTCCATGAAGCAAACACTGCATGATCAAAAATACAGTTTGTATTTATTTTTTTTGAATAATCTACCTTTTCAAAAAGGTAGCCGTCTGCTGTACCTGGGATTTTAGTTTCAACCCAGCCATTAAATGAATTATCACTGCCAGAAGCCTGAAAAGTTTCTTCTGCACCAACACATAAGTGATGCTTTTCGGAAAGTTCAATTTCACTTTCAAAGCGGCCTGTAACAAGGTGATTATTAATCTTTTCTTTATAATCGATGTCAAAATCAGAAAGACTATAACTTGCACCTGCGGTAACGCCAGGCAGGCCTTCTCCATTCGGACCAAAGCGGTCAACAAATTCTGTGTTAAATTTCACACTTCCACTTTCAGTCTGATTTAAATCTGTATCTTCAAATGTTCCGTTGTAAGAAAGCAATCCATGTAAAAGAAGCGTGTCACTTGCAAGATATTTTATATTAGCTCCTAAAATGGCCTGATACATATCATAATCAAGGACTGTATGGGTTTTTATATTTTTTTCATCTTCCGTAAGGTTATAACCGATGCCGTCTGTACCAAATATACCGACAACAGAAACATCAAGTTCCGGAACAGGCGTAAAACTTGTTTTGAAGAAGAAATCACGGATATACGGGGCTCTTTCAATTCCCGTGCTTTCATCAAGTAAACCTGCCCATTTGAGTGTATCAAGATAAGAAAGGTGAATCCCTAAAATCATTCCTCCAACATCTTTTCCAAAAGGAATCTGGAAAAATGCATCCGTACAGCATGTGGCAAATTCCAAATCAGCATGAAAGTTTTCATAATCAGGTTTTATAGAAGAAGCTTCCAGAAGTCCTGAAGAAGCCCTGCCGTATTTTGCAGAAAAAATTCCGTGCGAAAGTTTTATGGAATCTACGAATTGTGGTGCAAAATATGAAAACAAACCGCCCCAATGGTACGGGAACAACAGGTACATTCCGTCTAAAAGATATCCTGCTTCGCGAGGCGCGCCGCCACGGAATGAAGGTTCCGTTCCGAGAACACCGCCAAAAGAAACCCCCGGCAAAGTACGGACAGAAGCCATTGTATCTTCTACAAGCCCGATTTTTGCAGTTGTTTTCATTTCTTCTTGTGTCATTACGGTAGAAATACCAACTTTTTCTTCTGTTGTATCCGGAGCGGCGCGCTTTACAACAAGTTCTTTGCCTTCAATTACACTGGAAATTGACATGGCAATTTCAATTGTTTTTTCCGTGCCGTTAAATTTTACAGAAGCCAGTTCATAGCCCGGTAAAAAAGCCAGAACCTCGCCGCTTGTAATTTCATCAGGAATGCTTAAAACGGCATTTCCGTCTTCATCAGAAAAAACTACGGCTTTTTCCTGCTCTGCGGAAGACTGTTTATTGTTTTTTCCGCCTTTTGCAAGGGTAATCTGTACACCTTCCAAAGGTAAATCAAGTTCCTTATCAGAAACAAAGAAACGTAAATCGCCTGCAAAAGAAAACGACATCATAGAAATGAATACAGGCATAAGCAAAAATAATTTTTTCATCTTAAATCCTCGTTATCTATTAGACACACGAGGATTTAAAAACTGTCACTTTTTTTTCAATTTTTAATTTATGGTAAAGCGGAATCCTAAATCGATTTCCGGGAAGATTTTAAAATCATCCTTGCAGTAAATTATAAGGTTCTTTTCAAGATTTTTATAAACATCCGCGCTTTCTCCGTAATCAAAAGAGAAAGAACAGCCTGTAAAAATGTTAAAATGCTTTACAGGTGTAAATCCTGCAGAAAGACGCAATGTCGGAACAAAAATACTTGTAAAAGATACAGAAAAAGCATCATCACCATCTTCATCGTCATCAGAACTTTCATTTTCTGCAATGCGGATTACTTCAAAATCTAAATTGAATTTACCCTTCCTAAGTCTTGTGCCAATTCCGTAAATTGCGTTGAATTTCTGCTTTCCGTCATAATCGTTAAACATGAACTTTCCGCTTACAGAACCGCCTAAAATTCCGTAAAGATACTGGCTTCCGGTATTAAAGGTAAAACGTATATTTCTGTTTGAAGTAAACGAAGACCCCAGTTCAAAAACTCCGTTTCTGCTGATATTTAAAAGACCAATCTGAAGTCCGTGTAATTGGTCGGCAATATTTACAAAACCAAGCTGAACACCATGAACTTCTCTTGCAACATTAACACCGCCAGAACACTGAACACCTTCTGTTTTTTTTGCAATATTCACAGCACCAGAGCCCTGAATACCATGTATATCATTCGCAATATTAACAACGCCGGAACCTTGAATTCCTTTCATCTTGCCTGCCATATTGACGATACCGGCGCCCTGAATTCCTTTAACTTCATCTGCTTTATTAACAATACCGGCAGCCTGAATTCCATGGAGCTCCTTGGCATTATTAAAAATACCTGCCGCCTGAACTCCATGCATATCCTGTACATTGTTATAAATACCGGCTGCCTGTAACCCCTGTCCATCCTGAGTAGTGTTATAAATACCTGCAATCTGCGCACCGTTAAATTCGTTGGTATAGTTTCCGATGCCTGCAATTTGTGCAAAGCGCACATAATCGGCCTGTTGTACGCCAACAGTTATCATTGCTCCGTTAACTCTATAAACTTTTGAATATAAAATAGAAAGTGCAAACGGCGTAACGATTCTTTTTCCAGAGTTTCTTGAAAACTCATTCATTAAAAATGAAAATTCGATAGGAACAAATTTCTCTTCCTTAGATAAATCAAATGCAATTTTTCCGTTGGCGCGGCCTGATCCGGATTCACGACCTTGGGAACCTTCACTGTCAGAATTTCCGCCATTATCTGTACCGCGCAGGCGGTTGGAAGCTGTAGCAATCTGCCTGAATGATTTTTCAGAAAGCTCATAAACTTTTCCATTCGTTATAGAAAAGTTTCCCTGTAAGGTTGCTTTCTTCTGAATGACAGTTGCAGAATAGTCTCCTTTTTCAAGGGCAAGATAAACCGGCACATCGCTAACCTTGTTTATTTCTGAAATAAGTTTTCCGTTTCTGTCACGAATAAAAACCTGTCCGTTCAAATCCGCAGAAAGAAGAACCATGCTGTCAGAATTTGAAATATCAGACAAAACCAAATCGCCTGAACCGACAAGAGTAATATTATAATTCGGATGCTGAGGACCTACTCCACTGTTTTCCGTTTTAGAAAGCGTTTCGCTGAAAGCATAGGAATAAAGTTCATTCAATGTAATTTTTTTATCACCGGAAGAATCAGCCGCTCCTCTAAGGCCTGTAAGCAGGGCATTCGTAAAAAATGAAGAGCCTATTTCTGCCGATTCCTGCGCAAATTCCTGCGAAGAACTGGAAGAAAGATATGCATGCCCTTTTACTACAGAAGAATCGTCCATCAAAAATGGCTTTTTACGCTGACCGCCTTTTATGCGGATAAAATTTCCTGAATAGCATGAATCAAGAATTACAACATGAACATCGCTTGGAATATTAGAAATTGCAGCCTTTAATTCAGAATATCCGTAGCTTGAATTTCCCAAAAGCAGGGAATTTTCGTCCGAATGCCCGGAATAATAAAAAACAAATTCTGAACGTTTGGAACGAATTTTATTCTGATTTATCATTTTGGAAACACTTGCCATTGCGTCATCTAAATCAGATTTTGTCGGATCCAAAAGCAGAATTCCGTTAGACGCAGGAATTCCTCCAATTTCCGTCATTGTTTTTTGAAAAGAAACTGCATCTGTTTCGGCATACAAAAGCCGCTGTGTATTTTCTCCGCCGGAATTTGAACCTACATAAATTCCATAACGGATAATTCCAATACTGTCTTCAATTCCATTTTTATCTGAACCTGCTGAAAAAATCATGCAAGGTACAAAAATTGCTGCAAAAAATGCAAATATTACTTTTTTATTGTTCATTACTATTTTCTCCGCATTCGTTAACATCTTCTTAAAATCTTTCAATCGTCAAACATACTTATAGTGAAACAAAACACGTATTATTTTCCGTTATTCTTTTTTTAGCACAAAAATCGAGCCGTCACAATCTTTTGGAAGATAAGTACCGTTTTTCAAAAAATCGATATTTAATTTTTCTCTGTTAATCTTTTCAATTCCTGCAAAGTCAAATTCTTTTTTGGAAGCTACAAAAATAAAACATTCGTATTCAGGTGCATCATCTAAAGAATAAGAAAAAGAAAGCGGAACTTCCTGACCGGTTTTTTCAAGCTTTTCTGCCTTCCAGGACTTTTCCGGAAAGTGCCGCGTAATATTTTTATTTCCGTCTACGCTGAAAATTACACCGTAATTGTAAACACCCGGAATATACGTAATCTGAATCAAATCATTTTCTTTTGCAGTTTCACCATTTTTTAGAACTACAGCATCGTTCCCGTTCTGACGGTACAGGCGGATCTGGTGTTGCCCGTTGCCTTTTATACGGATAGAATCTGAAGCCGCTACAGAATCAGTTTTTTTAAACTGGCTAACAATAAGTGGAGTTGCAAAAGCAAAAACAAGAATTGCCGCAGCAGAATATTTTAATGCAGAAAAACTTATTCTATGAATCAGGCGTTTTGCAGACCGTCCATTTTTTTTGTTTTCTGCCATGGCATCAACAGAGGAAATATTCATGGCATTTGCAGGATTTGCCGTGCCGGACGATTTTGCCGTCATCATTTTTTTCAATACGGCAGTTTCCATATCATCAGATGAATAAGAATTAAAAATTTCTTCATCTGATTTTTTTAAATCAGCCACAGCTTTCTGTAATTCTTCCCTGCCATATTTACTGTAAAAATCTTTTTCGTCTTTTTCGCCGCTTAAAATCTGCTCTAATAATAACTGTGGAATCATAACTGCCCCCTATTTACCAGCCCGATGGAAAATTTCTTCAGCTCGGAAAGCCTTTTTCTAACCCCGGAAACCGACATTCCTACAAGTTCTGCCGTTTCTTCAAGCGTATGTAAGTCAACATAATGAAGCGTTGCAATAAGACTGTCTTTGGCATCGCGTCTGGAAAAAATATTTTCCAGAATAACTCCGGCTTCAATTTTTTCCTGTTCAAGTTCTGAAAAATCATCAGCCATTGTTTCTGCAATTACAGAAAAATCCGGGCCGCTTCTAAGCTTATCTGAACGGATTTTATTCAGACAAACCCGTGTTGCCGTTACATAGAAAAGACTTGAGCAAACCTCTTTGATTTTGCACTTGCTTTCAAGAATACGGACAAAAACATCCTGCATTGCATCCAATGCCTTATCTTCATCTTTTAAAATGAAGCGGCAGCGGCGCAGAACCATCGGGCCGTATTTTTGATACAATTCTTTAAAATCACCGGTTTCTAAAGTTTTCATCACTGTAAATCCATCTATATTATTAGACACTAAAGGATAACATATTTGCTACTTTATTTATAGTTTTTTGCAATAAATTATATGCCTGCGCAACCTCACTATAATCGGTTGCCATTTTTTTTGCAGTCTTGACAGATTCGGTATACAGATTTAATATAAACATATGAACAGTTGTTCATATGTACAGACGGAATAAAAAAACTGTACAGCAATGGAGGCATAATGAATAATCTTCCAGATGAAGACCTGCTTTTTGATTTAGCTGAACTTTATAAAGTTTTCGGCGATTCAACCAGAATAAAAATACTTTTTGCACTGCTCAATTCACAGCAGCCGGTTACAGAACTTGCAGAAAAATTACAGATGACTCAATCCGCAATAAGCCATCAGCTAAGGATTTTAAAAACCAATAAACTTGTAAAATCCACACGCGACGGAAAATCCATGATTTACACTCTGGATGATGAGCATGTTGAAAAAATACTTAACATGGGACTTGCCCACTTAAGCGAATAAACGGAGGTAAAAAATGAGTAATGAAGAATTAAAAGAACAAACAGAAGAACTTCACGAGCATTGCGAACAAGAGCACCATAGCGGCGACTTCCATAAAGAACACAAGCATGAGCATCACCACGGCGACCATGAGCACGAAGAAGGTATTTCATGCTCATGTGGTCATTGCCATCACCATGAACATGGCAGTCACACAGGCGAACACGAACATAGCCATGAACACGAGCACGGCGAAGAAATTACCCTGAATAAAATCCTTTTTTCTCTGGCAGTTTTTGCCACAGCAGTAATCGCTTCACACATACCTGTAGTAAAAAGTTTTTCAAATGCAAATCAATACAACTTCGGCGGCACAAATCTTTTTGCGGCGGCAATAACGCTTTTCTATTTTATTGCTTACATAAATGTCGGATTGCCGGTAATAAAGAATGCTGTATACGGTATTTTACATGGCGAATTCCTCGACGAGCAATTTCTTATGGCTATAGCTTCAATAGGTGCAATTTGTCTTGGCGAATATCCCGAAGCTGTTGCCGTTATGATTTTCTACCAGCTTGGAGAATATTTTCAGGACTATGCAGTTGATAAATCCAAAAAATCAATTAAGTCTCTGATGAAACTCCGACCGGACAGTGCGACCGTTTTGCGCGGCGCAGAAAAAATCGTTGAAGAAGCAGAGAAAGTCCAGATTGGTGAAACAATTCTTGTAAAACCAGGAGAGAGAATTCCGCTTGACGGAGTTGTTACAAAGGGAAAATCTTTTGCAGACACTTCCATGCAGACAGGCGAATCAGTTCCCGTTGAAATTTTTGAAGGAAGCGAAGTTCTTGCAGGTTTTATAAACATGGAAGGCGTTCTTGAAATAAAAGTTTCAAAAAGTTTTTCAGAATCTTCTGTTTCACGCATCCTCAAGCTTATTGAAAATGCTTCAGACAGCAAGGCACGCTCAGAAAAATTCATAAAGAAATTTGCAAGAATTTATACCCCGGCAGTTTGTGCTGCTGCCCTTGCACTTGCGCTAATTCCGCCGCTTTTTGCGATTCTTACAGGCAACCCTGCAAATGCAGGCTTTGCAAAATGGATCAGCCGGGCACTTATTTTCCTTGTAGTTTCATGCCCGTGCGCACTTGTAATTTCTGTTCCATTAAGCTTTTTTGGCGGAATTGGTTCATGCAGCCGCAAGGGAATTCTTGTAAAAGGAAGTAACCATCTTGAAACTCTTTCAAAAGTAAAAACCGCAGTTTTTGACAAAACAGGAACTTTAACAAAGGGGGTTTTTGTTGTCAGCGCAAGCCATCCTTCAAGAAAACTGAATTTTTCAGAAGAAGAACTTGTAGCACTTGCAACTCACGCTGAATATTATTCAACGCATCCGATTGCAAAATCGCTGCGACTTGCACATTCCTGCGAATCGTGCGGAAAACTGGCTCTTTCAGACATAAAAGAAATTCCAGGCAAAGGTCTGTCGGTAACAATCAGAAATCAGAAAATTTTAGTCGGCAATGAAAAACTTATGCTCGAAAACCATGTTCAAAATTACGAAACATGTGCAATTCATAATCACGGAACAATTGTTCATGTCTCTGTGGACGGGCAATATGCAGGCCACATAGAAATTTCTGACAAGGTAAAAGACGAATCCAAGCAGGCCATTCTGGAACTAAAAAAATCAGGAATTAACAAAATCTTTATGCTCACAGGCGACAAAGAAAACGTTGCAAAAGCAACCGCCGCAGAGCTTGGCATAGACAAAGTTTATTCAGAGCTTTTGCCGGAAGAAAAAGTAAAATATCTGGAAAAAATCATTGCAGAAAATGAAAAATCCGTAATGTTTGCTGGCGACGGAATTAACGATGCGCCTTCTCTTGCGCTTGCAGACGTTGGCGTTGCAATGGAAGCCCTTGGAAGCGATGCGGCAATGGAAGCAAGCGACGTTGTAATAATGAGCGGAAATCTTACAAAACTTGTACAGGGAATAAAAACCGCAAAGCGGACGATGAACATTGTTAATCAGAATATTATATTTTCCCTTGCAGTAAAGTTTGCCATCATGGCACTTGGAGCAGCAGGTCTTGCAAATATGTGGCTGGCAGTTTTTGGCGATGTCGGCGTAACGTTCATTGCAGTTTTGAATGCACTCAGGCTTCTTAAGTAGAAAAAAGACCGCAGCAAGCAGAATAAATCTTCGCTTGCTGCGGTCTTTTCAATTATCTAGCCGCTTATGGCTAACCGCCGCTGTTTATCGACGCAGCCTTCAGCTGTATCTCAATAGCTCGGCAGGGGCCTCGCTTGACGCGGCGGTGTGCTCCTGCGCCACTCGGAGCACTTAGGGCTAACCGCCGCTTATTTGATTGTGATACGGCCAGAACCAGCCGGATTTTCATAATCAATCGGGTAGTTCTTGTAAGAAGCCAGCGGGCTGTTCTTAGAAGAAATGTGCGGCTTACCGTCTGCACCCTTAGCAAATGATTTTGCATATTCAGCAGATACAAGGTAGTCTTCACCACAGTAGTCTTTCAAAAGAACTGTATTTCCGAGCATTGCAAAACCGTCACCCATAAGGCGCAATGTGTAGTTAACACCAGCAACGCTGTATTTCTTGTTAAGGTCAAGAGCTTCCCATGTTCCGTCTTTTCTGTTGTAGAACTGAACATCTTTTACGCGGTAAGCGTCCAGAGAAGCAGGACCTGCTGTCCACAAGCCTTCTGCAGAAACCTTGCATGAATCAGGAATTGAAGTATCAACTGTGAACTTACATCCTGCAACGTGGATGAATCCACCGTTTTCACCAACACCAACTTTTCTTGCACCGAATTCGAGGAAGTCAAGAACTTCTTTACCTGTCATCTGAACAAGACACATAACGTTGCCAAACGGCTGAACTTTCTTTGCAGAATTGTATGTGTAAGAACCAGCTGGAACATCAACACGGATACCGCCACCGTTACCGATAGCCATATCACAGTCAAGTTTTTCAACTTCGTTGAAGTAGTAGTAAGCTCCATCCGGAACAAAGTCACCAAGGTTTGTTTCCTGTTTGCGGATAAGGCGTGTTTTTGGATTTGCAGGGTCGTTGATGTACATTGGAGCATCAAGAATAGCAATTTCTTCGTTAAGCTTGTCGTCTACGCTCTTTGCCCATTCATTTACGATTGCATCAACTGCAGCGTCAGATTTGTCATAGCTTGTTACAAGTTCTGAAGTAATTTTATCTCCGGCAAGAGTCATCTTACCGATTGCTGCAAGGTAGCTTCCTGTCTGAGTAAGAACAACATTGTTGCCTTTAGCATCTTTTACGATTTCCTGTGGAACAGTGTTGTGTGAGTGTCCGTCGATGAATGCATCAAGTCCGTAAGTATTTGCAATTACTTCTTTACTTGTCCATGGAGAAGAAGTCGGGTCAATTCCAAGGTGTCCGAGAGCTACAACATAGTCAGCTTTTTTGCTTGCCTTGTTGATTGCTTTCTGAACTGCTTCATACAATTCTTTTCCGTCTTCACCTGCAGAAATTTTATAGATGAATTTTTCCTGTTTTTCATCCATAAAGTAAGCCGGTGTAGATTTTGTATATGTTTCCGGAGTCATAATGCCAACAAAGGCAATCTTTGTTTTTCCGTATTTAATTACTTTGAATGCAGCTGTTACAGGTTTGTTGTTCTTTGTTTTAAGGAAGTTACAAGCAACATAAGGGAATTTTGCTTCTTTCATAACTTCAAAAACACGTGCAGCACCGTAGTCAAATTCATGGTTTCCGAGTGTTGCAACATCGTAGCCTACAGCGTTCATAATTTTGATGATGCTTGCACCGTTGTCCATAGCACCATAAGCTGTACCCTGAACATGGTCACCTGCATCAACTACAGCAACTTCTTTTCCCTGAGCCTTTAATTCATCGCGCATTGCAGCGATTGAACCATAGCGAAGGCCAGGAACTTTGTTTCCGCTTTTGTCTTTTACAGTGTTAGCGATGTATGTGTGAACATCGTTTGTGTAAAGAATTGTTACATTTCCACGCTCTGCAAAGAGTGAAAAAGCCAAGAAAACTAAAGAAAAAATTACTCCAATCCTCTTTTTCATCATTTTCTCCTATTTGAAATAGTCTTCAGTAAGTCGGTCACACATTTTTTTGTGCAAGCCGCAGAAAACTGATAGCTAATATAATAACACCTTTTTTTCAGGAAGTCAGCAACCATATAGCCAAATCCTATTACTATCAATACAAAAAAAGTATTTTTCAATGATGGCGATTTTCAGTATGTTACAAACATATTAAAACAATAGGTTTTAGAAAAACTAAGGAATACCCCTTAGGTCATAAAATAATTCCTCCCTATCCACTCCGGATTGCTGTGTTGCGCCTGCGTTGCAGTAGAGTTGCGGCAGTCCGGATTTTTTCTAAAACCGGATAACAAAACAAAGGAGACATCCATGAAAAAACTTACACTAATTCTTGCAAGTGCATTTATTGCAGCTTCCATTTTCGCTTCCGGCGGTAAAGAAAAATCAACTGGTAAACCCCAGCTTGTCAAAATCGGCGTAACAGGTGCAATGTATGATGATATCTGGGCACCGGCAATCGCTTCGCTGGCTAAAGAGGGAATTCAGGTTCAGCTCGTACAGTTCAGTGATTATGTTCAGCCAAGCCGCGCACTGGAAGATAAAGAAATTGATTTACATGCCTGCTTGAGCCGTGCATTTTTTGAATCCGAAGTAAAAAGCCATAACTATCACATTCAGAGAATTGCAAACACGCTTTATGTCCCGCTTAAACTTTATTCAGTTAAAATCAAATCAACGGCTGCTTTAAAAGCCGGCGACATTATCGCAATTCCAAATGAAGCAACAAACGAAGGACGCGCATTAAAGCTTTTAGCTTCAGCCGGAATCATAAAATTAAAGGAAGGTGCAGGATTTAATCCTAAACTTGACGACATTGTTGAAATTCCTTCCGGTGCAGTTCTTAAGCAGTTTGCTTCAAATGTAATTCCTTCAACATTAGTTGATGTTACCGCTGCGATTATCAACGGCGGCTATGCGCTTGATTTTGGAATTGATCCTGAAACTGCAATCGCAACAGAAACAAAGCCTGACACAGCATACTGGAACCTGATTGCAGCACGCACAGAAGATTTGAGTGACAAAAATAAAGTTGCATTATTTGATAAAGTTTCAAAAGCTTTTCAGGTTGAAGCAACAAAAAAAGTATTTGATGAAAAATTCAAAGGATACTTTCAGCAGGTCGGCTGGGATATAGACGAATTAAAAGAATATAAGTAATGTAACTGCCGAATAAGCGAGAAATGTTATTTCCGCGCAGACTTGCATGCAAGTCTGCGCGGAAAACTATAAATAACAAAATAAGGACGAAAATTTGAAAACTATTTATCTTGCAGCAGGATGCTTTTGGGGAAGCCAGAAATTTTTTGACCAGTTTGAAGGAATTGTAAAAACAACCGTAGGTTATGCAAACGGCAATACAGAAAATCCAAGTTATGAAGACGTAAAGCATCATAACAGCGGTCACGCAGAAACGGTTAAAATTGAATTTGACGAAAAAATCATTTCTATAGAAAAAATACTTGAATATTATTTTATGATTATCAATCCGCTTTCTGTAAACAAGCAGGGCGAAGACGAAGGCATTCAGTACAGAACAGGAATTTATTTTGAAAGCGATGAATTTCTTCCGCAAATTAATACTGTTGTTCAACAGCAGGAAGAAAAGCTCGGACAAAAGCTTGCCGTCGAAGTTCTTCCATTAAAAAACTTTTATACGGCCGAAGAATATCATCAGAAATATCTTGATAAAAATCCTTCTGGTTACTGCCACATTAATTTTACATTACTTAACCTTGCAAAAAAGAAGTAAAACTCTAATTTCTCCAATCATGAATATATTGTATGATTTAAACTTGCATATTTCATTTTTCTGCTCTAGACTTGTTGTATACATAACATAATACTTGAGTATTAAAAGAGTAAGGAGTGTTAATTATGAAAAAGTATTTGTATGCGGTGCTTATCCTTTGTGCCGCAATTTTAGTTTCTTCATGCAGCATGTCATCGGGCGGTGGTTCTGATAGTGGTGGTAGCGATGGAACTGGTTCTGGTGACGGAAGTACAGGATCAAGTTATACAATTACTGTAAACTCTGCTACAGGCGGCACTATAACGGCCTCGCCAACGGCATCAGCAGTAAGTGGTTCAACAGTTACCCTTTCAATAGCACCTTTAACTGGAATGGCTTTAAGTTCTCTTACAGTTACAGGAGCAAACGGTTCCTCAGTGACAACAACTCCAAATGATAATTGTACTAGCTACACTTTTACAATGCCTGCAAGTGATGTAACTGTTTCTGGAACGTTTGCACAAGGATATAATATAACAGTTCTAGACAACGTAGCAGGTACACACACAACTGCTAATATGTCTTTGGCGGCTGCAGGAACTACAGTTACAGTTTATGTACTTATATTACAAGGCTACCATGCAGAACAAAAAGCTCTACAAGTACAAGCATCTAATGGGACACCTATAACAGCTACAGAAACAAGTGCTCAAAACGAAGTAAACAATCTGGTATATACATTTATTATGCCTGACCAAGATGTAACTGTTCAGTTTTGGGGACAGGCTAGGGGCGACAACGACTACTAACGCTATATTTATACTACACTAATAAATGATGCGGGTAACATTACCCGCATCATTTTTTTATTTCTTGTTCTTAACAATTTTAAAATTCATCGCTTATTTCAAAAACATCGCTGTAAGTTGTTAGAGTGGATTCACTTGTTCCATATTTTCCACCAGATTCAATATATAATTGCGAGCCATCGCTAAAGTTTCTTGTATTATTTTTTATAGTTCCACCTGTTTTTATGAATGTACCGTTATTTTTTACAGTAACACCAGCAGCCTGATTGGTAGAGTCGGTATTATTACCAGAAATTTCTCCGCCATTCATTTCAAATATGGCACCTGAGCCAACCCGAACAGTACCACACCGTGTAGTACCAGTCATCAGTCCGCTATTCATAATAAATGTGCCGCCTGATTTGATATCAATTGCCGGAATAATAGTGCCGCCACCGACACCATTTGTAATTGTTCCACCATTCAGAATAAGTTTTCCACCGTTTTCTATGTCCATTAAATGACCGTGGATTACTGAACGGCTTATACCTGTTCCTGTTACAGTAACATTTTCACCGATAATGAGAGTGCCATAGACTTTAAAGAAGTAATAATTTGAATCACTTTTAATGGTTACGGGGGTATCAGCACGAAGTTCAAGCGTTTTTCCGGCTGGAACTATACATGAATAGTCTATTTCCCATTTGCTGCTTGAATTATTCCAATAGTAATATGTAGAACCGCTTTTCTGTTCATCTGGAATATCCGGGGCTTTACAGCCAAAGTCACTTTCAAAAACAGCTTCCAATTTTGTAACATTTGGATCATCCATTTTTTCAGAAATAGTAGCTGCAGAAGTTGTAGCCGGAACATAAGTTTCTGTTTTAGTAAGCTTTCCATTTACACTAACAAACCAATCTTCTGTTGTACCCCCACCTAAATCTTCTGGTATTACAGAAAATTTATTACATGATGCTTTAAGCGTTGTCGTTGGATTTGGAGCAGGAGATGTACTTAGCGTAAGTACAGTTGTTTCTGTACTATAAGTTTGAGGTTTAATTGTTGCAATAACACCATTTGTACATTCTGAAGGCGGAGTAAGCTTACCTGCAATAGTAACAGACATGCCGTCTTCAAGGTAAAGGTCATTTTTACCTGTACCTTCTGCGCCGCCTACTCCATAAGGAACGTATACACTGCCTTTTATGTTGAACTTATTGCCGTCATCTACATAAATTGCGCCGCCGGAACCGCCGTTATCTGCTGTGTTATTGCTTATTGTACCACCGTATAAATTTAAGGTTGTAGTATATGCAGATGCCTTCTTTATATAAATTCCGCCGCCGCCTTTAGAAGAGTCTGTTGCCGTATTATAACTTATTGAACCTCCCTCTATAGTTACATGTGGTTCCTGAGTAATACAAATTCCACCACCACAAGGAGCTGAATTATGTTCAATGCTTCCGCCGGTCATCGTAAAATTACAACCATCACCGCCGGCACCATTAATATTCATACCACCGGAATCCTCAGAAGCAGCATTATAAGAAATTGTACCGCTGGCAAATACAACAGTTCCTCCGGGGCCAGCTATTCCTCCACCGTTACGTGTATAATTGCGGCATATTTTACCTGTAAATTCTTCAGGATAATTTTCATCTGCACTTGTATAAGAACTATAGCCTAAAGCAAGAATTCCTCCGTTAACATAAATGCCACCGCCATAAGAGTCGGCCAAATTTCCATACGATTCTGCTGTTGCAATTCTCTGGTTTTCAGCAAGACCTGCAGCATCTTCGCCAATCATGGCATTCCCGTATATTAAAACCTTTCCGCCATCTATAAATATACCGCCGCCGGCATGAGCATAATTTTTATTTACAATTCCGCCGCTCAGTGCAAGAGTTCCTTTAGTGTAAATACCGCCGCCATAATTATTAGCTGTATTTTGTATTATATTAGCACCTTCTGAAATAACAACATTTGCATTTGTCTCAATATACAAACCGCCGCCGTAATTTTCTGCAAATCCACCTGTAATTGTAAGGTTTTCAATTGTAACAGGCTGTGCCGTAGAAATTGTTAATGTTGTTCCATTAGATGAACTTGTAAATCCGCCGTCAAGCTCTGCACCCAAACCTTCACCGCAGAGGGTTATTGATTTAGCCGTCTGAGCGTTTATAGCAATATTATTGCTTGTATCGCTTGCAGGAATTACCTGAGCACCTGTAAGTTCTCCAACTATATTGATTGTATAATCTTCTACAGAACACTGACCTGTAATACGTTTGAGTGCTTTTCCAATCGTCTGATATGCAGTGTCCGCAGTTTTTCCGTTATTAGAATCGCTTCCAGTTGCTCTTACATAGAATGTTGTAATAGTTTCTGAATAACCTGTATAACCTGAAGATTTTACGTTTACGTTTGACTCATCTGCAAGCGCAAATTTACTGTATTCATCTGCAAGCGTTGTTGAAGGACTTGGAGATGAATCAAGGGTAAGTAACTGCAAACCGGTAACATATTCATCAAGAGTAATCGTTGCAACTTTTCCGTTTGCAGCTGCAGGCAGGTTAAGGGCACCTGTAATATTAATTTTTTTACCTGAACCAAGGTAAACATCGTTTTTACCAGCACCAGTTGTGCCGTTTACCCCATAAGGAATTGAAGGAGAGCCTTTAATGTTAAACGCTCTTCCATCCAGCATAGTTACGGCACCGCCCTTGCCTTCTGAAGTATTAGACGTTATTGTACCGCCGGACATAGTAAAACTTGCATTGTTAGTGACTGCAACTCCGCCGCCGTCTCCTCTGGTATCATTTTCTACTACCGCACGGTTAGACTTTATTGTACCGCCTGTCATTTCAAGGCTGCCGTTATAAGTATCTCTTGTTAGATAAACGCCACCGCCATAAGCAGAAACGTTTCCCTCTATTACAGCGCTTCCGCTTATTTTTAAAGTTCTAGCCGTAGATATTCCGCCTCCACAGCCAACAGCATCAGAACTGGTGGCACAGTTATACGATACATTTCCTCTGGCTATATTTATAGTTCCAGTTTTATTATCTATACCGCCGCCATGAGTTTCAGTACTGTCTTTTACAAGATTATAAATAACACCACCGGAAGTTGTTGCAGGGACATTTTCTGCCGAATAGCCTAACCATAGGGTTCCGCTTCCTACTCCAACACCACCACCGGTAGAAACTGCCTTATTTCCATAAGTTCCAGTACCATCAGCAGCAGGGGAAGTAACTCCTGCCTTTCCTACGACTGCAGTTCCATAAATAAACAGGCTTCCGCTTTCAAGAAAAACACCGCCGCCATGAGTTGCCTGATTACCTGTAACTAAAGCTCCATTTGCAAGATATAGTTTAGCATTAGAGTTATTGATTTTAATTCCGCCGCCGTTACCAGTAGTATTTCCGCCTGTAATTTTTAAGTTTTCGATCGTTACAGGAACTGCCGTTTCAACAGTTAATACAGTACCCGAATTGTTTGCCGTTAAAATATCCTGCGGCACTCCCGAAGCAAGACTTTTTGTTCCCTTTATAGTAATAGAATTTGCCATTGAAGTGGTAATTGTTGAAGGAATTTCAAAATTACCGGTATAGGTTCCTGTTACAAAAATTATGTAATCTGTTGAAGAATTGTTTGTCTGTCTGATTATATCTAAAGCGCGTGCCAGTGTTGCCAGCGGAGCGTAAGCGCTGCCCGGGTTTTCATCGCTGGCATTAATATTTACGCTTGTAGCGGCGCTGGTTTGTCCTACGTAGAAAAGTGTGCGAGAAAAACTTGAAATTATTGTACTTGTTAAATTGAATGTGCCGTCTGTATTATCAATTAAAGAGCCGGAAACAGAAGAACCTGACCGCCATTTATTGGTTGTCATTCCAGCAAAAACGTTTATGGTTTGAGTTGTTGTGTAAAGTAAAACTCGTGTATCAGGATTATCGCCGGTTGGGGCTGCACTGTCGTAAAAGTTTAAGGTTACTTCGTAAGTGCCGGCGGGAATAGTGTCAGTTTCAGCAGAGCCGGTTGTAATTCCGCTTGTATTTACAGTTAATTTTCCGGCAGTTAGTGCTTCCTGCCATGCAGTATTATTAGAACAGGTTGATTCTACAGAGTACACAGAAGAAGCTACAGTCATATCAAGTTCAATTTTTCCGCTTCCACCTTCAACAGGAACTGCGGTAAATGTATGAGTCATTACAGGATTTGTTGCAGAAAGAACAGGACTTGGGGTGTAAGGTTCAGACTGCATTACGACCGTATGGCCTGATTTCTTTCTTATGCCGGCTGTAATTGACCAAGAGGGACCGATTTCAAGTGCAATTGTAAAAGTTGAAGAACCTGATGCAAAATCGCCTTCTACAGGTGAGTTCAAGCCGTCATACGTTGCCTGCGCAAAATACTCATATTCTGTAGTGTTAATAGAAGGAAAAGCGCTGCTTGCAATACTGCCCGATGAAATTGCAGACACAGCACTTTCCAAATCGTTGCTTACATCTGCTGGCAGTGCGCCGTTTGAATCAACTGTGCCTGTAAAATATACGATATTGCTGGCAGCTGGAGTGTTAGATGTGTCAATGCCGGTAGGAGTTGCAGCACCTTCGAAAGAACAGGAAGTTATTATAGAAAAAACAAAAGCGATAAATAAAAAAGTGAATATGGGGTGCAAAACAGGCCGGGTACTACATGAGTTCCGCACAGAGTGCCCCACCCTAGATATATGTGTAGAAGTTTTGAAAGTCTCCATATTTTTACTTTTTCCTATATTAGTCTTTTTTAATAAATAAATTATAGAACAAGACGGTCTTTTTTGCTAGAGTAATTAGGAATTGCTCAAGTCAGACGCATTATAAATATTTCACAATGAATCGGCGAGAAGGAGTGAAAATGCTTTCGAAAACACTCTTTTTGTGCTGCCGCCCTTGCGGCAAACGTAAATAATTACAGGCACAAAAAGCGTGTAGCAGGCGAGCCTGCGGTTTCGATAAGCATTTTATACGACTGGAAGCCGCTATAAAAGTGTTTGTATTTATAATGCGTCTGCTCTGAGAATTACTGATTTATGAAAACAGAGCAGCTTAACGGAAAAAAAATTAATTACAATACCGAAATGGAAAACACGATAAAGCTTTTGCAGGAAAAGGCTGCTGAACCGGAAGCTACCGGTGACGGCAAAATCTACGCAAATAAAAAGCCGGGTCTTTTTTTGCATGCCTGCTGTGCTCCGTGTTCTTCTTCGTGTCTTGAACGTGTTGCGCCTTTTTTTGACATAACCGTTTACTTTTATAATCCTAACATTCATCCGGAAACTGAATATATAAGACGCCGTGATGAAATCTTAAGCTTTGTAAAAGAATATAATCAGCGTAATGAAAAACAAATAAATATAATAGAAGATAAATATGATGTTCAGGATTATTATGATGCAGTCCGCATAGATTTGAATCCTGAACTGGCGCAGGAAAAAGAAAAAGGCGAGCGATGTCGCCGCTGCTATGAATTCCGCATGAAAAGGGCTTTTGCCATTGCGGAATCTAAAGGCTTTGATTATTTTGCTACAACTTTAACGCTAAGCCCTTTAAAAGATTCTGAAAAGGTGAATGAAATCGGCAGGCTGCTAAACGAAGAATCTGAAAAAAGCGGCGGAAAAGTCCGCTATCTTTACAGTGACTTTAAAAAGAAAAACGGATATCTGCGCTCGCTTGAACTTTCTAAAGAATACGGACTTTATCGGCAGACTTACTGCGGCTGTGTTTACAGCATGCAAAACCGCTAGTGCTTTTCTTCTTCTTTGGCTTTTGCTTTATCCCAGAACGAATCCATTTCCTTAAAATGTTCCTGATTCATTTCGTAGCCGGCTTTTTTCATTTCCTGTTCAACAAACGAAAACCTTCTATAAAACTTCTGGTTTGAGCGCGAAAGTGCAAGAGTCGGGTCAATTCCAAGATGACGTGAATAATTTACAACGGCAAAAAGCAAATCACCAACTTCTTCTTCCAGCGCAAGATTAGCCTTGTCCAGTTCAGGTGTTGAATTTGTTGTGTGCGGTTTAAGTTCCTGACCGCAAGCCTTTTCTTTCTGTACGGCATTATATGCCTGCTTAACTTCTTCCAGTTCTTCAAGGATTTTTTCTTTAACAGGTTCAATTTCAGTCCAGTCAAAACCGCGTTTTGCGGCTTTTTTCTGCATTTTGTAGGCTTTTAAAAGAGGAGGAAATCCCTGCGGAACTTCGTCTAAAATTGATTTTTCGCCTTTGCGGCCTTCAACCTTTTCTTTAATCTTATCCCACTGATTTAAAACTTCTTCTGCATTTTCTACTTTACCTGTCATGCATTCGGCACCGGAACTTGCATTAAACACATGCGGGTGACGGCGGATAATTTTATCGGCAACTTCGTTAATTTCGTCTTCAATTTTAAAATCGCCGTTCTGCTCGTACATGTACGAAATCATCAGAGTGTTCAAAAGAACATCGCCTAATTCTTCTTTTGCATGCGCTGCATCTTCTGCGCTGATTGCGTCTATCGCTTCAAAAGCCTCTTCTGCCAGGTCAGTACGCATGGAAAGCGGCGTCTGTTTTAAATCCCACGGACAGCCGCCTTCTGCGCGAAGGCATTTTATAACGTCAGAAAAACGCTTAAATGCGGCGGCTTCGCTAGATTCTGCCTGAACCGATTTATTAAACTGTGGTGCATCCATCATTTTATTTTACCTCCGGTACAAGTTTACGTTTTCCCCATTGGGCAATTAAATTTTCCGGCTTTGCAGAGAACAGAACTTTTTCAAGTAATTCGTGAACCTGCGGAAAAATCTGCGAAAGGATTATCTGTTCGTCAGAAGTAAAGGAACTTAAAACATAGTCTGCAATGTTGCCGTTGGTCGGTTTACTTATGCCGAAGCGAAGCCGCCAGAAATCAGCCGTCCCAAGATTAGCTTTTGTTGAGCGGAGTCCGTTGTGTCCGCCAAGCCCGCCACCGAATTTCAGACTGACTGTCCCTATCGGAAGTTCAAGCTCGTCATGTACTACAAGAATTTCTTCAGGTTTTATTTTTAAAAATCTGGCGGCTTCGCCTATGGCATCGCCTGAAAGGTTCATGTAAGTTTCTGGCATTAAAAAATAGATTTTATTTCCGGCAGAATCCGGAATATTTATTGGCTTGCCGTTATTAAGGCCGGCTTCTTCGCACCAGGATTTTACGGTAATTGTATCAACTGCGGAAAACTGTCCTTTAAACTTATTTTTCCAGCTGATATTTGCTGCAAATGGCAGTGAGTTTTCAAAAATCCAGGCGGCATTATGGCGGGTTCTTTCGTATTCTTTGCCATAATTTCCTAAAAAAGCAATTAAAGAAATCATACAGCCAGTATAGCATTTTGCCTTTTATTGGGGAATTGAAAATTACCTTATTTAAGCCGGCAAAACCTGTACCTTTTACTTCCGCTTATTCTGTATGTATCCGCGGGCAATTATCGTTCCTAGGATTATTACACCGCCTGCAATTGCAGAAACTGACGGAACTTCGTGTACTATAAGCATAACCCAAATCGGATTCATAACAGGCTCAATCATTGAAATAAGCATTGAAGTCAACGCACTTTCGCCTGAAATTCCGATTGAATACATAATAGAAGGAAGTCCGATCTGTACAATTCCAAGTGCAAGAATGCAGGCTATACCGACAATTCCGTTTCCCAAAGGTTTTGCAAAAAAGAACGGCAGTGCAATCAGCAGAGTAATTAAGTGCGACAGAACAAAAGAATCTTCCGGGCTTGCGTCTTTCTGGCGGCGCATAAAAATTGACATAAAGCCCATGGCAACACCGGCAACAATTGCAATTATGTTTCCCATAAAGCTTCCGCCGCCAATATCTTCGGCAAAAAACAAAATCATTCCGGCAAGAACACCGACAACTGCAAGATAGTCGGACTTTCTGTTTTTTTCACCGATTAAAGCCGGTCCAAAAATTATAATCCAGATCGGGTTTGTATATTGAAGCAAAACAGCATTTGCGGCTGTTGTCATTTTTGTAGCGACTACAAACAAAATCATTGTTAAAGAATAACAGATTGCGCCAAGCCACAAATTAAGAGTTGCTTTTTTATCTATAGAATTAAAAGATTTTGATTTTGGAACAGAACCATTTTTTGCGTCTGCCTTGGCAGCATCGGCAATATAGAAAACAGGTTTTCGCCTTAAGGCAAGCATCATAAAAAGAGCTGCAATTCCGCTTCTACCGCCTGTTATGGCAAGCGGACTCCAGTCAATAGTTTTTATTAAAAAACCGCCGGTACTCCAGAGAACGGCGCAAATTACCAGGGCAAAAATCGGGTTTAATTTATTTTTCATAATGAAAAAAGAATAGCGAGTTAAAAGATGAGTTTCAAGCAAAATATCGTAATAAAAATTGATTTATTCAAAATATGTCATATTCTTATCAGTAAGAGGTTATATGGAAAAACGAATAGAATCTGATTCAATAGGCTCAATGGAAATTCCACAGGACGCTTACTATGGTGTTCAGACTTTGCGTGCTGTAGAAAATTTTCAAATTACTGGACACAAAATTCATTCTGTATTTATAAAAAATCTTGTACTTGTAAAAAAAGCAGCCGCAATTACAAACATGAAAACAAATTCTATATCTAAAGAAACAGGCAATGCCATAATTCAGGCTTGCGATGAAATCCTTAGCGGAAAGTTTTCAGACCAGTTTGTAGTTGATGCAATTCAGGGCGGAGCCGGAACAAGCTCTAACATGAACGTAAATGAAGTTATCGCTAACCGGGCAACAGAAATCCTTGGCGGCAAAAAAGGTGAATATATCGTTCATCCGAATGACCACGTAAACAAAGAACAGTCCACAAATGATGTAGTACCGACCGCCGGAAAACTTAGCGTAATGGATTTGCTTAAAAACCTGATAAAAGAAATTGAACTTTTACAGATTGCTTTGCGGAAAAAAGAAAAGGAATTCCACAATATAATAAAAATGGGGCGCACCCAGCTGCAGGATGCAGTTCCAATGCGTTTGGGGCAGTCGTTCGGCGGCTACGCTGCAATGTTAAATAAAGATTTATACCGATTAAAAGAAGCCTATAAAGAAATGATCTGGGTGAATCTTGGCGGAACTGCAATCGGAACAGGAATCAACACTTCAAGAGAATATTTTGAAAACGTAGTGCCTGAACTTTGCAAGGTAACAGGCTATTCGGAATTAAATCAGGCAGATAATTTGTTCGATTCAACAGAAAACCTTGACGGCTTTGTTGCCGTAAGCGGCGCAATTAAAACCTGTGCCATGAATCTTTCAAAAATGTGCAGCGACTTACGCTTACTTTCTTCAGGACCAAGAACGGGAATCGGTGAAATTAACCTTCCGCCAAGGCAGAACGGTTCTTCAATCATGCCGGGCAAAATCAACCCTGTAATTCCGGAAGTTGTAAATCAGGTAGCTTTTCTGATTGTCGGTCACGACGCAACCATTGCAATGGCAGCAGAAGCAGGTCAGCTTGAACTGAATGCCTTTGAGCCGGTTCTGTTTTACACTTTGTTTGAATCAATTACGTCGCTTACCGGAGCTGTAAATACCCTGACCAGAAACTGTATAGAAGGAATTACCGCGAATAAAGAAAACTGTACTGCGCATCTTGAACAGAGCATTGGAATTGTTACGGCTTTATGCCCGATTATCGGCTACCAGAAATCCGCTGAAATTGCAAAGAAGGCACTTAAAACTGGAAAAACAATCCGTCAGCTGGTTTTGGAAGAAAAAATCCTAAGCGAACAGGAATGCGACAAAATCTTAGACCCGAAATCCATGACAGGCTATATCAGGTAAAATAAAATGAGCGGAATCACGATGAAAAAGGTATAGCACTCCCTTTTTCATCGAAAAATATTATCCGTTTTTTCTGTCGTCTACATCTTTATAGACTTCCATGTTTTCTCTTTTCCCAATACCCCAAACTTCGATAATCTCTATTTTTTCAGGAGTTAAAAGGCGATAAACAATACGGACAGTTTTACCACAAGCATAAAGTTTATAAAAACCCGTCAAATCCATATTAGCTTTATTTCCTAGCGGGAAACCTAGAAATGGATTGTTTTCAAGTTTTACAAATTTTTTGTCAACTTCAATTCTTATGCTTCCATCTAACTTGTTGTATTCTTCGGCAGCTTCTGGAATCAACTTGATTTTATCAAATTCGTCCTTTTTGTCTTCCCATTTTTTTGCCATTATTCATCCCTCAGTGATGACCAACCGACAGACTTTGAAGCATCGTAATGGCTCATTCTTTCCTGAACCATTGAAAAAATCTCTTTATGCTCTTCAAATTCTTCCAATTTAGAAAGTTTTTCGTATCGTTCGAACGGAATCATAACTGCTTCCATAATATTATTTTTCATTATAAAAACAGGTTTATGGTCTTCAGAAATCTTTCGGACTGTCTGAGTAAGAGTTTTTTGTAACTGAGTTATTGGCATAATCTGAGCGGTTTCTACTAACATAATATTACCTCTTAAATATATAATAATACGTATTTTTCTATATAGTCAAGAAAATAAAATACCACCTTATCCGCAGACTGCTTATAGTCCATACAGCACACACCTTTACGAGCATACAGCAGATACCTTTACGACCGTTCAGCAAGTACCTTTACGAGCATTCAGCTGACCGCAGGTAGGAACAAAAAAAACAAACCTGCGGTGCCTACCAGAAAAGACACGGCTGTTTTTTGTTCAGTTAAGCATTATTCACGTTACTTTTATCCATGATAGAAAGCGTTATTTTCTGATATGCATCTTTTTTATCATTTGGATGAGGTTCAAGCCCAATTATGGTAATGTCAGATTTGTTCGGCCCATATACCCAGAAAATTCTTCCGGCAGCAGGTTTATTGTTTTCAAGATATGATTCCCAAACTTTATTCCCATATCTTTTAGTAAGAGCTTCAATATCGTGAGTACAAAGTCCGGGATATTTCGGATCAAACGAAAGTTTCTTAAAACAGCTTATTAATTTTTTAAACAAAGTAATTTCATTCTTTTTTGCTGTATTGTCTTTTATTTTTTTTTCAAGATTTTCCCAAAAAGCTTTCATTTCAGGAATACCCATTCGAATCTTAAACATCAGATGATATCCTCGTAGGCAGACAAATCTATTGGTTCAGAGGCAAGACCTTTATTGAAATTTTCCATACTTGAATCCATCATTTTGAGGGTATTTGCAGAAACCTGAAACGGCTTGGTAAGCTCACGAGGCTCAAGAAGAATCCTGCCATCTGTGAATTCTTCAACATGATAATACTCATAATCAACATTTCTTAATGTGATTCTTTTTTTTGAGTCGAGTTTTGCATCATAGGATTTTACGGCTGGCATTGGCATAATGAACCTCCTTTACAGGTGGGAATTCCCACTTGTAAAGCATAACTTCACTTATAAAAAAAAGCAAGTGACTTGAGCACTTGCTTTTTTATCTTATTTGGAATCTTTTTCTTTCACAGTTTCATCCCAAGTTTCGACAAATTCTTGATATGCATTTGCTGCTATATCAGCGGATGCTTTTCCGAATTCCTTTCCAATCTCTGATAAGCTTTTATCATTCGTGTTGACAACCTTATCAAGCAATGAAATTGCAGCTGAGCTTGAAAAGCCGATGCAAAGGATTGCTGTAATTACAGCAATTACAATATTAGCTTTCACATTATTTTTTTTGTTATAAAGCCTGTATATTATTATTGCAATTTCAACAGCTGTAATAATTCCACAGATAACTCCCAAAAACCATAATACATAGGTCAGAAGCATTTATTAACTCCTTTATACATAATATGGATTCGGCTTAAATAACAAGATGAAAAAATCAATAACCCAACCTACGCCAAACAGTCCTAAAGTACAAAGCCATAAAATTCCTGTACCTATTTTACCTTCGTAGAATCTATGTGCTCCTAAACCGCCAAGGAAGAAACATAATAAAAGGGCAACCCATTTATTTTTTATTCTTCCTCCGGCCATAATACCACCATTGATATTGTTATTAGAATTATTAATAACAATATTAGGTTGTGCAGAAGCTGAAGATTTTAATTCCTCAACCTGACGTCCACATGATGTACACATTACTGCATCCATCGGAATTTTAGCTCCACAAAATTTGCAGAATTTCTCGTCCATAAAATCCTCCACGATTTTATTTTGATTATATGCAGGGAGATTCCTCTTATTAACAATAAGCGTTACAAAGACATATCATCCTAACATAAAAATCCGATTGTCAGTTTATATAAAACAAACAATCCATTTGGATTTATATTATAATCCTAATATCCATATATATCAAATTTCAGTTTTACAAATCCATTTGTATTATTCTATTCAAGATATGTTGCAATTTTGGCAGAACGTAAAAGAAGAATTGGATTACAATCTAAAAACACAAAAAGAATTAGCATCGGCAATTGGAATTAGTTACAACACATTACAATCTTGGATAACAAAAGACCGTTTGCCAGATGCAGAACAGGCTTTAAAAATTGCAAAAGAACTGAACACAACTATTGAATATCTTGTAACTGGTAAAAATGAAAATCAAAAGGGACTAAAGCAAAATTTACAGGACATAATTCCAAAATTGAATCATCTTTCAAATGAAAATATTGAATTACTTGGCATATTAGCCAGTCACCTTAAATAAACCACCACTACTAGCGGGCTCTTCCCCAAAATCCCCCCCCCTACTACCTTAACCAGATGTTTTCCATTATAATCTGCTGCATGAATCTTCTTTCTATAAGCAATCTGGCAAAAATCGGGCGGGAAAAGCCGCTGTTTACCGAAGTTACATTCGGACTTAACGAAGGCGACAAAGCTGCCTTAATCGGTCGCAACGGATGCGGAAAATCAACTTTATTAAACTGTATTGCAGGCGTTTTACAGCCGGACGACGGACAGGTCGTAATTAACAAAAGTGCAGGCGTTTCTTTTTTACCGCAAAATCCTGTTTTTAATCCGGAAGATACAATCCGTGACCACATATTCAAAAGCGAAAGCCCGAAGCTTGCCGTAATCCGCAAATACGAAGAGATTTGTACAAAACTCGGCTCCATTGCTTCCACTGACTCGAGTAGCTCTGCTGGTTCTGCCGGCACCGGTAAAGCTGCCGAATCCTCCGGCGAAATCCAGCAGAAATACGAAAAACTCAATAAGCAGATGGAAGACCGCGATTTATGGAACTACGAATCGCAGATTTCTTCTATACTAACTACTCTCGGCATAACCGACATGAACAGAAAAATGAGCGAGCTTTCAGGCGGAATGATAAAAAAAGTCGCGCTCGCTCAGGTTCTTGTAGAAGACACAAAGCTGCTGCTTTTGGACGAACCGACAAACCATCTGGACATAACCACAATTTCCTGGCTGCAGGATTATCTTCGCACAACAGACCGAAGCGTTTTAATGGTAACGCACGACCGTTACTTTTTGGACAGCGTCTGCAATAACATTTACGAACTTGCCCGCGCAAAAGTAAAGCTTTATCAGGGAAACTATTCAACCTATCTTGAAAAAAAGCAGATTGAAGCAGAAATTGAAGAAAATACTGACCGCCGAATAGAATCCGTTCTTCGCGTAGAACGCGACTGGCTTATGCGCGGCCCGTGTGCACGCGGAACAAAGGCAAAGGCAAGAATACAGCGCGACATGCAGCTTATTAACCGCGAAAAATTTGCAAAGGACAAAGGCTTTGCGTTTGAAGTTGCAGGCCGAAGGCTTGGCGGAAAAATCCTTGAACTTGATAAAATCTGCAAGAATTTTCCAAAAGGCTTTGCCAGCGCAAAGGACGGGGCAACTTCGCCCGTTCTCCGCGATTTTTCCTATATTTTCAGCAAAGGCGAAAAAATCGGAATTTTCGGCGACAACGGAACAGGAAAATCAACCCTGCTGAATATCATTACAGGGAAAATCCCGCCAGATTCCGGCACAATCGTAAAAGGCGAAAACACGTTCTTCGGTTATTACGAACAAAATCCGGTGTTTAAAGATACAAGTCTTACGGCCCTTGAGTACATAAAAGAGGCCGCAGAATATATTTCCATGAACAACGGCAAAACCTTATCTGCCGCTCAATTCCTTGAAGAGTTTGGCTTTGAAGGCAAAATCCAGCATTCACCCCTTTCTTCTTTGAGCGGCGGCGAAAAAAAGCGGCTTCTTCTTGTAAGACTTTTAATAAGTAACCCGAATTTTCTGATTCTCGATGAGCCGACCAATGACTTTGACATTTTTACGATGAACATTCTCGAGCAGTTCCTGACCGGCTACAAAGGCTGCCTGCTTGTAATAAGCCACGACCGGTATTTCATGGATAAGGTTGCCGACACGCTTTTTATTTTAGAAGAGGACGGAAGCGTTTCCGGCTTTGTAGGCAAGTGTTCAGAATATCTTGAATACAGAAAAGAAAAGGCAAAGGAAGCGGAAAGAGCTGAAAAATCTGCAGAAGAGCGGAAACGCAGAATAGAAGCTGCACAGCCTTCAACTAAAACCGACTCAAACGATTCGCAAAATAGTTCAACAGCCGCTTCACAACCGGCACAAAAGAAAAAGCTTACGTTCAAAGAACAGAAGGAATTTGAAGCGCTCGAAAAAGACATAGAAAGTCTTGAAGCGCGCAAGACAGAACTAGAAAGCCTTATGTCCGGCACAGATACAGATTTTTCAAAAATCGGCGAAATAAGCAAAGAATACCAGGAACTTTCTGCTACACTTGAACAAAAATACGCCCGTTGGGAAGAACTGGCGATTTAGGGAAGTATCTGCTATAATCCGGCTATGATTTGTGAAATTTCGATTATCGTTAAGCCGGAAGAAGAAAATAACGACGCAGCCGTTCGCAGGTACGCAATGCGCGAATTGGCAAAGAAAAACATAAAAGCCAGCGCGGATGAACTTACACTGGTTCCTGTAAAAAAATCAATTGATGCGCGGCACGGACAGGTTAAATTTTGCCTGAGATTCAAGGCATATATCGGGGAAAAGCCCGGCGATACAGTTTCAGATGAACTTCCGAAGTGGAAGCCGGCAACAGAAGATGCGAAAAAAGTTATTGTTATAGGTTCCGGTCCCGCCGGGCTTTTTGGCGCATTAAAACTTCTTGAAAGCGGAATAAAGCCAGTAATTATTGAACGCGGAGAAGATGTTCATACACGAAAGCGCGACATTGCCGCAATCAGCACAAAAGGAATTGTTGACGAAAACAGTAACTACTGTTTCGGCGAAGGCGGAGCCGGCACCTTCAGCGACGGAAAACTTTATACACGCAGCAATAAGCGCGGCAACATTTCGCGTATTTTGCAGATATTCGTACATTTTGGAGCCGACAAGGCAATTTTGACGGCCGCACATCCGCACATCGGAACGGACAGACTTCCGCAGATTATTGAAGCAATGCGCAATAAAATTATTGCTCTTGGCGGCGAATTTCATTTTGGAACAAAGTTTACAGGCTTTATTCTGGATGAAAAAAAACAGAGCGTTCTTGGAATTACGGCTGTAAAAGCAGCTGAATGTGCAGGCAACGCAGGAGATTCCGCCGGTGCTGCAAGCGTATCAGAAAACGCCGCAAGCACAGCAGACGGCAACCTTAATTTTTACGGCGATGCCGTACTTTTAGCTACTGGACATTCTGCGACAGATGTTTATTTTGCCGTTGCACACGCCGCACCCGAAGCTCTGGAAGCAAAAACCTTTGCAACTGGCGTTCGCGTAGAACATCCCCGCCAGCTTATCGACGCAATACAGTATCACGGAAAACCTCGCGGGGATGTTCTCCCGACAGCTGAATACCGCCTTACAACTCAGGTTGAAGGGCGCGGCGTTTATTCCTTCTGTATGTGCCCCGGAGGTTTTGTAGTACCTTCTGCAACAGGCCCGGACGAAATCGTTATAAACGGCATGTCACCAGCAAACCGCGGAACCCAATGGTCAAACGCGGCAATTGTTGTAGAAACCCGCCCGGAAGACATTCCAGAAACCTTTACAAAAAAAGCAGAAGAAGCCGGCTGCAAGGCACTTTCAGGACTTTTTTACAGAACATCGCTTGAAGCTCAGACTAAAAAATACGGAAAAGGCCAAAAAGCTCCGGCACAACGCCTTTCAGACTTTTTAGACGGAAAAGAATCTCAATCGCTTCCAAAATCAAGCTACACCCCGGGCCTTGTTACAAGCCGCATAGACAGGTGGCTTCCGAATTTTATAAAAAGCCGCCTAATTCAGGGATTTAAGAATTTTAACAAAAACATGAAAGGCTTTATCTGCCCGGATGCAATCATAATTGCAAGCGAAACAAGGACTTCAACTCCTGTGCGCATTTTGCGAAATAAAGAAACCTTTGAATGTACGGCGCTTAAAAATCTATACCCTGCAGGTGAAGGCTCCGGCTATTCAGGCGGAATTGTTTCTTCTGCCATGGACGGAGAAAACGCCTGCGAGCAGATTGCGAAAAAATTATTATCGCACTAGGGATAGAAGCGGCACGAAGTGGCCACCGCAAGCGAGGCATTTTATGCCGAGTGCGGAGGCTGAAACCGCGGATAGCCCGGCCACCGCGAATGCGGTGGAGTGCCCAAAATCCAAGTAAAAATAACTAAAAAAAAATAAAAACCAGCGCCCTTTACAAAAACCTTTAAATAGAACATATTTCTAAATCATGTTTCAACCAGAATTAATCAAATCACTTCGTTCTTATAACACGAAGACCTTTTTTGCCGATTTATCCAGCGGCATCATTGTTGGTGTTGTGGCACTTCCTCTTGCCATCGCTTTCGCAATTGCATCTGGCGTAAGCCCGGAACGCGGACTTTTTACCGCAATTATTGCAGGTTTTATCATTTCTGCATTGGGTGGAAGCAAAGTTCAGATTGGCGGACCTACAGGAGCTTTTGCCGTAATCGTTTATAACATCGTTCAGCAGTTCGGACTTTCAGGACTTGCAACTGCCACCCTTATGGCAGGAATTCTGCTTATCCTTTTGGGAGTTTTCAAACTTGGAAGACTGATAAGTTTTATTCCATATACTATCATCACAGGTTTTACTGCAGGAATTGCCGTTACTATTTTTACAACACAGGTTGGTGATTTTTTCGGGCTAAAAACAGGAGCCATGCCAGGCGACTGGTTCGGAAAAGTTTTGGTTTATGCAAAGACTTTTCATACGATTGATATTTATACAACTGCCGTTGCACTTATCTGTCTGGCACTTATTTTTATATGGCCGCGCTTTAACAAAAAAATACCAGGTTCGCTGGTCGTAATTATTCTTTCTACGGTTATCTGCCTTTTGCTGCAGAAATTCTTTGGACTTGAAACCGTAACTATCGGAAGCCGTTACGGACAGATTCCTTCTACTTTGCCTGCACCTCAGTTACCGGCTTTTTCTGTTCAACTTGTTAAACAGCTTGCACCTGCAAGTATTTCAATTGCCGTTCTTGCAGCAATTGAATCTCTTTTAAGCGCGGCCGTTGCCGATGGAATGATAGAAAGCAAACACGATTCAAACATGGAATTAATTGCTCAGGGAGCTGCAAATATTTTAAGTCCGCTCTTCGGCGGAATTCCTGCAACCGGAGCGATTGCACGCACAGCTACAAACATTAAAAACGGCGGACGCACCCCTGTTGCCGGTATAATTCATACACTTACATTGCTTTTGATTATGCTTTTCCTTGGTAAATACGTTGTTTATATTCCTATGGCAGCACTTGCCGCTGTTCTTGTTTCTGTTTCATGGAACATGGCTGGTATTCCTACAATTAAAGCTGTTCTGAAAGGACAAAAATCAGACAGCGCAATTCTTTTTATTACATTTTTGCTGACTGTATTTATTGACCTTACCGTTGCAATTGAAGCAGGTCTTTTAGTTGCCGCATTCTTCTTTATTAAAAAAACTGTCGATTTATCACAGTTTAAAATTTCCAGTTTACAAGGAAATATTGCTTCCTGTGAATTTTCAGGTCCTTTATTCTTTGGAACAATAGGAAAATTTGAAAACGAAATTGAAAAGGCTCTCCAAAACGCCAGGGTTTTAGTCCTGAATATGGCCGGCACCAACTATCTTGATGCAGGCGGAGCAAAAGCCCTGGCCCAGTTAAAGACAACTTGTGACAAGAAAAATATTACACTGCTTATTACAGGCCTTTGCGAACAGCCAAAGAAGCTTTTAACTAAAACAGGAATTATTGAAACTTTTGATAAAGAAAATATTTATGAGAATATTGAACAGGCTTTAGCAAAAGCAAAATAACGCTTTCCATTTATTGGGGCTGTCTGTCCAATAAGTATTTAATATAGTGTCATTCTGAACTCGCTAGAAATCAGAATGACAGAACTTTTTAGTCAGCCCCAATCATTAATAGTCACCCCTAAATTAATACCTTCTTTTTCCATTCACCTTTTTTAAAGCGATGGAAGAAGAAAGATGAGCGAACCCACCAGTCAATAATCATTGCATACCATACGCCCAGTGAACCAAAAGATGCCGGCCAATTCATACGCTGTACAAGACCAAAAATATCTGTCCATTTAAAAACGTAACTGAATCCGATTCTAACAATCCACATTGATGAAACTGAAACAATCATTGTGTAAAGGGTATCTCCGGCTGCACGAAGCACACTTGGGAACGCAAACGAAACAGGCCAGATTAAAATTGCCCAAAGGCTATGGAAAATCCCCATCAGATAAGCAAGATTTGTAGTTTCTTCCGACATCCGGAATATGCCAAAAATCTGTTTTGCAAAAAGAACAAGCGGAATATTTAAGATCAGCATTGATAAATATGCAATGAGCATTATTTTTTTTGTGTAGTAAACTGCCTGTTCGGATTTTCCGGCTCCTATACATTGACCTGCGACAGTAAGCAGAGCAAGTCCGCACGCACCGCCAGGTAAAGTATTGAGCATTGCAAACGTATTGGCAGCCGCATTTGCAGCTATTGCACAGGTTCCGTAAGTTGAAATAAGAGCTAATACCAAGATTTTTCCAATTTGGAAAACACCGTTTTCCAGGCCGTTCGGGATTCCAACGTAAAGAATTTTCTTTATCAGCTTAAAATCAAACGAAACATGGCTTATTCCTCGAATAGAAACCGCAACCCTTCCATGATATTCTTTTGCCCTGTATAGCAGGACAAGCAGAATAATTGCCGCCGTAACACGAGAAATCAATGTAGGAAGTGCAACTCCTTCAACGCCCCAGTGAAGGTAAAAAAGGAAAAAAGCGTTTCCGCCTATGTTTAATAAATTGATTAAAACGGAAATCAACATTGAAATTTTAGAATTACCTTGAGCGCGGAACAAAGCGGCACAGCCTGAATAAAGGGCAATTCCCGGTAAAGAACAAAGTGTCCATAAAAAATAGCGGCTGCTTGCAGAAGCTACATCTGCATCTACATTGCCGAAAATTGCCGGTAAAAGCCATTCGCGCGAAATCAGCCCAAAAATTACAAGTAACGAAGAAATTACTACAAGAGTGTATAACAGTTGCTTTGCCGTTTTACCGGCAAGGGTTTCGTCTTTGTGACCTACGTATTGAGAAGCAATTACCGCTCCTCCTGTTCCAAGAGCCGCAAATACCTGGATTACAAGAATCATTATTGAATCAACCAGTGAAACACCGCTGACAGAAGCTTCTCCTAAAGAAGCAACCATCATAATATCTGCCATTCCAAGCGTTATATTTAAAAGCTGTTCAATAATCAGCGGAAAAATCAGGCGAGATAAATCTTTATTTGAAAACATAGGACCATCCGGCTTTTTAAGACCGATGGCTTTTCCAAAAATCATAAATTAAAAATCCTCTTTTTGAATAATAATAAAATCAAAATTATATTTAAATGCCCGGCTTAATAATTTTTTGTTATACATATTATGCAGCAGAATCCCGGAGAACAAATAGCAGCATCGCAGAAACCAATTAAACGCGCAATAAACTGGCTTTCTACCTGATTTTTATTACAGACTCTGTTACTACCGGATTTGGAAGCCCTGAATTTTCTAAGAACCGCTCCAGTTCCCGCGGATTTTGTTCACATTTCGGTCCGAGCATAACTTCTGCAATAAGTCCGCTGTTCCATATAGAACTTACATCAAAAAACCGGCAGGCACGAATCATGCTGTTTATCAGTTTAAAATCCAATCGGTTAAGTCCGCTTTCTTTTATACACGAATTATAATCTGGAAAATCTATATCTTTATACGTTTCCTGAAGATGCGGAATTTGCGAAAGCATATCTTTGGTTAAAGTATCTTCATACGCAAGACGAATTTCGTTTTCATCTTCCCACACAATGTTTTTTACAAAATATTTCATCTGCCGGTATAAGTCCGAAACAAAAGTGTAGCCCATTTCTTTACACAACAAATCTTTTGTTTCTTCTGATGCATTATAGGATTTTTCAAAACTTTTGCGCCGCTGCATTAGTTCCGCGCACAAATATTCCAGACGTTCTTCATTCTTATAAATAATCGGATGAATCTGAACAAAGCCGTAAGACACAACAGGAAGTTTCTGTAATTTAGAAACGTCAATTCCAATACACACTCCCCTGCGAGAATCAGCGTACCTGTCCCAGTGGGCAAGACTGTCACGTTTTGCAGACAAGGAAAAAACAAAAGGATCTATTTCCGGTGCTGCAAGTTTTTCAAATTCATCTTTTTTAGGAAGAAAAACCTGTTCATACAAAAATGAAACAGAAGAATCTTTTTTCTTTGCATAAAGGGTTTTAAAATCATTTTCAAAGGATTCAACACTGTAAGAAGCTTCTTCCATATCGTTAAGGCTTTGGACACCGCTTAAAAGAAGCGTTTTATTTTTTACGATTTTATAAAGAGAAGTTATTGAAGTATAATGATAATACATTGTCGCTGCCTGTATCATATATTTATTATTATAGTACGATTTAATCAGGCAAAAAAGTAGCAAAAGCGAAACTTAAAAAGCGTGAATTTAGCTTTTCCATTTTTTCGTCCATATGCACATGTTATACACTTGTTTGAAAAAACACAGCCGGACTTTGCTGCATCTAGCTGCATTTATTTCATCCTAGTTCAATAAATTTTAGTTAATTTATTGTATTTTAAAGAATTAAACAAAAAACTTGCTATTTAAAAAATCCATATCTATACTGATTTTAGCTTTTATTATGAAAACCGGATTGTATCCGTGTAATGCTGCGACGGGACTGGCTAAGAAGTTCTGCCGCGGCAAATTTTCAAAGGAGGAAAAAATGATAAAAGTTAACAAACGTATTATGGTTAGTCTGTTTGCAGCACTTACACTGACTGCAACAATTTCTGCCCAGCACATTGGACGGGAATACAGACTAAAAAAAGTTGTTGAAGTTCCGGGAAGACAAGGAATAGCTGCTGACAAAGATTATTTCTATGTTTCTGACACACGCGGACTTTACAAATTCGATCACAACTGGAATCTGGTAAAAAGCCGTGTTCAGACAAAGAGTGACGGACTTTTCCCGCATCCGGAACAGGCAAATCACTTTGGCGATATAGATGTATATGATGGAAAAATCTATACAGGAAACGAAAAGTTTGAATATGGCCGCGGATACAATATTGCAGTTTCAATTTACGATGCAAACACACTTGAATGGATAGAAGACATTCCGTGGAGTGCTGAATCAGGACAGGTAGAAGTTTCTGGCGTTGCAATAGACAGAGAAAAGAAACTTGTATGGCTTTCTGACTGGGTAGACAGCCGTTATGTATATGCATACAGCCTTGAAACAAAAAAATATTACACAAAGATGCAGTGCCGTCCTGAACCATACTGGTGCCAGGGAATCTACATTGCAGACGGAACAATGCTGTTCTCTGCCGATGACGGAGAATCAACATATCACATTGCAGACTGTATCTACAAAGCTGATGTTTCAGAAGTTCCTTATACAGGACTTGTTTACGGAACAGAAGTTGTAAAAGAAAATCCTTGGAGCGTAAAACTTGAAAACGGCAAGTGCGTTACAAGAACAGGTTTAATTGCAGGTGGAGCTTTTGCAAAGCCATTAACAATGCTTCGTGAAATGAAGGATTTCCGCCGTGCAGGAGAAATTGAAGGATTAACAATTGACCCTGTAACAGATGATCTTCTTGTATTAAACAACCGCGGTACACAGATTATTCTTGGAATGAGTCAGGGACCATTCAAGGATGAAGGATATACAAAAGAAATCCACGAAGTATATATTTACGAAAAAGTAAGATAATACTTTTTTCTATTAATAAGAGCTGGCTGTTTCTTATGAAAAGCCCGCTCTTTTTTTATTCGCCCGATGGCAACGCAACGACAAGCAAGCTTATTCCCTCTTTACTCTCCCAGCGGAACCTGCA
>JAEEGK010001786.1_pt1 | contig 53791 bp, 32 predicted proteins | sample 8958771 | NCBI WGS metagenome assembly JAEEGK01 (sample SAMN16246547, study PRJNA631951) | gut metagenome | biome: gut microbiome; feature: rumen; material: SC-attached | host: Bos | place: Iran: Karaj | collected 2018-10 | reverse complement strand
CTGAGGCTGCTCCCAATATTCAGGATCGTCACAACTATCGCCCGATTCCTCAGAAGTTCATCGATACCCTTCAGAATCCTGATGGTACGAACCTGAGTGATGCCGAGAAGAAGGCATGGCAGAATCCCGGTTATTAAATGTTTCAGTCATATATTAATTAGGTTAGTTAGTTTAGTTTTACAGAATTCGTATTTTAAAGATGTTAACATGTGAAGGTCGCATCGGGAGGTGCGACCTTTACTAAAGAAATCCATATCTTTACACCCGACAAATTGAATACAGCTATGATTAAAAGATTATTTCTTGCATTCGGTCTGATGGTGACGGCAGTGTGTGGCGGTTCGGCCCAAGAGGTGAATACGGACGTTGCTCGGCATGACTTCTTTTATGCTGGTCAGAGCAAGCAACGACGTATGTTCATAGTAAAAGGCGGACAGGTGAGCTGGGCATATCAAGACCAGTTGAAGAAGGGCGAAATCAGCGATGCTGTGCTGATGAGCGACGGACATATCCTAGTGGCCCATCAGTATGGCGTGGCTGAGGTGACACAGACCTCGGAGACTGTCTGGAGCTATGCGGCGCCGGAAGGAACGGAGATTCACACCATCCAGCCTATCGGCCGGACGCATGTGGTGTTTGTGCAGAACGGCAAACCAGCCAAGGCAGTGGTGATGGAAATCCCCCAGTGCCGCATTGTGCGCGAGTTTGAACTGCCCATCAATGAGAAGGGATCGGTGCACGGTCAGTTCCGCAATGCCCGCCTTAGTAGTCGAGGTACATTGCTCGTGGCCAACATGGCAATGGGCTGTATCCATGAGTTTACAAGCGACGGCAAGGAGGTAGACCGATGGGGCGGTATGCTGCCATGGAGCGTGCAGGAGTTGCCGAAAACGGGCAATCTGCTCATCACCGGACGTAAAGGACATATACAGGAAATCAACCGCCAGGGGCAGACCGTATGGGAACTGAACACTACGGACTATGGCGTGACGCAACCTCAAAAGACCGTACGCCTGAAGAATGGTGGGCATATCATCAACAACTGGTATAACGAGTGGAACAAAGAGCCGATGGACACGGCAAATGCTCCCGTGCAGGCCATCGAGGTCGACAAGGACGGGCGGTTGGTCTGGCAGCTAAAGGCATGGAAGGAGCCTGACCTCGGACCCTCAACGACCATCCAACTGCTGGACGAGGCGGTGAACCGCGACCGTATGTTCTTCGGCGAGTTCAATCAGCAAAGTCCGAAACTATTTGTCGGCTCCAACGAGCCAATCGGTGAGGGGCGTGGCATCCATCCTGGACGCGTGGCGTGGATCCACTCGCCAGGCGTGGCTCAGTGGGACGGGCATACAGGGCTTTGGGTAGAAGACCGCTGGAACAATCAGGCGAAGGCCGACATGATGGTGTCCGAGGCCGTGATACAGCTCACTGGCGAGCCTACAGCCAAGAAAGCCTGGCAAGCACTATTCAAGCACTTTAACCAAAAGCACGGTCGTGGCCATCGTGGCTACAAGAAAGGTGAGACGATTGCCATCAAGCTGAACATGAACAATGCCATCACCCACCATGATACAATCGAACTCAACTCTTCGCCATTCCTCACCCTGGCTTTAGTGCGCTCGATAATTCAGGATGGCGGCGTACGCCAACAGGATATCATCCTGTGCGAACCAAGTCGTGCCATCACAGACTCTATATATGATAAGGTACATAGGGAGTTCCCCAACGTCCGCATGATTGACAACATCGGCGGCGATGGTCGAGAGAAATGCGAGTACTACCCTGAACAGATTGTTTATTCTGTTGATAACGGCAAGATGGCACGAGGACTGGCGAAATGCATTGTTGATGCCGACTACCTGATTAACTCCGCTCTGCTCAAGACGCATGCAGGCCCTGGTGTAACCCTGACCACCAAGAACTGGTATGGAGCAACAGACATTAACCTGCTGTGGCGACAGAATGCACACAACAACATAAGTCAGGACAAACGTCACGGCAAGCCCAGCTACAAGACCTTCGTGGATTGGATGGCGCATAAGGACATGGGGCAGAAGGCACTGCTGTTCCTGATTGACGGCACCTACGGCTCGCGCGATGTGAACGGAGCACCCAACCCCAAATGGATGAAGAAGCCATTCAACGGTGATTGGGCCTGTTCGATAATTGTTTCTCAGGACGAGGTAACCTGCGATGCCGTGGCTATGGACATCATCATCAATGAATGGCCAGAGTTCGGCAGCCTGAACTACTGCGACGAGTATTTGCGCGAGGCTGCCAGCCTGCCCAATGCACCCAGCGGAACCGTTTATAAGCAGGAGGGGAAACCTGTAAATAAGCCTCTGGGGCTTTTTGAACACTGGAACAAGAATCATCAATACACGAAGATAGACCTCAAATATCAGAAATTGTAATGAAAAGGTTAGTGAACGTCATCGCCTTTATGCTGTTCATAGCAGGTACGAAGGCACAGGTGAGGGATGCGTTCGACGGCATCCTGCCCGTAACAGACCCGCAGATGAAGCAGAGCCTGAACGGAGAATGGCAGTTGAAAGTTGTACAGGGGATTTCCGATGATCAGACGATGCCGATGCCCGACGAGACGTGGGGGCGCATCCCCGTGCCAGGATGCTGGGAGGCATACGGATTCTGTAAGCCGAGCTACGACAAGGCGCTACCGCTGACGGGCTACTACCGGACAACGTTTGCTGTACCTGATTCGTGGAAGGGGCTGCGCGTCGTCATCCGCCTCGATGGTGTGCTCTATGGCTACGACCTGTGGGTCAACGGCAAGACTGTGGGCTCATGGCATTCAGGCTACAACACCGCGATGTTTGACATTACAGACTATCTCAACAGTAAATCGGAACGCCAGGAACTCGCCCTGCGCGTCATCTCACAGTTCCGTGGCAGCGACTTCGACTACAATGACGACTGGGCACCCAACGGCATATTCCGCGACGTGACCCTAATGGCTGTGCCCAAGACCCACATAAACGATCTTACCATCACCACCAAGAATACAGGCGAGGTAAATGTGAAGGCTGACATCGCCAATAGCAACAGAAGCACTGAGGTAAAGTACGAGATACTCGATGCCAACAGACAATTTGTAGGCACGACAAAAGTAGACCATCCGCATCTATGGACTGCTGAGACCCCCTATTTATATACATTGCGCACCACGCTCTACCAGAAAGAAAAGACGCTGCAAGTGTTTGAGCACAAGTTCGGCTTCCGTGAGCTGACCATTGACGGAAAAATCCTGAAGCTGAATGGTCAGCCCATCAAGCTGCGTGGAGTGACCAGCCACTCCACCGACCCAGTGACGGTGAAGGTCATCGACGAAGCCAGCATCCTCCGCGACATGAAACTGATGAAAGAAACTTCCATCAACTATATCCGCACGTCGCACTACCCCCGTGAACCACGCTTCTACGAACTGGCAGATTCTCTCGGCTTCTATATCATCGACGAGGTACCCTTTGGCTATGGCGACAAGCATCTCTCAGACTCCACCTTCTATCCCGTTCTCCAGCAAAGGGCACAGGCTACCATCCGTCGCGACAAGAACCATCCTTCGGTGCTTATCTGGAGCCTTGGTAATGAGAATCCGCTGACAGACATCTGCATCAGGCTCGGTGACTATGTGAAGCGTGAGCTTGACCCCTCACGTCCCGTCTGCTATCCACAGGTAGGCTCATACTTCAGGACGTTCAATGGAGATTTCCCCAAGGTGGCCGACATCTATGCGCCTCACTACCCGTCGACGGCACAGATTGGTGACTTTTACCAGCGGGCAGACCGCCCGGTCATCTTTACGGAGTACTGCCATACGCTTGGCATCTCATTGGAGGATCACGACCGCCAGTGGGAAATCATAGAGCGCACACCTGGCATTGCCGGTGGAAGTGTCTGGGAGTGGGTAGATCAGGGAATGCCGTTCCGCGAGCAGCTACAGAGCCGGTTTGGCTATGAGGAACGGGTTTTCACCTCCAAGGAGGGAGGTTTCGAGATGTACGGCAATAAGGGTACCGATGGTCTGCTCTATGCCGACCGCACACCTCTGCCAAACTACTATGAGCTACAGCACAACTACGCCCGGGCTTTCGTGGAACGAGTCGATGGATCCGTGCTGAATATCGTGAACCGTTACGACTTCCTCAACCTGAAAGACAACGTCACTTTCCATTGGACGCTGACAAACGACCGCGACACCGTGATGCGCGGCGCATTCAGTCCAGACTGCCAGCCCCGCAGTTCGGTGTCCTATACGCTGAACCTACCCAGGCAGGTCGGTCTCAGCCTCCTTCAGTTCGATATTGAGGACGCCCATGGGAATGTGTTCCTCCGTCAGTCATTCGTGCTAAACAAGCCGCAAGTGGCTTGGACGGGTCATGGCTCTGCGGCGGTGCTTGTAGAGAAAGAGCTGATCCGCACAGGCCGCAAACCGACCATGGGCGAGCGACTTACCCAAAAGGGGCGCATCCTCGACAAATACATGTTGCCAGTCGACAACAATCAGGTGAAGGCCTTGATCCGTCGGCGCCCCATAGACGGTGGAGACGAGGTGACGTTCACGCTCATGCCCGACACAGCCGATGTGTTCCGGTCAGAGCTAGGACTGTCGTGGCTGCTCGATTCCAGCATCGACCGCGTGCAATGGATTGGCTACGGCCCCTTTGCCAGCTATCCCGGACGCCATCAGGCCAACCGCTATGGCTTCTGGGCGAAACATCAGGACGACCTATATTTTGAGGGCAACCACAGCGGCATTGACGCCGCTTTACTGTCAGACAAGGACGGCAACGGCATCCTGATTACGGGCGATTCGCTCTCACTGAACTTCGAGCAGACAGACCGTGGCATTCTGCTCACCGTCAATGCATCCGTCAGCGGGCAGGGGCCGAAGTTTGCCAAGACCCACTTCCCTGGCTGGCAGAAAGGCGACGGGCCAATGAGCGCCACATTCCGCAGTTACCTGATCCGGTCTAAAGATCATCCCGCCGTGCTCAACCGCATGTTTATCCGTCCACAGGAAGTCCCATCCCCCTTCCGCCCCTTCGAAACCCAATACGACACCTATTTACTCAGATATAAAGACATTTGCATGTAACGCCGGTGGTTATGATAATCAACTATGGGTCATTCTGATATCTCCTTTGGGTCGTTCGAGTATCTCCTTTCACTCATACAGACGTCTCCTTTCCCCCTATAGGAGGCATCTGCGTCACTCACGCAAGATACTTCTTTCACACACGGAAGGCATTGCCGTATTTGACGGAATGACGGATTATGTTATAGACTTTTCACGCGTACCGCATAGGCGCGTACGCGGTACGCGTGAGGACTCTTAGATTATTTCGTCAAATGCGTCATTTCCGTCATTTGGGGGCATGGTGTTCTTTACGTTATCGCCCCAGTTCTTTAAGCAGCCAGCCCTGCCATTCGTCCCACTGCTCCTGGAACCAGAAGTGCCAGGTGGCCTGATAGGGCGAAAGCTCCTTCGGACCCGTCACCACGTTATAGGTGGCCCAAGCCGTCGTTGGCGGCACCACGTCGTCGTTGTAGCCGAAGGAGAACCAGCCCTTCTGCTTATCGGTAATAAGGCGCGCAAAGTTCACTCCGTCGTAGTAACGTGAGGTGACCACCTCGTCGCTATTCTCTAACTTCTCACGTCCCGTCGCAATGTTCTCACCACCTTTATAAAAGTAGTGGGGCCATCCGCAGGCTATGCCGCGCAGCGAGTTGGTGTGGTCGCACAGGGCGGCATGAACAGGGGCATAGCACGTGACCCTGCGGTCGAGGCCGGCAGTGGCTAACGACAGGAAACCGCCCTGCGAGCTACCTGTTACGCCTAGCTGATGACCATTCCAGGGAGTGAACTGCTCGATGTAGTCGATGGCACGGATGCAGCCCAGCACGACGCGTTTATAGTAACTCTGGTCGCGGTTATCCTTGCCAAAGTTCCAATAGCAGTTCAAAGCTCCATTGGCAAGGTCATCGTAAACCTTCTGCTCCATCGTCACAGGGATGCCGTGTATGCCAATCTCAAGTGTGATGATGCCCTGCGAGGCCGTCCACACGTCGCCCTGATAGGGACGAACGCCAGCTCCCGGTACGCGCAACAGAGCAGGATAGCAGCCCTCCTTCACCGGCACACATAATATGCCATAGGTACGCGAGTTCCACCGCACGTTCTGGAATGACACCTCATAGACGTTCACATCCTTGGTGCAACGCTCGGGCAGCAACCGTTTCGTTGGCTCCAGCGCCGTGTATCGGGCTTCCTTGATGGCATTCTCCCAGAACTCCCTGAAGTCGGCGGGCATCACCGTAGAGGGCTGCAGCTTCTCGGGTGAAAAAGAGGCGGCGCAGGCGCCACGATAGTCCTTACCGTCGACATGGGCCGTCACGTCGACGCGATAGAAGCCTGGCTGGCTCATCTTGCCAGTGAGCTTCAGCGTGCCTTCTTTCAGGGTCAGGCTTTTCTTGACGTCCTGATACATCTCCGGGCCAGCCGCATAGTCAATGCTGACACCGCTCACGAGCGTACCCGAGCGGCGCACTTCTACGGTGAACGCAGCCGTCTCGCCTACTTGATAGTTCCAGTCCTGATGGTCGGGTTCCACTGTTACGATAATGTTGTTGCCTCTGATCTGTGCCCCTACAGGTAGCAGGGTCAGTAAAGCGAAAATGGAGAATAGCAGCCTTTTCATACTTCCTGTCTTTTTTGATTTTAGTTCATTCGATGTTGCAAAGATACATATTTTTTTCCGAAATGCTATGACATTTGAAGAAAAACCATTATCTTTGCACAAAAAAAAATGGAAACTAGAGTTTTACGCGAGATAACACCGTTGAACGAGAATGATTTCATGTACGTGGCTGACCGCCATAAAAAGGAGTTTGACTATCCCATACATATACATGATGTGCTGGAACTGAACTTTGTGGCCAATGCAGCAGGAGCACGGCGCGTGGTAGGCGATTCGAGCGAGACGATAGACAATCTGGACTTAGTGCTTATAACAAGTTCCGATCTGGAACATGTGTGGGAGCAGCACGAATGCAAGAGTGAAGACATCCACGAGGTGACGGTGCAGTTCCGACTTAATTTCGACCTGACCACATCGCCATTCAGGTTCAACTCGTATAAATCCATCTATCACATGCTGATGAGGGCGAAGCGTGGACTGGCCTTTCCTCCTCAGGCTATCATGCTGGTTTACCACCGTCTTGTCAAGCTTTCCTCCATTGAAGAAGGATTCTTGGCTGTGCAGGAGTTTTTCTCTATACTCTATGAATTATCGAAGTTCGACGATGCCCGTGAACTGGCCACCTCGTCGTTTGCCAAGGTCGGGGTAGAAAGTGAGTCGAAACGGATCCTGAAGGTGAAGAACTATATCGACGAGCACTACAAAGACGAGATGAGTCTGGAGCAGTTGGCAGATCTTGTGGGTATGACGCCTACGGCCTTCAGCCGTTACTTCAAGCAGCGTACGAGTAAGAACATCTCAGAATATATTGTCGATATCCGCCTGGGACATGCCGCCCGCATGCTGATAGACACCGCCGACAGCATTAGCGTGATTTGCTGGAGAACGGGCTTCAACACACTCTCCAACTTCAACCGCCTTTTCCGTAAACGCAAGGGCTGCAGCCCTACGGAATTCCGTGAGAAATACCAGAAGACAAAGGTTATCGTGTAGAAATGTGGAATGAGGAATGAGGAATGTTCGATGGTCAATGTTCAATGGTCAATATTCAATGGTGGTGGTGTCTCTCTGGGCTGTTGCCATCTGGTGCTTCTTCCAGTTCTACTATCCCTATCATTTCTTCTTCCAGGAGCAGAACCAGATCTTCCTCTGTTCGTGGGATTATATTTCCTCCTATTTTGAAAGGTCGGGCGGATTAGCCCGTCTGACTGGCGATTTTCTCACGCAGTTCTATTATTACCTCTACGTCGGAGCTATCATCCTGACATTCTGTCTGCTCCTTATAGGTTCCTTATTGTATAAGGCTCTCAGGAACTTCCATGTCAGTAAGGCTGTTGCCCTGATACTGGCATTAGTGTTGATGACCTTCGTAGCCGTCTGTCACTTTAGCACAAGTTACCGTCTCTCATCTACCATCTCCATTCTGGGCTGGACACTCCTGCTCTGGTGTATCTCTCTGATGCGAAGCTGGAAACTGCATCTCACACTGATGGCTGTTTCATTACTACCGGTTTATCTCCTTTTCGGACTGCCTCAAATTAAGAAAATACAGGGACCCGACTTGATTCTGGAGAAAGACTTTGCCGTGGACTGTGAATATTACTTCGGTAACCACGACAAGGTTATCCAGATGGTAGAAGGTTCAGACAGATGGACAGACCAGATGCTGTTGTTCTATAACCTGACCCAAGCCCAGCGGGGTGAGTTGCCCGACCACCTGTTGAAGTTCACGCCTAATTATCTGGGAACATTCGAGAAAATAGGCCCCGACACGCCCATGCTCACCATCCGCAACATGAATGAGCTCTACTGGGCCTTAGGCGACATGACCTTTACGGAACGGGCAGCCATGATGACAAACGTCTTCTCTGCCGACAACCGCAATGTGCGTATGATGCGCCGGCTGGCTGAGTGTAACATCGTCAGTGGCGATACGTTGGCAGCAGAAAAGTACCTGCGCATCCTTGACAAGACACTCGTCTACAGGAGATGGGCCGATCACGTCCGCCAGTACGGCAATGAGATCTATCAGGAGAAAATGCAGATGGTGAACCGTCGGGACACCATCACCATTACCGACAATGCCCACTTCCTGATGATGCAATTGCTGGATACCAACCCCGACAATATCGTAGCCCTCGACTATATCCTGTGCAGTACGCTGCTGCTCAAAGATCTCACAAACTTCAAGCGCGACTATGACCGCTATTGCATCGAGACAGGGAAGCCACGTCTGAAGCCTCTCTATCAAGAAGCGCTGTGCATCTGGTTGGCAGGTACCAACGCCCCTCAGGAGGATTGGGAGAAGTACATCCAGCTGGCTGATGTATTCCAGCGTTTTCAGCAGTATAACCAGCAGCGGGGCAACCCTGCCTTTAAGGGCACTTACTGGTATTATTACGATAAGATCAAAGCTCCAGAGATATGAAACTATTCTTTATTTATATAATAACCCTTGGACTAATAGTTTCCTGTACGCCGACACCAGAGAACGTGCAGAAGAGCAGCGAGCTGCCTCCTATCTATCCTGACTATTGCGATGTGACCATTCCTGAGAACATCGCCCCGCTGAACTTCCTGTTGCGTGCCGATTGTGAGGCTATAGAAGTGAAGGCAGGAGAACTGGCGCTGAACGCCAGGGGCAATGAGGCCGTGTTCGACATAGACGACTGGAAATCGCTGATGCAGCAGTCGACAGACCAGGAGATAGAAGTCACCATTACTGCCCTGATTGACGGAACATGGACGCAATACGCGCCCTTCCACTGGCACGTTGTGAGCGACAAGGTGGATCCTTACCTGACCTACCGGCTCATTGAACCCGACTATGAGATATGGAATAACGTACAGATCCAGCAACGTTGCGTCGAAAACTTCGATGTGAATGCCCTCGGCCACTATGAACAGTTGGAGAACCGCTGTATGAACTGCCACACCTTCGCCAACCAAGACCCCCAGCTGTCGATGATGTATGTCAGAGGATCTGGCGGTGGTGCCATCCTCAATCAGCATGGCCAGCTAAGCAAGCTCAATATCCCTGGCAGCGTCTATTTCGGCTTCAGTCCTTCAGGGCGCTACATCACCTACTCCACCCAGAAGATCGTTCCCGCCTTCCACAGCATGCCCGCCAAGCGCCTCGAAGTCTATGACGCCGAGTCGAATGTCTATGTGGCCGATATGCAAGCGCATCGCATCATCACCTCGCCGCTGCTTTCCGACAGTCTGACGTTCGAGACCTTCCCCACTTTCTCGCCCGATGGCAGATACATCTATTATTGTGCTGCTGATAGCGTCAGTCTGCCCAGTAAGATCAAGGATCTCCAATACCGTCTCGTCCGCATACCCTTTGATGAATCCACAGGCACCATCGGCTCACACGTGGATACTTTAGTATCCTCTCACCACTCACCTCTCACCACTCACCACTCATCAGTCTGCCATCCCCGTATCTCCCCCGATGGCCGTTATCTCCTCTATACCGTCGCCGATTATGGAACCTTCCCCATCTGGCACCCAGAGGCCGACCTCCAGCTGATGAATCTGCAGACAGGTGCCATCGACACTCTCGCTATCGTCAACAGCGAGAAAAGCGACACCTATCACTCCTGGTCATCAAACAGCCGATGGTTCGTCTTTGCGTCGAAGCGTGACGATGGTCTCTACGGTAAACCCTATTTCTGTTATATCGGCAAAGACGGCAAAGCCCATAAGCCCTTCTGTCTGCCTCAGAAGCATCCAAGCTTCTACGACAACCTTCTGAAGTCGTTCAATGCCCCCGAACTCGGCAAGGGAAAGGCTCCCTTCGACGTCAACGATGTCGCCAAGGCTATGAAACAGGAAGCGATTCATTTCTTTTAGGCACGGATTAACACGGCTTTTATCAAAGACACGGCTTTCAAAAAATTATTTAACCTTTGTATCAACACGTTTGTACGAAGCGATTTCGATGCCAGCTTCATAGGCATCAAAGTCGACCTTCGTCTTCGTGAAATCAGGCGTGTTGAACGAATAGAGACTCTTGCTATAGTATTCCTGAGGATTGCGTTGGGGCAATAGGAAAGGCTTCGACAACCGCCCTTTGTCATCGATGCTCGCCAGATAGAGTCGGGTGTAGAGCCCGTCGTCCCGACGGCTGGTGAAGACCATCCAGTGCGAGTTCACGTTCCAGTTATGGTAACTATCAGCCTTGTCGCTGTTAATCTCCTTCATCTCGCGGGCTTCTCCAGTCTGCAGGTCCAGCAGCCACTGGTCGCTCTCGTTGTGCCAGATGGAAAAATACCCATAGTCCATCAACGTGAACATGATATACCTGCCGTCGTAGCTTGGACGGGGCCAAGTGAGACTCTTCCCCATCGCCACAGCGTTGAACAGCGTATCCACCCGATCGCCGAACCTGCCAGTCTGAGGGTCGAATGCGATCCTGCAGAGATTATATTTCTCCTCCCGATAGTGTTCCGGATATTCCTGTTGTCGGCTGGTCATGTAATACAAGGAGCGACCATCGGGCGAAAAGACGGGCGCATTCTCGCTCCAGTCCTTGGTCTGCAGCAGCGAATCTGTCAAAATCTCGTGCGTCGCTGGATGGTAGACAAAGACATCACTCGACAGGTCGAACACCTCGACACGCTCATTCCTGATCACATGAAATCCCTGACGCGTCTGGTTGGTCGAGAAGGCGCAGTATTCCCCGTTTGGATGCCAGTAAGGATAGACCATCGAGCCGCCAAGGAGGTCGTTCTTTGCCTTCAGCCATTCCCGCTGTCCGTCAGTCTGGAACATCGTTGCCCCATGACCGCCACGCACATGGAAGACAAACTTCGAGGGATCCGTCTGGTGGGCTGTATGGCAGTTGACACACATGCCTGGCACCTGGGTGTTCTCGATGATGGCATACTCATCGAAGGTTGCGAGGTCACGCTGGTAGAGTCCCATCTTGCTGTATACCTCGTAGCCCGGGGCAATGCGGCGATAAGTCAGGCCCCACTCGTCGAGGGCATAGTCGCTGACATAGACCTTGAAGTCCTTGTATTGATTCCACTGTCCGTCCTGTCTCACACAGACGGTGAAGGTCAGTTCGCCGCCTTTGTTCCGAGCCGTCAGTTCGTGCCAATCCTTAACATCGAAGTCGGCATAGTCGCCCTGTGTATGCAGTTCTCCGCCCTTCGAGCCACGGACCACAACATCAACCAGGTCACATTGAAGATTGAAGATTGAAGATTGAAGATTGAAGTTCAGGGGGGCAATCTCTGCGGGTATCGTCACTCCGATATAGTCAGGATAGATGTCGGGCAGCCTGTCCAATGCCACTGGGTTCTCCACCCGCTGAGTACAGGAGGTGAGGAGTGAAAGGTGAAAGGTGAAAAGTGAAAGGTAAAAAATGAATAGCAGTCGTCTCATCTTGTTGTTCTGATTTTGGCTATGGCTTCCCTGACATAGCGTGGATTATAATTCACCTTACTTTGTACGTAAGTCACATAGTTCATAAAGCGCTGTGCATCGCCGTCGAGAAGGGGAGCCATCACCAGATATTGGGTTGCCATCTGGTTATGATGGTTGTGCATGAACAACTGGCCGCAGATCTTGTCGAGTTCATCCTCACTGAACAGGAAATCATCCTCCAGCCGATACTGTCGCAGGGTACCGTAGACCGGATGGGCCTCAATCCGGCGTTCGTCGTCCAGCATCGCCAGCGCCTGCTGGGCCCATGGGCGGTAGAAGATCGTCTTGTCCAGCATCAGCAGATATTTCCTGGCCACGTCATACTCACCGTTGATGAGGTTTGTCTCTGCCAGTCGCTTTATCATCCTGCCACTCTTATTGTAGTCCGGTATGGCCTCCATCGCCTCGAAGGCCAGTCGCTGGGCCGTGTTCACCATTCCAAGGTAGAAATAGATCTCACCCGTCAGCGGGATGGTCGAGAAGTTTCGCTCGAACGACGGCAGCAGTCCCTCGTGACCCCGTTGGTAGAAGTCGAAGACCCGTTCGCCCAGCTGGTTGGTCATGGCCAATGCGAGATTGGTGGCACTGACGCTCATCGGCAAGTCGGGTGTCTGCTTCTCTGCCTTGGCAATGATACCTTTCCAGTCCTTGATACGCACCAGATAATCATACTCCATCAGTTCGTATTTCTTCGCATCATAGCCCAGATCAGGACACCCTATGACGGCAGCACCGCACACGACCGCCTCGCACCATACCCCCCAGCGCTTCAGCTGCGGCAGGCGTCTGCCCACCATGACCAGCATCCAGATCACGACGGGAATCACCATCAACATATAAGAAACGACCTCGGGGAAACGGTAATAGCCGATACCCATCATCACCCTCGACAGTGGGAACGGCACGAAACGAGCGCTCAACAACATCACGGCCAGCGCCCAGACCACAGACAGCGGCATGACGCAGAGAGCCGTCAATACCACCATCGGACCGATGAGCCAGTACAATATGGGGATGACCACCAGCAGTGCGACGGCCTTCACCGCCGTCCGACGCTGAGAATTCACCTTCTTCACGCATACAGTCATCAGCCACGCGGTGCCCATCGCCATCAACAAAGCCACGACGTAGGTCAGCTTCACACTTTCGTCGCCCATGACGTACCAAAGCAGCGCGGCGGGCAGGAAGCTGAGTGGATAGTGAGCCTCGCAGCCCATCAGCCGCCACGTCAGCCTTTGCATCAGCATCATCAGAACGGCCAAGACAGCTGCCCCGATGGCCATGCTGTTATAGAACTGTACGAGGAATTCCGCCACATACCTTGCCAGTCCACCGGGCTCAGCCACCTGTCCCAAGAACCAGTCGCTGTCGAAGAGGAACAACTGGAACTGCTCCTGATAAGCCAGCGCAAAGGGATAGCGTATCCTCCAGAAGCAAAACACCGCCAGACCAAACAGGATTGTCAGCCCAAGACGATTGGTACTCACCATCGTCTTCCAATAACTATTCAGGAATTTCTTCATTCGTGTCGGCATTCATTGTCACGATACGGCCGTCAGGAAGCTTTCGCTTATAAGTCAGTGGAAAAAGTTCTTTCAGGAAGTCACCCAACACAAGACCCTCCATATTCTTCGCCAGCTGGCGGGTATAGTTCTTATATGCCAGATGGAAGCTGTCGGCACGTTGAATGATGACCTTTTCCTGTACTGAGTCATGAACGGCTTTCAGATAGGCAATATGATTACGCATCTTACTCATCTCTATGTAGTGCATCTCTGCGCGCGCCTTCCATTTCTCCAACGAATCGTTCTGGCGCGTACCTGTCGCGTGACTGATGCTGTCGATGATCACGTTGACAATACCAGGCTCACCAACGACAAGAAGCGGTTGGAGACCCATGCGGTAATGGTAGTCGACCAAGATCTTATACATCTGCATCGAATCAGGCTCAAAATGGAACTTACCATTGGTAATCTCCATCGAATCGACGGTCTCCATCGTGGCAGGTCCGGTGTTCGGCACCAGGAAGATACGCTTCCCCTCATACTGCTCCCCGATCACTGTTCCGATGATATGACACTTCCCGTCATTAGCCTGACAGCTGCTAAATAAAAGGGTAAACAGATAAGAAGCTAAAACCTTCCTACCTACCCTCATGACTGTTTTCAAAATTTCTCTTTCCATATTCAGTTTTCAATCTTCAATGTTCAATCTTCAATTTTCAATTTTACAACCGTTCTGCGGTTGTCGAACACCTGCCGATAAGCCTCATGGGCATCAAAGTCCACCTTGGTCTTGGTGAAGTCCGGACAGTTATAGGCATCCATCATCTCCCGATAGAACCTCCTCGGATGACGCTGAGGCAGAAGGAAGGGTTTCGACACACGACCCTGCTCATCGATGTTGGCGAGATAGGCCTTGGTGTACATGCCGTCCTCCCGTTTGGAAGCAAAGACAAACCATCGACTGTTTCCGCTCCAGTTATGATAGCTCTCGCTCTGACCGCTGTTCACCTCTTTTATCGCACGGCTCTCACCCGTATGCAGATCCATCAGCCACAGGTCGGCATCGTTCTGGCTCACGGGGAAGTTGCCACGACTGCTGACACAGTACATCAGCCAACGACCATCGTAGGAAGGTCGAGCCAACACATAACTCCGGTCTGTGGCCGGGCCGTTTAATAGCGTATCCACCGTCTCGCCAAACATGCCCTTCCCTGCATCAAAGCCAATACGACAAAGGCTGCACTTCACTTTCTCGTATTCAGCCGGAACGTTACAGGGTTTCGATGAACTGTAGTAGAGCCACTGACCATCGTGCGAGAAGGCTGGGAATATCTCCAAGTCCTCGGTCTGCAAAAGCGGCGACAGGATCAGCTCATAGCTACGCGTATCGAGAACCTCCACGTTGCTGAAGCGATGATACACCTCTATCCGTTGCCCGGTTCCTGTGAAGAAACTCTGATGAACAGAGTTAACCGCCATAGCCACATAGTCGCCCTGAGGATGCCAATAGCTATAGGAGCCCGCCGCCTTGGTAGAGTCAGTCTTGGTGTCTATCCACGTCTGCTTGCCATCCTTCTGGATCATCGTGCCACCACCCTCACCGCGAATCTGCATGGCAATCCTGTCAGGATGGGTGCGATTGGCTGTATGACAGTTGAAGCATCGGCCTGGCAGGGCGGTCTCTGTCAGGATTGCATATTCTTCGAAGGAGTTCAGGTCGCGCTGATAGATGCCGATATCGCCCCCCACCTCATAGCCGGGTTTGATACGGCGATAGGTCAGTCCCCATTCGTCGAGCCGGTCTTTACTGACGTAGATGCCAAAGTCCTTATATTGAGTCCACTGTCCATCCTTCATCACGCTGACCGTCATGGTAATCCTGCCGCCCTGATTCTGTTCAGTCAGCCGATGCCAGTCGTCGATATCAAAATCTGCCCATTCACCGTTAACATGAATGATGCCACCCTCACTGCCCTTTGCGACCACATCCATACAGTCGATGTCCTCATCGGCAAAGTTGAAATTCAGTGGGGCTATATCAGCGGGAATCGTCACCCCGATATAGTCAGGATAGATCTCCGGCAGCGCATCCACCTTCACGACATCCTTAGGCAATGATGTACAGGAAATACAGAAACTACAAACTATCAGACTATAAACTATACCCCTCATTCGCCCCTCCTTTCCATCATCCTTTTTACATAGTTGGCATACGGCGAACCTTGCACACGGCCCTGCATCTGTATACAGCGCATCGCATCCTGATAGCCGAGCGGCATCTGCCGATAGCCACCATACTGCTGGGCCAGTCCTAAGTACTGTTGGAACCCTTGCATATTTCCCTTCAGCAGCATCTGTGCCAGGAAGTAGTCGAGGGCCATCCTATTGTCCTTGTTGTTCAAGAACAGCAGACCCAGCATCTTGTCCATCTCCTCATAACTGTAAAGGAAATCCTCCTTGTATCTCAGCTGTCGCAATCGACCATAGACCGGGTGAGCGTTCATCTTCGACTCGTCAGCCATCAGCGTCTCTGCCTCCTCTGCCCAACTACGGTAGAAGATGCTTTTCTTCAGTAAGCCTATTTGCTTGGCTGCCGTCTGATAATGGCCGTTCACCATCATACATTCCGCAATACGTTTGGTAAGGCGTCCACTTTTCCTGGCATTAAGAATTGATTCCTGGGAGTCGAACATATACCGCTGGGCCGAGTTCACCATACCCAGTCGCCAGAATGCCTCAGCCGACGGCAACATCGAAGTGAGGTCCCTGGTACGGGGCATGATTAGGGCGTCCTCCCCGCTTTGGTAGAAGTCGAACATACGGTCGGCCAACAACCGTTTCTGCGACAAGGCGAGATTCACGCAGTTCGACCAGAACGGTGTCTTCACCTGATATTCTCCGGCCCGCTTCACGATCTCATCCCAACGCTCGTTCCTTACTAAATAGTCCAGACGGATCAGCTCATACATATCCTTATCGTATCCGCTCCACTGTGGATACTGCAAAGGGACGCGATAATAGCTCAGTCCCGTCATCGCCTGCTGCAACGGCCATTGTGGCAACAGACAGGCATAAACCATCAGCTGCACAGCCACCAGCCAGCCAGCCGACCACAGGTGTTTCCATCCCGTCTGAATCACCCGGATGATGAGATACAGCCATACCACCGGGCCAATCATCCAATAAGCAATAGGCAGGATCAGAACATCCATCCATGAGAGCGACTTCGCCAACCGGATACAGGCTAAGGCCAAAGCCAATAGGACAGCCACTGGCAGCGACAACAAGACATTGATATCCCCCATCAGCCAGCATAGCAGGGCAATAGGAACAATGCTGAACGACCACCAAGCCGGCGGCAAAAGTACCATCGTCAATCGCTGTATCGAAACATAAAGCAACGCCAACAACAATGCCCCTAACCACTCCACATAATAGAACTGCACAATGAACTCTCCCAACCAGTCGGCAAATCCTCCTGGCAGGCTAATCTTCTCCAGGAAATAATCCCCAGACAAAAGGAACAACTGATACTGTTCCTGATAAGACAACGCATGCGGATACCAGACATACCAGAACAAGAACATGACGATGCCCACGAGCACCGATAGCCCCCATTGTCCGTATTTTGCCATTGCCTTGGTCATAATCGCTGCAAAGTTACTAATAAGTGAGAAGAATACCAAATTTAAGTCTGACTTTGTGATATTGTGTCCGAATGTTTGAACTGTTTAGTAGGAAAACCCGCCCCGCAGCGATGTGCTGCAAGGCGGGTCGATAAGAAATAAACTATGTGGAATTATTTCTTCTTGAAAGCCCACCATGTAGCCTCACTCCATGAACCTGTGCCAGGAGCTGCATACACCAGCTTAAAGTGATCTGCATCAAGCTGCATAATTTCAAAATCTGTCGGCTTATTACCACCAGAGTTAATCTGGAACGGGAACAGGATAGAGCCAGGATCAGTGGTCAGTGTGCCGTAAGCCCACTTAGCCTGAGAACCATCGACAGATGGCTGTGAAGGCTCGCCGCCTAACCATGTTACGGAGAAGTTTCCGGAACGGATCTCTGCACCGCCAGCAGCATAGGATGTCACCTTGCCAGTCTTCCAGTTAAAGGTCATATAGGCGTCGGCACTCTCCTCACCGGTAGCAACACCAGTATCAGAATGCTGAAGCTGTCCTGTCAGATCCTCGGGTTTGGCTCCCCACCAGATTCCACTTGTCCAGTCTTCGCCAGCGGCATAACCTGCATTACCCCAAACAGCACCATCCTCACGGAATTCAGTATCCCAAGTCCAAGACTTCGTGTCGAAGTTGGTCAGAGCTGCCTCATCGTCAGAGTTGCTGGTGAATGCCCACCATGTAGCCTCACTCCAGCTACCTGTTCCAGGAGCTGCATAGACGAGACGCAAGTGGTTGGCATCGATATCGATAATCTCAAACTCTGTCGGTTTTGTACCACCAGCATTAATCTGGAACGGGAACAAAATAGCACCTTCAGTCGTTTTCAACTTACCATAAGCCCAATTAGCCTGAGAACCATCGACAGACGGGATGTGACGCTCCAAGCTCCAATCCTCAACAGAGTATTTACCCTTACGGATCTGGTTGCCGCCAGCATCGAAGCAGGAAATGTTGCCATCATCGAAGATGACCATAGTGGCATTTTCGCTCTCCTCACCAGTTGCAACACCCGTGTCGGAATGCTGAAGCTGTCCTGTCAGCTCTTCGGGAGTTGCCCCCCACCAGATACCACTTGTCCAGTCATCGCCAGCAGCGTAACCGGCATTACCCCATACAGGGCCAGCACGGAATTCGGTATCCCAGCGCCAGGTCTTTGAGCCATAGGAATCACTGGCCAGCCAGCGTACTGCGGGTTCGAGTTCCTGAGGAACATAGACAGTGGCAGTCTTCGTGCCGGTAATGATGTTACCGTTGAAGTCGCGGGTCTCGATGTAATAGGTCTGCTGAGTGGGATTACCACGCTTCGGCACAATCTTAAAGGTGCCGCTTGGCTTACCGGATGCCAGTACATTACGAGTGCCCTCATCATCAAGCTGGTAGATAGTGACCGCACGGGAAGGTGAGGTGAAGTACTGGAAATAGTTACCGTCGGCAGCCTCTGATAAATAGGCCTCATCAGCAAACTGCTTGGTGGTGAAACCGCTTGCCAGCTGTTCGCCTGTCAAACTGGAATTGCCAGGCATGCTGACGCTGTCTTTCGACGGGTCGCAGGCAGTCAGCAGGCCGAGAGCTGCAACCATGATTAATATCTGTTTTTTCATTTTCTTCTTTAGTTTAAATGATTCTACATTGATGCAGATGTTTACCATCCTGTGTACTCTGAAGAAGCATCTGCCCAACCATCGTTCTGCTGTACAGTACCGAGGGCAATCTGGGTCTCAGGCATCTTCTGGAATCCTGCCGTTGCATTGTAGCGGGCAGCATAGCCACCATTATGCGGCTTGTTGGTGTCAGGGCTACCGCAATAGTATGTAGGCTGTCCCTCCTGCTTGGCCAAGGCGGTAGCTGCGATGTGCCAACGACGAATGTCGTTCCAACGGATACCCTCACAAGCCAATTCCCAACGACGCTCGTTCTTAAGAGCATCCAAAGAATAACCATTGATAGCGGGCAGTCCGGCTCTTGCGCGTACCTTATTAATACCTGACACATCTTCCTTCAGCTCAGACTGCATCAGCAGAACGTCGGCAAAACGGATGAGCACGAGGTCGTGGATATTAGACAGCTGGAAGTTATTCTCGCCAGAGGTATCCCAGTTGCCAGGATACATCAGTGTCTCAAAGCAGGCAAGGTATGCAGGAGCATCGCCTTCCTTAGGAACAAACGAGCCATCGTTCTTGGCGCAGATGGGTGACCACTTCTTGGAATAGTAGTCAGTCTCCTGAACGAAGTCAGCCCAACCACCGCGCGTGTAAGCTGGCATCTCGTTGGTGTCATTCACATCTGCGATAGAAGCCTGCAGGCGCAGGTCGTTAGGTTCGGCTGCCTTCCAGTCGTTCACCAGGTTCGGAGCTACGATACCAGCACCCCAGCCCTGACCGAACGGGAAGGTATTAGCATAGTCCTGACCACCACGAACACCGAAGTGCAGAGAGATACCATTGGCATAACCGATGGTGGTAGACCAAGAAGCCAACTTGTTGAACTTGATGGCGAACATGGCCTCAGGGTTCACTGCATTGTCGTTTTCAACCCACTGCAGACTCTGCCCCTTCGTATAAGGATAATCCTCTACGACCTTATTATTGGTATAGGCCCAAAGGTTACGGAAGTCGGACACAAGTGTGTAGCCAGAGTTGTTCACGCAGTCATCGATGTAGCCAATCACATCCTGCTTGGTCAGTGTTGTGCCGTCGGGCAGGTCAACTGATGTCAGCGGATTGTAAGATGTGCTTACCAGGTCGGAAGTAGAGGTACCATTGCCATAGAATCCTGTATAGAACAACCAGGCACGACCGAGCATGGCTTCAGCTGTATACTTATCGATACGTCCGTCAGTACGTCTTGCTGCAGGCAACAGTTCAACAGCATCGCGGAGATCCTGAAGAATCTGTCCCCAAAGCACTTTCACGTCGCCCTGAGTGGTGTTCTCCTGATCCGGGCTAATGATCAGAGGTACATTGCCATACATGGAAGCGAGTTCATAATAGTAGAAGGCGCGCAGGAACTTGGACTCGCCAATACCCTTGTTCTTCACATCCTCAGCCATACCGGCAGCGTTCTCCAGCACCTGAAGCAGTGTGTTGGCACGGGCTACACCCTTATAACGGTCGGCATAGAACTGGTTGGTCATGTCGGCATTATAGTTGCAGAGCAGGTCTTCTGCCTGCATCAGCTTATCATTGGTACCACCACCACCGAACTGGTCATCACTGGCCAGACAGGCTGCATAGAGGAATGAGCACTGTGGGTTGGCGTGGGTCTCGTTCAAGTTCTGATATACACCGGCCAATACTGACTCGATGTCACCGTCAGTCTTCGGGAACTCACTTGTTGACATCTCACCGATGTTTTCCACATTGTCGATGCTACAGGAAGTGAGTCCCAAGGTGGCAACGGCTGCAGCTAATATAAATATCTTTTTCATATCTACAATTTTCAATTATCAATTTTCAATTATCAATTAAAACTTGATGTTTACACCTACCAAGAATGTTCTTGGCTGAGGATAGTTACCTACATCAACACCTGTCACCCAAGGTTCATTACCATTAAGTGCCATACCGTTCTCAGGATCCATTCCCTTATATTTGGTGATCGTGAAAAGGTTCTGAGCAGCGAAGTAAACGCGGAGCTGCTGGAAAGCAGTCTTGAAGAGTTTGGTAAAGTCATAACCTACTGTGAGGTTCTGCAGACGGAAGTAACCGGCATTCTCGATGTAGAGGTCAGAGATGGACTGCCAGTTCACACCACGGTTCATAGCTGCGAGCAAGGGGAACTTATCGCTGGTGCCCTCACCATTCCAATAGCTGTAAACCTCAGTGGTGTAGTTCTCGTACTCACCATCGGTGAACTTACGATAGCTGCGTGCCACCTGCTGTCCAAGTGCTGCATAACCTGTGATATTGAGGTCGAAACCCTTGTAAGAAGCACCGAGGGTGATACCCATCGTCACATCGGGATTAGGATCACCGAGATTGGTCTTATCGTCAGCGTTAATCATACCATCGCCATTGGTGTCGACGAACTTCAGGTCACCGACCTTCAGGTCTACACCCTGGAGAGAGTTGGCTGCATCGCCGTCTTTCAGTGTGGCTGTGTAAGCAGCAAGGTCAGACTCGTTCTGGATTGGACCATCGGTCTTGTATCCCCAGAAGTAACCGATAGGCTGTCCTTCCTCAAAACGGGCCATCTGACCAGTACCCTGAGCGAGCAGGTCGTTACCACCGTTGTTGTACTTCTGTGAAGAGTTAACCTCTGTTACTTTATTCTTATTATAAGCAATGTTATAAGCGATATTGTACTCAAAGTCCTTACCGATCTGATCGCGCCAGTTGATAGCGAACTCAACACCAGTGTTCTGCACAGTACCCGCGTTCTTCAGCTGAGAGCTGAAACCAGTTGTCGGAGATACTGGTACATAGAGGAGCAGGTCCTTGGTGGTCTTCTTATACCAGTCGAACACCACGCCGAGCTTACCACCGAGGAAGCGGGCGTCGAAACCGAGGTCGAGCTGCTCTGAGGTCTCCCAGGTCAGGTCTTCATTAGCCAGACGTGACAGAGAAGCGCCCTTAGTTGGTGTATCCTTTGCATTACCGAAAGAGTACATGCTGAATGCATCGTATGCAAATGCGGCCTCATACTGGAATGCACCGATGCTCTTGTTACCATTCTGTCCCCAACCTGCACGGAGTTTCAGGAATGACAGCCAGTTGGCTGTGCTCTGCATAAACTTCTCATTGCTGAGAACCCAACCTGCAGAGAATGAGGGGAAGTAACCCCAGCGGTGACCAGGAGCGAATACTGAGCTACCATCAGCACGGAAGATGGCAGTAAACATATATTTCTCAGCATAGTCATAGTTCAGACGACCGAAGTAAGACATGCCGCGAGAGTCTCCATAAGGATTACCACTGACAGTAGCCTGAGTATTGTTTTTCATCAGACTCATGTAAGCATGCTTCAAGTCGGCTGTGATAGCGTCAGAGGCGGTAGCACTCAGAGAGAATCCGTTTTCAGGACGACTTTCACTATATTCTGTACCTGCAAGAATGTCGAAGTGATGATCCTGAATGTCGAACTTGTAGTTCAATGTATTGGTGGTTCCCCAACCCCAGCCAGTACCAATCTGGTTTGTAGCTTGGTCGGTAGTGCGCATGTCACCCTGGTCATTCACCTTATAAACAGGCAAATAGGCGCGCCATGTCCAACTGCTCTGATTGTAGTTGATCTGACCGCGATAGGTCAAGCCCTTGATAGGCTGGATCTCTACGAAACCTGTTACGTTCAGACCGAAGCTGGTGCTCTTGTTATTAGCACTCTGGCTATTCACCAGACCTATAATCGGGTTGCTGGCATATGAGGTATAATTGAACATACCCATGCTCTTCAGATCCTCATAGCCGAAATATGTGCCATCAGTGTCATAGATGGGAATCAACGGGTTAGCACGCAGAGCAGTAGAGAGTACATTTGAGTACTGGTTACCGATCTGAATACCCTGATTCTGCTTGTGGCTATAGTACAGGTTCTCACCGACCTTGATAACGTCAAAGGTGTTGTCAGCGCTGCGCAGTACCACGTGATCAGAATTCACACGCAGGGTGAAACGACGATAGTCCGACTGTGCGTATTCACCGCCGAAAGCACCGTCCTGATATTGGTAACCTGCTCCGATAGAGAACTTAGAACGTTCGCTACCACCTGCAATGTTCACAGAGTGACTGGTCGTGACGGCATTCTTGTTACGGAGGGCTTCCACCCAGTCAGTACCTTCATTGGCACCGCTCTGATAGTCGGCAAGCAACTGCTCACGTCCCTGGAAATAACTGGACCAGTCGCGAACAGATTCACCACTATTAAAACGTACGAGATCCATGACCTTCATATACTCACCAGCTGTCAGCAGCTGGGGCAAACGATAGATGTTAGACCATCCGATATTACCATCATAATTGATACTGATTTTTCCTTCCTTACCTTGTTTGGTGGTCACAAGAATCACACCATTAGCAGCAGCTGAACCATAGATGGCACAGGATGCAGCATCCTTCAGCACGTCGATACGTTCGATGTCGGCAGGATTCAGGTTGTTAATGTCACCACCAGCCACACCATCAATGACGTAGAGAGGCTTGGTGTCACCATTTGTACCTGCACCACGGATGGCAATCTTAAAGCCATCACCAGGCTGTCCGGAATTGGCCTGAATGCTTACACCAGGGCTCTGGCTCTGCAAGGCACCAAGCACCTGTGTTGTGTTCATCTTGGCAATATCCTCGCCCTTTACCTCCACTGTAGCACCGGTAACCAGTTTCTTCTTCTGGACACCATAACCTACGACAACCACTTCATCGAGGACAGCGTTATCGTCCTTCATTGTAATCTGATAGCTGTCCTGAGTGCCAACCTTAATTTCCTGAGTCTCATAACCGATAAACGAGATAACAATTGTTGCACCGGTCTTTACAGAGAGAGAGAAGTTACCGTCAAAGTCAGTAACTGTACCATTCGTGGTACCCTTTTCAACTACACTGGCTCCGATGACGGGACCTTGAGCATCGACTACCGTTCCAGTAATCTTCTTCGATGCCTGCTGAACCTCCTGAGGAGATCCTGCAGCATTGGCATTTGACGAGTAGCCGAGACCCAAGAGGGCGAGGGCACTCATCAGCAGCGCTGTCTTCCTAAATTTTCGATTCATACTTGAGTGTTATACTTAGATTAAAATAATTTGTATTCATTGTTGTTGGCTTTATGACCAACAATTCTCCCGAGCCACTTTCCCTATATATATTAAGGTTCGCGCGACTCATTATGATTTAAGAAGAATCGTTTTTATACATACATTTTGGTCTTTATTAATTCATACGTTTTAGTTTTATTAACTCATACTACAGTTATAGTCCATTCAGAACTTGTTGATTCGCTTGCAAAGTTAAAACAGTTTAACGAAACGTATCAACTCTTTTTTATCAAATACTGACACTTTCCTGCAATATCATCATTTTAGTTTTATGCTTGATTAAGAAAGTAGCAGACTTTGCTAAAAAAGTTCAAGATCATTCATGCAAATGCATATAACTTTGCAGCGGTTATTTAACAAACAACAATTATGAGTGATTTTGAAAAGAATGTAGCGGCTCTGCGTGCTCATCATGAGATGCTGCTGAGCCGGAAGAACGAACCACTGGAGTGGGGAAACGGTATTTATGAGAAGTATAAAAACCCTATTATCACTGCTGAGCATGTGCCTTTGGAGTGGAAGTATGACTTCAATGAGCAGGATAATCCCTACCTGATGCAACGCATCATGTGTAATGCCACTCTGAACTCAGGAGCTATCAAGTGGAATGGTAAGTATGTGCTTGTGGTTCGTGTGGAGGGAGCAGATCGTAAGAGCTTCTTTGCAGTGGCTGAGTCGCCTAACGGCATCGATAACTTCCGCTTCTGGGATGAACCCGTCACGATGCCTGACGATGTGATTCCCGCCACTAATATCTATGATATGCGAATTACGCAGCATGAGGATGGCTGGATTTACGGTGTGTTCTGTGCCGAGCGTCATGACGATTCTCAGCCAGGCAATCTTTCCGCAGCCACGGCTACAGCTGCTATTGCGCGTACCAAAGACTTGAAGACCTGGTATCGTCTGCCAGACTTGAAGACGAAGAGCCAGCAACGCAATGTGGTGCTCCATCCTGAGTTTGTTGAAGGAAAGTACGCTTTCTATACTCGTCCGCAAGATGGCTTTATTGATACAGGTTCCGGTGGTGGCATCGGTTGGGCTCTCGTAGATGATATTACGCATGCTGAGATTAAGGAGGAGAAGATTATCTACGAGCGTAAGTACCATACGATCACAGAGGTGAAAAACGGTGAAGGGCCGCATCCCATCAAGACCCCGAAGGGATGGCTGCATCTGGCTCATGGCGTAAGGGCTACTGCCGACGGTCTGCGTTATGTACTCTATATGTATATGACGGCCCTCGATGATCCTACGGAAGTGATTGCCCGTCCTGGTGGCTATTTCCTTGTGCCGGAGGGCGACGAGTATTTGGGTGATGTGATGAACGTGGCCTTTGCCAATGGCTGGATTGCAGATGAGGACGGAAAGGTATTTATCTATTACGCCTCTGCCGACACCCGCATGCATGTGGCGACGTCGACGATCGATAAACTCATCGATTACTGCATGAGCACGCCAGAGGACGGCTATACTACTGCTGCCAGTGTGGAGACTATCAAGAAACTGATAGCAAAGAACCGAATAAAGGTAACGAAGTAAAAAGTAAAAAAAGAAAAAGGTAAAAAAACTCTGGGCAGCCTCGATGGAGACTGCCCAGATTGTTATGAGGGATTAAACGTCAGCCGACGATTAATAACCTGCGTTCTGCTTCCATGTAGGATTGAGGTTCAGAATATCCTTGTGGATAGGAGCGATACGACAGGTCTTTTCGAAACGTGCCGTTGGGAAGCTCTTGTAGTGGGGGAAGTACTCGTCCTCAAAGTGTCCGAAGCGGATCATGTCGTTACGACGCCAGTTCTCATCGAAGAACTCACGGCCACGCTCGTCATAGATTTCCTCAAGTGTAGGCTCTCCATTGATGACAGGAGCACCTGCATAAGTACGGATCTGGTTGAAGAGTTCCTTAGCACCACTCTGTCCCTGACGGGTAAGGGCCTCGGCCTTCATGAGCAGGATATCGGCGAAACGGAAGATGGGCACGTCGTTAGACTGGTTACGGCCATTCATGAAGTCGTCGTCGATGACATACCACTTCACTGAGCGGCAACCCTGACAATAACCATTGTTGTTATCGCCTACGTCAAGTGTGGGATCGTCGGCAGTAGCCAACGTCACGTTCACCTTCAGTTTCAGAGGATCACTGCCAGCACCTGCAATCAGAGCAACCGTATTGGTCATCTGCAGGTTAGAAGGATTGTAGACATAAACGGTGTTCTCGTCCTGACCCTCAACATAGCGATAGTCATCAAGATTGCTTGACAGACCAATCACACACTTGTTGCGCTCGTCACCCTTCAGGATGAAGGTCCTCTTCACGAACTCCGGAGTCATCGTGATGTAACCACCACCCGACTGTGAGAGAGCCATTCCGAAGTAGCTGGGAGCCATCTTCTTAATGTTCTTCCAGCAGCGGCTACGACCGTACTGCATACCCTGACGTGTATTGGTGTCATAAGGCATGGCGTAGATGAAGTCTTCTACCTGAGGACCATTGTTATAAGAGAACTTCTCGCGATAAGACATCGAACCAAGGTTGAACTTACCAGAGTTGATGATATCGTTACACTGAGCGATACAATCAGCCAGTTTCTCGTTCTTTGCAGAAGCAGCATCGTAGTTCTCTACAGCAGAGGCAGTGTAAACAGGCCAGTTGATATAGAGCTTAGCGAGCAGGGCCTTGGCCATCCACTTGGTCGGTTTGCCATAGGTGTTGGCACTAACCTCCTCTGTCAGGTCAGGAATAGCAGCAAGCAACTCTGACTCAATCCACCTTGTAACTTCAGCACGGGGCTTACGATCTATAGTCTCGCCATCCTCAGGAATACGGTCGAGGATGGGCACATCGCCCCAGAGGTCCATAATGATCCAGTGGAAATAAGCACGGATAGCACGGGCAGGTGCGATAGCTGCGCCAGCCTCGCTACCACCAAGGTCGAGAATAGCCTTGTTGGCCTTAGAGATTCCCTCGGTAACAGTGCCAAACCAGTCGAGTGTGGCATCCTCAAAGGTATAGTTGTGAAGTGCGGGGTGAGCGTAAGCACCACCGTCGTACCAACCACCACCATAAGAAGCTGCTGTCCACTCATCACTGGAGAGACACATCTGCTCCATGTAACGACGGCCAAGAACGCCACTGAAATGGTAGTAGATATCAGCCATCTTAGCCTCTACTGCGATGTCGTTTTTCGGATATTCCGTGTATTGGGAATCCACATCCACATCCAAATTTGTACAGCCGACAGCCATTGCAGCAAGGCCGGCCAGGAATAGTCCCTTTATATTTGTTTTCATATTCTTATTCCGATTAAGTAATTAGAAATTAATCTTTGTGCCAACCATGATGGTGCGGGTATGAGGATAAGTGCTCCAACGATAGTCGATACCAGGATCAATACCACCCATGTTCACCTCAGGATCAAGACCCGTGTAGCTGGTGATGGTGAATACGTTGTTGCAAGTAGCATAGAGCTGCAAGCTCTGGAGCCACTCGCCGAGCTTTGAGAAGGTGTAACCGATGGTCAGAGATGACAGACGGAAGTAAGAGCCATTCTCCAAGTAACGGTCAGAGGGATAGTTCGGCAGGTTGTCGGTAACAGGACGATCAGTGATGAACTCCTTCAGCACGTTCTTGCCGTTGGCAAACATCTCAGGGCTGGAGTAGTTGGCACGAGAACCGTTGTAGATCTTGTTGCCGAAAACACCTGTGAAGAACAGCGAAGCGCTGAGGTTCTTGTAGCTGAAGGTGTTGTTCCAACCAAGGTTCAGCTTAGGTTGTGCGCAACCAGTGATGGTACGATCCTTGAAAGCGGGCTCGTTGGTTACCTCACCAGTCCTCTCACCGGTATTCTCATCGCGTACATAATATGTCGACTTACCATTAGCATCGTAGCCGGCAAACTCGTAGGTGTAGAATGTTCCAAGAGGCTCACCTTCCATAATGCGCTGTGTGTAACCGTTAGAAGATACACCTGCAACCATCGGGTCACCCTGTGTGAAGGTACCTACTTCAAACTTGTCGTTTGACAGCTTATTAACAGTATTCTTGTTGTGTGACAGGTTGATCGTGGTCATCCAGTTGAAATCCTTCGTGCGGATGGCGTCGATGTTGACTGTAAACTCAATACCAGTATTGGTGATCTTACCAACGTTGGCAGCGATAGTACCCATCGGATAGATATTGGTAGATACTGGATAGTCCCAGATCAGGTCCTTAGTCTTCTTGTTATAGAACTCGATGGTACCATTGATGCGGTTCTTCAGGAATCCGAAGTCGATACCGATGTTCAGCATGCCTGTGCTCTCCCACTTCAGGTCGGGGTTAGCATTCTTAGTTGCTGCCAGTGTACGCCAGCTCTTACCATTATAATCAAAGAAACCAGAAGCACCATAGGTAGCATAAGCAGTATAGGCACCGAAGCCCATGGCATTACCTGAAACACCATAACCGGCACGGAGCTTCAAGTTAGACAGGAAGTTCTGATTCTTCATGAAATTCTCCTCTGTGATGTTCCAAGCTGCAGAAACAGAGGGGAAGGTACCCCAGCGATTGTCTGGTCCGAATACGGAAGAACCGTCGCGACGGATAGTTGCCTGCAACATGTACTTACCAGCGAAAGAGTAGCTTGCACGACCGTAGAAAGAGATGTTGCGGACTGTCTCCTTGGTGCCACTTACCACACCGTTGGCAATACCGTCGATGGTGCTCGCATAACTCAGGTTGTTCCACTTCAGATAGTCATCATAGAAATCATGAACGATCAGACCAAAGCCATCGCCATTCACCTTCTCTTCCCAAGAATAACCGGCCATCAGAGCAAGGCTATGTAGATCGCCAAAGGTATGGTTGTAGTTGGCGAAAATCTCAAACAGATTCTCATGGCCGAACCAGGTGCTGCGGTCAGCACGACCATTATAGGCACTGACACCCTCGAGCTGAGTGTTGTGAGTGTCATAAGCACTATAAGTACGCTGGTAGTGGTTGAATGAGTAGTTTGCATTCAGTACCAGACCCTCGATAATCTTCAAAGAGCCCTTGGTGATAACCTGAGTACGCTTCCAAACGTTCTCGGAAGTGTCCTCATCGATCAGTGACAGAGGGTTGTAGTTCTTAGAGCCAGAACCCCTGAACCAGTCGCCGTTCTGATCCTTAATAGGATTCAGCGGAGAGAAGTAGTTCATGGCATCGAGTACAGATGCACCCTCATTGTTCATAGGAACACCAACGAACTTACCATACATAGAGTTCAAGCCTGCAGAGAGTTCCAGACGATCCTTCAGCACCTTGGTTGAAACCAATGAACGAACGTTCAGACGATGGTTGTATGAACCCTTGATGACTCCCTGACGGTCAGAGTAGTTCACGCTGGCCATGTACTTTGTCCTCTCAGAACCACCGTTAACAGACACGTTGTGATTATGGCTGAGAGCTGTACGGAGTACTTCCTTCTGCCAGTCGGTGTCGGCACCGTTATCGTAACCATAGTCAAGATTGTTGGTCTTTACATAGTTACGGATATCGCTGGCTGTTGCGATGTCGAGCTTCTTCGCGATATTGTCGATAGCCAGATAACCATTGTAGCTGACATTGACACGCTCAGACTTGCCACCACTCTTAGTGGTAATAATGATGACACCGTTGGCTGCCTTAGAACCGTAGATGGCTGTAGCGGTAGCGTCGCGGAGCACGTCGATGGACTCAATATCATCGGGAGCCACCATCGAGATGTCCACACCGGGGATACCATCGATTACGTAGTAAGGTGACATTGCACCGCTACGCAGTGAAGAAGCACCACGGAGTGTGATGGAAGGAGAACCGTTGGGGTCGCCAGAGGTTGTAACAACCAGACCGGCTACCTTACCCTGCAACATAGAGGCGGGATCAGAGAACACACCTCTGTTCAGGTCTTCGGCCTTTACAGTGGTGATAGACGAAGTCACGTCCTTACGGCGCATGGTACCATAACCTACAACAACCACTTCATTCAGTACGGTGTTGTCCTCCTGAAGAGTTACTGTCATGCCGTCTTTAGCTGCGAGAGTCTGTGAGGTGTAGCCTACATAAGAGAAGGTAAGCTGAGCACCCTGCTTGACAGCTAATGTGAAATTACCGTCGAAATCGGTAACAACACCGTTAGAGGTTCCTGCCTCCAGAACGCTTACGCCGATCAGAGGCTCACCAGTAGCGTCCAGTACAGTTCCCGACACCTTGTTCTGTGCCAGCATCACTGTACTGCACAACAGAAAGAACACGAAGAACATGGTCTTCTGCATTCCTTGTTTGAGATTTAGGATCTTTTGCATAATTATTTATTTGAGTTAGTAAAAAAATTGTTGTTATATATTAGTTGTTTATCTGCACTTCAGCATTCTCTGTTATGAGGGGAACGGCCATCTTCTGTAACTCGTCTCGACTGGCCTTGATGAATCCTTCGCCTTTACAGGGACGTTTGTCCATACTCAATGGTCCATCGCCCAAAAGTCTTACGCGTACATTATTAAAATATATATCTTTTACTTTGCCTGCTACATCGCCTCCTACAAAACAGCCATTCTCACTAGTTGAGGTGATGTTATTGAAGTAGATACGGCTCACCTCGCCACATTTGCCTTCAATTTGTCCTTTGGGGAAACGCCAGTTTGCATCCTTATGGTTACCATTGGCACGGGGGTAACTTGTTACGTAGATAGGCTCAGCCTTCCCCCACCATACATCGCTCCATAGCCGACAGTCAAGCTGAATGTTTGAGAAGATGACATCGGTCACAGTTCCCTCGTCGCGGTTCTGAATGCCCAGACCTCGATTGGAACCTGTGATGATACAGTTATCAAAAACGACGTTGTAGATAGAGTCCATGTTCTCACTACCAATCTTAATAGCACATGAACGTGATGACATCACGCAGTTGGTAACTGTAATGTCATGGCAAGAACCATAACGCTCTGTTTCGCGACGATTCTTCAGACAGATACAGTCGTCGCCAGAAGTGATATGACAATTGGCGATGCGTACGTTCTTCGAGTGGTCGAGATCGATGCCGTCGCCATTACGGATCTTCAGGTTATTGAGCAGGTTGATGCCGTCGATAACCGCCTCGTTACAGCCAACGAGATGTACTGTCCAGTAGGCTCCCTCCTTAATCGTTACATCGCGAATCGTCAGGTTGCGAACATTAGTTAGTGTCAGCACATGTGGACGAGGATCGAAAGTCTGATCTGCCAATGGTTTCAGCTCGTAGCTGTCCTCCAATTCTGCACCCATGAAGGCGATGCCATTACCGTGGATGGTACCCTTGCCGGCAATGGTGATGTTCTCAGCATCATCGGCCCAGAGCCAGAGCATTCCCTCGCCACGGTTCTCGCCAAAAGCGCTCAGGTGATAAATGCTCTCGTCGGGATTGGCCTTCAGTGTGGCTGTAGCCTCCAGATAAAGTTCTACATTGCTTTTCAGTTGGATTGGACCAGCCAGGAAAGTATGGTTGCGAGGTAGCAGAACTCTGCCACCACCTTCTTCGGAGCAACGGTCGATAACACGCTGAATGGCCTGGGCGTCATCAGTCCGTCCATCGCCAACGGCACCTGCTAAAGTTACGTCGTACGTAGTCTGCGCACCTGACGTAAGCACCAGCATCCAGAGCAGGAAGCTCCAAAGACAAATTCGTTTAATCATTAATTATATTAGTAGTAACGAATAATTCTGTTGCAAAGATAAGATATTTTTTCGATAAAACAAAACTTTTCGTTAAAAAATAGTATCTTTGCACCAGAAACCATCGATTAATATCTATAAAATGTCGATATAATGACAGAGATTTGTTGTATTGGACACATAACACGCGATAGGATCATCACGCAGGATCCTCCCAATACCGTCTATAGTGCAGGCGGTTCTGCCTACTATGTAGCATGGGCTTTTCAGGCTTTACCTCATGACGTTGATTTCCAATTGGTCACTTCCGTGAGTAGAGAGATGATGTCAGAGGTGGAGAGGCTCCGTGAGGCAGGTGTCAGTGTGAAGTCCTTCGAAAGCCCTGATAATGTGTTCTTTGAGAATAAGTATGGCAAGAACATGGACAACCGTACCCAGCGTGTACTTGCCAAGTCAGCTCCTTTTACGATTGAGCAGCTGGAGGGCATTGAGGCTCGTGTGTTCCATCTTGGCACTTTGTTGGCTGACGACTTTGCCCCAGAGGTGGTGGAATATCTTGCCACCAAGGGTGACGTGTCGATAGATGTACAGGGTTATATGAGGTATGTAAAGGGAGAACAAGTGTATTCTACGGAATGGAACGACAAGCTCAGACTCTTGAAACATACAGCCATCCTAAAGGTTAACGAATGGGAGTGTCAGACGCTGACGGATATTACCGATCCCTTTGTGGCTGCAGAACAGATTCATGCCTGGGGTGTGCGTGAAGTCATTGTAACCCTTGGTGGAGGGGGCTCTATCATCTATGCCGAGGGTAAGTTCTACGAAACGCCAGCCTACCCACCAAGCAAGTTGGTAGATGCTACAGGTTGTGGCGACACATATAGTGCTGGTTACCTTTATGCTCGTGCCAAGGGAATGTCGTATGAGGAGAGCGGACGTTTTGCTGCTGCCATGTGTACGCTTAAGTTAGAGCATACAGGACCATTCGATCGTACGATCGATGATGTCCATGATGTTTTGTCTCGTTGAAACAGATTTATTTGAATATCAAAGTTGTCAGGCGGTCTGCAGCGAATAGCTCGCAGGCCGTTTGTAGTATCTCCTCGGCAGTGATGGTGTCAATATGTCGATAAAGTGCTTCAAGATTGCGCTCCTGTCCATGGTGTAAATAGCTCTTGCCAAAGTCGAGGGCAAACTGTTCACGGTTGTCGCAGGCAATGGCTATCTGACCTTTCAGCTGGCGCTTGGCAGCTGAGAGCTGGCGTGCACTCAATGGTTTCTGCATCATACGGTCGAGCTCTGTCCTGACCAGTCGTAGACAACGCTTCACATCATGATGGTCACATCCAAAATAGATGCTCCAGAGGCCTGTATCGCCATAACATACCATTGTGCTCTCAACAGTATAGACCAATCCTCGACGTTCTCGAAGGGAAAGGTTTAAACGTGCATTCATGCCAGGACCACCTATTATATTATTTAATAGGTATAGCTTCAAACGTCGTGGATCATCGTAACGGTAGCCACGTGTACCAATCATCACATGGGCCTGATGAGTGCCACGATGATGAGTGATGGTCTGATCGATAGATGATTCTGGTTCTTTCAAAAGATTGGGCTTACTCTGACTATCCGATTTCTCAGGAAGATCCGCATTCTTCAACGTCTTTATCAGTCGCTTGAAATCAATATCGCCATAAACGAAGAAGACGGCCTTGTCAGGACGATAGCAACGGCGTACAAAGCGCAAAGCGTCATTTGTGGTGAAAGTACGGATGTGTTCTGCCTGTCCTAGGATGTTGTGCCCTAGAGGATGTCCTTCGAAGAGAATGTTCTCAAACTCGTCGTAAATCAGTTCTGCTGGCGAATCATTGTAACTCTCAATTTCATCGCAGATGACTTCCACCTCTTTTTCAATCTCATGTTGTGGATAGGTGCTGTGGAAGACAATATCTGTCAGTAAGTCAACGGCTTTGGGGAAATGTTCTTTGGAGATAGCGGCATAAAACACAGTGTCTTCTTTGTTGGTAAAGGCATTTAGTTCGCCACCCACACCTTCAAGGGCATTGATGATCTGAAGGGCATGGCGCCGTTGGGTACCTTTGAAGGTCATGTGTTCGCAGAAATGAGCCAATCCTTCTTCGCCCGAGCGCTCATCGCGGGTGCCAGCTGCTATCTGGTAGCCACAATAAACTACCTGTGAGGTTGACGGTAGGTGTATTACCCGAAGTCCGTTTTCGAGAGTATATGTGTTATATTTTGTCATTTCGCTTGCAAAGTTACGAATATTTTTCGTAACTTTGCGGTCAAAACAGAAGAATATGAGAAAAGTAATAGGAATAGGAGAAACCATTCTCGATATCATTTTTAAAAACGACCATCCAATCGGAGCTGTTCCAGGAGGCTCCACTTTTAATGGAGTAATTTCCTTGGGACGTACTGGTTTGCCGACAGCTTTAATTAGTGAGACAGGTGATGACCGGGTGGGCCGACGTGTCATCAGTTTTCTGGAGGAAAATCATGTTGATGCCAGTAGTGTGAGCGTTTATCCGGAATCAAAATCACCCATCTCTTTGGCATTCCTCAATGAACATAACGATGCAGAATACATTTTCTATAAGGATCATCCTCATGATCGTCTGGAAATGATCTATCCCGATATCCAGCCCGATGATATTGTGATGTATGGCTCTTTCTATGCTATTAATCCTGTGATTCGTGAGCAAATGGCTGCATTCCTGACTTTTGCCCATGAGCGTGGTGCCATATTATACTATGATGTGAACTATCGCTCCTCCCATCGTCATGAGTTGATGAAGGTAAAACCCAATATCCTGGAGAACTTTGAACTAGCCACCGTTGTAAGGGGTAGTAAGGAGGATTTTGAGGTTATGTTCGACATGCAGGATGCTGAAAAAGTGTATCGTTCAGAGATATCTTTCTACTGCAAAAACTTTATCTATACACAGGGACCAGAACCACTGGAGGTGCGAGGAGTTGGTGGGCAGAGTTTGCAATATCCTGTGGAACAGACCGAGACGGTAAGTACCATAGGTGCTGGCGACAATTTTAACGCAGGCTTCGTTTATGGTCTTGTAAAATATGGTATCACTCGCGAGATGTTGGAAACAGGTATCTCAAAAGAACAATGGGATCATTTGGTTAGCGAGGCCCAGCAGTTTGCAGCGAATGTCTGCCAGAGCATCAACAATAGTGTTGACGAGTCTTTTGCAGAGCAGAAGAAACTTGAACTGGAGACAAGTTTAAAGGAAATGGAGAATGCCAACGAATAAAAGAAAAGCCTCGCCAATCGCGAGGCTTTCTTATTATTTCTTCTTGCGAGGTTTCCGCATGGCCCATCCCTCTTCACTGAAATCAGGCTTTTCACCTTTGAATCCACGTTGGGACTTTTTCTTGCGACCTTCATTCGAGTTTATCAAGTCTCGCCAACTTTCTTTCTTCTGATGCTTGGGCTTTGAGGATGATTTGCTTGACTTGCCTTCTGGGAATCCTTCATCAGCATCGTTGCAACGAACGGTTCTGCCTTTATAGCGGATACCAGACAGCTGAATCATCACCTTCTTGGCATCCTTTTCAGGCACCTCAAAATAAGAGATTGTGTCGAGTAGGTCGATGTGTCCAACCTCCTGGCGACCACCTACGAAACGATTCAATGTCTGCATCAACTCGCCTGGATAGAAACCATCGCGTTTGCCCAGATTGATGAAGAGCCGCTTGTAGCCTTTCTGTGCTTTGTTCTGCAGCTTTTGCTTGTCGCTCTGAGGCTTCTTCTCCTTTTTGTCTGGCACTACGGCCTCAATTTCTGGTGCTTCAGCATAATAAGCCAAGAACTTGCCAAACTCCAACGAGACAATCTTCTTAATCAGTTCCTCCTTGTCGATATACTCGAAGTAACGACTGATATCCTGCATGAAAGGTGCAATCTCCTCGTCGTCGACATCCGTCTTGACAATCTGGTCCATCACCTTGTAGAGTTGTTTCTTGCAGATTTCCTCTGCAGAAGGTATATCAGCTTTTACAAACTCCTTGCCTATCTCCTTCTCGATATTGCGTATCTTGAACTTCTCGCGACTATGTACAATCGATATCGAAGTTCCTTTCTTACCGGCTCTACCAGTACGACCAGAGCGATGGGTATAGTTCTCGATATCGTCAGGCAGTCCGAAGTTGATAACATGCGTCAGATCGTCTACATCCAGTCCTCTGGCAGCTACATCTGTTGCTACGAGTAACTGTGTCAGATGGTTGCGGAACTTCTGCATCGTCAAGTCGCGTTGCTGCTGACTCAAGTCTCCATGCAGTGACTCCGCATTATAGCCATCCTTGATGAGTTTATCAGCTATCTCCTGCGTCTCCACTTTCGTACGACAGAAGATGATGGCAAAGATGCGTGGATAGTAGTCCACGATGCGTTTCAGCGCCAGATACTTGTCCTTGGCGTTTACTAGATAGTAGATGTGGTTTACGTTCTCAGCCCCTTCGTTACGACTACCTACCACAATTTCCTTGTAGTCGTGCAGATAGGTCTTAGCCACGCGTTCCACCTCCTTACTCATGGTGGCAGAGAACATCAGCGTGTGATGCTCCTCTGATAAAGATTCGAAGATTTCGTTGATGCTGTCCGAGAAGCCCATGTTCAGCATCTCGTCGGCCTCGTCGAGTACGATGTTGGTTACTTGTTCCAGATGCGCAAAGCCACGATGCATCAGATCAACCAGTCGTCCTGGTGTGGCAACGATAATTTCTACGCCCTTCTTCAAGGCACGCATCTGAGGCTCGATAGCAGCTCCGCCATAAACAGCCTCCACATGTACGCCATCCATGTATTTGGCAAAGTCGCGCAGGTCGTCGGCTATCTGCAAGCAGAGCTCTCTAGTGGGAGACAGCACCAAGGCCTGCGTATAGCGACGGGATGTATCGATGCGTTCCAGGAGTGGGATGCCAAAGGCTGCTGTTTTACCTGTACCCGTCTGGGCGAGAGCAATCACATCGTTCTCGTTACCCAACAGATATGGAATCACAGCCTCCTGTACAGGCATCGGGTGTACAAAACCCAACTCCTCGATCGCCTTGCGAATCGGCTCGCAAATGCCTAATTCTTCAAATGTCTTCATCAAATAATTTTATCTTACTACTTCTGTAAATTCTGGCTTGCCGCCCTTTTCTACGGTTACGTAGATGGTAGAGGTGGCCTCCTCGCCGTTCATACCACGACTCTTAACGGTAAACTTATAGTCAGTGCTTTCATCAGTAGTGCGCTTGCCTGCTGTTTCAGGAGTACCCAGTGGGAACTGATAGCTTGAGCAGGCAGCATCGAAGATGGCCTTTTCCTCGTCAGTCACAGGCTGCTGGGCAGAATACTCAGGCAGCTTGCTGATGTTACCTTCCTTATAGCCTTCCTCAATCAGGAAACGGTTCAGTTCCTTGGCAGCAGAGGCTACTCGGGCTGTGCGAACGCCATAGCCATCTTGAATCGTTGCCTTGGGGAGTGCCTTCTTCAGATCAGCAGTCGATGTGTTCAGACCACCACTACCGAATGTGCAGAAGGGCACAACGGTCTTACCGGCAAAATCCTGCTCTTTTACCAATGTAACAATCGGCATGGCGTAAGTGCCAAACCAAATGGGATATCCCAGGAAGATCACATCATAGTCGGCAATCTTTTTGGTGAGAGGTTTGATAGCGGGACTCTGACCACTCTCCCTCTCCTTGCCACTACGCTGGATGGTTGCCTGGAAGTCGCCTGTATATGGCTCTACAGCCTCGATGGCTTCAATATCTGCACCTACCTGTTTCTGAATCTCCTCAGCCACGGCCTTTGTTGTTCCGTTCTCTGAATAGTAAAGCACCAGTTTCTTCTGGGCGTAACCTGTTGTCATACATGCTGTCATAGCGAGCGATAATAATAGTTTCTTCATAAGTTAATGTTTTATGGGGTTTTTATCGATATCGTCCGCAAAGATACAAAAAAAATCGAAGAAAAACATGAGAAATAAAACTATTTTGAGTATCTTTGCAAACATTATGAAGATATGTGTATTTTGTTCTGCTAATCAGCAGATAGATCCTGAGTTCTTTACTATGACGGAAGAATTGGGAAAGTGGGCTGCGGAGCATGGCCATAGCATAGTTTATGGTGGTGTGAATCAGGGACTCATGGAATGTGTGGGTAAGGCTGCCAAGAAGTCTGGTGCTCGAACCATTGGTATCGTACCAACGAAGGTAGAGGAGACAGGGCGCATCAGCGACTATGTCGAGATAGAGATTCCCTGCGATAACCTTACAGATCGTAAGCAACTGATGATGGATCAGAGCGATGTATTTATCGCCCTCCCAGGAGGCATCGGAACCATCGACGAGGTGTTTACCGTTGCAGCCTCAGCTACCATAGGCTATCATCATAAGCCCGTCATCCTTTATAACATGAAGGGATTCTGGAATCAACTCATCGCTCTGCTCGATGACTTACAGGCGAAAGGCATGATTCGTGGCGATTGGCGTCAGTACATTAAAACTGCTGACTCCCTAGAAGAAATCAGCCAGTTGATATAAGAAGAGCCTCGCAAATCGCGAGGCTCTTTCTGTGTTATTTAGCACCAATCTCCTTAATGAGTCGATCTGCTTTGCCCCAGCTCTCCATCATGTAGAGCACGTAGCGGATGTCGACACCAATACAGCGAGCCAGCTGCTTGTCGAAGAAGATGTCTGAGCTCAGACTGTCCCAGTTGCCATCAAAGGCCAGACCAATGAGCTCGCCCTTGCCATTGAACATAGGTGAACCAGAGTTTCCGCCAGTGATGTCATTGTTCGAAAGGAAGCATAGGTGCATCTTACCTGTGGTTTGATCAGTATACTTGCCAAAGTCCTTCACAGAGAGCAGTTCCTTCATGATAGGCTCTGCCTCGTAGTCGATGATGCGATCAGCCTTGTTCATCTTCTCTACGATGCTCTTAGCTGTGGTGTAGTAACCTGAGGGCTGTCCAGCCAACAGGTATTCACCCACCTGTCCGTAGCTCAATCGCATGGTGAAGTTGGCATCGCTGTAATTAGGCATATCCTCCTCCATGCGCAGCTTGGCAGCACAGAGATAACGCTCCATGGTGTTGATGGAATCAACGGTTTCCGTGATGTCAGCACGGATATCAGCGAGTGTACTGATAAGGCTCTCACCATATACCACACCAGGATCCTGATGGTAACCCTTCTTGTTTACATAGATTTTCTTGTCGCTCTTCATCAGCTTCGACTTCTTGTAAAGGTGGTCTACGAATTTCTGATAGTCACCTTTGAAGTCGTGGTCGATGACATTGAAGAAGTCTGGCTGATACTTGATTTCCACCTGTTCGCGATAGTGCTTTAGCAGGGCTGCGATGATTTCCTTGTCGGTAGCCTCGTCCCATTCGTCGCTGTTGTCCTTGAACTCAATGTAATGGCTCTTGGGCTTGCCGTCCTTGCCATTGATGATGGCACCATTCTGCACTCGGACAGCCCTGCGAGTCATCTCGTCAGTATTTCTATTGCCAAAGGTCTCACTGTAGAATGTCAGGGCACGCACAGCCTTGAAGCGTTTCTCGTAGAGTCGCTCCAGCTGGGCGAAGTCGAGTTTGTCTTTCAAGTATCCTGTAGAGTCCTGCCACTGGCGGATCTTCTGCTCGAACTCTGCCTTCTGCTTGATGAGGCCGATAGAGTCGATACACTTGTTCATACCAATGGAGTTCTTCCAGTAGTTCGAACTGCTGGCGTATTTCGAGTCGTACTTGATACGGACAGCCTCGTCGGCACGCATATGGCGAATCATGATGTTCTGCTTCACCTCACGTGTCAGATAGCGAGGCTCATTCTCTGCATCGCGACGTTCCTTGATGCCATAGCTTGAGAGGTAACGGCTGGTGCTACCAGGATAGCCGATGGTCATTGAGAACGAACCTGGCACATAACCCTGCAGCGAAACAGGTGCCCACTTCTTGGGGTGATAGGGTACATTATCCTTAGAGTACTTGGCAGGAGCGCCAGTCTTGGGATCTACATAGATGCGGAACACAGAGAAGTCGCAGGTCTGACGAGGCCACATCCAGTTGTCTGTCTCTCCACCAAACTTACCCATCGATTTAGGTAGGGCGAACACCAGTCGCACATCATTATAGTCGCGATAGGTGGTGAGGAAGTACTGGTTGCCCTCGTAGAAAGGTTTGATCTCTACACGCAGGGTAGAGTCCTGCTTGCGGATGTCCTTCTGCATGGCGTTTTCAATGGAATCCACGAAAAAGGCGCGTTTGTCCTCTGCCAACTTGTTCAGTCCTAATGAGTCCAGATAAGGTGTCAGGTCCTTCTGCTCAATCATGAAACTTACAAAGAGTCGCTCGTTGGGCAACTCTTCCTCGTATGAGTTGGCTACAAATCCGTTCAGCATATAGTCGTGCTCCACAGTAGAGTGGCGACGGATGGCATCGAAGCCACAGTGGTGGTTGGTAAACACCAGTCCGTCAGGCGATACAACCACACCAGAGCAGAATCCACCAAAGTTAACCACGCAGTTCTTTACAGCATCGTCGCCTTGATAGAGTGCACCATAAGGCAACTGGTAGTTCTCCAGTTTCATAGTTTCATAAACGGCGTTAGGCAGGTTGTAAAGTGTCCACATACCCTCATCAGCCTTTGCAGAGAAGAGTGAACAGGCAAACAATAAAACTAATAATTTCTTCATATCTTATTTCTTTTTGAATTTCTTTCCGATAACAGGCAGACTCGAAAGTGGCATATCTGCTTTGATGATCCTGCCGATGAAGCCCAGAATCAATACATTATTTAAGATGAATGAAGCCCAATAAGGCAGATTCCTTCCACCCCATTTCATGATGCCAAATAAAGCCATAGCTGCTATAAAGTAAATGGCGATATCCTTCACGGGATAGGGGATGGGGTTCTTTCTCTGACCCACGATATAGCTCAGTATCATGGCTGTGCCATAACCTGCCACACCACCCCAGGCACAGGCCCAATAGCCAATCTTGGGGATAAATATGATGTTGACAGCAAAGAGCACAGCGCAACCAGCCAGCGAGAACCAGGCACCATAGATGGTCTTGTCGATCAGTTTATACCAGAACGACAGGTTGAAATAGATGCCCATCATAATCTCAGCCATCATCACGATAGGTACAATGCCCAATCCCTCACGGAATTTCTCGCCTACTAGGTATTTAAAGATGTCGATATAGCCCATCACGCAGAGGAATGCCAGCAGGGTGAAGATGATGAAGAACTTCATCGATTTGGCATATAGCTCCTTGCTGTTCTTATCCTTTGCTGAGCCGAATACGATAGGTTCGTAGGCAAAGCGGAAGGCTTGGGTGATAAGCGCCATGATCATGGCTATCTTGATGCAGGCACCATAGATACCCAGCTGATAGCGTCCATTCTCTGGCTCGAGTATACGTGGCAGCAGAATCTGTCCTGCCACCTGGTTCAGAATACCTGCGATACCCAGTACCAGCAGGGGCCATGAGTAACGCAGCATCGCTTTGCATTTCTCTTTGTCGAATCGCCACCTGAAACCCACGAGTTCGCTGATGAGACAGAACGAGATAAAGGTGGTACAAGCCAGGTTGATGACAAAGGCATAGCCAATGTGGATTTCCCATTGCGGATCGATCTTTGGCATGAGCCAATAGACCACGATATTCAGCGTGACGCTGAGGAAGATAAACAGCAGTTTCAGTCCTGCAAACTTAAAGGGCTGATGCTTGTAGCGAAGATAAGCAAAGGGAATGGCCTGGAAAGCATCCTGAGCTACTGTGATAAACATCATGCCTATGTACCATTTATGGTTGGAGTAGTCGAGAATGGAGGCGATGGGGTTAATAAACAGCAAAACCATCGCAGCAAACGTGAGACAGACACTTCCCACCATGATGAGGGCTGTGCTGTACACACGCATCTTGTCGCCCTCTTCCTTGTTCATAAAGCGGAAGAAGGTGGTCTCCATGCCAAATGTCAGAATCACCATCAACAAAGCCGTTTGGGCATAGATATCGTTATAGATACCATAGTCGGCACAACTCTTCAGTGTATAGGTATAGAGTGGCACCATCAAGTAGTTCAAGAATCGGCCTACGATACTTGAAAGCCCGTATATTGCTGTGTCTTTAAATAATGATTTCAGATTTGCCATAACTATCCAAAGAATAAGTACGCTATTGCGATGGCAGCGATGATGCCAGCCAAGTCTGCGAGCAACCCACAGGCCACAGCATGACGTGTCTTCACAATGCCTACGCTACCAAAGTAAACTGCCAGGATATAGAAGGTGGTATCCGTCGAGCCTTGGAAGATACAACTCAATCTGCCCACAAACGAATCAGCGCCGTATGTGGTCATCGCATCTACCATCATACCTCGAGCACCACTGCCTGAAAGGGGCTTCATCAAGGCTGTAGGCAGGGCAGCCACAAAGTCGCTGTTGCCACCGCAAGCCTCCACACCCCAACGGATGCCATCAATCAACATATCCATCGCACCAGAGGCACGGAACACACCAATGCCCACGAGGATAGCCACCAAATAGGGGATAATCCTCACAGCTGTCTGGAATCCCTCTTTGGCACCATCGATAAAGGCATCGTATACGTTCACCTTCTTCCTCACACCAGCCAGGATAAAGGCGATGATAATCAGCATCAGCAGAATGTTGGCTGTCGATGTGCTCACCTTGTTCATCAGTACAGAGTCTAATTGTCCGAAGCCCCAGATGATGGCTGCTACCACCAAGGCAGCACCTCCAAGGGTGAGCAGAATGGTGCGATTCAGTAGGTTAATTTTCTGAAACAGACTGGTGATGATGATACCAGCCAGCGTGGAGAAGAACGTAGCCAACAGGATGGGGATGAAGATATCCGTAGGCTGGGCAGCCCCCATCTGGGCGCGATACACCATGATAGAGATAGGTATCAGCGTGAGTCCAGAGGTGTTCAGCACCAGGAACATAATCATCGGGTTAGTGGCAGTATCCTTCTTCGTATTCAGGTCCTGTAACTGTTCCATGGCCTTCAATCCTAAAGGCGTAGCTGCATTATCGAGTCCCAGCATATTCGCAGCGATGTTCATGAAGATGGAGCCAGTAACGGGATGCCCCTTGGGAATGTCGGGAAACAGCCTCGTGAAGACTGGACTCAGCAGTTTGGCCAGCACATTCACCACGCCACCCTTTTCGCCAATCTTCATGATACCCAACCAGAGCGACAGCACACCTGTCAACCCCAATGAAATCTCGAAAGCCGTCTTCGACGACGAGAACGTAGAATCCATCATCGCAGGGAACACCTCAAAGTCTCCCCAGAAGATGAGTTTCACCAGCGCTATCACAAACGCCACGATGAAAAACGCTACCCAAATCCAATTTAATACCATATTGACTGCAAAGGTAGTGCAAATTTGGCGATTTTCCAAAGAAAAAGGCAAAAAAGAGGGCACCTGCTCTCGCAGCCGCCCTCCTATTAGTATTTAAGTATCGTTTATTGAAGTATTCTGATCTGAATTATTTAGGCTCGGCAGTAGACTTATACCAGTTATCGTCAAAGATGCCCTTAACATAGAGTGGGAATTTACCCTGGCCTCTATATATCGAATTCACATCTGAATTATAGATAAACTGACCCTTAATATCAGTACGCTCTGTCAAGCAAGGATATGTCTTGCCACCTTCAGTATACTGATAATCAGTACCTACACAGAGCTTTGCTGTAGCCTCACCTTGTTCAGCCTTCAGTACACAAGGTGTACTCGTACCATTGACATTCTTTATCACAGTAACCTTGATGGCTTTGGCAACCTGTCTTACATTTGTAGCATCAGCTTGTCCTGCCAACGGATTGCGGAGACTGATGCCCTTTGGAGCCAAACCATCTTTACTGTTAGCATATCCCTTGGCTTCAGCACCTGTATTAATCATGATGTTAGTGTCCTTTCCAAATAGTCCGTGAACCTCAACGGCCTCGTCGTCTTCACCAAGATAGAGAGGCAGCGTACCGCCAGCAGCACGAACATAAACGTATACTACGTTGTTGTCCTTAAGCTCTACATCGAACACTACATCATTGAAGTCGAAGTCATTACCAGCGCTGGCTGTCAAGTCCTCAGCTACCACGCGAACAACATCTCCCTCAGGCTCTTCTTCGCCATTCCATGTAGCAGCACACTCACCTTCTCTCAGTGTGAAGCCAGTACTTGCAAAGTCTTCACCTGTGATGATATTCGTAACGTTGTGGAAGTTTGCAAGATTGCTTTCTGGCTGCTCGTCTGTACGAACTTGTGAATACGTTGTTCCATCGTAAGAATTTGCATTAAATGTGAGATACTGGTAGAAGGTCATATTCTCGTAAGCGAGTGTCAAGTTGGCACCACTTACATGGAATGCAGAGCCTTTATGTGCAGGAACTGAGTTTTCGCCTCCAAGGCGAACATACACAGTGGCTGCATCGCTATTCGCATAGAAGCCTTGTAGGATTCCTGCGCCCTGCTGTCCCCACTTTGTGCCATTCTTTACGTTAAAGCCAGCATTGTTGCCCATATTAACATGGAAATTATTGAATAGACCTGTGCCAAATTCGGCATAGCTATTATCCATCATATTGAAATGGCCATCTGTAAAGATGCAGCAGTTAGTTACAAACAACTGACAGTAATTATAGAATGTGCCATTATGAGCACTGAACTTCATTGAGCCAGTGGTGTAATGTCCATTGTTTACCCAATAGATACCATCTTTGGTTACAAATGTTTCACCTGTAATGTTAACTGTACCATCACTGATAAAGTTGCAGGTAGAATTAAGGGTCATTGATGTAGCTTCTAGCACTACATCATCACCTACGTTGTAAAAATATGAAGTATTGCCCGCGCCAGAATTATATACAACATCTCCAGTTGCAATAAATCTCTTCATGTTGAATACCTTGGCATTGTTACCAATCCTGTAAGAACCTACGTTTACAGTTCCACGATTGAAGAGCTCTACACCAGCATTGCTCGCAATGTGATCACGATTATCATTTAATGTTGCACCAGTGGCAACAGAGATGGTTCCACTAAACTCCCATACACTACTGTCAAGTGTTACGTTTCCACTTAAAATATAGAGATTAAAGTTGGGACCGCCGTTTGTCTTGATAGTTACATTTTTATTATTACCAACATTCACATATACGTTGTATAAATCAGGGGCTTGATATCCTCCATTCGGATGTCCTGCTACATTAACCCAATGAGAGTTGTTCCAACTACCACCTATATTGTATTCTCCCTCAGCTGTAATCTTGTAGTTGTAACCAGCACCATGGTTAAAGTAATAATTATAATCTCCATTGGTGGCAAGTTCTTCTGCACCTTGAGGGATGGCTTCTGGGAATTTTGAATTAATTTCCGCAGTTGAAGGGTAATTAAATGCTTCATACGTGTCGTTAGTACCTGGAATAGTATAAGAGCGCGTGGAGGCAACAGAGGGTCCGAAGCCCCAGGTTTGATCGGGGGCAGGCTGTCCGAAGGCTGTAATAAAGGCCTTTTCATAGGTGGCGGCTACACTTTCTTCTGGTGTGAGACCATCAATGTCGTGTGTACAGCTGGTAATCAGTCCGCAAAGAGCGAGAGCGGCTGTACTGGTTATCAAATACTTCTTCATAACTTAAATACTTTAAAATGATAAGCTTATCTACTAATAATTTGTTGTATACAATTGTGCAAAAATACGAAGAAAATCAATAAGTTGCAAACTTTTTGCCTCATATTTAACAGAAATTCACGAAATCGATTTCATCAGATACTTTTTAAGTAATTGTGACGATTTTGATTAACCTCTCCCTAGATTGCTTAAAACTCCTTTATTTATTAGGGTTTCGCATAGGGAGAGGTGCTTCCAACCTCTCCCTTACCCCTCCCTTACCTCTCCCTCCAACTCTCCCTAAAATCATTCTTTTTGCTATTTTCTCTTTTTGCTAATCCAAAGGAGGTGTTAAGGGAGACCTTAGGGAGAGGTTAGGGAGGGGTAAAACTAACCTCTCCCTAGCTGAAACCCCGATAAACACTGGGCTTCCAGGAAATTTAGGGAGAGGTCGTTGTAAAAATGATATTTTCCCTCAAAAAATACAAAATTCAAAACTTTTAATAGCGAGGATAGTTCTACGATGCAGCGAGAATAGTTCTCGCAATGACGGAGAATAGCCCAAACCCTAAGAGAGGATAGTCCTCGCTGGGACTTTCCTCGGAGCAAACCCAAAAATTCTCTAGAGAATTTAGGACTTTACTCCGAGGAAAGTCTGGGTTTACTCCGACTAAAGTGGGACTTTACTACACCCTCCCTTTCAGTCCTCTACGATACAAAATGAAAAAGAGGCCGCTGCATCACGCAGAGACCCCTTCCCTTAATTTAGCTATTTTAAGTATTTGATGTCTTATTCTTGTACCCACCAGAATTTCTCATTCTCAGTCTTCCAGTTACCTTGAACGTAGGTGGTGAAATTTCCATTTTCGTTTGCAATGCTGTGACGCTCAGGAACGATGGGGAAACGATCGTCAACTAAAATCTTACAAGCGGCAACACCCTTGTTGGCAGTCAAAAGTACCCACTGTCCTTCCTTCTCTACTTCTATACGAAGAGCCCGAAGTTGCTCAGGAGTAGTAAATTGACCATCAATATCAAAGTCTACAGGATCGTGGCTATTACCTGCACCAGTATTCCACATCTTTAATTTGCCATTAGCATCGGGAGTGGTGTCACCAAAGAGTCCGTGTACATCAACACCGCCTACGCCGTTGGTGCTTCCTATCTTTAGAGGCAAAGTACCACCGCAAGCCTGAAGTCTCAGAGTGGTCTTACCGCCTTCATACTTAACAACGTCGAATACTACATCGTTGAAGTCGAAGTCACCAGCCTGACTAGCAGTAAGATCTTCAGCAATTACACGCTTCAGGGGATCACGTTTCGGCTTTGCCTCAACAAGGCGGACAATCCAGTCTGTATAATATTCATTGGCATCAACAATCATATTACCTCCAACAATATTGCCTTTTGACCAATTTGAGGCAACTTTATGACCGTTAGAAGCAGTAGCTCCAGCATTAACTGCATCTTCAACAGTCTTCCATGCTCCTGGAACTGTTACATTTCCAACTCCAGGTTCCTGGAAATTTGTATATGCATTAGGATTCCTAGCGATAAAATCAAAGCAGACATAATACTTGCCAGCATGGTTGACACCCTTAGAATCTGTAATATATGCGCCATCAACGATAATCCACTTGTCGTGATATTTGCTATCTGTAGAATTGTGGTAGGCAAAGTTTTGAGTTCCCCAATCAACAAACATAGTGTTGCCATCCCAATCTCTGTTCTGGGAAGCATTGAAGTTGTTTGCATGATCCCAATTTGCGTTAATAGCTCCCTCTCCATAATTGGCAGATGCAACACCATCAGTGCCCAATCTTTCAGCACTCTTACTAATCTGGAGGTGATTCATTTTTTCACCACCAAATACATTTCCGTTATCATAATCTTTATACTTAGCATTTGGGTCATTAGTGTTATTATCCTTACCCCAAACTTGAGTTACAAAGAAATTCTTCATGTTTACGGGAGATTCTTCATAATATGACTCTGCAGGAATCTCACTCTTAGGTTTATTTACCCAAGCATAAACGGCTGAAGCCTCTTCTGCGGTAACTTCGGGCCGAGTTGCCCATTCATTTCCGTTCACATTTACGCTACGTGTCATAGCTGTAGAGCTAAAGCCCCAGTCTACGTTAGCACCAACCTTGCCAAAAGCGGCCTCAAAAGCTTCTGCATACTTTTGATTAAGGTTTGCTTCTTTCTCTTGCTCAATCTTGTTCTCGTCATAAAGGTCTGTCTTTGAGCAGCTTGTGAATGTGGCAGCGAATGCGAGGGCTGCGACACCTGTCATCAAATACTTCTTCATAATGTTTTAAATTTTAATGAGTTTATAATAATTTGGAATTTAAATGGCTAATAAATTACTTTCTTTGTCCCCTTTTTCCGGAAACGTGCTGCAAAAGTACGAAAAATATAAATAGGTTGCAAGTTTCCCGTGGTTAATAAAAGTTAAAGGTTATGTAATCGATTGTGTAGGTCAAGAAAATGTTACTTTTGATAAAATGGAGAGGGCCCCTGCTCGCGCAGAAGCCCTCCCGAAGTGTTGTGCAATAATATTTTTGTATTTGATCTTTTTCCTCTTAAACGAAACCTATTATTTATTGCTTGGGTTCAATAATTACAGAATAGATATAAAATGCCTGTCCATCAAGTCTCAAGCCCTCCTCTTTTAACTTGGTTATAGCGGTTGAACTTAATGAAAGTCTGATACAACCATTTGAGAGTTTAGGATAAATATCCTCATCTTCGTCAGCATTATTAAATGCAACGTTCTTACCCCAAGCGGTTTTAACCTTTAAGAAAGTGTCCAAATTACTTCCGTTTTCTGGGGTTCTTCTCTCGCCATAAATTACAAGTTCATCATCTTCATAAACATTGTCAAATGCATTGTTGCCAGCATTTACAACGACAACATTGTTGCTCCAGGTAAGGAAATAATCAGTAAGCAGGCCTTCGTTGATAACCTCAATCTCTTCGTCGTAAGAATCACCCTTTGCTATATTCGTCAGTTGGCTTGTCCAGTTCTCGTTATAGAGATTATCCTGAACACGATAAGCTGTGTTTCTAAACGCGTCTGCGTTTTCGCTCTGGTTGTTTACCCAGTCCTTAAACTTGGTGAAAGCTGTCGAGATGTTTCTACGCTCACCTGGCCACGGAGTGTCTATGTCTACACAAATCTTGTGGGGAGCCGACATCTTATTATTTACAATGTCGCCTTTGCCAAGAACAGTAGCAGTTGTTTGCTTTTCTCTCTGGTACTGTACGACTACAGGAATCACGTTGAGTGTATAATCTTTTGTTTTATTAACTAAATCTGTAACATCAAATCTGTTTACACCTTCGCCCCAAGTAAGTTTAACTGGGGTTATGCTATTACGGAAGATGCCATTAAAGGTTGATCCTATAACAGTATTCACCATCAGTTTGTCTTCCCCAATAGCGACGCCAAGGTCGCGCTCAGTATTGAAGACATTGTGTACCTCCTTTTCTGCTACCTGCAATGGCAGGGTAGCTCCAGTGGCAATAAGGACAATTTCAGCATCGTAATTGCTTGATCCGTACTCCACAATCTCGCCATTCTTGTCTAGGACTAATTCCTGGTTGAACCAAAGGATGGCATCGAAAACAACATCGTTGAAGTCGAGGTCTTCTTTAGTAGCATTATAGAGGTCTTCGCAGAATACACGTCCCTTGTCGAGGGCAGTATGGCGTATCACTCTAACTTTCTTGCCTGTAGTAACATTGCTATTTGGATCATCTGGATCGCCAGAATGGCTGCTGCTCTTTACACCCTCTGTAATGCGAACAATCCAGTCGCTGAAGTAACCATCAGCGTCAGACTGCATGTTAGGATTAGACCCTGTAGCAAAATAGTCGAAGCCTACGAAAACCATACCTGTAACATCAGCACCTGCGGAAGCATCGCTGAGGTTGGCCCCTTCAGTCTTGGCCCAATTCATGATGGTTTCGCCAGTGATAATGACATAGGAATGCTCATCGTAGTGAATCTGGCTATCCTCAGAACCCTGATAACCAAAGCAATTGGTCCTAGAGTCTACCATAAAGGTAATGGCGTCCTTATGCGTACCAACCTTATTGTTGTTCTGAACATCAATCTCATCACGATCTCCATGATTGAAATCGTTGATATGATCAGGGGGATAACCTGCAGTCAGGTGGTCCATGTGGTTGCTGCCAATCACATCTTGATTATCCTTGTTTTTATAGATTTCCGGACAGTCGGCATTAGCTTTGTCGAGGTTGGTATATCCTTTATACACCTGCTGAACAAAGAAATTCTTGTAGTCGACACTCGTGCCTTGGGGATTTTTGTTCTGCTGGAAATAGTTTCTTACCAGGTTCTTCTGGGCAGATGTCAAAGGTGTTGGGATGACCCAGCCCTCGTCGGCCCACATGTTGTTGTTCTTATCTTCCACACGAGTAGCAGCACGGCTTGAAGCATTAGCATTGCCAATAATCTCCTCGATATTGGGCAGAGGCGTAAAACCCCAATCGTGATTAATGTCGCTTTCTCCATACAATTCTGTAAAGAGTTCATCAAAAGCCTGTGTCTTTTCTTCGACAATCGACTTGTATTCGATGTCATCATGGGTACAGCTGGTAATAAACAATCCAGCTATGAGAGCAGTTGCTCCACAAATCAAATACTTTTTCATTGCACAAATAAACTTAATAGATGTTACGTAACTTTTTAATATTGAATCGATTCGGCTGCAAATTTAAGCATTTTTCTTGCAAGTTGTATCGATTTTGATGTTAAAATCTGCAAAACCTTCATATTTATGTACCATGTATGCGATTATTTTTGTAATTTTGGCGCGAAATCTGCTTATATAATATAATAAGGTGTAGATATGAAGAAGATAGGTTTTGTCATCATGATTGTTATCGCTGTCACTATATTGGCAGGGGTCAATTCTTCGTGCAATAGGAATGTGTTTGATGAGGATACATATAAGGAAATAGCTGATACCGTGTCGCCGGTGGATTCGATTGATCCTAATCATACATGGGAGCTGTCGAGTCAGAAGACACTGATTATGAATATCAATGCTGGCGTGGGTGCCAAGAAGCTTATGATATTGACTGATGATCCTGCCACCACCTCATCCGCCAAAATCATTTCCCAAAGAGATGTAGAAGAGAACGACCAGTTCTCGATGACCATTTCTTATCCGCAGCTGTTGTCTACGATTTATGCTGCCTTGATAGATGCAGAGGGCAACTATACTGTGACGAAGATTAAGCCATCGAGCAGTAATCGTGTGGATTTCTCCAGTCCGATGTATAAGTCGAAGAAAGTAAACTATACGCCACAGCTTCAGTATTATACTTATTGCTTTGAATCAGAGTATCCAGAGTTTGGCGACTACGACTATAATGACTTGATTATGCGCATCGCCTTAGAGCGAACAGCTCCAAAGGAAATGCGAATCCATGTGCAGATAGCTGCTTTGGGATGTGATCGTCCAATGACTGGAGAGATCCGCTTCCCAACAGAGAACAAAGATGAGGAGCATGGTTTGATAACCATGAAGGATATCGACTCAGTATATACTGTAGATGGTAAGTCGTTTAATGTGAACATGCATGGTGAGACCATTACCAAGCAGAACATGAATATTCTGAAGACTACCGACTTGTTGTTGGAGGGTATGAATGGCGAACCAATCCTGAACCTCTTTGTTGATGCCCACTGGGCTATGGGCGATATGCGCGAGAATGAGTATGGTGTTTACGATCGAAAATACTATAATGTGTCGCAATCGTCAGGTACGAGTTCATCAGGGGCTACCTATCAGGTCACAGTGCCTCGTGAGGTGATTTACGTATTGAAATTGAAGGAAGAATTACCACTGAACTATCTAAATCTCGACAATATCGACCCGTTTATTCAGGAGAAATATTCTGCTAATACTTATGAGGTGCATACCTATCCTTATAAGTCGGTGATGGCTCTCAATAAGTATCAATACGTGGATACCAAGAATCTGCCTTGGTCACTGGTTGTACCTTCAGGTACGTTTAACCATCCGTTAGAGGGTGTGAAGATAGGCTTCAAGAAGGAGGAAAATGGCTACGTAATGCTCTTTGGGGCTTATCCCACTAAAACACATGCCTTTGGTGAGTGGGCAGAGAATCGTAACAAGTCTACCGACTGGTACCTCTACCCAGAAACAAGTGAAGTCTTTATATGGTAACAGGAACTCTCTTTACCAAGAGACGATCTGATGGGAACTGGCATTTGATGAATGATACCAGTCGAGTGCTGTTTGCGCATTGGCAGCCCATACGATGAACTGAGGATAGGCCAATCCGATGTTGCAACCTTCCTTTATCCATCTCCATTTGCCTTGCTGGTCACCATTTACCATGATAAACAGGGGCGCATTATCCGTACCAGCAGCAGGCTGCGACTGGGTGCTTGAAGATCCGTTATTACTTACGATCTTCAGGGTAAAGTTCAAGTGATTGATATTGATATCATTGCCAGAGAAGGTAATCATGCCCAGACGTCGAGATGACTTGGTAACAGAGTTCGTATTGCAAGTCTCTTTGGTAGCAACACCCATGGCTGCATGTACTTCGTCGCCAATTTGTTCACCATTAAAATATACATAGGTTTCCAAGGTAGTACCTACAGCGATGACGTCAACATAAGATGCGATGACACCATTCTTGTCTTCATAAGGCATGGTGACAGTGAGCACCACATCGTTATAATCGTAGTCCTTTACAGCATAACCATCGGGTGCTTCGAAACAGTAGTAGAGGTAATTCTCGCTTGGTTTTTCCACAGTGCCCTCAATGACGTAGAAGCAAGTTTGGCGCGCTTCTTCGATGCCAGGCTCTGAACCATTAATCCATGGAGAAAGGAGATCAAGGCCTGTGGCTCCTATGGGAACCTCTATCTGAACATGGTCGAGCAGATAGTCGTTAGCATTGCCTGAGGTGGCTTTGCAACTACCGCAGCCTCCTACTCTGAGACGAGCATTGGCTTTGTATTTACTGCCAGAGGGACCCCATACGCCATAGTTGCTCACACTGATATTGCCACTACAGTTTAGGTAGGCGCCATTACCCATATAGAGGGTAGCATTGCCATCGCCCTGAAGGGTGAGCGAGCCACATGAAAGGGTGCTATAGTCGTCCATACGGGCATTATGAGCCAACGTCAGGTTGCCAGAACCTCTCATATATCCAGCATTCATGATGGTAAGGTTAGTACCATCCGCATCAGAGAAATTGGTAGTACCCTGGTTAATGAACGTAGCTGGGGTAGAGGTTGTTGAGGTTCCTGCCAGCTTGGTACCCGAGGCGCTACTGCCTATGGTTCCATTATTATAAAGTGTACCACTGGCTACGTCAATCTCGTCAGTAGCAACAGTTCCTGCAATGTAGTTAAAGTCGGACTCGCTTGAGAATTCTACAGTACCCTGACCAGAGATCTCTCCGCCAGGCAACACGTAGATACGTCCTGAGGTAGAGCCGTCGCCAAGAGGAGATGTGGAGAGCTTAAAGCCCTTGGGAATCACAATCTTTCCGCCATTGCCCACCACAATCACGTTACCGCTGTTCAGACGCTGGTCGAAGGTAAGCGTCCAGGTAGAGGTGACATAGACAGACATGTTAGTATGGCTGGTGAGGAAGGGTATGAATCCTGAGTATGTCTGGCTGATCTTCACTCTTGCCTCAGCATCGGTGGGGAGGTTAGGATCGAGATCGGTTACCTCAGTCAGTGGCTCAGAGGTGTACTTCGACACATCGGGCGTGGCCTGATAAGGCACACTCCAATTGTTGCCAGTAGTATTAGTGGGCACGCCAGTAGAGGTGGTGATATTGCCACTGAACGTTACCTTTCCGTTAGTAACGGGCAGACAGATAACGTGGTTTTGTGAATCGTAGCAGGCGGCATAGAGTTGTGAAGCGTCAATAGGCTTGGCCACATAGATGGTCCTTGACTCGCCAGAGTTGAGAGTAGCCATACCTAAATGGGCTGCTGAAGAACTCGATGCAGGATGGTTCTGGTAAATATAAACGGAATATTGTTCGTCTGCCTGCAAATTGACGGTGACGTTGACAGAGGTATTTGTAGCCGTACTCCATGTTTGGTTAAGATCAATATCCTTACCACCCATGACGAGTGCTTTGAAACCCTCTGTCCTTTCTTGTGTAGAATTTGTACTTTCTCTGCAACTGGTTGCCACCAAAAAAACCAGAAGGGCAACCACATATTTGGAAAATTTACTTTGATTCATACGCCTGGCTTTTAGTAGGAGTGGACCAGCCAGGGCTTGAACCTGGGACCTCCAGATTATGAGTCTGTTGCTCTAACCAACTG
>JAEEGK010001782.1_pt1 | contig 53846 bp, 43 predicted proteins | sample 8958771 | NCBI WGS metagenome assembly JAEEGK01 (sample SAMN16246547, study PRJNA631951) | gut metagenome | biome: gut microbiome; feature: rumen; material: SC-attached | host: Bos | place: Iran: Karaj | collected 2018-10 | reverse complement strand
GACAGCGCTCATTTTGTGTTACTGTCTTATGAACACTGCTTTTTCCCACGGGATTTTATTATGTATTTCTTTATCAGTGGTGGAACAAACGAAGTCCTGTGAATGCCATTACCATATCGTGGCTGTTTGCTGCCTCGATTACGTTGTCATCACGAACAGATCCGCCGGGCTGAGCGATGTACTTTACGCCGCTCTTGAAGGCTCTCTCAACATTATCACCGAAGGGGAAGAATGCGTCTGAACCGAGAGCAACATCTGTGTTCTTATCAAGCCAAGCTCTCTTCTCCTCTTCTGTAAATACTTCAGGCTTTTCTTTGAAGATATTCTGCCACTTGCCGTCTGCAAGAACATCCATGTAATCAGCACCGATATAAAGATCGATAGCATTGTCTCTGTCGGGTCTCTTGATGGTATCAAGGAAAGGAAGGTTAAGAACCTGCGGTGCCTGACGAAGGAACCAGTTATCAGCCTTGGAACCGGCAAGTCTTGTACAGTGAATTCTTGACTGCTGTCCTGCACCGATACCGATAGCCTGTCCACCCTTTACATAGCAAACAGAATTGGACTGTGTATATTTAAGTGTGATAAGTGCAATGATAAGATCGATCTTAGCTGACTCGGGAAGATCCTTGTTATCTGTAACGATGTTTGTGAGCATATCCTCACCGATCTCGATGAAGTTATGTCCCTGCTCAAATGTAACGCCAAATACCTGCTTCTTTTCAATAGCTGCAGGAACATAGTTCTCATCTATCTCTATAACTGCGTAGTTGCCGCCCTTCTTAGCCTTAAGAACTGCAAGAGCCTCATCTGTATAGCCGGGAGCAATGATTCCGTCTGAAACTTCTCTTTTAACAAGATTAGCTGTATCAAGGTCACAGACATCAGAAAGAGATATGAAATCACCAAATGATGACATTCTGTCAGCACCACGAGCTCTTGCATAAGCATTGGCAAGAGGTGAAAGCTCACCAAGATCCTCTACCCAATAGATCTTTTTCTCAATATCTGAAAGAGGTGTTCCTACTGCGGCACCTGCAGGTGATACGTGTTTAAAAGATGTAGCTGCAGGAAGCCCTGTTGCTTTCTTAAGCTCAGAAACAAGCTGCCATCCGTTAAGAGCATCAAGAAGATTGATGTATCCGGGTCTTCCGTTGAGGACCTTGATAGGAAGGTCACTTCCATCCTCCATGTATACTCTTGAAGGCTTCTGATTGGGGTTACAGCCGTATTTAAGTTCAATTTCGTTCATATCCGTTCTCCTATTTCTTTTTTATCCCAAAATGTTATATCGCAGATTATTTGTTCTTGTTGATGATCCTTGACTCGTACTTACCTGTCTCGATGTCGATGAATCTTGTGAAAAGTGAAACCTTATTATCTTCGTTGAGGGCGTTCCAAACATTGTTTGTAAATGTATCGATATCTCCCTCGATGTTGACCAAAGTAGGCTCACCCTCGTAGCTGGGAAGGGGATTGCCGTCCTTCATATATGTATGGATAAAATAGCCTTCGCCTGCCTTGGGATTTTCATATGTGAAAGTAAATCTCTGGCATGAAGAAGGATCTCCGTTGTTGCTCTTAAGAATTGACATAGCAAAATCGTACTTGCCATTCTCAACATTCATGATTCCTGAAATACGAGGTGTAAAGTTAGGTGCATCAGGTTCAAACTCTCTTGTGCGAAGAGCCTGCTCAAAAGTCTTGCCTTCCTTCATAAGATCATACACAGTATCTGTCTGATCGCCGTTTGTAACGATTGTTGAGTTACCGAGAACTCTTACGGGTGCGTAGATGATAAGGCTGGGATCTTCCATCTTAGAAGGGTCAAAAGCTTGAGTGCGTATGCCCTCTCCATCCTCTACAAATACTCTGTTTCTTGAATTTTCACTTCTGCCCATGATGAAGTAAGCACATGCTGCCTTCTTTCCATCAGCTGTAAGGCCAATAACAATGCCTCTTCCGGGGTAAGTAGTGCGTGAGATTTCCTGCTGTAAATTAACCATGATCTGTCCTCCGTATAGATAATTATGATTGAATTTCGCTTGCGAAATTCATGCGCCGAGCGCGGTTGCGTTAGCAACAAATTCAATTCGCGCGAGTGTGCTTCCCTGCGGAGCGTATTTTTTTCGGAAAATGCTTGCATTTTTCGAAAAAAATACCGCCTGGGAAACCACAAAAAGCGGTTGCCCAGGCGGTCGACATTCAATATTATTCTCCATACTCCCTCGTGGTCACCCACTTATCCGCCAGTTGTATGGACACATATAACATACACTTTATCTTAAAAAAAATCAAGAAAAAACATTTACAATCTTTCTAAAGTCCTATTCTCTTTTCACTACATGGCAAGCCTTACCGTTTTCTTTGGCATCATAGAGGGCACTGTCAGCAATCTTATACATTTCTTCAAATGTACGAGCATTTTTATCCTCACAAACTCCTATACTGCATGAAAAACCGGCAGCGTCGCCGACCTTTGCAACCCTAAGCTCATGCTGTATCTTATTGCACCTGCTGTTAATGAAATCCTCGGGCATTTCTCCCATTACAAGAACCATGAACTCATCTCCACCGACTCGTCCCACAACGTCCGTCGGATGGAAATAATCTTTTAGCACATGAGCAAACAGCTTAAGAGCCTCATCTCCTGTCTGATGCCCATAATTATCGTTAACACTTTTAAAATTATCAAAATCAAATATGAAGAGCGTCGCTTTTGCTCCCACAACCCTTCCGGACAGATATTCCTTACACTTCTCTTCAAAAGACAGCTTATTAAACAGTCCTGTAAGAAGGTCTGTGACACTCTTTTTCTCAACATTCCTAACGTCCTGATTTTGCCTGGAATTATTGAGCATTATAACATTGAGTGCAAAGGTCGCAAGGAAGAAAGTCATGATTATTGTTACTATATCAACATTGGCAACTTCCCTTGGTTTCATAATAAAGCTGATGACTATACATATCACGCAGACAGCTATTTCAAAAAGATTTGTGATCATCAGATAGTCCTTGTAGATAGCAGTTATTATGAAAACACCTGCGGGAAGTATGAATGATCTCATTCCGGGATTTCTAAATGTCTCGGTATAAGCAAGAGTGATCAGGATCAACCCGTAAAAAGAAAAAGCAAATACCCTCACCTTCTTAAGAGAATCAGAAATGCGAGGATAAAGCTTATTATACAGAAAATTAAAAACCACAAGCTCAAGGATAATCTGAATAAAAATAGGCTCCAGCTTAGTTGTTATCCTAAAAGCCCATGAGGAAACAAAATACACAAAACCGCCTACCATAGAAAAATAAATAACCGCTTTTATTGCCAGCATATTTTCTTTGGCGATCTTTTTTTCATTATTGGATATGAAAAGATAATACTCATCAAACCTCGCAAATATATCTTCGATCATATTCCACTCTCCTTTATCAAGGAAAAATATCTGCGTTTCAAAAATCCAATAGCGTTTCTACGTTATATTGTAAACCATCAAAAGCCATTTTTACAATTAAGCATTTATAAATTATTTCAATATTAGATTATGCCATACTAAGACAACTTCTCGCTGATAATCCCCACTACAGTTATTTATAAGCTTTCATAAAGGCGATATCCTCATCCTTGACACCCCTTGCTACGCAAAGGCATGATGTTGGCCCTTTATAAGAGAGCGGATTACCTTCTATATCTGTAACTCTGCAGCCTGCCTCAGATGCTATAAGAGCTGCTGCTGCATAATCCCAAAGTTGTATCTTAAGTTCGAAGTAAAGACTTACTCTTCCAAGCGCTGCGCAGCACATATCCCAAGCAGCCGTACCTGATCTTCTAAGATCCACGCACTTCGGAAGCAGTTCTTTGGCAAGTTCAAATGATTTTTCACGCAGCTCCGTGTAATAAGGTGCTGTTCCAAAAACTGCCAGGGAGTCGGACAGAGGACTGTCGGAGGACATGATCTTATCACCATTCATGTAAGTCCCCTGCCCTGCTATAGCGGAAAAAAGCATATTATCATAGGGATTGTAAACCACGGCCATATATGGCTTTCCATCTTTCAAAAGGCCTATGGAAACCACAGAAGGCCTGTATTCGAAGATAAAATTACTTGTTCCGTCTATTGGATCCAGAACAAAGCAATATCCGTTTTCCATCTTCTCCTGAAATACATCCTGTCCATCCTCTTCGCCAAGAAATGACGCTTCAGGAAGGATTTCTTTTAACCGTTCTATCAAAAAAGCCTGAATCTTCTCATCGGTTTCTGTACAGAAATTGGCGTGTCCCGCCTTTTCCATGATCTTGGGTCGCTCTGCGCTCACCATGATATTTCCTGCATCTTTTGCCACTTCAAAAATTTTCTCGATAAGCATCTTTTTAATTCCTGTTCCTATGACCTTTGTCATATTATTTTAGACAAAAAACTTCACGCAACGCGTGAAGATTTTTGATTATAAGCCAACGGCAAAAAAAGCAACTACATAAAGTACGACGATAAATAAAGTCGATAGGAAATCAAATATTCCAAGTATCTTTACGACCTTATCACCCTTGCAAAGGGCACGTCCCACAAAGAAGAACACAAACCCAAGAAAAGCGAGAAGTACTGTTATTGAAACGATCTTACTTGCCACTCCGGTTCCGGGCGCAAATCTTATAAGCAGATAACATATAACCGTCGACAGAATTGGTACTATCTCTGCTATAATCGCTATATTTCTCTTATTCATATATAATCTCTCCTTTTTATAAGTGAAATAAATATTATTCTACAATAAATCTTGAGATTATTCGACGGTACTTCTTAAGTTTTTTAAGCCCAAAGCCCGGCACGTTTCTGCATGTATGCTTCAACATCAAGTCCATACAAAGTCTTTAGGTTATCTCCGGTAAGAGCATCATCTTTTTTTCCAAAACAAAGTATTTCCCCATCTTTAAGTAGCAAATAATTATCCGCAACAAGCATCGCCATATTGATATCGTGATATACTCCGATCAAAGTATTCCCGGCTACTCTCCAGTCATTAAGAAAATCCGTAAGCTCAGCCTGATATTTAAGATCAAGGTGATTGGTAGGCTCATCAAGTAGCAGCATAGGTGTTTCCTGCACCAAAGTTCTCGCAAGGAACACTCTCTGAAGCTGACCACCTGAGAGCTGCCCTATCTGCTTATCCTTTATTTTCAAAAGCCCGGTATTCTCGATGCACTCGGACACTACTTCTCTATCTCTTTTACCGGGAACTCCAAAGATATTGTCACAGTACAGATACCTTCCCTGCATAACAGTTTCTTCCACGGTATAGGAAAAATAAACACCGGAGAGCTGGGACATAATTGCCAGCTTTGAAGCCAGCTCTTTTCTCTTCATATCCCTGACTTCTCTTCCGTCTATACGTATGCTGCCTTCATAAGGAATTATCCCTCCGATAGCTCTAAGAAGCGTAGTCTTACCGCAGCCGTTTGGTCCCAAAATAGCAAGGCTCTCCCCTGCTTTTAAGGAAAAAGAGATTCCGTTAATTATAGGATTATCCGATGGCTTACGCCCATATCCGCAGACCAGATCTCTGCATTCAAGTATAATCTCTCCCATGGTAATCACCTGCCGCTCTGCTTTCTATCGTGAAAATACACCCATACGAAAAAAGGTGCGCCAACAAGCGCCGTAACTGCTCCAACAGGAATTTCCCTTGGTGCAAGAACTGTTCTGGCCGCCATATCCGAAAGCGCCATAAATGCGCCGCCAAGTACCATCGACATGGGTATCACGAAAACGTGCCTTGCCCCGAATATTCGCCTTACAATATGGGGAACAGTCAGATCCACAAAGCCTATGATTCCCGAAAAGCAAACCGCTGCGCCTGTCAAAAAAGATGACAAAAGAAGTAGCACGATCTTGGAGCGTCCAACTTCAACTCCCATGCTCATGGCCTGTTCCTGCCCAAAGCTCATAATATCAAGTTCCCTATGATACATCATGGTACCGATAACACCAAGCACAAGGCAAATAAAAAGAACCAGCACATGGATCCACCTTCTTCCTGAGAAGGAGCCAAGTTGCCATAATATAAGCCTTTGCATATGTTCTCCACTCAGGGTGCTTACCAGGGTAAGAATCGCATTTACAAAAAGAGAAAAAACCATTCCAAACAGTATGATAGTGTGATTGTGCATATTCCGGTCAATCTTAACCGAAAATGCCAGTACCAGTAATACAGTCAAAAGGCCTGACGCAAAGCCGCACACAGGAAGAAGAAACATCCCAAATATCGTTCCGGTTATACCTGTGATAATGACAAAAGCCGCGCCAAGAGAGGCTCCGGCGGATACACCCATTGTATAGGATGAAGCCAAGGGATTCTGCAATAGAGCCTGCATTATAGCGCCGCTTACGGAAAGAGCGGCACCCACAAGAAATGCCGTAAGTGCTCTGGGCATTCTGATATCCCAGAAAATAGACACGTTTGTGGGTGCAATACTCTCTGAAAGCGGAACTTTAAATAACTTACTCAGTATGATATTAAGTCCATCCATCGGCGAAACCGACACGCTTCCTATACCGATACACAGTAAAAGTATCAGAACAGAAGCTAAAGTCACAGCCATTACTTTTCTTTTCATATACTTGCAAAAGGATCTACTACATCATTGTAGTAATCAGGATAAATATCTTTGCCCATCTCGATCATGGCACTGATAACATGCTGATTAGGGCGGTTAACGGTATCATTGTCAATCTGATAAACTGCCTTGTCTTTGATTGCAGTTACGTTTTCCCATCCGCGCATGGACAGAAGTACATTAATAACATCATCAGTATACATGTCAGCAGTTAGAATAACCTGAGGATTCATGCCAATGGCAGCTTCCTCTGTAAGTGCAGGCCACTGCTCCTGCTCTTTTCCCGCAACATTAACCGCACCTACAATATCAAGCATCTCGTTGATGTATGTATTTGAACCCGCTGTATAAATTGAAGGTACATCACCTGTAGGTGTGAACAATTCAAAAAGAACTGTTTTCTTCTCATCTTCAGGAATCTTGGAAGCAATCTCTTTTATCTCATCTATTGAAGCCTGCATAGAATCTACAATAGCGGTTGCCTCACTGCTCTTTCCGGTAGCCTGTCCAAAGAACTCAATATCCTTCTTGATATCATCAATACTTGCGCTGCTTGGTGTATCGCACACGCAAACTCCTGCCTCTTTTACGGAAGCAAATACATCTTCGCCGTGACTAGCACTCATGCCGGTTGTAAATACAACATCTGCGCCAAGTGCAATGATCTGCTCCTGATCGGGAGTCATCATATCAAACTGCGGAATATCCTTTTTAAGTGAATCTGCGTAGCTTTGGTAAGAATATGTATCGCAGGCAATTATCTTATCTCCAAGTCCAAGATCAATAAGAATCTGTGTTGTTGAAGGAGCCATTGAGATGATTCCGTTTATCTCATCGGGAATCTTAACTTCATTACCGCTTCTGTCTGTAGCGGGTTTGCCTAAAGTCTCCGCAACTGAAGTTCCTTCTGCTCCTGCTTCAGATGACGCTTCAGCAGAGCTTTCCACAGCCACTGCCTCTTCCATGGGTTCAACTGTATCTTTTTTACCACATCCTGAAAGCACAGCTGCCGCCATAACAGTAGCCATGATGATAGATAATAATTTCTTTTTCATAATATCCTCCATGCTGTCCTATTTTTTTGTCTCAAGGCATATTATAAGTAAAAAAGATGTCCTGTTCAAATCGCATAATTATATGCTGAAAAAAGTAGTATAAACATGCTACAATTAATCCGTGTGAATTTTGAAACAATGAAGGTCAAAAAGCTCTTCATTAGGAGGACATTTATATGAAAAAACTTAAAGGGTATACCCACGGCGTTAACCTTGGAGGCTGGCTTTCCCAGTGTGATCACACCAAGGAAAGATACGACTTTTTTATCACAGAAAGTGATATTGAAGTAATAAAGAACTGGGGAATGGATCACATACGAGTTCCCGTGGACTATGACCTTGTGGAAGATGCTCAGGGCAACTACAAAGAGGACGGCTTTGCTTATATCCAGAAAGCTATCGAGTGGTGCAAAAAGAATAAACTCAACATGGTCCTAGACCTCCATAAAACCTATGGCTATAGCTTTGACAGCGGCGAGGGCGAGCTTGGTTTCTTTGAAAAGAAAGATTATCAGGAACGCTTCTATAAGCTCTGGGAGCAGTTTGCCATAAGATTTGGCAAGAACGATAATATGCTTGCATTTGAGCTTCTTAATGAAGTGACCAAAAAAGAGTACTGCGAGATCTGGAATAACATTTCAACAGAATGTATTAAGAGAATCAGAAAGATAGCTCCCGGCATTAAGATACTTGTGGGCGGATACTATAACAACAGCATCGAAGCTCTAAGGGATCTGGCAGCACCTTACGATGAAAATATCGTATATAACTTTCACTGCTATGAACCACTTATCTTCACTCATCAGGGTGCTCCCTGGATCGCCGAAATGGATCCTGAATTCAGAATGCCCTTCGATTCTACATACGGAGAATATATAGAGAACAACAATAAACACCTTGATCACATCACAGGTGATATGTCAGCCTTTGACAAAGATGCTCTCTTTGGCCCCGAATTCTTTGACAGATATCTCGCTGAAGCAGTTAAAGTAGCTGAAGAGCGAGGTGTTATGCTCTACTGCGGCGAGTACGGAGTAATAGACAGAGCAACTCCGGAGGATGCCCTTAAGTGGTACCGCGTTATCTGTAAGACCTTTGATAAATACGGCATCGGACGTGCAGCTTGGAGTTACAAGCAGATGGACTTTGGTCTTTCCGACGACCGCATGAAGGGTGTTATCGGAGAGATAACGAAATTATTGTAAACCGATCAGTGATGTAACTGATAATCCGGCTCCGATACGTATGATCGGAGCCAATCTTTATTTTAGGAGGAAAAAATGCCTGCCTGGTTAAAAGATGCAGTTTTCTATGAAATATATCCCCAGTCATTTTATGACACAAATAACGACGGAATCGGAGATCTTCAGGGAATCACAGATAAGCTTGATTACGTCAAAAGCCTTGGATGTAATGCTATCTGGCTCAATCCCTGTTTTGATTCTCCCTTCAAGGATGCAGGATATGATGTCAGAGATTACAAAAAGGTCGCTCCAAGATACGGAAGCAATGATGACCTTGTAAAACTCTTTGAAAAGGCACATGAACTAGGCATCCGCGTTATCCTGGATCTTGTTCCGGGACATACTTCCGAAGAGCATGAATGGTTTAAAAAGAGCTGTGAAATCGAGCGAAATGAATATTCAGACAGATACGTCTGGACAAACGGTGCCTTCTGTGGAATAGGAGGTCATCCATATATAGGCGGCGAAGCAGAAAGAGACGGCTGCTATATGCTCAACTTCTTTAAATGTCAGCCTGCCCTTAATTACGGTTTCGGAAAGTGCACAGAGCCCTGGCAGAAGTCTCCAGATGCCCCTGCATGCATCGCAACCAGAGAAGCACTCAAGGATATAATGCGCTTCTGGCTTGATAAGGGATGCGACGGATTCAGAGTAGACATGGCTGATTCTCTGGTAAAAGAGGATGATGAAAACAAATCTCTTACAGGAAAGATCTGGATGGATATAAAAGAAATGATGGATAAGGACTATCCTGAAGCAGCCCTTGTAGCTGAATGGTGTGATCCCGGACAGGCTCTTAACTACGGTTTCCACGCTGATTTTTATCTGGATCACTGGGGAAACGGATACAATACACTAATCCGCGACTACGAGACAGAAGGTGGTGACCACAGCTTCATTAAAAAAGACGGTCATGGTGACATAATGCGTTTCCTTGATGACTATCTCCCGAGATATGAAAGGACTAAAGATAAGGGCTACATAAGCTTTATCACCTGTAATCACGACACCCCAAGGCCTGCAAGAACTCTTTCAAATAAAGAACTAAAACTTGCATATGCCATGATCCTGACGCTCCCCGGAGTACCTTTTATCTACTACGGAGACGAGATCGGTATGCGCTATCTTAATGTCAAAACCAAAGAAGGCGGATATCACAGAACAGGCTCCAGAACTCCCATGCAGTGGGATAACAGTGATGGCCGCGGTTTCTCTTGTGCTTCAAAGGATAAGTTCTATCTCCCTGTTGATGATGCAAGTGACGCCCCCACTGTAGAAAGTCAGGAAAAAGATCCTTCATCTCTTTTAAACGAAGTCAGAAGACTCACAGCACTTAAACATGAGTATGCGGATCTAAATGCCGATGCTTCTTTTGAAGTTATTTATGCAGAAAAAGAAAATTTCCCCTTCGTATACAGAAGAGGAAATCTCATTATAGCTGTTAATCCTTCAGGTAATACCTGCAGCGCTGATATAGGCATCTTGCCTTTAGGAGCTGCTCCTATCTATTCAATCGGAGAAAGCAGCTTTGCAGACGGCAAGATTACCACAGCGCCTCAGTCTTTTGCGGTATATAAAAAAGCCTGATATTAAATTCAAACAGATAGATTTGCTCCGTTTGATGCGATCACATCATGGTACCAATAAGCTGAATCCTTAAGCGTTCTCTTAAGAGTACGATAATCTACGTGGATAAGGCCAAATCTCATCTTATAGCCCTGGCACCATTCAAAATTATCCATGATAGACCAGTGCTGATATCCAATGACATCAATACCGTCATTTACAGCTCTCTCAAGCTCAAGAAGATACCTGCGGGTAAAATCAATTCTCTGGTAGTCATGGACTTTACCGTCCATAGACTCCCAGTCCATGCCCGCCATACCATTTTCTGTGATCATGATTGGCTTATGGTATCTTTCATAGAAAAACTTAGGAGCATAGTAGAGAACTTCCGGAGTAATGCTCCATCCCATCATAGTATGTGGGCTTCCCATGTACTCATATCTTCCGTACTTAGTCTCATCATCAAAATGTTCATGAGCACCCTCGTAAACATTAAAGCCGTAGAAATCAAGAGGCTGTGATATCTCATCCCATTCCTCCTTGGAAAGCTTAGGAAGCATATCTCCAAATATCTCTTCACTTCCCTCCGGGTAATGTCCAAGAAACAGTGGATCCGCCCACCAGGAATTGCCCATAAAGAAACTGTCCTTATCTATGGCAAAAGACATTTCTCTACATCTCTCCAACTCTTTAGAAGAATCGTCCTTTGGAATCCATACGCTTCCTGTAGGCGCCATGCCGATCTTAGCTTCTGCTCCGACATACTTTCTAATAGCGGTCACAGCCTTTCCGTGAGCTCTGAAAACATTTACTGATGCATTAAGCATAGTCTGTGTATCATTCTTTTCAAAGGGCGCCATAAGTCCCATTCCAAGACCAAAGCCAATGAACATCTGAGGTTCATTGATCGTCATCCAATACTTAACCCTGTCTCCAAGACGCTTTACAACTACTTCTGTATATTCACCGAACCAATCGGCTATATCAGGATTTTTCCATCCACCCTTTTCAAAAAGAGCAAGTGGCAGATTCCAGTGAAAAAGAGTTATCATCGGCTCTATTCCTGCTGATATAAGCTCATCCACAAGATCTGAATAGAACTGCAAACCCTTCTCATTTACTCTTCCTATGCCCTCCGGCATTACTCTGGGCCAGCTGACAGAGAACCTATAGCTCTTAAGCCCTATCTGCTTCATAAGAGCAACATCCTCTTTCATGTGATGATAATGATCGCATGAAACATCAGCGGTTTCGTTATAAGCAATATGTCCGCCCTCATGCTCAAAAAAATTCCAAATGCCAAGTCCCTTACCATCTTCAAGATATGCTCCCTCAAGCTGATGTGCCGCCGATGCGGCTCCCCATAGAAAATCTTTCGAAAAACTCATTCTCTCTACACCTCGATTTTATGCTAATAAAAACGTTTTTATTTAATCTTAAAAGTATTATACAACTTTTTACCTATCGGTAAAGTTTTTTCTTATCAGCAACTAAAACTCCCCGCACCGGGCTTGCCCCGGTGCGGGGAGTTTTAGTTTTCAATAATAAAATCCGTACAGTAGGAAGGGTGTCTTATCGCCGCTTCCGGTACCTTCTTTTTCGGTTATCTCGAGTTTTATGATGTGATCGTAGGGATCCATGTGAGTAAAGACATGCTCAAGGTGGATGCAATCGCCCCAATCCTCATCAAAATTACCATCAAGGATGATCGGATGAAGTGTGTCTCCGTCAACTATAAGCTTTGCCATGAGTGCAGGTCTTTTAACCGTCTTCCTGTATTGAACCCCAAGTTTTGAACCATTAAATTCAAAAGTATATACTTCTCCTACTGTACCAAATTCCTTATTAAGCACAGTCCTCCCGGCGTTTTCAAACCTGTTGAAAGTAATTGGCGAAGGAAGCTCAGCCTGCTGCCCTGCAGAATTATTATCCTGTGATGAATTTCCGGCAGAAATTGCCAAACCGCTCACAGCACCTGCTGCCGCTTTGGCTTTGAGCTCATCAAGATATTCTGTAATATGCCTTGCAACTTCTTCGTGCCCCTTGTCATTTGGATGAAGCCCATCCGGAGTTATATCATCACGGGTAAACTTGCCGTCTTTAATATCCTTATAGACAGTATCTCTCATACTGATACCTTCTACAAAGTAATGATCGCATATCTCTCTATGCATATCTTCTGCAGTAACGCCGGTATCATAAAAGACATTATAAAGAGCAAGGACCGCCGGACTACTCTTGTATGATACAAGTTTTCTGATAAGTCCCTCATAGGTTTCACCGTAAAAGCTCTTAACTTCATCATTTACAGAAAAGTCTACCATAACAAAATCGGGATCGTGACATAACAGATCATCATCACATCTTCCAACTCCATAATAGGAATCTGTCCCGCCGATTCCCGCATTAACATAATTAAACTTTGCGCCGGGGAAATTCTCTTCCCACCAGTCAAATACTCTTTTTGCATAACACTTATCAGGTGTACTGGAAAGAGAGCCCTGAGTTATAGAGCCTCCGATAAATCCTATTGTAAGCTCTTCGCCCTTCATAGCTCTTTTCATAACATTAAGGATGCGTCTTTGGGATAACCCCAGTACTCTTCTTATCTCAGCAGAAAGAGCTTTGGCCGCATGCTTATGTCCTGTTAAAGTGGGATGAACTCTCATTCCGATCTCATCGCCGTGACAAGTTGGAAGCTCAAAGAATGATACCCTTTCATCACCGGATATTCTCTTGTATTCCTTTACAGCATCCTCTATGTCGCTGCTGATAGGTGCTCCCATCATGCCGTATGCCCATAAAATATAGGCATCAGGGTTATTTTTCCTTATGGTTCCAAGGAAATTAATCGCTGTCTTTTTAAAGCCTTCCAGGAATTTAGCTTTTTCTTCCTCGGTCTTATAACAGTTAAGGCCGCTCTGATCGTTGGTTCCAAGATTTAAAATAACGGCGTCTACAGTTCTTTTGCCAAAATCCCAGTCATCCTGAGCACCGACAGCAGCGTTTGCTTCACCCTCAAGAGTTCCTGCAACCTGCTCATAATGCGGAGGTATTACATGAGTGTAATCCGCATCCCAAGCAGCATACAGCCCAAATCCGCTCTGGGATATACAGTTATAATCTGCCCCCAGAATTCCTGCCGTAATATATGCATAGTTACTTGTGCAGCTAAAAGTGGCAGGAGTCCAGTCGTTCTGCCTTGTAAGCGCAGCGCCTTCTCCTGAAGTTATGCTGTCTCCGATAAACTCAAGGAAAAGAGGTCTCTCTTTTACCTTGGAAAACTCGCCGTTAGTCTCAATATCAGTGACCTTGATATAGGAAACCGTATCCTCAAAGAATGCCTGAGTGGTCCTAAGTATCTTGAACTCTCTGTTGGTTCTGAGTTCACCGCCGCCCAAAATATGTATCCTGTTCTTACCCTTATCAAGCGCCCTTCTCTGGGATACCTCGCCGTCAATAACTACCTCGATCCACAGATCAAGTTTGTCATACGCAGCTTCAAGTTCCACCCATACGTCGGTTGCGTCAGTTATAAAGCTGACTCCGCTTCCTGTCCAAAAAAGTGTGACATCTTCGCCCACAGGTGATCTTCCAATTACCTGTAGCTCCCCGTTTTGTGCTAATACTCCCGTTTTCATACCTTATTTTCTTCCTATTTCCGTATCTGTCTCTCTGACGATACTGTGTTCTTTAATATAGTCAATTATATCATCAAGAGTCGTGAATGCCAGTGCTACATAGGAATCCGCAGCTCCGTAATATATAGCAATTCTGCCTGTCGCGGCGTCATGTATAGTTGCACAGGGGAAGCACACATTAGGCACAAATCCTCTCTCCTCATACCACTCTTCGGGAGTAATAAGGAATGTGCTGCATCTATAGAGAACTTTGGAGGGATTATCTCTGTCGAGTATCGCTCCCCCTATGGAATATACATATCCGTTACAGGTTCCGGTAACTCCGTGGTAGAAAAGAAGCCAGCCTTCGCTTGTCTCAATAGGCGCAGCACCTCCGCCGATCTTGAGACTCTCCCACCACTTCTCTGACTTACTCATGACATGGCGGTGCTTGCCCCAATATACAAGATCAGGACTTTCACTAAGGAAAATATCTCCAAAGGGAGTGTGTCCGCTATCGGAAGGTCTTGATAACATTACGTAATTACCGCTTATCTTTCTGGGGAAAAGAACAGCATTCCTGTTAAAGGGAAGGAAGGGATTTTCAACTCTCTCAAACTTCTTGAAATCCGTTGTCTTTGCCATACCTATAGCTGCGCCGTAAAAATCCTGGCACCAGATGATATAGTAAGTATCCTCAACCTTTACAAGTCTGGGATCATAGGCATATCTTGGCATGAATTCTTTTCCTTCTTCATCTACAAAAGGAACTCTTTCATGATCAAACTCCCAATCCACACCATTCTTACTTCTTCCAAGATATACAAAGGGCATTCCGTCAGTCTGCTCTGCTCTGAATACACCGATATATTTTCCCTTATAAGGCATCACTGCACTGTTAAAGATTCTCGCAACACCCGGGATAGGATTTCTTCCGATTATCGGATTCTTGGTATATCTCCATACCGGTATTGCTCCCAGGTCTTCAGGTTTATCCTGCCAAGGCATGTTAGGTACATCGTTACATCCAATCATCTTATATTTCATATTTGGCTTCATTTTTATTCTCCTTTACATTCCTTTAGTAATCTATTGTTTTTTTCTATAAGTTCTATTCTTTTCTGTACGCACAGAACGCTCCTTCCGGGGTCTTTTGGCGTATTAAAGCAGTAATCCATGAGCTTACTTACAGTCGTTGTTGCAACATACATTCTGGTATCGCTTCCCGCATAGTAAAGCCACACGTCATCGCCTCTTACTATGCATCCGTTGGAAAAGACCACATTACTTACATCTCCAACTCTCTCGTTCTCTCTTGGTCCAAGCAAAAGACCTCCCGGCTCCGCGGTTACGATCCAGGGCTTTTCAAGGTCAGTTACGTATGCATAAAGAACATATCTAAGTCCCGCAGCAGTATTTCTTACGCCGTGTGCGATATGAAGCCAGCCCCTGTCCGTCTCGATGGGCACAGCACCTTCGCCGTTTTTGGCTTCAGTAATGGTATGGTATCTTCTGATACTTGTAAGTTTCTCTTCGTCAATTACTGCATGAGTTATGTCCTCGCAAAGGCCAAAGCCTATTCCGCCGCCTGAACCTGTATCGATGAAATCATCCATGGGTCTTGTGTAAAAAGCGTATTTTCCATCAACAAATTTGGGATGAAGGACCACATTTCTTTGCTGAGGAGACCTTAATGTAACAAGATTAGGAAGTCTCTCCCACTTAACAAGATCCTTGGTCCTTATTATTCCCGCAGAGGCTACAGCCGCTGAGAGATCATCGCTTTCTATATCTTTTTTCTCCGAGCAAAAAACTCCGTAGATCCAGCCATCCTCGTGCTCTGTAAGCCTTATGTCGTACACATTGGTCTCCAGTTCGTCAATATCATCAAGAAGCACCGGCTCTCCAACAAACCTGAAATTATCAATTCCGTTCTCACTCCTTGCAAGGCCAAAGAAGGACTTTCTGTCTGCGCCTTCGATGCGGGCCATAAGATAGAACCATCCGTCATGGTAGATGGCACCGGAATTCATCACCGCATTGATTCCCTGACGCTCCATAAAATAGGGATTACTCTCCTTATCAAGGTCATATCTCCAGGTAAGGGGGATATGTTCTCTATTTAGTACAGAATGCTTGTATCTGTCGAAAAGACCGTTGTAGAAGCTTTCATCCTTCTCGTTTTTTCTTGTTATAAGCTGCTCCTGTTTTTCTTTTTCCCTGTAATATAATTCGTGTATCATAACTTATTCTCTCCGTCTTTACTTGATGCTTCTAAATATGATTCCTTATCTTTTCCTCTGATTCTTCCTATCATCTCCATGCACATTCTTCCGTTGTGATAGGGACATTTCCAGGGTTCAACCAGTGGCCTTTCATAAGAAGGTGTGCCATCCGCTTCCACATACCAGTACCACTCGCTTGGATAGAGGTTTTTATTCACAAGATTTTTCTTGATATAATCCCAGATAGCAAAGGTCGCTTGCAGATATTCCTTGTGCGTCGGATCATTCTGATAACCGTTGTAGAAGCCCGTCATGGCTTCTGCCTGCACCCACCACACTCTTTTCTCATCAACAATTCCTTCCGCGCACTCAGTGGGAATAGAATTGTTCCTATATGCCTTCAGGTAGACCTCACTTGTAAGCGTGTCAATTATGGGCTTTAACCTTGCCGTCGTATCTTGGTCACCAAGCACATCTACAGCTCTGTTTATAAGCCATGCACTCTCTATATCGTGGCCGTAGGAATAGATATCCATAAGAGATCTGTAATCCTTGTCAAAAAACACTTCCTGACGCCTAAGCTTCGGATTATAAATCTTATCTGCAATAAGCCACAAAATCTCCTTTAGATTGCAAAAGAGCTTTTTCTTATAGTCTTCTGCCCCGGCTTTATCCGCCATGCGATAAAGCTCAGTGTAAGCCTCCATTACATGAAGAAGCGTATTCATGGTCCTTGTAGCATTAACACCGTTTTCTGAAAGCTTTTCATTGGATGCAGGAGAAAAATCTCTGCTAAAAGCTTCCAGATAGCCATCTTCATCCCTCATCTTATCTTCGATCAGATCATAAAGAGCTATCGCCCTGTGAAAAGCTCTTGCATTTCCCGTAGCTTCGTAATAAGCGCACAGCCCATAGATTCCAAAAGCCTGATTATACGTATGCTTGGTATCATCAAGAACCTCTCCGGTATAATCTGCCGACCAGTACAAGCCCCCGTATTCATAGTCCCAAAGCTTATCTATAAGAAACCTAAATGCACTGTACATATATGGTTCAAGGCTATCATCTCCAAATTCCGCCGCTGCCTTTGAAAAGAACCACAGTATCCTGCTGTTGAGTATCCCTCCCTTTGGAGCTTTGGAATCTTTATTGCCGTCATTGTCCATATAACCGCAAAAACCGCCATTTTCTCTGTCTATAAGATTCTTCCAAAAGGGAATAAGATCTGTATTAAGGCAATTCTCCAGCTCCTTTGCCAATAAAAGCTCGTCCATGTTTCCTCTTATGACCGCCCTTTCGATACTAATATTTCATTTGATTAAATTACTCATTTTTAACTGTTTTTAAGTATACTAATTAGCTAGCGTAAGTCAATGGATTTCACCCGGCAAAATTAAAGTCTGTTTGTTTTCACCATTATGTTTTAGGCTTTTTTGTTGAATATACACATAAAAAAACAGGCTAAAAAGCTAACAGAATATTTGTTAGCTTTTTAGCCTGCAGTTCGCTATTAAATATTTAAAACAAACCAAGTCACAGCAAACCCTAGCTGTGACTTGGTTTGTTTTAAGTAATAATCTCCTTACTGAGAGATAGCTCTTACACTATCTCTTTCTATGAGGGATCCCCCTATGATGATGAGACCCTTTTGATAGTGCTCTTTTCTCAGAATACGAAGGAGATTGTGCACCACTTTCTTGGCCATCTCTCTGGTATCCACATCGTAGGTAGTTATCCCTATATCGCATAAACCGGGATAAATAAAGTTATCGTATCCGACAATTGATACATCCTCAGGAACCCTGTATCCGGCAGCTCTTAATTTGTTTATCATCATGCCTGCAGTAAGATCGCAGTTACAAACAAAGGCTGTAGGCATCTCCTTAGGAAGCTTCATAAGCTGTTCATCCATTGCGCCGGTATATCTGTCTCTGTCGCTTATTATCCAGTCCTTCCTTGGCTTTAGATCGTGCTCAAGAAGCGCCTTCTCATAGCCAAGGTATCTATCCGTTATGGCTCCCGTAGACAGAAGCGTTCCAACATAGCCGATCTTGGTATGTCCTTTTGAAAAAAGATACTCCGTCATAGTATATGCGCCATAGAAGTTATTGGAAATAACAGCGTCATGACAACCCGAAGGTTCACTAAAATCCAGATATACAACAGGAAGTTTGAACTTTGCTATCTTGTCCATGTATCCGGGAGATAACGATCCAATCACTATAACTCCTGCAACCTTGGACTCCCTGAGAATGTTGGGCATACGAAGGTCTTGAAGCATCTCATCTGAAATAGTTTCAAGAAAGCTTCCGCAGCCCTTGGCAGCTATCTCAGTAGAAACAAGCTGTTGAAGATTACCGTAGAAGGAAACATATTTGGCCATATGCCGCTCTGCCACTATTATTCCTATAGGGAAAGTGGTCTCCGCAATGGATCTGACTCCCCTTCTGCGTTCAATGGGCCTATATCCCATCTTGGAAGCCAGTTCCTCTATCTCTCTTCTAAGCTCCTCACTCATACCCTTCTTGCCCGAAAGGGCCTTGGATACAGTAACAGTGCTCACTCCAAGTTTATCTGCAATATCCTGCATTCTGACAGTCTTTTTCATATAGTTTTCCTTTTTGATGTGATGGTTGTTTCTTAATAATTCATTTTTAACTACATTTAGCCTTTTTTAAGTATATTCTATTACGTTGGAAAAGGAAAGAGTTTTCATCTTTTCTTTTGGAAATCCTTGATTAAAAGGAAAGTGAAGAGAATAAAGGAAGCAGCGCCTATAGATTGACCTGTCCCGGATGCCCAAAAAGGAAACTACCGCTCATACACTGCTATTCAGCTTGTTTTGGGCAGTACAGTTGCTTCGAACCATATAAAAAGCATGCATTTTCATAAATAATAAAAATGCATGCTTCTACAGTTTCTATGCGCTTATATGCTTATATATACACATATATGTACACCTATTACTTTATTCAAACTGTCTAATTAACCACATCAAATCCCTGTAATCGCTACAGCTCAGGCTTCTTTTATTCCGTCAGTTTTGATGATGAACTTAACACTGCTGTCGATATCATCTGCTGCCCCGCCAAAGGTTGTGTAGTTGGATCCTGCTTCTTTGATCGCCGTAAGCTTATCTGTAAACTCTGTAAGGTCTCCGTCAAAGGCTTCATAAAGCTTATCGATGCCCTCTTCATCAAACTTTATAACTCCGTCAAGAAGTTCCTGTACTCCGTCATCAAGTTCGATAACGCCGTCGTTTAATTCCTTAACTCCATCATTTAACTGAACTGCGCCGTCATTTAGCTGATATGCGCCATCAACGAGCTTATCGTTGTTAGATACCAAAGTTCCTGTTCCCTCAGAGAGCTGGCTTGCTCCGTCGCTAAGTTTTCCAAGGCCTTCATCAAGAGCACTTGTGCCTTTATAAAGTTCCTCAAGACCTCCCGCAAGAGCTTTATTTCCTTCAGCGACCTTCTGAGATCCAACAACAAGCTGCTGAAGAGACTTTGCCGCATCAGGTGTCATACCCTTTGACGTAGCTGAGCTCATAGCATTTATAACTGTTCCCAAAGTACTTGCAGCACTCTTAGCTGCACCGATCATGCTGTAGAACTCATTAGCTGTCTGAACATATCCGGCAAGCTCGCCCTGCTCGTACTCAACGCTTCCATCCAGAGCACTTACGCTAAAGCGCATATTTCCGGAATTTCCTACAACTGCATTACTCTGAAGCAGGATATCTGCGTTCCGGTTAGCAAGCGCAGGATCTGCCAGCGGGCTGTATGTTGTAGTGCCATTGCCGCTCTGAGTGCCCGCTCCGGCAGGAACTCCGTTATCTCCGTTTACAGGTGCGCCTCCATTGCCGGTATTTCCGTCCTGATCTCCGTTTCCGTTTGCAGATGCGCCTCCATTACCATTTTCGCCTTGGTCTCCGCCATTCGCAGGTGCACCACCATTACCGGTATTTCCGCCTTGATTTCCGCTTCCGCCGTTTCCGCCTTGATTGTTATCTCCTAAGCCGCTGCTACCATTGCTTCCGCCTTGGCCTTCGCTTGAAGAGCCACCTTCACCATTGCCATTTCCGCCTTGATCTCCGCTTCCGCCGTTTCCGCCTTGATCTCCGTTTGCGGATGCTCCTCCATTGCCGGTATTTCCACCTTGATCTCCGCCGTTTGCAGATGCGTCTCCATTGCCATTTCCGCTTTGATCTCCGTTTCCGCCCTGGTCGCCGCCTGCGTCATTGCCGTTATTATCGGCATCATCTCTATTAAGAGTACCGCTCTGGGAATTGATTACAGGTACATCTTCTCCGTTATTTACTGGCGTTGCCACAACCCTATATCCGCCAAGCTTCTTAACCTCGGCAACTGCCTGCAAATGCGCATTTCTCCAGGCAACCGCCTTCTCTCCGGAATCTATTGCTCCGTTAGTCAGCTGATACATACATTTTACTATTTCAGCTGTACAATCCCCGCCGTTTTGAAGCCATGCTGCTGTTGCCTCAAAAGCAGCCTTCTGGTTACTTAGTTCCTGCATGGATGAAGAAAGACCCGAAAGACTCTCAGCCATCTTTGCTACTGTTGCAACTCCGTCACTTACCTGCTGCGAACCTTCTGCAAGGGCATTGGCATTCTCCACAAGCTTAGCCTCATCCATGGCTTTCTTCATCTTGTGAGTGCCTTCCTTGGCCTCTTTTGCTCCATCTGCGAGAGCAGAAGCTCCTTCATTTATCTTTCCTGTTGCATTGGTATATTCTACGATTCCATCATAGAAGTCCTTAGTTCCATCCTTGAGTTCGCCGGTTCCGTCATAAAGCTCTCCGACACCGTCGCGAAGCTCTCCTGTTCCGTCCTTAAGCTCTTTGTTACCGTCAACAAGCTTATTTGACGCATCGTTAAGCTCACCCATGTCGTCTTTAAGCTCATCTATCTTGCCTGAATCTGTCATATCCGTCATTCCAAAGTCAGAAAGAACATCAGCGCTTGCCATCGTTATGGTCATGCCAAGTTCAAAACAGGATGTATCTGCTGTTACCTCAAAATGATCTGAAAGCTTCTTCTCAAGCTCTCCATCTTCATCTATCTCATCCCACTTATCATCATCAATATCAAGGCTATCCTTAAGTCCCGGAAGCGCAATACCCATTACTATGATGTTACCGCCCTCTGATATTACTTTTCCGTTGGATACTTCTACATTACTGAACTTTTCAGGATCAAAGGTCATTCCGGAGATCATTGCAAATGGTGTATAAACCTCAATCTCTTTTCCATCCACATCAATCTTTTGCTTGTCTGTATTCTCATAATCAAAGCGGATCGTTACTTTTCCGCTTTTTCCTGCAAGTTCCTCGGGAGAAATATCTTTTCCGTCAAGCTTGTATGAAACTTTCATCTTAACGGGAAGCTCTTTGGAAGTTGTTCCCTGATAATAGATGTCAGATCCCTTGGCAGCCCATGTAACTGTGCCATCGCCGTTATCCTCGTAGGTCTCATTTCCCTTTACATTTACTATATTCTCAAGAGTTGTGGTGTCAGATAATGTATCTGAAGCGTCTGCATTCTTGAGCCATTCACTTACTATTACTTCATCAACGGCTCCGTTTGCATCAGCGGTAACATACACAGTTTCCACCTTGCCGGCTTCCTCCGAAGATCCCGCAGTGCTCTTTACCATGCTCTCCTCAAGCTCTTTTTCTTCCTGAGTTTGTTCTATAGCAGTCGCCGCGCTCTCACTTGTCTGAGCTCCGCAGGCTACCGTCATAACTGCCAACATGGCAGCCATTACAACAGATAATGATTTGATTAAATTTTTCCTGATCATAATCTTACTCCTTTTCGCAGGAAATACTCTCTTACACAGTTCATCCTGCTATCTTATGTCTGTGATGATGAATAAATTCATGTATACGTCCTTCTGCAACATCCACATTCTTCATGCCGAAGGTCGTCTTTATGATTAGCCTGTCAAAAATCATGTACATGGCAGGAAGTATCAGCAAAACCGTAAACATACTGATGATGGCACCTCTGGCCATGAGGTTACAGAGGGAACCGATCATATCTATACTTGATATAAGTCCTACGCCGAAGGTTGCGGCAAAAAAGCTAAGGGCACTTACAATTACCGATTTCATGCCTGTTGAAAGAGAAATAAGCGTCGCCTCTTTCTTGTCGTGACCGTTCTTTCTCTCGGAAAGATATCTTGTAGTCATAAGAATTGCGTAGTCAACAGTTGCGCCAAGCTGGATCGTTCCTATTACAACCGACGAGATAAACGGTATCGTGGTATTTGTGTAATAGGGAAGTCCCATGTTTACAAAGATGGCAAACTCAATGACCGCAACCAGGATGAAAGGAAGCGATACGGACTTAAGCACAAATGCTATTATGAGAAAAACAAGTCCTATGGACACGGCATTAACCACCTTAAAGTCATGCGCCGTTATCTTAATAAGATCTTTGGTACATGGCGCCTCGCCTACAACCATAGCTCCCGGATCATAGCTTTTAACTATCTTATCAACCTGTTCTATCTGGGCGTTTATCTCATCGGAAGCGATCTTATAGTCTGTTGTCAAAAGAAGCATCTTCCAGTCGTCACTTTCAAAATCCGATAAAAGATCCTCCGGAATAAACTCGCGTGGGATTGAAGGTCCTATCACTGAATCGGCTCCAAGCACCGTCAGAATACCATCCGTATTCTTAAGCTCTTTTATCATCTGCTCTGTAGATGCCACATCAAGATCTTTGTCTATCAAAAGCATGTAGGCGGAGTTCATATCAAATCTTGCATCAACCTCATTGGCTCCTCTCACACTGTCAAGCTTTTCAGGAAGTGTTTGAGTCAGGTCGTAGTAAACATTAGTGTGTTCATTGCCGTAGATCGCAGGTCCCAAAAGAGCAAGGAAGAGAATAAATAACACCGGATATAACTTAGCTATTGCTTTGGGAAGCTTAGTAAACTCAGGCATCAGCGGCTTATGTCTTGTCTTTTCTATAACCTTATCAAATACAAGTATCATGGAAGGAAGTATGGTAACGCATCCGATTACACCAAACACAACTCCCTTAGCCATAACGATTCCAAGGTCCAGTCCCAAAGTAAAACTCATAAAGCAAAGAGCAACGAAGCCTGCAACCGTTGTAATGGAACTACCCATAACTGATTGGAAAGTAGCGCTTATGGCATTTGCCATAGCTTCTTTCTTGTCATCCGTCTTCTCAAGTTCTTCCTCGTAGCTGTGCCAAAGGAAGATTGAATAATCAAGGGTTACTCCAAGCTGCAATACCGCGCTCAGAGACTGGGTTATAAAAGATATCTCTCCCTTAAAAATATTGGTTCCCATGTTGTAGGCAATCGCCATTCCTATACTCGTAAGGAAGAACAGCGGAATCAGGTATGAATCCATGGTAAGTGACAACACCAGAACCGCCAAAAGAACTGCTATACCTACATATATGGGTGTCTCCGCCATTGCAAGATTCTTGGTGTCCGTAACAATGGCACTCATGCCACTCATAAAGCACTGTTTATTTGAAATCTTTCGGATATCTTCTATGGCATCCATAGTGGCATCCGCCGAAGTTCCCTCGTTAAAGATCACAAACATCATCGTGGCATCACCTGAATTAAATGCATCATATATGTCACCGGGAAGCATTGTCATGGGTACCGACAAATCCATCACCGAGTCGTACCAAAGCACCTTTTCAACGTGGTCGACATCCTCAATCTTTGATTTAAGAGCAGCAACATCTTTTTCTTCCATGCCTTCGACAACATATAGTACAAAAGAGCCTGTGCCGAACTGATCAAGGAGTATATCCTGTCCCTTCATAGTCTCAATATCCTTAGGTAAATAAGTGAGGATATCGTAGTTAACTCTTGTATTAAAGTAGCCGATTGCGGAAGGAATAAGAAGCGCAAAAGCCAGAATAAGTATGAAATATCGCAGTTTTACGATAACTTTTGACAGCTTGTTCATGATCATTCCTCCTGTTTATGACTGTTGGTCATTTTTATAAATATGGTATAGCACTTTTATGACCGCTAGTCAATATTTTTGTGACCATTAGTCATTAAAATCAAGGAGAACTTTTCTCATCTGCGCTCATCATGCGGTTTTATGTTATTTTTTATTCCACGTTTTTAAGTGCTTCGCTCATGGGTATAAGTCCAATCTTGCGATACTCAATAACTGCTACTATCGCATAGGTTACAATTCCAAGCAGGAACATCTTTATATAGACTGACGGATCGAGCCAGATAACGATCCATCCGCTCATCATCTGTTTAAGCATTGCTCTGAATATCCCAACCATCACATAAGACAGGATCGGATAGGATATGAGCAGTGATCCCACAACAACTATAGCTGTGGGGACTATGTACAACAGTGCTATCTCTCTTTTGGTGTACCCCAGTATCTTGGTCATAGATATGGACTGCACATTTCTCTCTATAATGAGCTTGGACAAAAGATACATCAGCACAATAAAGAGGATAACCGAGAACCCATCAACCATATACATAAGCTTGCCCATGGAGATCATAAGCTGTCTGCTGACTCTGGTAAGGGATTCCTCATCCACCACCGTGCCTATATACTTGGAATCTATATCAGTGATCTCGCTGTGTGAAAAATACCCGGAAAAGAAATCTTCGTCAGTACCCAAAATGTCATCTAAATGCTTTTTGCTCATAAATACCGTGATACCGCCATCGTAATCATAAATCCCCGTGACCTTAAACCCGTAATACTTATCTTCATAGGGTTCTTTTAAGGTGATGACATCCCCTTTACCGATGCCGTATTTATCCGCATAAGCCGAGGATACAAGTACTGTCTTGTCATCAAAATCCGCATCTATATAGCGGCTGTCATCCTTGATGCCGTAAAGTGTCACATCTTCAACTCTTGTTCCGTCCTCACCTATAGTCTTAAGGCCAAATGCCGAGAACTTCTCTGCATCAGGATTATTGGTAGTGATCTTGTGCTGCAAAAGAGTATAAGTAAAAGCTGAAGAGAACATATCATCTTCATCCATAACTCCTGCGGGAATCTGAATTATATATGTGTGCTCAGCCAGCATGCTGCTTGTAACAACGCCCTGAAAATGCTCAATAAGAGGCGGCAACATCATCCCAAAGAACAGAAGCATATTTGCAAAAAGAAGCCCCACAAAAAGGATCATGTAGCTGCTTTTATTCTGTATAAGAATACGTAGCCTGAAACGTTCAAAAAACTTTATCCTACTGCTAAGCTTTACAGCGTCTTTCTGCCTGCCTCCGGAAAGATCTCGTCGTATCAGTTTAAGCGGACTTATCCTGAGTTTTTTCCTTAAAATAAAATAAGTAACCACCAGCATTATCAGAAATGGAACCGCCGTTGTCTTTACAAATGCATCAACACTCCATACGGTCACATATGTAGGAAGTGAGTAGCTATTGTAGTACATGGCTACACAAACATTTTTAAAGATTGTATATCCAAGAATGTTGCCGATGATAGCCGCCACTACCGTTACAATGAGAGGCATCGCCATGTAATGTCTTATAAGCTCATTTATTGTATAACCGGATGCCCTGAGCGTTCCTATAACACACGACTCTTTGTGGATAGTGTTGTTAATTGTGATGCCAAATACGAAAGCTATGATGATCATCATGATATACAAAAGAACCTCCATCATAGCTCTGTCACTTTCTATATCTTCCCCAGTAAAGTTTATTGCCTGGTTCAAATATCTCGGAACGTAATTCTCCAAATCAACTCTTGCTGATATGGACTCCATAAGATCGTCCGACATATCTTTTTCTTCGATGTCGTCAGCAGGTCTTTTGTCTTTGTCATACAACCATGAATAGTTATATCTGACGTTTCCTTCTGCATATTCATCAAACTGATCCTGTGACACAACAGCAACTCCAAAGGCTGACGCATCAAACATCATGTCGTTGTTGTTGTAAAAAAGTGCGCTGTAATCAGAAAGAGCAACAAGGGCTGTGATCTCGTAGGTGTCATTCTTCGTGCTAAGCGTGTCACCCACCTTAAGTCCGTTATTGTCTGCATACATTCTGTCTATGGCGATCTCTCCTTGCTTATCAGGGAGCTTTCCCGACATAACACAGACCCTGTCTACATCTGTTCTGTTTGCATAGATTCTTAACTTGGTATTATTATCAAATACCTTTTCAATGTAAAAATTTTCAAGTATTCTTACATTCTTTTCTTCTATTCGATCTATCTGTGCACTGCTTAGTTTCTCTTCCGTCCTGAAATTGCCATCTTCAACGGCATATTTTTCAAAACTCTCATCATAGGCTTTGCTCATACTCTCACCGGCCACCAAAAATCCGGACACAAAGCCTATGGACAAAACAAGCAGCAAAAAGATAACAATGTATTTTCCTATATCACTTACGAATTCACGCTTAAGCCTTTTATTTAAAGGATTTCTCATTGTATGTCTCCTTTACCAGTCAAGCTCTGCGGCCTTTTGTTTTACTTCATTGCGATAGCTCTTTCTGATAACACCATCCCTTAGCTTGACCACAAAGTCTGCCATGTTCTTAATGGCGTCGTTGTGGGTAACCATGATCACAGTGTTGCCATACTTTTGATTGACCTCTTCGATAAGCGCAAGGATTTCCTTGGAAGTATTGTAGTCAAGAGCTCCCGTAGGTTCATCGCACAAAAGAATATCCGGATTCTTCACAATAGCTCTACCTATAGCGCAGCGCTGTTGTTGACCTCCGGATAGTTTACTGGGAATTTTGTTCTGATGCTCTTTTAGCCCAAGAACTTCAATAATCTCGTCGATATCTAGGGGATTCTTGGAAAGGTATGCTCCTACCTCGATGTTCTCCCTTACAGTAAGATTAGGGATAAGGTTGTACATCTGAAAAATATAACCAAGGTGGTCTCTTCTGTAGCTTGTAAGAGCCTTCTCATCCATATCGGACATACTCTTACCTCTGATAACAATCTTGCCTGAATCGGCACTATCTATTCCTCCTATTATATTAAGAAGAGTAGATTTTCCGGATCCGGAAGGACCAAGCAGTACTACAAACTCGCCCTTCTCAACACCTAGGCTTATGTCCTTAAGTACTTCTATACGGCTTCCTCCCTCTCCGTACGACTTTTTGATATTCTGTAATTCGAGTTGCATAGTGAACCTCTTTCTACTAACATCTGATAAATTGATAAATAATATCATTATTTTAGAACTATATGTTAGCACTTGCTAACATCTTGGTCAATACTCATTTTCGTGCATTTTTATACATTTTCATGCTTTGTTCTTGTAGTAGTATTTTTGAGCCGCGGAAAATATGGTATATTTATCTAAACATTTATTTTCGAAACTAAACCGGCAAAGTACAAATCGCGAGGCATTTTATGGGAAAAGCGGATCAGAACAAAAAACGCAAGATGGAAAATCTTCTCAATAACGCCTTTGATCTCTTTACATCTAAGGGAATCAACAAGACCTCTATCGCAGATATCGTAGAAAAGGCAGGCGTTGCCAAGGGAACTTTCTATCTGTATTTTAAGGATAAATATGACGTCAAGAACAGACTGATAGCACATAAATCAAGTCTCCTTTTTATGGAGGCCTATGAAGCGCTCAAGAAAGCCAACCTCACTGCTTTTGAGGACAGACTTATTTTTATCATGGATTATGTCCTGGATAAGCTTGCCGCCAATAAAGGATTATTATCCTTCATATATAAAGACCTTAGCTGGGCGGTATTTAAGAGAACTCTGACATCGCCGTCTATTACCACTGAAGTGGACTTTGAGGCAGCATATAAGAAGATGCTTGATGAATCCGGATATGAATTCAACGATCCCGAAGTTATGTTGTTTCTCATAATTGAGCTTGTGGGCTCCACGGGATACAGCTCCATAATGTACGAAGATCCCGTATCTCTCGATGAGCTAAAGCCTCATTTGGAGGAAACAGTTCGCTCCATAATAAGACAACATATTAAACAATGATCTTTATCATAATAAAAAGCGGATACCATCTGACCCCTTTTATTATATGGGGCTTAACAGGTATCCGCTTTATTATTATCGTATCATTTTTCCTCTTGCAAACACATATTTAACTTCCAGTGTTTCTTTATCAAGTATGACAAGATCGGCATACTTTCCGGAAGTTATGGAGCCAGTGATATCGTAACAACGTACCGCCTTTGCTGGAGTTATCGTTGCGGAATACACAGCATCCTCCATTGGAATACCCACATTAAGTACTGCGTGTCTTAGGCACCCCATAAGATTTGTAACAGAGCCTGCGATAGTATTATCGTGGAGCCTTGCTTCATTTCCTCTTACGGTTACGGGCTGCTTGCCAAGTTCATACTCACCGTCAGCAAGTCCCGTTGCCATCATGGAATCACTTATAAGTGCAACTCTTTCTCTTCCAAAAAGCTTAAATGTTGCTCTCACCATAGGAGCTGCCACATGTATTCCATCGCATATAAGTTCTGCAACCACACTGCTGTTTTCTGCAGCTGCAGCTATTGGTCCCGGCTCTCTGTGATGGAGGGGCGCCATAGCATTGTAGAGATGAGTCATATGACGCGCGCCGCTGTCTATAGCTCTTTTGGCTGTATTATAATCTGCAGCCGTATGCGCAATGGATATTCTGCACTTCTTGGATATTTCCTTTATGAAATCCATAGCCGGAGTATCTTCCTCAGGAGCTATGTCACACAACATGATACAGCCCTCGGAAGCTTCAAAAAGTCTGTTGAACATATCTATATCAGGCTTCTTTATATACTTGGTATTCTGAGCCCCGCACTTCTTAAGAGAGATAAAAGGGCCTTCCATATTTATACCGTGAAAATACGCTCTCTTACCATCTTCCTGACTCTTCCTGTAAGAAGCTGCATTTTTCATGACCTTGGTGAGATCTTCCTCAGAGATGGTCATGGTGGTTGGTGTAAGAGTTGTGACGCCCTGCCTTACCTCGTAGTCCAATATCTTCTCAATGGTACTAAGCTCACCGTCGCTAAAGTCAACACCGTCGCACCCGTGAGTATGTATATCCACAAGTCCGGGAATAGCGTAGCATCCGGCCGCATCTATAGTTTCACCACCGGCGTTATCCGCAAATTTGCTGCCATCTATATAGATGTCTTTTGAAACAAAAGAACCTTCTTCTGTAAATACAGACGCATTTTTTATTATCATAGTTTATCTCCCCATCGCTGCTTCATCTGCCACAATATACAGATCGTTGTGAAGCTGCAGGATAGATCCTGGAACCTGAGGAGTTATTGCACCGTTAAGGCACTTATTAAGTGCATCGGCTTTATCTGCTCCGCTTACGATAAGCACGATCTTCTTGGCAGACATAATGCTCTTTATTCCCATTGTTATCGCCTGTCTCGGAACCATATCAGCATTGTCAAACAGTCTTGAATTAGCTTCTATGGTACTCTGAGTCAGATTAACAAGATGTGTGCCTGTAGAAAAATGATCATCAGGTTCATTAAAGCCGATGTGACCGTTCCTTCCAAGTCCAAGCACCTGCAAATCTGCGCCTCCAAAGGAAGCGATAAGATCATCATAGTCCTTACATTCTTCCTCAATATCTGCTGCCATTCCGTTTGGCAGATGGACATTTTCAGGATCGATATCCACTTTGGAAAAAAGATTGTCATTCATGAAATAGTGATAGCTGTGCTCGTCTTCCTTGGGAAGTCCCACATACTCATCAAGATTAACCGTACGTACTTTAGAAAAATCAAGATCGTTCTTGTTGTACCACTCCACAAGCTGCTTGTAGGTTCCGATAGGTGAAGAACCTGTAGCAAGACCAAGAACGCTGTCAGGCTTTAAGATAACCTGTGCGGAAATGAGATTTGCAGCCCTTCTGCTGACTGCATCATAGTTCTTTTCAACATATATCTGCATAGCTGTAACCCCTTTATATAAGTATATTTGTAGCTGCGCGCAATACCGCAGCATCTATAACCCTTATCATCATTATAGACTTAGGGAAAAGAAAATTAAACTATGCTGTGCAAACTTGGCAAAAAGAGTCAATAAAAGACAAAAAGAAAAGCCACACAGCATTTTACTTATGCTGCGTGGCGCTTAATTTTTATGAAGGCCTGATCAAAGGTGCCAGATATCTTTGTTGTAGTCATTTATAGTTCTGTCAGATGAGAAATATCCCGCCTTTGCGATATTTACAAGCATCATCCTCTTCCACTTATCGCGGTTCTCATAGTCTGCAAATATCTTGTCTTTTTTCTCAATATAATCCTCGAGGTCTATAAGAGTCATGAACCAGTCTTTATTTAAAAGCTCTTTGTAAAGGCGCTCAAGATTCTCTTTGTGACCAACAGAAAGACACTTCTTACTTACAATAAAGTCCACAGCCTCTTTTATCACAGGACTCTTCTTGTAATAGTTCTTGGATACATAGTCAGCCTTCTTGTAATGCTTAATAACTTCATCTGCCTTAACTCCGAAGATATAGATATTGTCATCGCCTACAAGCTCGTGAATCTCAACGTTTGCTCCGTCGTCTGTTCCAAGAGTAATTGCACCGTTAAGCATGAACTTCATGTTACTGGTTCCCGAAGCCTCTTTGGAAGCAAGGGATATCTGCTCAGATACGTCACATGCAGGAATAAGCTTTTCCGCATAGGTAACGTTATAGTTCTCAACCATAACAACCTTCATGTACTTATTAACATCAGGATCATTATTAACGATCTCCTGAAGCACAAGGATGAGATGGATGATATCCTTGGCAATAACATAAGCAGGTGCAGCCTTGGCTCCGAAAATAAATGTAATCGGACGGGTAGGCTTCTTGCCGCCTTTGATCTCAAGATACTTGTGAATGATATAGAGAGCATTCATCTGCTGTCTCTTGTACTCATGAAGTCTCTTTACCTGAATATCAAAAATAGAATCGGGATCAACGTCTACACCCTCGTGTTCCTTTAAGTACTGCACAAGCTCTTTTTTCTTGGTCTTCTTGATATTATCAATCTCATCAAGGACTTCCTCTTCACCCATATGATCAAGGAGCTTTTCAAGCTTAAGCGCATCCTTCTTATATCCGTCACCGATCGTCTTGGAAAGGAAATCAGCGAGAGGATGGTTACATGAAAGAAGCCATCTTCTAAAGGTGATACCGTTGGTCTTATTATTGAACTTCTCAGGATATATCTTGTAGAAGTCATTGAGCTCACTGTCCTTAAGGATATCCGTGTGAATAGCCGCAACTCCGTTGATGGAGAAGCCATAGTGGATATCGATAAAGGCCATGTGTACTTTCTTATCCTTATCTATAATATGAACCTTGGGGTTCTTGTACTTAGCCTTAACTCTCTTATCCAGCTCTTTAATATAAGGAACAAGCTGAGGAACAACCTTCTCCATGTACGCAAGAGGCCATGTCTCAAGCGCCTCTGCAAGGATAGTGTGATTGGTATAAGCACAGGTCTTGGTGACAACGCTTATGGCTTCGTCAATATTAAAAGCCTTATCCTCCACAAGAATCCTGATAAGCTCAGGAATGATCATGGTAGGATGGGTGTCATTGATCTGAATAACCGCATGATTATGAAGCTCGTGAAGGTCGTACTGGCGCTCTTTCTGTTCACGAAGGATAAGCTGCGCCGCGTTAGATACAAGGAAATACTCCTGATAGATCCTAAGGAGATTTCCGGCTTCATCAGAATCATCGGGATATAGGAAAAGAGTGAGGTTCTTGTCAATCTTGGTCTTATCGAAGTCGATGCCTTTTTTAACAAGGCTCTCATCAACTGATTCTATATCAAAAAGACGAAGCTTATTAACACCGGTGTCGTAACCTGCGATATTCATATTGTAGAGCCTTGATACTACCTTCTTTTTGCCAAAAGATACTTCAAAGGTGGTATCTGTCTTCTCAAGCCAGCTCATATCCTCGATCCAGTCGTTCTTTTCTGCATTCTGAAGATGATCCTTAAATACCTGCTTAAAAAGACCGTAGTGATAGCAAAGTCCGATTCCTTCACCGGAAAGGCCAAGTGTTGCAATAGAATCAAGGAAGCATGCCGCAAGTCTTCCAAGACCACCGTTTCCAAGTGACGGTTCAGGCTCGCACTCTTCTATCTGTGCAAGAGATTTGCCATTCTTCTCAAGGATGGCATTAACTCTGTCATACACCCTAAGATTAATAAGATTATTTGAAAGAAGCTTACCAATCAGGAACTCCATAGAGATATAATAAATCTTCTTCTCTCCGTTACTAAGCTCGGTAACATCCATAAGTCTCGTTGTCATTTCAAGAAGCACATAGTAAGTTTCCTTATCTGTGCACTCTTTGAGGGTCTTTCCAAAGAAATCCTCTGCAATTCCATCAAGCTGCTCTTCAAGATTAAGAACCAATACGTCGCGCTGCATATTTGTGTGCTTGGACATTTTTCTTCTCCTCTCGTTAAAAAAGTCGATTCAAATAATAAATTATTGGTCTGTTTTAGGAAAACGTTTTCCAAAACACCATACCAGTACATTAGCATAGGAAAACGTTTTCTGCAAGCATTTTCTTTTAATAAATAATATCCTCATATTTCATACGGACGAGCTCATGTTTTGCCACAATCTTACGGCCTTTCTCGCCGTTCATAAGCTGTGACAGTTCCTCAAGTGCTCTTCCGGAAATATCTGCAAAATCCTGTTTGACAGTGTTCATCTGCTTACCAACATAGCCCATAAGCAGGATACCGTCAAATCCGCATACAGGTCTGAATATATCCATATCTATAAGCGCCTTCATGGCACCTATGGCCATAAGGTCGGATGCGCATACAACGCAGTCATTGTTTTTGGCAAACTTCATGGTGATCTCTCTGGCTGTAAGTTCCGAGAACTTGCCATTCTTAACCGTGAGCTTCAATTTCTTTTCATCGCAAAGTTTCTTGATACCTTCAAGTCTCTGAGCTGTAACATAGCCGTACTCATCACCTGAAATATAAAGTATCTTCTTACTCTTATTCTCAGTTATGGTCTTCTTGGCAATGTCGTATTGAGCCTTGGTCTGATCCACGCTAACAGAGGATGTAGTCTCATTTACCATGGGCGCATCCACTACAACTATCTTGAAATTGCCGCTCTCAATGAGTTTATGAAGGACTTTGTCCCTGGTAGTCATGCCATAGATGATAAGCCCCTTTATACCTTGGGATACAAAGTAACTTGTAACCTCGGAAAGGCTCATGTCCTCTATCATTGACATAAACACAGTTATAACATCAAGCTGCAGTTCTTTTGCCTTGTGCACTGCTCCCGAGATGTACTGCATATTTATCTCATCTCTGGAGTTACTGCGCTGCTCAAGCCTTATAAGAAGTGCCACTCTGCCTGCCTTCTTGGATGAAAGCGTAGCTGCCACGGTGTTTGGCACAAACCCGAGTCTGTCCACAACTTCATTAACTTTTGCCCTTGTGGCTTCACTTACATTCGGATAATTATTTATAACCTTGGAGACTGTGGAAATCGCAACTCCCGCCTCCTTGGCAACATCTTTAATCGATACCATATATTTGCCCCTAAAGTTTATTATACTATGAAAATCAGAGCTTTCCCAATTGCATACGATAGTACTTCTCGTATATGCCACCGGTCTTTACAAGTTCCTTGTGATTACCACGCTCTTCAATACCGTTGTTTCCAAGAACAATGATCTCATCGGCGCCGATAATAGTTGAAAGCCTGTGGGCAATCGTGATGGTAGTCCTGCCCTTGGCAAGCTTCTCAAGACTATCCTGAACATATCTCTCGCTCTCGTTATCAAGAGCACTTGTAGCCTCATCAAGGATTAGGATCGGAGGATTCTTAAGGAACACTCTGGCAATGGCAATCCTTTGCTTTTGTCCTCCGGAAAGTCTTGCTCCGCGCTCTCCCACAAGAGTATCAAATCCATTTGGAAGAGAATCTATAAATTCAAGTAGATCTGCCTTCTCCGCAGCATCTTTTATCTCATCAAATGTCGCATCAGGCTTGCCATAGGCAATATTCTCCCTTATGCTTCCATTAAAAAGATATACATCCTGCTGAACAATCCCGATAAATGAGCGAAGAGATCTCTGAGTAACATCTCTGATATCGATGCCGTCAACCTTGACACTTCCGCCCGTTACATCATAAAACCTTGGAAGAAGCGAACAAAGCGTTGTCTTTCCGCCTCCGGAAGGTCCAACAATAGCGATATTCCTGCCCTTATCCACATGAAGATCTATGTGATCAAGAACCGTATCCTCATCTCCATAGGCAAAAGACACATCTTCATAGTCTATAACGCCCTGAACATCTGTAAGTTTCTTTGCTCTCTCCTTATCCACGATCTCAGGCATGGTGTCCATAACTTCGCAGAACCTTCCAAAGCCGGCAAGTCCCTTCTGAAGCTGCTCCGTGAACTCGACAAGCACGTTGACGGGGTTGATAAAGATATTGATATAAAGGGCATATATTGCCATATCTTCAACAGTCATCTGCCCTTTGGCGATAAATACGCCTCCCGCAACGATAACTGTTACAAATAGCAGTCCTTCAAAGAAGTTATTTCCCGAATGGAAAAGAGCCATCTGCCTGTAATTGTCTTTTTTGGACTCAAGGAAAGCGAGGTTACTTTTATCAAATTTCTTTTCCTCAATCTCCTCACCGGTAAAAGACTTCACAACCTTGATACCGCCAAGAGTATCCTGAAGAGATGAGTTAATGCCCGCAACCTTCTTCCTGTTATCGGAAAAAGTCTCTCTCATCTTCCTGTTGCGGCTAACAGAGAATACCGCCATAGCCAGCACCACAACAGCAAGGCACAGTGTCATTGGCACATTGATTCTTATAAGCAGAATAAAAGAGCCCACGATTTTTACAACAGATATAAAGATATTCTCAGGACCGTGGTGTGCAAGCTCAGAGATATCGAAAAGATCAGAAACAAGCTTACTCATCATCTCGCCGGTATTGTGAGTGTCATAGTAGGAAAAAGAGAATGCTTCAAATCTTTCAAACAGCTCTTTTCTCATGCCTGATTCCATCATGGCACCCATCATGTGTCCCCAGTAGGTGACATACCACCTGCACAGAAATCGGATGAAGTACATGACAAGCATCACAAGTCCGATGATCCAGATCCTCTTAAGGATCACGTCGGGTTCTTCCAGAAAAAGAGTAACTCTAAGTACCCTTATAAACTGCGGGAACACAAGATCAATTATTGACAACACCGTAGCGCAGAAAAGGTCAAATAAAAACACTCCTATATATGGTTTGTAGTAAGGTATAAATTTTTTTATAAGGTTCATTTAAACTCCCAAATGCAGTATGAATTCCAAATAAATTCATATCTGCAGTTATATTAAGATCTACGCGGTATGACCCTCCGCAAGGTTTTTGAGCCAGCGTTCTTTTTTGAGCCAGAAATAAAATATGGTTATCTTGATAAAATCAACCATCTTGACACAGATAAACAGCTGGATAGGCCCTATATTGGTATAGATTCCGAGAATGAGTATCATTGGAAGAAGCACAAGCAGTGTCACAAGGGCATCTCCGTATGCTCCCATCTTGGTATCTCCGCCGGCTCTTGCAACAGCCTGCTGGGCATTGATATACACCCAGATCGGCATAAACAATGAAAGTACTATGACCATTCTCCTGCATATACCTACAGCTTCAGGGCTAAGGCGTCCAAATACTATCGGAACTATCGCTGTAGTTATAAAGCCCACAAACATCATAACACATCCAAACAACACACCTCCGGATAAGAGCCAGTTCTTTTGCTCTCTAGCCTTATCAAGCTTGCCCTCTCCAAGAGTCTTACCGATAATTACGCTTGTTGCTGAATATATTCCTCCAAAGGCCACGAAAAAGAGATTCGCAATAGCAAAGCTTGATGCCATACCTGATACAACTTCAGCACCACCTCTACTGTTAAATATTGCGGTATTAACTGTCTCTGAGAGAACCCATGTCATCTCGCAGAAAAGCATGAGTGCACCTTTTCTGAGTATTTCTCCAAATAGCTTAAAGTCGACTTTGAGCTCTCTGAATTTCACGGCAAATTCCGGCTTGGTCCTGATATAAATGCCGATAAATATAGCAAGTTCAAGATACCTTGCGATAACAGTAGCATAGGCAGCTCCTCTTACTCCAAGCCTTGGGAATATGAGATGTCCGTATATGAGAAAATAGTTAAACACTGTATTGGTAAGGGTTGCTATAACAGTCACAACAAGCGGCGCCTTTACCCTTCCCATATCTCTCAAAGAACTTGCAACGCTCACAGAAAGAGTCATTGCAGGTCCCATCCAGAACATAATGCGTATATATCTGACAGCTTCATCCAATATCGCAGAAGCCTGTGAATTACCAATAAGCATCAGTGACAGAACTTCTCTTGGGAAAACTCTGCACACAAAGAAATAGGGTATAAAAGCGGACAAGCCCATAATCACCTTAAAGATGAACGCCTGCTGCATTCCCACTTTGTCTTTTGCCCCGAAAAACTGCGTAAGGAATATACCTCCCGCCATGCATATAGTGTTGGTAAAAACCATAAACACAAAGAGGATCTGCCCCGCAACGTTAACGCCGGACATGGATATATCACCAAGTCCCGATACCATGAAATTATCAATAAGTGATACCATGCTCTGAATAAGTTGCTGGAGCATGATTGGAACCGCTATAGCAAGCGCACTTTTATAAAAAGACCATTCACCAAATAAACTTTTCTTTTGTCTCATTTTCTCGCCCTCAAACGATAATTATGTCAGTTAAGTGTAATTTCTATATTCTACTCTTAATTATTGGGAAATTCTAGCTAAATAAGCAACTTTACTCCTTATTTTTGGGTATTTGGGCAATTTTCTATTACATAAAAAAGGCTCCGTAAAAAATCACGGAGCCCACTTAAGCATTTATATTATTTACCAAACCTTTTTTACAAAACCATCTCCATCATACACTCTTGCTACCCTTATGCCTCTTGATCTCGAAACTTCCGCCGGAAGTAATGGTCTCCTTTACGAATGCATTCATAATATCGCTGTAGGCGCGCCTATCTTCCTTGCTGTATCCCGGCTGAAGAGATTCAAACTCTCCGTTATCATATGTAACCGCAAGGGCATTGCTCTCATTGGTCTTAAGAACAAAGAGCGTCTTAGATCCGCTGGTAATAACAGTATATTCGTAGTCTTCGCTGTCAAGGAAGCTCTCTATATCACTCACAGCGCCTGCTACGGCATCCGCCATAGTCATACCCGTGTCAAAAGACTCCCCGGCTGCTGGTTCTTCAGTTTCAAATGCCGCTGTTACAGATTCCTCAGCTGCAACTTCTGCTGCAGGTTCCTCAGCTACGGTTTCCTCTGCAACAGTTTCCTCAGCTGCAGGCTCTGTAAGAGCATCAACTTCTGCGTTTAATATATCATCGAGACTCTTCGCATCCTCTGCTATATCCTCAGGTACTGCTTCCATTTCAGCTGCTGCCTCCATAGTAACAACATCCCCAAGAGAAGGCTCTTCTATTACTATTTCTTCAGGAACAGGCTCTTCAAGCACAGGTTCCTCAATGTCAGGGATTACCTGAGAATCAGGTTCTTCCAATGCAATTTCTCCTGCAGGTGCAGGTTCTTCTGCCATTATTTCCGCTATTGGTGCCTCTGCTGCCGCAACGAGAGCTTCTAGCTCTGCTGCCTGTTCTTCCGTAGCTGCTGCTCCGATATCAAGATCTGTATCAGCCATCGCAGCCTCTAAGTCTGCCGCAGCATCTACAGGCGCTTGAGCCTGTACTGCACCATCCTCGCTTGCAAGTTCGGGCATAGCCTGAACAAGTGCTTCATTTGCAACATCACTTGCCCCCATAGCCGCAAGCATAGCGTCTATATCTGTAGGAGCATCCGCAGTGGTCTCCGCAGCTACATCTGCTACAGGTATTTCGGGAGCGGAATCTGCCACTGCCTCAGCAATCGCTTCAGCGGCAGGCTCAATAATTGCTTCTGCCGCAGGTTCTGTAATAGCATCCGCAACAGGTTCTTCAGGTGCTGCTTCGGCAACCGGTGTTTCAGCCATAGCAGCCATAAGTGCATCAACATCCGAAGCTGTTTCTGCTCCTGCCATAGCAGCTAGCATAGCATCTGTATCCACTGGGGCGCTCTCTGTAGGAGCTTCCTCTGCGGGAGTTTCCTCTGCCGGAATCTCCGGCATCGCATCTATCACAGGCTCTGTAATTGCTTCTGCTGCAGGCTCAGTAATTACTTCTGCCGCAGGCTCTGCTACTACTTCTCCCGCCATAGCCGCTATCGCAGCCATGGCATCTGCTTCAGCCGTATCTGCGGGGCTTGCCGGTATTTCAGCATCAGGAGCACCTTCTGCTGCCATAGCCTTATCTGCTTTAAGAATCTCTTCAAAATCCGGTATATCTTCTTCAGAAACTGCGACTGCTTCTGCCACAGGTTCCGCTGCTTTCTTACGTGTTCTCTTAGGTTTTGGAGCCTCTTCTGGAGCAGGTGCTTCCGGTACAGCCACAGTCTCCTCCAAAGCTGGAATTTCCGCCTCTGAAGGCGCTTGCGCTGCCGCACTTTCTTCAGCCTTCATTGCTGCGATCAGATCATCCACATTTGCCGTCGACAGGTCCTGTCCACCCAGAATATCCTGTGTATTCATGCCTTCCATATACCGTCTCCTTTCGAAAACAATAGCCTCAGATAAGATAATATTCATATTGGCACCGTTTTCCCGAACAGCGCCAATAACTTTTTCACTATAAACCGTCTATTATTATTATCTTATATTTCCTCTTGAATTAACAGTAAATTTTTTATGAATTCAGATAATTCTTGTGCATAATAAAAGGCTGCTACACTAATGTAACAGCCTGCATTTCTTTAAATCAGGATCTCAACTTCAAAATTACCGTTTTGTTCTTTAATATTCATTCGACCTTCATACTTATCAACTATTGTCCTTACATTATCAATTCCATGTCCGTGCATCTCCTTATCATCCTTGGTAGTCACAAGCTTTCCGTCTTCATACTTAAGCTCATTATGAAGGGGATTCCTTTGGAGTATACACAAAAGATCATTATAGGGATAACATACAAGCCTTATCTCATCTCCGGGTCTGCACGCCTCGATGGCATTATTCATGATATTCGAAAAAATAATGCAAAGCTCATAATCATCAGCCTTGTTTTCTTTTAAAAGCTTTATCTGATAATCAAAATTGATGCCCTTTTCCGTACACTTATCTATGCATCTTCCAAGTATTCCGTCAACTGCTACATTTCCGGATATAATAGCCTTACTGTAGCTCTTGGCATCGTCGACCAGTTCTCCACAGTAATTCTTAAGGCCATCTGTATCGCCCGCATCTGCAAGAGAAGACAATGCGTAAATATGGGCTTTGAAGTCATGCCTACATTTTCTGAGTTTCTTTTCGCTCTCCAAAATAGCTTCTATCTGCTCTTTCTGCGATCTAAGAGTGTTTTTCCGGCACTCCGCCACAAAACTTTCGTGCATCCGAAGTTTATCAAGATAAATTGAATAAACAACAAGGAGATATATAATTATCACCATGACTACAACAAAAATAAAATATGATTCAATTGCATTGCGGTCTGCACCGTCAACTAAAACACCTCTTTTTCCAAGTGCTACTCCTACCAAGAATGTGCATATATTGAGCAGCGCTATCTGCATTACATTAAGGTCTAAACCTCGCTTACTTCTTTTCAAGCTGTATATAAGATAACAAAACCCACTGAATACAAAATATCCCAGAAACATCTTTAAATAAGAATTAAAAACTGTATCAGTGGCAAATTCATCAAATGAACTAACTGCTATTCCGGTTAAAGTCTCTATTGTTGTCGGCAATCCAAAAACCGGAAAGTATAGTCCAATCCATTTAAATGTATTTCCCTTAAAAAGAAAAGGAATGATCAACCCTGCCAAAAGTGAACATTTGCCTGGATTAACTGCATTTCCTGTAAATACCGATAAACACACAAGTCCAATACAAACAGATATAAGAATAAATAAAGAGAAAAATGCATTCTTCTTATACTTTGCGCCAAAAATAACACGATATGTAATCAGATACGAGCACAGATCAAAAAACACAGATACGAAATCACCAATACTTGTCACCATACCATTCGCCTTTTTACCTTTGCAAATACATAGTCATCATACTTATTTTTCACTTCATCCCAATAACTGCGCCCCAGAGGAATCTCCTCACCATTATCAACATATATTTTATTAAATTTTATATCTTTAATATGATTAAGATTAATTAGATAAGATTTATGGACACGGATAAACTTATCACCAAACTTATCAGTAATGCATGAAAAGCCGGCTCTTACCAGGACACTTTCACTACCATCCACTAATTTAGCAATAAGATAGTTACCACTAGTTTTTATAAAAAGAATATCATCAGCCTTATAAACCTTGTCTCCAAATGGAACCTCAAGCTTATTGTTATAATCTGAAAATTCTTTTTCAATCCAATTCCGTACTGATTTTTCTGACAGTGGCTTGTCCAAAAAGCCCACTACTCTTTGTCCAAACGCCTGCTGCATTGTTTCAATATGGCTTGTAACAAAGACTATCTTTTCTACAAATTGATTTCCTTCAAGACTGTTCTTGACTTCTATTCCGGTTTTTCCCGGCATCTCAACATCAAGAAACAAAAGATTAATCTGAATATTACCCTCGGAAAGTCTAGCTAAAAGATTTTCCCCATTTTTGTATAGAACTGTTTGATATTGTGCACCTATTTTCCCAAGATAATCATCTGCACATCCTTTGATAAAATCGCGAACATTCCCGTCATCATCACATATTCCTATTGTGAACATTCTCTCTCCCCTGATAAAAAACTGTTTCTTTTAAAATAAGCCAACAGGAGCTGAATAATCAACTCCTGTCCCACCTAGCTTATTCAAAATAAGGATCCGAATATATCGCTCCAATCTGCAAAACAAAAACAGCTACTAGATAGCCATACTAAAAATGACATAACTCTTTCCCTCCTTTTAATCTAAAAAATATGTAACCTGGCTACATAGCCACGCTATCACCAAAATAATACCAACTAAAGCAAATAGTTTTCCCTGCTTACTCCGTAGATTCTTTCTTATTTCTATCCCACTTTCATAAAAAAGTATTTTGTAAATAAACCAAAAAGTAAAGGCTGATAAAACAATATAATTTGAAATGTAAAAGCCCATACTTCTATATAGAACAGAAACAAAGAATGCGGTAAGCAATACAACAATGTATACTACTTTGATTATGATACCACATTTTACAGTTTTCATTCTATCTCCATAACTCATGTACACAAAAAGTTCATATATGATTCCCGGATACCGCAACAGATATTATCATAGGTCAAAAACCTATAAAAATATCCGCCGCGGTTTCATGGATGATATCAGGGGGATTCATCCATAAACAAAGAGCCGGGAGGCCGGAAAGAAACGGAAATGTACCGATATTAGCAATGATATGATACAGAATAAATCTAAATTATCAGAATACTGAGAATAGTCACATTCTAGGAATATCTCACACTCCAATCAAATGCGCTTTTTATTAGATATAGCTGGTCTTTTTTGTCTTCTTCAGAGAATTGGTCCAGTTTACTAAGAATGCACTCTATACAGGATGTATATCTTCTTATGAGCGCTCTGTCCCAATCCTCTGTGTAGACTGTTCTATCCTTTAAAAGCGTTGTGAAATATGGAATGTCACCTCTCAAAAGTTGCCTGATCTCATGTTTTAGCGAAAACTCATCCATGCTGCCGTTCCTCAAAATATATTCAAGGAATCCCCCTGCAGCTTCTTTGTTCTCCAAAAGATCCGGCATATTGAGCATTTTCAAGAGCTTAGAATATACTTTTGTACTTCTTATCATTATTCTAATCTTGGTATTCTCATAATTTCTTAAAAGATTATATATTTTAAAAGCGTTTTTAGTGATGTTATCGTAGCCTTCTTCAAATCCCGCCATCACATCTCCAACATAGTTCCACACAGGAACGCTTTCTTTCCCCAGTTTTGGAAGATGCTTGCTCAATTCTTCAGATCTCTTTTTTACCCTACGCTGCTTAGCCGCTGAGGTAAATTCACTTATTATCTCAATCTTAGTATCTTCATTTGAAATGAGATCACCAAGAGCGCTATGAACCCGGACCTTTTCCCTCTTTTTTCCGAGATTCCTAGGAATTATAGAGGTGCTTAGCACTGTTTTTTCCTCTTTTTTCCCTTCTTTAATCGTTGGCTTTGAAAAGAAATCCATAGATGACACAGTCTTGGCATCTACGATTACGGGATATTTTCCAACAGCACAGATATTATCATATTGAATATCCACAGCGTTCATAAGGTAAGCTGTAGCAAGCATGAATCCGGCGTTTTTATAATACTCTTTTATATCTCTTTCCCTATAACATCCGTCATTGCTTGCATATTCGCACCAGAAGTATCTGTTTCCCTGAACCATTGCCAAAATTTTGTAGTCATTATCCCCGCTGACAAGCCTTATTAACTTACCATATAATTCATATATTCTGCCGCTTTCAGGCTTGTACATAATATAATCATTATTTACTTTACATCTGACTGTACATTTGGCACCGTTTCGTCTATCTCCGAGGAATTCAAGCTCGTTCAAAATATATTTATTCGCTTCTTCGAGTAACCCCATAGCAATAAGTTTGTCGATATCTCTAAGGTAATTTTTGACAATTTCCAGAAGATACGCATATCCAAGATCCATGATCCGGTGTATTTTCTCATGCCAAAGCTTATATCTGGAAATAAATTTCTCGTAGTATTCCTTTTCGAAAAAGCGGTCTATATACTGTTGATACTGAGAATCGGGATAAATGTCCCAAAACTCAAACACTCCTTGTCTTTTTTCGTTTATATCAGCGATAAGTAGTGTCTGGCTTACATCCCTTATCTTCTCTTTGAGATAGTCTTTAAATTTCTTCTCGACCCTCCTGATGTTGATACTTGCCATATTCTGTCGTTCCATGTAGCCATTCGCAAGTATCTCTGTGTCGTTCTCAAAATCCCTTAGCTTTTCCCTTGCCAAAGAATCATATATGGATTCAAACATATATTTTTCCTTAGCACTAAGCTTGTTTTTTACCATCTTCTCCCTCATTTTTTAAGATTGAGCCGGAACACTTTCGCATTCCGGCTCATGGGCATAACATTATGGATAATAATAATCAGGTTATAGTAGTTTTAATCCACTTATATGAATATAATTGTCAGAGACTATATGTTAGAAAGTACTGAACTATCTTAATGGAACAAATCCGATGAAAGATTTTTCTCCTAAACTCCTACGGAGTTATATAATAGTCATTTCCCCTCCAAGTAATAATTGTTCGTTGTGTGTGTTTTGACTGCCCATAATGTTATGGCAAGGCACCAGAAGCCTTACAAAAAAAGCTTAACTGCTAATAGGAACGATTTCAACAACAATGGGATGAACGACAGTATTTTTGGGATGAACGACAGTGTTTTATCGATAAACGATAAATGCAAAGACAAAAAGTCCTTCAAAAAAAACTCTGAGGAATTAATCCTCAGAGTCTTTTTCAATATCAATATTATTTAATTTCAGCAAGAGTATTGTCTTTGTGATCAGCTTTTTCAAAAAGCTCATCGATCATCTCATCTGATAATTTCAGATCATCTTTTAACTTAGAACGTATCAACGCATCCTCTGCGCCTAATTCTCTGCTAAAAGTTATCATTTCTATTGCTGTTTCAGCTTTTCCTTCAGCTTTTCCTTCAGCCTTGGCTTCGCGTTTCATAGCGATTTCAATTTCCCATTGTCTCATATATGTTTTGGTTACCTCCGTTTTGGATTTAACACTATTAACTATTTTATCGATACTGCTTATATCATTGTCCGGAATGTCCGGTTTCCTTCCTGTTACCATATATTCTAACATTTCATGGAGTTTTTCACCATATTGTTTATTTGGCGTATTAATCTTTCCACCGGCATATAGGAATAAGTGCGTAATGCCATCATCATAATCATATTCAGGATGGTTTACTATACAAGTTTTTGCTTCATAATACATTTCCCCAAGTAAAAATGGATCATAAGATGCTATAGTAACTGAAATATATTCAGGTAACTCGAAATAATCTTCGCTTGTGGAAAGAAGCTTGGAATCTGTAAGAGCCGAATAATATCTATGTCTCTTTGGTAATGATTTCCTGTCTGCTTCTCTGTTTTCTATCTCAAGATCACAGATTGTAGCAGAAACACCGTTTGAACCTGAGTCATACTTAATATGAGCATCGAGTCTTATTCCGTGATACTTCGTATCAATCCCATTAAAGACCTTCTCTGTTTCAACTTTGACATCATAGATTTTTCTGCCAAGTGCTCTACTAAGTATCGTACCGATAACAAGTTTGGCATTCTCCTCATTATCTGTGACATTGTTAAATAAGAACCCATCAATAAGGTTCATAGATTGAACGGAGCGTCTGGCTTCGTCGAAAGTAATTCTGTTTTTCACCATAAAAAACCTTTCTGTAATGTGTTTAATCTATTCCATGCCATACGGCAAAAAAGTGGAATGTTTCGGCGAATAGCCGAGAATGATGCGTTGCATGAATGCAACTTTTCATTATGAAAATGTCATACGCGACATTTATATCAGATGATGAGATTTATCATCTACAAGAATCATTGTAACGTAAAAATATGAAAATTCCTTGTTCATATTCTTAAGATTTACGATAGGCAACATTTAAAAAACGAAAAGCTCCGCGGATAATTTTCCACGGAGCTTTCAAATCATTATTCCGAAATAAATCCAGGCTAAATAATTATTCCTTTTCTTTATTCAATATCTCTATACCTTCTTGAAACGGCACGGTAACCATCATCATCGCGCCTGTTAATATAGCTATACCCACATAAATTCTTTTCAGATCAAATAAATACAATAATGACATAATAATAAAAACAAATCCAATCACTGATTGATATATCTTCCCAAATCCATTTTTGCCTTTTCTCAATCTAAGTATAAAAAAATAAATATCTAATATAATGATAAGGACATAATCAATGATAAGAAGCACTTCACCTATTGTTCCCTTACCAAAAAGAGCCAAAAACATATTATAGATTCCCAAAATGCAGCCAAAAACTTTGTTTATTCTGTTTTCCCATATAAAATTAGACATCTTCCATTTTGTTGTAGCAAATAAAATCCAGGTGCATCCTGCCAAAAATAACATATTCTTCATTTCAACTCTCCCCACTGTAATTTATATTATTTTTCCTATAGTATATCTGCACCTATTCATCACCTTCAACAACAATGGGATGAACGACAGTATTTTTGGGATGAACGACAGTATTTTATCGATACTGCTTATATCATTGTCCGGAATATCCGGTTTCCTTCCTGTTACCATATATTCTAACATTTCATGGAGTTTTTCACCGCAAAAACAGCAAATGCCTTATTTCGAAATAAGGCACTTGCTGCATATTAAATCTCAAATAATCAAACGGCCTCGGCGATAACCAGATGTCTTGGAAGGCCGCCGGCAATGATAGGCATAACCTCGCCAAAGATAAGAGGACGGGCATATCTGTCAAACTGCTCGGTAAGGCCGCATCCATCTGCAGTAATCCACTCATCGGGAATCATCTTCTCGCAGTTAGCAATTGAATGAATATCATATGTTCCATATGTACAGAAGTACGGTACCTCACTGTTCCACTCACCGTCTGCAGCTTCAGCGGATACTGTTCTCTTCATAACGACCATCTTGCCGGTCTCTCCGGCTGCAGCAGCATTAAGTGCCTCATATCCGCACTGATATGCCTCTCTGATGTCTGTAAGAGATGCCATGTGAGAAGCTGCTCTCTGAAGAGTGCTGAGTTCTACTGTTCTTGTGCGAAGCCCAAGTTCTGCTGAAATCTTATCTGCAAGCACCTTGCAAGCAGCGCTCATCTGCTTGTGTCCAAAGGCATCTGTTGCAACTTTGCCTCCAAGCTCGCATACATATGTGCCGTCTGAAAGCTTGATACCTTCTGATATGACAACCAGAGCCGGCTTACCCTTATCTGCGAACTCTTTCATTCTGGATATGAATTTGTCCATGTCAAAATCCCTCTCAGGAAGATATATTGCATCCGGTCCTGAACAGTCATCAGATTTAGAAAGTGATGCTGCCGCTGCAAGCCATCCTGCATTTCTGCCCATAATCTCAACTATGACTACAGTGGGCTTTCTGGGATCGGCTGCCTGATTGTCCCTTATAAGCTCTTTTACGCTTGTTGCTATGTATTTGGCTGCAGATCCAAAACCGGGACAATGATCGGTAACAGGAAGATCATTGTCTATTGTCTTGGGGATGCCGATAAAACGCTGGGGTTTACCCTTTTCTTTTGCATAATCCGACAACTGCATGATAGTGTCCATGGAATCATTACCGCCGATATAGAAAAGCATATCGATGTCGTTTTTCTCAAGAACATCAAATATCCTGATATAGTCTTCCTCTTTCTGACTTGCCACAGGAAGCTTGTATCTGCATGTGCCAAGCACTGATGCGGGCGTTCTCTTAAGAAGTTCCACATTGGTCGGATTGGACAGGTAATTGTCCAGATCAACTATGTTACCGTTAATGAGCCCCTCGATGCCGTGGATCATTCCGAATACCTTTTTGGCTCCGAGTTCCTTGGCGCGCACGTAAGCCCCTGCCACAGACGCATTAATAGCGGCTGTAGGCCCGCCTGATTGTCCGATTATGACGTTGTTCATGAGTCCCTCCCAACTTAGTTAGATTTTGTATTGTTTTTATATTCATCACAGGTTTTCCCTGTAATCAATCTTACTAAAAGTTTATAGAATTTTATGTTTTATTTATTTGATTTGAGTCTAAAAAGGACCGTATTATTAATATGACATAAGAAAAAAGTTTTGGGAAGTGGAATCAGACCTAAAAGTATTAACGTAACTGCTGTGAGTATGCATCAATGTCAGGCACAGATAGGTGTTAATTATGAAAAAGGTAAAGATATTCCTAGCCCTATTGTTAATTGCATATATTCTCGTTCTTTCGGAAGGAAGTGCCTATGCCAGCGCATCTAATCCCCCTGACATCTATGACATAGTGATGCTTCAGAAGATTAACTCTTTTAGAGAAGAAAACGGTCTAAACGCTCTTGAGCTAAACGATGATCTCTTTGACGTTGCAGATGTGCGTCTTAGTGAGCTTCCCGTCAACTTTGACCACACAAGGCCAAACGGTGAGAGCTACAAGAGTGTATATAGCGAGCTTGGTCTTACCGATAAATACGAGCGTGGAAGCGAAAACATCGCCAAGATTCTTGAAGAATGGGATTTTTCAAACGAAAGTGCCGACGAATACGTTGATTATATATTTGAGGCCTATAAAAACAGCGAAAGCCATCGCGAAAACATGTTAAAACCCTATTGGAAATACTATGGCGGCGGATTCCTTACCAACTACAACGGAAACTGCTACCAGATACAGGTATTTGCCAAATAATAATGAATTTAAACTTCCCGCCGTGGTGCGGGAAGTTTTAGTTAAATATAATTAGAGGCAACTTACTTTGTTTTTGTAGATTTATACAGGAATACGCCGCCAACAACAATTGCTACCGCTGTAAACAGGTAATCTCCTTTTAAAAGGCATCCAAAGCCTGCCATAAACCATATTATGGAAAGCCCCATCATCATCTTGTTTCTATCCATCAGTTTCTTTCTCCTATCTATTCATATCTGCGGCCGTTCTAATCCGTATCCGATATCATAATCCCCATCATAACATAGAAATAAGGCGTCGCACAGACTATCATAAAATTGCCAAGTGAATAAATCAGATATGCCAAGAAAGCTGCAAAAGCAAGCTCTCTGTAGTTTATTTTGCTATCAATCTGAGCCTTCTGCCTATTCCCTTCAGTTCTTAAAAAAGATGCAAAAACACTATAGATCATATAAAGATATGTCGCAAGCCCCAAGACCCCTGTGTTTATGAGGCAGTCAAGAAGTTCGCTATGAGACGATGTAAGCGCCATATCCTTGAAATGCTCGTTAAAGACATTCGCTGTATTGGGATTTCTGCTAAGATACTCATTTAGCGCGTACATATAGCGATTTGGACCGGTTCCGAATATCTTTTCCCTTATAGAAAAATCACGGAAAAGATCAAGCGAAAGTTTCCAGATATAACCTCTTCCGTTAGCAAGCTCATCATGACAGCTTACTGCTATAACTGAAGCAAAATAAATAACAAATGCAAAAGCAAACAATATTGCTAATTTTCCTGATGTAAGCAGCCTTCGTTCTCTCTTTTTACAAATGCCAAATCTCATGCATAGAACAACTATTACAGATACAAAAACTGTAACCATTAGCATCCTTGTTCCGCACAGCATAGTTGCAACAATCGCCAGTGCCATATATCCGGCGTAAACTCCCCTTATTACCGGCTTTGAAGTCATCACAAGCATATATAATCCGATAGGAATCACAACAGCCATGTACTGGCTATACCAGCCATAATTTCCAAAAGTCGAAATATATAGGCTGTACCTTGGATCTGCATATTCCGGAAACATTCCAAGAGGATCCATGCCAAAATGATTTGCAATAGCTATTATCGTAGGAAACACAGATACTGCCACAATTAAGTGAAATACAAAGTCATGAGAATTAAAATATATAGAAATGTAGTAAAAAGAAATGAGCATTATGATAATTGACAGCGCCCCCATATGAAAGCCGGGCACGCCATAAGCAGACTCTTTTAAAGATCCTGATAAAAAAGCAGATATTAGAACTGCCCCTCCATAGAGAGCTGCAGCCACAAAGGCGGACTCATGAAAAAACTTCTTGTCATTTCCATCGCTTCCATTATTTTCATTATTTCCTTTATCAAAAAAATCCTCGGCAAATGAAGCTATGGCATACAAAACGAGGGTCAAAGCACTGATATAATAAAAAGCTTTGGCCTTATAAACGCTGATATCCGTGTAGGTGCCGTTATTTATGATAGGTATTACCAAAAATACCGCCAGCACATAAAAAAGTGCAATAAAATTTTTACTCTTTTTCATAGGCTTATTATACATAGAATGGGGTCCCGCTAAATGTCTTTAGCAGGACCCGGCATTTCAGCTCTTCATATATAATTTTACATGTGTTGATCACGCATTACAACACACATCATCTTCTTATTACCGCGTACATTACATTGGGTGATGTAGCCTGCTCAACGTTTGCAGTTACTGCATTAGGATCTGAGCTTATATTGTCAAATACCTTATATGTGCCACCTGCATATACAGCTACAACAGAATAAGTTGCATTCTCTGTGCGGAAGTTAGAAGGGATTCCTATGCTGATAGAACCAGCAGAAGCGTCTGTACCTGCAGCAAAGTTACCGTTTACCATCTTTCCGTAGCTAACATCTATACATGGTCCTACGGTAGCATTAAGCCCTGCAGCAACATTCTGTACAACACCGTATGCAGCTGAACTCTTCTTGATATCAGTATCAGTAACCTTTACAAAAGAACTCTTATCAAAAGAAGTAGGTGCAAATGCAACGCCTTTTACCTTCTTTGCAAGATAGTATCCGTCAAGGGATGACTTTGTGCCTGCAACAGTTCTGTTTACCGGAGATGTTGCCTCAGCGATAAGTTCTTCTCTTTCTCTCTCAACTCTCTCCTGTCTGGCTTTCTCTGCAAGCTCCTCCTGCGTAGGCTCCTCAGCGGAAGCTGCCACAATAGCACTCGTGAAAGGTGAAAAAGCAATAGCTCCTACGAGTCCTGCAACTGCAACGTACTTAACGATCTTTCTAAAATCCATCGCACATTCCTCCTCATTTGCGAAAATCAAAATAAAAATCTCTGTATTTCTGATACTACTTCTCCAAAATATTTTTTTCAATCACACAGAGCTCTTTTTCACAATGAATTTAGAAATGGTCCTTTTGCATAATAATTTCTTCAGAGATTTTTTATTTACTAAAATCCCCACCCATTGGAAAGCCTTTAATGCAGTCTTTTTGCTGCAAAGCCTTTCCAAAGGGTGGGGATTACATTAAAGCATCAAAATCACTCAACAGTAACTACCTTAGCAAGATTTCTTGGCTTATCTACGTCAAATCCCTTGGTGTATGAAGTGTAATAAGCGATAAGCTGCATTACAACCGCTGCAGGGAACGGCATAAACAAGTCATTCATTTCAGGAAGGATAAATGTATCGTCCTCAGGGATATTCATATCCTTGTAGAGAGATTCTCTTGTAACAAGGATGATGCTGGCTCCACGAGACTGTACCTCTCTGATGTTGGAATATTCCTTGGATGCAAGTTCTGTCTGAGTTACAAGTGCAACAACGGGAACACCGTCAGTAATAAGAGCGATGGTACCGTGCTTAAGTTCACCTGAAGCATAAGCCTCTGAATGAACGTATGAAATCTCCTTAAGCTTAAGTGATCCCTCAAGAAGAAGTGAGTAATCAAGTCCTCTACCAATCATGAATGCATTCTCGGCAAAGAGGAACTTACTTGTCATCTTCTTTACAAACTCTTTTTTCTCAAGAATCTTATCAATAATCTCGGGAACTCTCATGAGCTCATCAAGATAAGCCTTAATCTCCTCAGGCTCCAGCATACCGTTAAGTCTCGCAGCGTGTATAGCAAGAAGATAGAATACGGAAATCTGGCTGGTAAAAGCCTTAGTACTTGCAACGGCAATCTCAGGACCTGCATTGGTATAGATGCAATAATCACTGTTATCAGCAATCGTTGATCCCTTTACATTAACTATAGAAAGAACCTTTGCACCTTTCTTCTTGGCATACTTGATAGCTTCAAGTGTATCGATTGTCTCACCTGACTGTGAAACAGCGATAACAAGTGTACCGGGCTTAATAACAGGATTGGTATAAGTAAACTCTGAAGCAACCGCAACATCAGTGTGGATATTAGCAAGTGTATGGAAGAGCTGCTGACCGATAAGACCGGCGTGCATAGCTGTTCCGCAAGCGATCACTACAATATTCTGGTTTTCTCTGAAAAGAGAATGAGGAATACCCTCAGCTGTAAATGTTGTTCTGCCGTCTACAATATGGGGCATGATAGTATCTCTGATAGCATCGGGCTGCTCATGGATCTCTTTTTCCATATAAAAAGCATATCCGCCCTTGCCGCCACGACTGGTATCCCAGTCGATAGTCATAAGCTGAAGAGGAACCTCGTGCTTCTTCTCATCGTGAACCACGATGCCCTTTGATGAAAGGCATGCAATGTGATACTCGGGAAGGAAAGCATACTCCTTGGCATGAACACCAAGAGCAGCAACGTCAGAAGCAAGCATAGCGCCATGCTCAGTCATAGCTACTACGATAGGGCTTACGTTACGAGCCGCATAAATCTTGCCGGGCTGATCTGAGAAAAGAACTGCAAATGCAAATGTTCCTTTAAGAACAGCTATTGTTGATCTGATTGCCTTCTCAGCGTCTCCGTCATAGAAATGATCCATGATAGCTGCCGCAACCTCAGTATCAGTTTCAGAAACGAGCTTATCTTTAAGATCGTACTCTTTAATAAGTTCCTTGTAGTTCTCTATTATTCCGTTATGTACAAGGGTAACCTTCCCTTTATTATGAGGATGTGCATTGGCATCACTTACTCCGCCATGTGTAGCCCAACGTGTGTGACCGATTCCTGCACAGGCTTCATCTGTATCACCTGCAGTGATCTCTCTAAGCTTGGATACACGTCCGGCAACCTTCTTAACAAAGGGAGCTTCTGCCCCATTAGGGAAAAGAGCCATTCCGGCACTGTCATAGCCTCTGTACTCCAAAAGCTCAAGTGAATCCAGAATTATCTCTTTAGTACTCTTCTTACCAATATATCCGATTATTCCGCACATAAATATCTCCTATCAATATGCATATTTTCTTATTTGGTTATCAACTAACTGATTTATTATAAGAGTTTGATACTTTTCAGTCAAATTTGACATCACCGGACTCATCATGTAAAATGCATAGGAAATTATGGAAATTAGTATTATGAAGAAAAAAACAAACGAAAAAACAAACAACTTAATAGTGAAAAGCCCCTTTATAGCGGCATTTGCCATTGCTTTTGGTCTTGGATTCCTGGCAAACGGAACTGTAAGCTATGCAGATGAATCTGAAGTAATTTCAGAGGCAGCTCCCGCTGAAGCAGTACAGCCTGATGCAGCCGCAGTCATCCCTGAAGACGCAGCTGCTTATGAAGTGTCACAGCCTTTTACAGTTAACAAGTTTGAAGCACCTACCACAATGTACACAACTGATAGAATTAATGTACGTGAAGGTGCAGGCGTTGAGTACAATCCTATCGGATTATTCGATTGGGGTGAATCTATCACCGTTACAGGTGTAACCAACAACGGATGGTATGAAGTTAGTACCGGAGATTCTTTGGGATACGTACTGGGAGAATATGTATCAGCAGAAGTTCCTTCAATTCCTTATCTTTTTGTCGGTGATTCCAGAACAGTTCAGCTTGGAATGGCTGTAGGCAGCGGAGATAAGGCTTATGTAGCCAAAGTCGGAGAAGGCTACAATTGGTTCAAGAATACTGCAATGTCTCAGATTAATGAGAATGCAGGAAATGGCACTACAATGGTCATCAACTTCGGTGTAAATGACCTTGCCAATGCTTCCAAGTACATCAATCTTGTAAACAGCAACATCGATGCTTGGACAGCACAGGGTATCACAGTTTACTATGCTGCAGTAACACCCGTTGGTAACTGCTCTACCGTTTCCAACGATCAGATTGAGAAATTCAACTCAAAGCTACAGTCAGGGCTTGATCCCAGAATCAAGTGGATCGACGGTTATTCTTACCTTAAGAATAATGGATTTTCCGCTTCGGACGGTCTTCATTATAACCGTTCAACCTACAAAAACCTCTACTCCTACTACATGTCAGTAATAGGAACAGATGTATAAAAAGTATTTCGCTAGTGATATTGCGAAGCAATTATAAAATGGGTTGTCCTTGAAAAAAGGGCAGCCCATTTTTCAATTGACAAGCCAATCTTCTATTGCTACAATAATGTTCGTGGCTCTGATGAGTCCCAAGCTGTTGTAGCACAGTCGGTAGTGCGTCGCATTGGTAGTGCGGAGGTCACGGGTTCGATTCCCGTCAGCAGCTCTTAATGATATAGGTGTCACAATTAAAAAATCCCACTTCATGCTTGCATGAAAGTGGGATTTTCTTAATTATTGTAGAATTGCGAGAATGACGAAGTCATGGAGCAATTCGTATATCATTAAATCCTACCGCCATTCAATAATAAGTTAGCATCGTCCCGCATTCGCCCGGCCGAGGGATTAAATGATACATTATAAAATGCGCTATACTCGGAC
>JAEEGK010001779.1_pt1 | contig 53942 bp, 48 predicted proteins | sample 8958771 | NCBI WGS metagenome assembly JAEEGK01 (sample SAMN16246547, study PRJNA631951) | gut metagenome | biome: gut microbiome; feature: rumen; material: SC-attached | host: Bos | place: Iran: Karaj | collected 2018-10 | reverse complement strand
GACATTGGCCCAGGCTGAACGCTATATCACCCAGGAGTTGAAGGAGTACGAAGAGAAGATTCTGGGCGCTGAAGATAAGATCCTCTCCCTCGAGGCTAAACTCTTCAATGACCTGATTCTTAGTATGCAGGAGTTTATCCCACAGATTCAGATCAATGCCAACATCATTGCCCATCTGGATTGTCTCTTGAGTTTTGCAAAGACAGCTGAGGAAAACAACTATATCCGTCCTGTGATTGACTCTACGGAGGTGATAGACATCAAACAAGGTCGCCATCCTGTCATCGAACAGGAGTTGCCCCTTGGTGAGAAGTATGTTCCTAATGATATCCTGCTCGACAATGAGCGCCAGCAGATCATCATCATTACTGGTCCGAATATGGCTGGTAAATCGGCTCTGTTGCGCCAAACGGCTTTGATAGTGCTACTGGCCCAGATAGGTTGTTTTGTGCCGGCAGAAGCCGCGAGAATAGGTTTGGTGGACAAAATCTTCACTCGAGTAGGTGCCTCGGATAACATTTCCTTGGGTGAATCAACCTTTATGGTGGAGATGACGGAGGCCTCGAATATCCTGAATAATGTCAGCAGTCGCTCTCTGGTACTCTTCGATGAGTTAGGTCGAGGAACCAGTACTTATGATGGTATCTCGATAGCCTGGGCTATTGTGGAATACCTCCATGAGAATGCCAAAGGTCACCCCAGAACCCTCTTTGCCACTCACTATCACGAGTTGAACGAGATGGAGAAAAACTTCTCACGCATTAAGAACTATAATGTCAGCGTGAAAGAGGTGGATGGTAAGGTGATTTTCCTTCGTAAGTTAGAAAGGGGTGGGAGTGAGCACTCCTTTGGTATCCACGTGGCAGAGATTGCTGGTATGCCTCGCTCTATCGTGAAGCGTGCCAACGTGATTCTGAAGCAACTGGAGTCAGATAATGCCCAAGTAGGTACTGTTGGTAAGCCAACAGCAGAGATAGCTGCCTCTCGCGAAGGCATGCAACTGAGTTTCTTCCAACTTGATGACCCTGTGCTTTGTCAAGTTCGAGATGAGATTCTGGGCTTAGATGTGAATAATCTCACGCCTTTGGAAGCCCTCAACAAACTCAATGATATCAAAAAAATCGTCTCAGGAAAGTGAGACGATTTCTTTTTATGCTTGTTTCTTAGCCCTTATCATGCAATAGACACCCAAGATGATAAATGGGATTGATAGGATTTGTCCCATGTCGATGGGGAGAGAGGCTTCGAAGGCTTCCTGTATCTCCTTGGTGTACTCGATGAAGAAGCGGAAGGTGAAGATATACGTCAAGCAGAAGCCAAAGTACCAGCCAGTGCCGATCTTCTGAGGCATACGCTTGTGCAGATACCACATGATACCAAACAGAATGGCGTAAGCAATGGCCTCGTAAAGCTGTCCTGGGTGACGAGGTACAGCATCGACACGTTCGAAGATAAAGGCCCAGGGCACGTCTGTAATCTTACCAATAATCTCAGAGTTCATCAGGTTGCCCAAGCGAATGCAGCAAGCCATAGAACCAGTGGCAATAGCGATATTGTCGAGTACTGTCCAAATGCTGAGTTTGGTCTTCCTGACATAGAGCCAGAGGGCAATCATCAAGCCTAAGGTACCACCATGCGAGGCAAGGCCTGCATAGCCAATGATATAGAAGCCAAATGTTTGTCCCAACCAACTACCATCGTTGCCTATGAGGATGGGGAAAATCATCTCCACGATGCCTTTCCAAGAGGTGAGAAAATCCTCTGGCTGATAGAAGATACAATGGCCCAAACGAGCACCAATCAGGATGCCAAAGAAACAGTAGATAAAGAGGGGATCGAAAAGCTCGTCCTTGATTTTCTGTTCCTTATAGAGCCTCTTGACGATGAAGTAGCCCAGGACAAAGCCAATGAGCCACATCAGTCCGTACCAGCGAATGGCAAACGGACCCAGGCGGAAAGCCACCAGATCAGGATTCCAGACAATATAACTAAGTAAGTTCATCATACGTTAAAGCGGAAATGCATAATATCGCCATCCTGAACGACGTAGTCCTTACCCTCTACGCCCATCTTACCTGCCTCACGGACAGCAGCCTCAGAGCCATATTGGATATAGTCGTCGTACTTAATCACCTCAGCACGGATAAAGCCCTTCTCAAAGTCGGTATGGATGACACCAGCACACTGGGGTGCCTTCCAACCTTTCTTATAAGTCCAGGCTTTTACCTCCATCTCACCAGCAGTAATAAAGGTCTCGAGGTTCAGGAGGGCGTAAGCCTTCTTAATCAGACGATTCACACCACTCTCCTCCAAGCCCAGCTCCTCGAGGAACATCTGCTTGTCCTCGTAGCTCTCGAGTTCAGCGATATCCTCTTCTGTCTTAGCTGCGATGATCATTGCCTCTGCACCTTCTTCCTTAGCCAGATCCTCTACTTTCTTAGTGAAGTCGTTGCCTGATTTAGCATCAGCCTCACCTACGTTGCAGACGTAGAGAACGGGCTTTGAAGTAAGGAGGAAGAGGTTGCGAGCGCAATCCTGCTCGTCCTTGCTCTCGAATTCTACGATACGAGCGTTCTTACCCTGCTCTAACACCTCTTTATAAGCATGAAGCACATTCACCTCTACCTTAGCATCCTTATTGCCAGCAGCTGCAGCCTTCTCAGTCTTAGCCAGACGACCCTCGATGGTCTCGAGGTCCTTCAGCTGGAGTTCAGTATCAATGATTTCCTTATCGCGGATGGGGTCGATGGTGCCATCTACGTGGGTGATATTCTCGTCCTCAAAGCAACGGAGCACATGGATGATAGCATCCGTTTCACGGATATTTCCAAGGAACTTATTGCCTAGGCCTTCGCCCTTCGAGGCGCCTTTAACGAGTCCAGCGATATCTACAATCTCACAGGTAGCTGGTACGATACGTCCAGGATGAACGAGTTCTGCGAGTTTGGTGAGTCTTTCATCAGGTACAGTGATGACACCCACATTGGGTTCAATCGTACAGAACGGGAAATTTGCTGCCTGAGCCTTGGCGCTCGACAAGCAATTAAATAAGGTGGACTTTCCCACGTTGGGGAGTCCCACAATACCACATTTTAATGCCATTTTCTTCTATAAACGTTTATTTTCGGCTGCAAAGGTACGATTAAGTGAGCAAAAAACCAAATTAATTTGTGTTTTTTCGAACGTGAGTACCTTCGAACATCGTTCAATGTTACTGCAAATTAATGAATTAGCCAAATTTTTGGTTAATAATGCAACTTTTTGTACCTTTGCAGCGTCAAATAGTCAAATTAAGAACTCAAATACGTTTGGATTATGAAGACAAATATGTTAGTAATGATGGCAGCTTTGGTACTTTCAGTATCATCATGCAGAGTGAATCTTGGTAATGGTTTTGAACAGCTGGAACCCAGTGAGAAGATTGTAAAGGCTAAGTATCCTCAGGAGGCTTTCGATAAGGTGGATAATCATATTATGGGCCATATCCAGTTGGTTCAGAGCGATCAGAGTCGTGTGACGCTTTCTGCTCCTGATAACTATATCGAACTCATTGAATTCGAGAACGAGGATGGCGAGCTGAACATCAGCTTCAAGGAAGCCAATGTGAACATCGACACCAAGGATGTCACCATCATCATCTATACTCCTCAGCTTAAGGAGATCAAGAACTCTGGTGCAGCAGATATCCGTATGGATAGTCTGACTACTGATGAGTTTGAGGTAAAGAATTCTGGCGTAGGTAGCTTCCAGTTGGATAATATCAAGGCCAAGAAGGTGGATGTTTCTTGTAGTGGTGTAGGTAGTATCAACATCAGCGGAGAAGCTATTGAGGCAGATTATAGCTGTAGTGGTGTAGGTAGCATCAAGGCTGGCAATATGAAGGCTCGCGAGGTTGAAGCTGGTGTGAGTGGAGTAGGGGGCATAGAGTGTTATGCCACAGATTATATCAAGGGTCGTGTATCTGGTGTAGGAGGACTGAAGTATGGTGGTCATCCTGCCAAGAAAGACCTGCATAATTCCTTGACAGGAGGTATCTCAGAACTATGACAGTTATTCCAGAATTACATTTCTATCAACTTGGTGAGGGCGCGAAAGCCTTCAGCAGTACAAGGCATGGTGGCTTTAGTAAAGGCCACTATGCTTCTTTTAATATCAATCACTATTGTGGCGATAGTGAGGAATCTATCAGTAAGAATCGCGCCCTGTTGTGCGATTTGCTGGGTATCAAGGATGATCGCCTGCTGATGCCCCATCAGGTACATCTGACGGAGACTCGAGTTATCGACGAGGCATTTTTAAGTCTTCCTGCTGAGGAGCAAAAGGCTTGTCTGGAGGGTGTTGATGCTGTGATGACGAATGTGCCTGGTGTTTGTATAGGAGTCTCTACAGCGGATTGCATTCCAGTATTGTTATATGATAAGGTGCGTCGTGCTTCTTGTGCCATTCATGCTGGTTGGCGAGGCACTGTGAAGCGTATCGTAGAGAAGTCTGTTGCGAAGATGATTTCCGTCTATGGCTCTCGTCCTGAGGATATCGTAGCCCAGATAGGACCTGGTATCCATCTCGAGAGTTTCGAGGTGGGCGATGAGGTCTATGAGGCCTTTGCCAAAGAGGGTTTTGCAATGGAAACCATCAGCAGAAAATACCCTGCTAATGATGGCTCCAAGATAGAGAAGTGGCACATCGATCTACCAGCATGCAATCGCTTGCAATTGGAAGCTTCTGGCATCCCTTCGAGTCAGATAGCTGTTTCTGAAGTCTGCACCTTCCAGCAATACGAAACCTACTTTTCAGCTCGTCGCTTAGGCATCAATTCAGGACGAATCTTTACAGGAATCTTATTGGTTTAATGGGCCTCGAGCCAGTTTTGACCAAAGCCGGAATCAGCCACCAAAGGTACATTAAGGGGGAAGGCTTTCTGCATCTCTTCGATGACGATCTGCTCCACCTTTTCCTTCTCTTCTGGGTAGACGCTGAAGTTCAATTCATCGTGTACCTGCAGAATCATCTTGCTTCGAATGCCTTCAGCCTTGAAACGCTGATGGATATGAATCATTGCCACCTTGATGATATCAGCTGCTGTACCTTGGATGGGGGCATTGATGGCATTTCGCTCAGCAAAGCCTCGAACTGTGGCATTATGCGAGTTAATATCTGGCAGATAGCGACGACGTCCGAATAGGGTAGTGACATAGCCTTTCTGACGAGCCACTTCCTTTGATTTCTCCATGTAGTCGTGCACTTGTGGGAAGGTGGCGAAGTAGCCGTCTATCAGCATCTTAGCCTCGTCGCGAGGAATATCCAATCGCTCTGCCAAACCAAAGACGGTGATGCCATAGATAATACCGAAGTTGGCTCGCTTCGATTTGGTACGTTCATCGCGAGTCACCTCTTCAATAGGTTTCTTATAGATATTCGCAGCTGTGGCAGCATGGAGGTCTTTACCCTCACGGAACACTTCCACCATATTTTTATCCTGCGACAGATGAGCCATCACACGAAGTTCAATCTGCGAATAGTCTGCGGAAAAGAACAGACAACCTGGCTCAGGAATAAACGCCTTACGAATCTCCTTACCATCCTCGCCTCTGATAGGAATATTCTGGAGGTTAGGATCAGATGATGAGAGTCGGCCTGTAGCTGTAATGGTCTGATTAAACGAGGTATGGATATGTCCTGTGCGAGGATTAATCAGTTTGGGAAGGGCATCGATATAGGTGCCTATGAGTTTCTTTAATCCTCTGTGTTCCAGGATGTCTGCCACGATCTCATGCTTGTTACGAAGTTGCTGAAGCACTTCCTCTGAGGTGACATACTGACCTGTTTTGGTCTTCTTGGCCTTCTCAACAATCTTGAGTTTGTCGAAGAGTATCTCGCCCACCTGTTTGGGCGAGGCGATATTAAACTGTTCGCCAGCCAATTCATAGATACGGGCCTCGATCTCATTCATACGAGTAGTGAATTGTTTTGACGTCTCTGCCAAGGATTCGGTATCCAGACAGACACCATTCATCTCCATTTCTGCCAAAACAGGCATCAGGGGCATCTCTATATTATAAAAGAGGTCTTCGCACTCATACTTCTTCAGTTCTGGCTCCAACTTGTTCTTCAAGCGGAGGGTGATGTCAGCATCCTCAGCAGCATACTCGTAAACCTGAGAGGGTAGGAGAGAGCGCATGGATTGCTGGTTCTTCCCCTTAGGACCAATCAGTTCTTCGATATGAATGGTCTGATAGTTGAGATAGATCTCAGCCATGTAGTCCATGTTATGATGAAGTTCGGGTTGGATGAGGTAGTGGGCGATCATGGTGTCCCACATCGGACCAGCGAGATGGATGTCGTAGTTGCGAAGTACCTCGAGGTCGTACTTCAGATTCTGACCAATCTTGAGGATTTTGGGGTCTTCATACACCTCTTTAAAGATATTAACAATTTGCAACGCTTCTTCACGTTTGGCTGGAATGGGCACATAAAATGCCTCGAATTCCTTCACAGCGAAGCTCAAACCCACCAATTCTGCGTCGATGGCAGAAGTTGAAGTAGTTTCCGTATCTAGACTGAGAATTTCGTTTGTCCTAAAATAATCACAAAGTTTCTTCAAATCCTCCTGATTATCAACGAGTTTGTAATCGTGAGGGGTAGTTTTAAGGGTCTCAAAACTCGAATTTTTTGGAAGATCCGACCCGTCGGAGGGAAAATCGGCAAATAAATCGAGCTGTGCGTTCACAGGTTTTGGCTTATTTTGAGGTTTTTTAAGAATTCTGTCTGCGAGACTCTTGAACTCGAGTTCAGTGAAGAGTTTGGTTAATTCTTCCTCATTGGGGTCGACAAGTTTCAGAGCATCCATGTCGAGTTCAACAGGAACATCCGTTTTGATGGTTGCGAGGAAGTAACTCATCTTGATATCCTCAACATGCTCTTCCACTTTTTCGCGAAGCTTACCCTTGATCTCTGACGAACGAGCGATCAACTCTGATACACTTCCAAAGTCGTTGATGAGTTTCGAAGCAGTTTTTTCTCCCACACCTGGACATCCAGGAAAGTTATCAGCAGAGTCGCCCATGAGAGCCAGAAGGTCGATGACCTGGAGTGGGGTAGTGATACCATATTTCTCTGTTACCTCTTTAGGACCCATCGTCTCATAACCACCACCATGACGAGGACGGAAAATCTTAACCTTATCAGTAACCAACTGTCCATAGTCCTTATCAGGTGTCAGCATAAAAGTGTCTACTCCGATAGAATCGGCCTTTTTGGCAAGGGTACCTATCACGTCGTCAGCTTCGTAACCATCTACTTGTAAGATAGGTATGCGATAAGCCTTGAGTATATCTTTGATGATGGGCACAGCCTTGCGGATATCCTCTGGTGTCTCCTCTCGCTGAGCCTTGTATTCAGGAAAAGCCTCACTACGGAAGGTAGGTCCATGAGGATCGAAAGCCACACCGATATGCGTGGGTTGCTCTTTCTGCAACACTTCGTTGAGGGTGTTACAGAAGCCGATAATGGCACTCGTATTCAAGCCCTTAGAGTTGATTCTCGGATTCTTGATGAAGGCGTAATATGACCTGTAAATCAACGCATAAGCGTCTAAAAGGAACAATTTCTGCATAACTTTCTTAATTTTCCGCTCAAAAGTACTCATTTTTTTTTGAATAAGAGAATTATTTCTTATTTTTGTACCAAAATTCTGCTAAAGATGGATTATTTATCGACAATAAGAAGACCGATTGCGGTAGAAATGAACGACTTTACCGAGTTGTTCGAGAAATGCCTTTCTTATAAAGATGGTTTGTTGGGACAAGTGCTTTCGCACATTCGTAAACGTGGTGGAAAGCGCATGCGTCCCATGCTGGTTCTGCTTTCTGCCAAGAACTATGGAGATGTGTCGGATGTGACTCAGAATGCTGCCTTGGGATTGGAATTGCTCCATACGGCCAGTCTGGTTCACGATGATGTGGTGGATGAGAGTAGTGAGCGTAGAGGACAAGCCTCTGTGAATGCCTCTTATGATAATAAGGTGGCTGTATTGGTGGGCGACTATATCCTTTCAACAGCTCTTCTCAGAGTGGCGCTTTCGAATAATCATCAGATTGTCCAGCACTTGGCAGAATTGGGTCGTACGCTTGCTGCTGGCGAGATTCTTCAGCTCTCAAACATTTCCAATCAGGAAATCTCGGAAGATACTTATTATCAGGTGATTGATAAGAAGACAGCTGTTCTTTTCGAATCGTGTGCCGCTCTTGGAGCCATCTCTGTTGGTATGCCTGAAGAGGAGGTCGAGAAGGCTCGCCAATTCGGACATAATATCGGTATGATTTTCCAGATTCGCGATGATATCTTTGATTATTACGACTCGAAGGAGATAGGTAAACCTACTGGTAATGATATGACGGAGGGTAAGCTCACACTTCCTGTGATCTATGCTTTGAACCATTCTGATTCTCCAGCCATGCAGACCTTGGCCAAGAAAGTAAAGGCAGGAACCATCAATCACGATGAAATCGCTGTTTTGGTGGAGTTTACCAAGCAGAATGGTGGTATCGAGTATGCTGAGCAGAAGATGGAGGAGTTTGCCAAGAAAGCCCAGAAATATATCGATGAATGCGTGAAACCTGAACTCAAAAAGGCCTATACGGCTTATCTGGATTACGTGATTCAACGAAACAATTAATGAAATAATAAAACCCTCGCAGATTTGCGAGGGTTTATTGTTTTCAGAAGCACTCGAACATGCTCGATGATTATTGTTAGAAGCGCTCGGGCTTGCTCGCTTTTGCTAATCAAAAGAACTTCACTTCTTCTCCGATAACTTCGCTCAGAAGCAGGTTTGCCAATCGCGATGTTCCCATGCGGAACCACTGGTTGGTAAGCCATTTCTCACCCAAAACCTCCTTTACGATGGTGTAGTAAATAAGTGCATCCATCACAGAATTCAGGCCTCCAGCGGGCTTGAAACCAATCTGAATACCAGTCTGCTCGTAGTATTCCTTGATAGCCTGACACATCACGTAAGCTGCCTCAGGAGTAGCTGCTGGCTCGAGTTTTCCTGTAGAGGTTTTAATGTAATCTGCACCACTATACATAGCCAAGATAGAAGCTGTTTTGATGTTAGCAGCTGTTTTCAGGCAACCTGTTTCCAGAATTACCTTCATCTTCTTGTCATCGCAAGCCTCCTTCATCTGCTGAATCTCATCACAAACGGTCTCATAGTCACCAGAGAGGAAAGCACCCACGCTGAGCACCATATCGATCTCTGTGGCGCCATCCTTAATGGCTAGCCCTGTCTCTATCGTCTTTACCTCAATCAGGGCCTGAGAAGAGGGGAATGAGCCTGATACACAAGCTATTTCTACACCTTCTACCTCGAGGGTCTCAGAAACCACCTTGGCAAAGCGTGGATATACGCAGATGGTAGCTACGTGGGGCAGGGTAGGATAGGCCTCTTCAAACTGGTTTACTCGCTCTGTAAAGGCGAGCACACTCTCGTCTGAATCGGTGGTTTTCAGGGTGGTCAGCTCTACACTTCCCATCAGGAATTTCTTCACTTCGAGATTATCGTTCTCGTGCACTTTCTCTGCAATGATTTTCTTCACTGCTTCCTTCACTTCCTCGTCGCTGATTTCGAGGTTGTACTTACTCAGAGCCTCCTCAATGCGGCTCTTCTCTGGCATCTCCACGTGGTGGTGGTGATGCTCGTGGTCGTGATTGTGTTCTGCCATAATTATGCTAATAGTTTTTTGTTATGTATATGTCTTAAAGAGTCTCTTTGTGTCTTCTTTTCGATGGATTTCTCGAGTTCTGTGGTGAGATCCACGCCCGTCTGGTTGGCCAGGCAGAGGAGCACCCAGAGCACATCGGCCATCTCTTCGCCCAGATTATCCTTCTCGCCCTCCTTGAAGCTCTGATCGCCATATTTGCGAGCCATCACACGTGCCAATTCGCCAACTTCCTCCGTTAAAACGGCCATATTTGTGAGCTCGGAGAAGTAGCGCACACCATACTCCTTGATCCAACGATCCACCAATTCCTGTGCTTCTTTAATCGTCATCTTGCTCTCAACATTTGAATGAATAATATGATAATAGTCATCAGGATAATGACAATATACTGCTTGTTCTCGCGCTCGTATTCTTTCCAATGGAAAGCCTTATACAGAAATACCAGAAGGAACAAAGCTATGCCTATTCCGCAAAGCCATCCGCCATAAATCGAGCCCCAAACAAAGGAACTGACGACCCCAATAATCGCCAAAATCACTCCTGCCAGTTCTATTTCTCGAAGATACTTCTTCATGTTTTATAGTCCAAATAACGATAGTCCGACAAGTACCAAGAAGGCTACTGATATGTAGTTCGACATCTTGTCGTTTTCCTTCCAGTGGATGATAGTCCAGATGCTGGAAAGGGTCATGATACCAAGGCCAATCCAAATGAGGATGCTCATGCTTGCAACTCGACCAATGATGTAGCAAATGAGTGCAGCAAAATTGACGTAATTCGTGATTTGTCTTCTGTCCATTGTTATTCTTTGTTTTTAGTATCCATGCATATCGTTACTGGACCATCGTTGAGTAATTCAACCTTCATATCTGCGCCAAATTCGCCCGTTCCAACGGGTTTTCCGATGGCTTCGGATAGTTGGGCGCAGAAGGTTTCGTAGAGTGGGATAGAGTGCTCGTGAGAGCCAGCACGGAACCAGCTGGGGCGATTACCTTTCTTATATGAGGCATAGAGTGTGAATTGACTTACTACCAGAGCCTCGCCCTGTACATCAAGTATTGAGCGATTCATCACTTCGTTTTCATCGCCAAACACACGCAGATTGGCTATCTTCTTCACCAGCCAATCCACATCCTCCATCGTGTCCTCATCGCAAATGCCTAAAAGGATCAGGTATCCCTGACCTATTTGACTCTTCACGTTGCCCTTGATGGTAACGCTGGCGTGGGTGACTCGTTGTATGACTGCTCTCATTTCTTGGAATTTTCGGCAAAGATACGATAATTCCTTGATAACTCCAAATTTCTTTGGATTTCATTTTGGAGTTTGTGACAATTGTGACAGTTTTTTCAGCATACCCCCTCCCTCTGAAGATACTATTATATATAATTATATATATATTTATTTATCATAATGTTCAAATGCAAGGGGGCAGGGATGATGAATTAATTGTCACAACTGTCACAAATATAATTTACCCCCAGAGTAGGGGGGGTATAATTGCTGATTTAGCAAACCAATTTCCCCTCCTGAGTAGGAGGGGTTAGGGGTGGTCTGATCAAAGTGAAGATTGCTTGTTTTCAAACTTGCTTATGTTAATATATTTCACAATGGATTTAGATAAAATGTTCGCATTCCTAACTCCTTCATAATCAATGGCTTACGCAAGCTGGAATTTTACTCGGAGTAAACCCGTACTTTCCTCGGAGTAAAGCGGAGGTTTCCTCGGAGTAAAGTCCCAGTTTCCACGGAGGAAACTCTCACTTTTTGGCGTAGAATCCTCTGCTTTGAAAGATGTGTAAAGATACTTCGTTATTCAACAGGGTGGAAATGCTCGTAGATAATCTTAGCCTTCGAAGCGCCAATCGCATTGGTAAGCGTTTCAAGGTCGGCCTCACGGATGCGTTTAACTGATTTAAGGGCCTTTAGGAGTTCATCACGCGTCTTTGGGCCAATGCCCTTGATGTCGTCCAACTCGGAGTGTAAAGCACGCTTAGAACGCTTGTTTCTGTGGAATTCTATGGCGAATCGGTGTACCTCATCCTGTATATGAGTGAGCACGTGGAACAGTTCGGATTCTACCTTCAAAGCCACCTTCAGCGGAGGGAATCCGTAGAGCAGTTCGTTAGTTCTGTGACGATCGTCTTTGGCCAATCCAGCGATAGGGATATCGAGGTTCAATTCGTCTTGAATCACCTCACGAATCACCTCCATCTGCCCCTTTCCGCCATCTGCAATGATGAGGTCGGGTAGGGGTTGTTCTTCGTCTAAAAGTCGGGTGTATCTGCGATGCACTACCTCCTTCATCGAGGCATAATCGTCAGGGCCTACAACGGTCTTGATATTGAAGTGTTTATAGTCCTTTTTGCTTGGCTTCATGGCCTTGAAAACCACGCATGATGCCACAGCATCTGTACCAGAGATATTCGAGTTGTCGAAGCACTCAATATGGTAGGGTAGTTTAGGCAGATGAAGTATGTCTTGCAACTCCTTCATCAGTCGTGTTTGCTTCTGTTCAGGATTCAGTTTCTCGGCTTGTTTCAGGCGATCGAACTTATACTGTTTTCCGTTCATAATCGAGAGGTCGAGCAGCTTCTTTTTATCGCCTAATTTGGGCACAGTAAACTTCACGCCATCGAGCTCAACATCTATCTCCTGAGGCACCACAATCTCCTTCGCATCACTCTTAAAACGTGCTCTGAGTTCAATGATACCAAGCTGCAGAAGCTCTTCGTCGCTCTCGTTGAGTTTCTTCTTGTATTCTATCGTAAAGCTCTGATTTACATTACCATTCGATACGTGGATGTAGTTGATAAAGGCCATTTTTTCATCGGAAGTAATCGAGAAAACATCCACATTATTAATAGTATGGCTTACCACCTCGCTACTACTTACAAACGCTTCCAGAGCCAGGTATTTCTGCTTCACCTCTTCTGCCTCTTCAAACCTTAGTTCCTCTGAGAGTTTTAGCATTTCATCCTTCAAATCTCTGAGCACCTGACGTGTATTTCCTTTCAGGATTTCCTTGGCTTGGGCGATGTTTTTCTGATAGTCTTCCTGACTCTGTTTTCCTACGCATGGACCCTTACATTTCTTAAGATGATAGTCCAGACAAACGCGATATTTTCCACTCTGGATTCCCTCCTTAGTGATGGGTTGTCTGCAGGTTCGTGGACTATAAAGTGCCTTAATCAGCCCCAGCACTTCATACATCACGCTCACCTTGGCATAAGGGCCATAATATGTACCTCCTTTTTTCTCGATGTTACGGGTCTTGAAGATTCTGGGCAGATACTCGTTTGTGATGCAAATGCTGGGGTAGGTCTTACCATCTTTCAGGAGAACATTGTATCGAGGATTATACTTCTTGATGAGGGAATTTTCGAGGAGTAGGGCATCCTCTTCTGTGTTGACAACAGTATAACTAAGGTCGAAGATTTTACTGACGAGTACTTTTGTCTTGAATCGATCCACTTCCGCATGGAAGTAACTCGACACTCTCGACTTCAGGTTCTTGGCCTTACCTACATAAATAATGGTATGGTCTTCGTCGTAGAATTGGTAGCTACCAGGTTTCTCTGGCAACCTACTTACGATACCTTTCAGATGCTCCAATCGTTTTTCATTCTCTTCCTTCGTCATAGTGCTCTCTTTTGTGAAACCCTTTATTTACAGGCCTTCCCCACGCTCTTGTTTCACGTGGAACAATTTAAAAGCCCCTCCTGAGTGGGAGGGGAGCTTTGATATATTAAATAGTCAGGAGGGTGGTGAGGTCGATGTCCTTGAAGAGGTCACGACCATGCAGACCTTCATCCGTAATCTCGATGATGAAGTTCATGTACACCTTCTTGGGGTGGAAGTGCTGAACCAGATTGTAAGCAGCCTTAGCTGTACCACCAGTAGCCAACAGATCGTCATGGATCAGAACCACATCGTTTTCATCGATGGAGTCGATGTGCATCTCGATGGTGTCAACACCATATTCCTTAGAGAACGACTCTTTGATAACTGTTGAGGGAAGCTTTCCTGGTTTACGAGCCAAAACAACGCCACAACCCAGACGACCAGCGAGGGCCGAAGCCATCACAAAACCACGACTCTCGATACCTACGATCTTCGTGATGCCCTTGTCTTTGTAAATGGCCTCGAGTTCGTCGAGCATAATCTGTAAACACTTGGCATCCTTGTAGAGGGTGGTAACGTCTCTGAAGTTGATGCCCTTTTTGGGGAAATCTGGTATGCAACGCAGATTGTCAATCAGTACTTTGTTATTCATAATCAATGAGTTATAGTGTTTGTACAATTATCCTTGTTTCACGTGAAACATCATCGCCCCATCAATACCAGAAGCACATTAATGTCGCTGGGCGATACCCCAGGAATGCGACTTGCCTGAGCCAAAGTTTCGGGCTGAATCTTCATGAGCTTTTGTCTGCACTCCGTAGAGAGACCTTTTAGTTCTTCGTAATTGAAGTGTCCACGAATCTTAATGTTCTCCAAACGGTGCATTTTTTCAGCAACGATCTTCTCGCGCTCGATGTATCCCTTATATTTCATTCTGATCTCTGCAGCCTCTGCAATCTCCTCTTTTCGATTAATCGGGCGGTTTAGTACCTCTTTTAATTGAGGAATCAACTCTGAGAGATTCGAAAGATTCAGCTGGGGACGGTTCACCAGATCGATCAGCTTGCAACCAAACTGGAGTGGGGTAGTGCCAAGTGCCTCAAGGGCAGAGTTAATCAATCGCGGTTTAATCGCGAAGTTCTGACAGAAAGTCTCGATTTCTTCGATATGCTCCTTCTTCTCTATCCACCAATCATATCTATCCCTTTTGGCCAAACCAAGTCCGTATGCCTTTTCCGTTAAACGAGCATCGGCATCATCTTGACGCAGAAGGATGCGATACTCTGCTCTAGAGGTAAACATACGATAAGGCTCATCAACACCCTTGGTTACCAAATCATCGATCAATACGCCAATATATGCTTCGTCGCGATGGAGTACGAAGGGTGAATACTGGCTCTCACTTTCAGCACCAGCCTTCAAGGCAGCATTTATTCCTGCCAAAGTGCCCTGACCTCCAGCTTCCTCATATCCAGTGGTTCCATTTACTTGTCCAGCCATGAAGAGGTTGGAAATAATCTTTGATTCCAACGAATGATTCAGTTGGGTAGGATCGAAGAAATCGTATTCTATGGCATAACCAGGACGATATACCTTGATATCCCTGAAAGCCGGCATCTTCTTCAAAGCCTCTATCTGAACATCCATGGGAAGGGATGAAGAGAATCCATTCAGGTACATCTCGTTGGTATCCTCGCCTTCTGGCTCAAGGAATAGCGGATGTTTATCACGATCAGGGAAGGTAACCAGCTTCGTTTCAATCGAAGGACAATAGCGAGGACCTATCGATTGAATCTGTCCATTATATAAAGGTGAATCTTCGAGTCCACTCTTTAGTATCTCGTGAACTTCCGCATTGGTATTAACGGTCCAGCAAGGCAATTGCTTCAAGGCTCCTCCCTTGTTTAGATAACTAAACTGATAAGGGCGCGTTTCACCAGGTTGAACCTCCATTTCATCGAAATGAATCGAGCGTTTGTCTATACGGACTGGGGTGCCCGTTTTCATTCTGGCCGAAGTGACACCATGCCTCGTGATGCTCTCCGTGAAGTGGGGTACTGCTGGCTCTGCAATTCTTCCACCAGCCACCATCTTTCGTCCTATGTGCATCAATCCGTTGAGGAAGGTTCCTGCTGTAATTACCACACATTTGGCATAAAGTTCTGCACCCCAAATGGTGCGCACACCAATGGCTCGAACCTGATTTCCATCAGAAGCCCCCTCTATGGGTTCAGTAATCAGTTCATCAGCCTGGTCTTGCCAAACTTCCAAATTCTCGGTTTCATCGATATGTTTGCGCCATTGCCAGATAAACTTACCTCTATCGCATTGGGCTCTAGGGCTCCACATAGCCGGACCCTTACCAACATTCAGCATACGGAACTGGATAGAGGTGGCATCAGTAACAAGGCCCATCTGTCCTCCGAGTGCATCTATCTCCCTGACTATCTGACCTTTAGCTATTCCTCCGATAGCAGGATTGCACGACATTTGGGCAATCTTATTCATATCCATCGTTACCAAACAGGTCTTAGCACCCATATTGGCAGAGGCACATGCTGCTTCGCAACCAGCATGTCCACCTCCTATCACGATGACATCATACTTTAGTATCATTATTTTTTCATTTTGGTTGCAAAGATACGAATATTTTTGTATTTTTGCACCGTTTAAAAATAAAATGTTTATCCGAAAGAAGAAATAGGCTATGAATGCCAAGGAAGTAATCAGTTATATGGAATCGTTGCAGGATGACGAGCAACGAAAGATACTCATGGGCTTCTTCAAAACAGGTCCAGGCGAGTATGGTGAGGGCGATGAGTTCTTAGGACTGAAAGTACCCCAGACTCGTGAGGTGGTAAAAGCTGTAGCGAAGGATTTCCCCTTGGACCAAGTGCCTGAATTGCTGATGAATCATTGGCATGAAGTGCGCCTTTGCGGATTCTTGATTCTTGTGTCGAAGTTCGAAAAGTTATCGGTGAAACGGCTCGAAAACGATCAATCCGCCATCCGCAAGCGCGATGAGATTTTGAAATTATATCTTAAGTATGCAGAGAAAGCCAATAACTGGGATCTGGTGGATCTCTCAGTACACAAGATTCTGGGCCATTGGTTGCTTTTGCCCTCTACTCTTGGCGATAAGGACTATAAGATAAAGGTGCTCGACGAGTTGGCCCAGAGCGATAACCTTTGGAAACAGCGTATGAGTATGGTTTGTTCGTGGAAGACTTCGCAGATGGGCGATCCGTCGTGGTGTTTGCGATATGCAGAGATTCATCTCCATCATCCTCATGACTTGATGCACAAGGCTGTAGGGTGGATGCTTCGCGAGATGGGTAAACGCGTAGATATGGATCTGCTTCGTGATTTTCTTCATCAGCATGTCCATGAGATGCCTCGCACCATGCTTCGCTATGCCATCGAAAAGATGCCAGAGCGCGAACGTCAATATTGGATGAAATTATAATGGATAATAGTTATGAATCAGAGATACGCTTTATTTTTCGACATTGATGGAACACTCGTAAGTTTTAAGACCCACGAGATTCCACCTTCCACTATCCTTGCCTTGACTCAAGCCAAGGCCAATGGCTCACGTGTTTACATTGCTACAGGTCGTCCACCAATTATCATCACGAACCTGGGTGCCATCGAGCATCTCATCGATGGATACATCACCACCAATGGTGCCTTGTGTTATGTTGGTGAGGGGTTTGTAAGTTGTCAACCAATTGATACTCAGGATGTTATGACGTGTATAGAGGATTCTAAGGCCAAAGGATATAGCGTTATTGTTGTGGGCCGGAAGAATGTGGCCGTCCTTGATCCGAAGGGTGATGTGGATCGAATCTTCCGTCAGATGCTGGCTGTGAAGAATCTGGATAAAGCTTCGCCATTAGAGGAAGTACTCCAAGAAGATATCCTACAACTTACGCCTTTCTTCCCCCCAGAATACGAACCAGAATTGATGGCCCGTATGCCGAAATGCGTATCAGGTCGTTGGCATCCGGAGTTTACGGATATCACAGCTAATGGAGCCGATAAAGGCAAGGGCATCCTCGCGATGGCTCGTCATGAGGGATTCGATCCTAGTCGTACCATCGCTTTTGGTGATGGTGGTAATGATACCTCAATGATTCTTCAGGCTGGAATCGGTGTTGCTATGGGTAATGCCATCGATGAACTGAAGCAGCAAGCCGACTATGTCACCACATCTGTTGATGACGATGGCATCCTCAATGCCCTTCGCCATTTCCAAGTGATTTAGGGATTGCCTTTACAGACTTGAATTCAAGCGTTTTAAATGGCAAAGCAACAGTTTGCCATCTCCATCGCGCAGATGCATACCATTGCCTTGGCAATAGCGGAAGTATTTGCACGAAGCACATTCGCCCGTTTTCATCCATTCACGATGACGATAGGGATGGTAGCGATTCTCCCATACATCCATGAAGTCATCCTCGTAGATATTGCCTTGGTTATAGTCAGCACGAATGCTGGCACAAGCAGCTATCGAACCATCTGCCATCACAGAACCCACCGTTACGCCAGCCTGACAAGAGAAAAGACGTGTACGAACTTCTCCCTCGTAATTGCCTAAGAAGCCCTCGCAACCATAGTCCACACGAATCCTACCCTCCTCACGAGTCTTCTTCAAATATTCGAATACCCCTCGAAACTCCTCATTGGTCAATCTCATATCAGGATCCAAAGCAGCACGTCCTACAGGGAAAACAGTAAAGAGTCGCCAACGTTTCACACCCTTGGAGATCAGGAATTCCTTGATTTCATCGAGCTTTGGATAGTTCCTACGATTCACGCAGGTAACGATATCGAATAAGAAATCACCCTTAGCCACCAGCATATCCAGCGCTTGACTTACCATCTGGAAACTCTGATCATTGCCTCTCATCCAGTTGTGTTCCTCCTCCAAACCATCCAGACTGATAGCCATGGAGCGAATGCCAGCTTTCAGGAGTCCTTGCCAACGTTGAGGGGTCAGATGGAGAGCATTCGTTACCATACCCCAAGGGAATCCCTTCTCATAGATGGCTCTTCCACATTCCTCAATATCACGTCGCATTAGAGGTTCGCCACCAGAGACGATGACAAACACCTTATGTGGATCCGTCTTTTTCGCGATTCCATCGAGTACACGCAAAAAATCCTCCTTGGGCATGTCCATGCTCTCTGGTTGCATCTTACAATCGCTTCCACAATGGCGACATTTTAAGTCACAACGCAAGGTGCACTCCCAGAACAGCTGTTTCAGCGGATGTTCCTCGCGCACCATCTTCTGCTGTTGGCGCCATAGTTCCAGGGCGAGTTTCTTCTTGAGGGTTAGTGGGGTAGGTTTCATTATTTCTTCTTGAGTTTGATATCAGCCTTTACGTCAAACTTTCCGCCATACCATCCCTTGCCTTTTTCTGTTTGAGTCATAGGCAATGTCTCCACCTGAATGGTATCACTCAGAAATTCCCCTCCGTTAGCCTCACCATCGATATCCTCGACAATCATATCATTCCCTCTCATGGAGGAGAATTCTTTCAGCGTAAAGTTTCCTTTAGCATCTGTCTGAACAATTTGGTTAAATTGGCTATCCAAGTCAGAACCATTTGGGGCAGTTATCTTGATGCCCTGAATGGGATTGCCAACTTCATCTGTTACTGAGCCCTTGACCACATAATCAGCATACGGACAACCATACTCTACAATAGTTCCATACATATCCATGTTCTCCTCAGTTGATGAGCAACCATAGCCTAACATGGTCAGCAGAGCTGTTAAAACAGCATTGTACCAGCGATTAAATCTTACTTTCATCTTACTTTTTCTTTTAATGGGTTTTTTCTCTAATAACTGATTTGGAGAGGAATCCTTGCATCATATCGCGTTAATTATTCTTAATCTGTACCAGATGGTCTGCAATACACCCCTCATGGCTAGGTAGACGATCATGGCGAGCCATAGTCCATGATTGCCCCAAAGGGGTTCCGTGAGCAGATACAAACCAAAGAAACAGATGGCTGAGATGAACGATGATACCAGCATGCCACGAGTGGCTGTGATGCCGATGAATATGCCATCCCAGATAAAAGCCACGCTTCCTGCTGCTGGCACGAGCCAAGTCCACCAAAGATATTCGTCTGATACAGCTATCACCTGGGGTTCATCCGTCAGGATGCTGAATATCCATCTGCCACCTATGATATATAATAAGGTATAGGCTGTTGTCACTATCAGCATCCACATCCATAGTCTGCGAAGCGTTTCGCTGAAGGCTGTTTTGTTCTTGGCTCCATACGTCCTGCCTCCAAGTGCCTCACCAGCATAGGCAAAGCCATCCATGAAATACGAGAAGAAGAGGTAAAGTTGCATCATGACCGTATTTACTGACAGAATCACAGCTCCACTACGTGCTCCTGCAGAGGTGAAGTAGAGGTTTACAGTCACCAAGCAAAGCGTACGAAGGAAGATGTCGCTGTTTACATGGAAGAAGGCGCTGATATCCTTGAAAAGTCTTTCGCCACGATAATAGGGGAACAATCTTCCGTAATACTTCAGCAACAAGGCGATAGCCACGATGAAACCAGCATATTGTGCTATAACAGTACCCAGAGCCACACCCTCGATCTTCATGCCAAAGCCATAAACCAGCGTGAGCGAAGCCAGGATGTTCACCACGTTCTGCATAATGCTGATGAACATGGGGAATCGCGTGTTCTGCATACCAATAAACCATCCCATCAGACTGAAAAGTGCCAAAGAAGCCGGAGCTCCCCAGATGACAATATTAAAGTAGGTAGAAGCAAAGGGCGCAACATCTTCCGTAGGACCAATCAAGGTGAAAGCAGCCCATTTCATCGGCATTTGAAGCACCACCAACAAGAGGGCGATACCAAGGGCGATGACGACAGAACGCACCAGAATCCTTGTGACTTCAGTCAAGTCTTTGCGCCCCAAAGCCTGGGAGGTCATACCACTCGAGCCCATCCGTAGAAAACCAAAGAGCCAATAGACGAGATTGAATATCATCGAACCCACAGCCACAGCCCCTATGTAAACAGGACTACCCATGTGGCCAACAATAGCCACATCGATCATTCCAAGAAGAGGCACCGTGATGTTTGAAACGATGCTAGGAAGGGCAATTTGTAAGATTTGACGGTCTCTGATATTCATTTTCGTTGCAAAGTTACGTTTTTTATTTTATTTTTCGTAATTTTGCACCCAAAATTCGAAAGGTATGAATATAGAAGCATTGATCAGCAAAGCTGCAGGTGAGGCTGTTAAGGCCCTTTATGGCATGGATGCCAACGAAAAAATGCTGCAGCTGCAGAAGACGAGAAGTGAGTTTGAGGGTAACCTGACACTCGTGGTGTTCCCCTTTGTAAAGGCTGCCAAGAAGAGTCCTGAGCAGACGGCCCAGGAGATTGGCGAATATCTGCAGCAGAATTGCTCGGCTGTAGAGAAGTTCAACGTGGTGAAGGGATTCCTGAACCTCAGCGTTGGCGATGGTGCATGGACAGAGTTGCTGAGCGCCATCGATAAGGACGATAACTTTGGCATGAAGAAGGCCACAGAGGATTCTCCCCTTGTGATGATCGAGTATTCATCGCCCAATACCAACAAACCCCTTCACCTCGGTCATGTGCGTAACAACCTGTTAGGCTGGTCGTTAGCCCAGATTATGGAGGCTAATGGCAACAAGGTGGTGAAGACCAATATCGTGAACGATCGTGGTATCCACATCTGCAAGTCTATGCTGGCTTGGTTGAAGTGGGGTAATGGTGAAACCCCTGAGACCTCTGGCAAGAAGGGCGACCACCTGATTGGCGACTACTACGTAGCTTTCGATAAGCATTATCGCGATGAAATCAAGGAACTCGTGGCCCAGGGTATGGACGAGGAGAAGGCCAAGCAAGAGGCTCCCCTCATCAAGGAGGCCCATGAGATGCTGGTGAAATGGGAGCAGAACGATCCTGAGGTTCGTGCCCTTTGGGAGAAGATGAACTCCTGGGTTTATGCTGGTTTCGATGAGACCTATCAAAAGATGGGTGTATCGTTCGATAAGATCTACTACGAGAGCCAGACCTACCTCAAGGGTAAGGCCAAGGTAGAGGAAGGACTCGCCAAGGGACTCTTCGAGCGCCATGAGGACAACTCCGTCTGGGCTGATCTCACTAACGAGGGCTTGGACCAGAAACTCCTGCTCCGTAGCGATGGAACCAGCGTTTATATGACTCAGGACATTGGTACAGCAGAGATGCGCTTCCAGGATTTCCCCATCGATAAGATGATCTACGTCGTTGGTAATGAGCAGAACTACCACTTCCAGGTGCTCTCAATCCTGCTCGATCGCTTAGGCTTCAAGTGGGGTAAGGAGCTCACACACTTCTCTTATGGTATGGTGGAACTCCCCAATGGTAAGATGAAGTCTCGCGAAGGAACTGTTGTCGATGCTGACGATCTGATGCAGTTGATGGTGGAAGATGCCTACAAGACCTCGATGGAACTGGGCAAATTCGACGATATGACAGAAGAGGAACGTCGCGAGATAGCCCGTATCGTTGGTATGGGCGCCCTGAAGTACTTCATCCTCAAGGTGGATGCACGCAAGAACATGCTCTTCAATCCGGAGGAAAGTATCGATTTCAACGGCAATACAGGCCCCTTCATCCAGTACACCTACGCTCGAATCCGTTCTATCCTCCGCAAGGCTGAGGGAATGAACATGTCTCTCACCTCTCACCTCTCACCTCTCACCTCTAAAGAGATCGAGCTCATCCAGAAGATGAACGAGTTTGGTGCAGCAGTAGAGCAGGCTGGTAAGGACTACTCGCCCTCTGGCATCGCCAACTACTGCTACGAACTCACCAAGGTGTTCAATCAGTTCTATCATGACTACTCTATCCTCAACGAGCCCGATGAGCAGAAGAAGCTCTTCCGTCTTGTTCTGGCCAAGAACGTAGCCAAGATCATCAAGAACGCCATGAGTCTGCTGGGCATCGAAGTGCCTGAGCGTATGTAGGATTCAATTTGCTATTAGAAATTGAAGACTGAGAATTTAAATCCCCCAACAAATCGTCATGATACCGTACTTCCATTACCTTTGGAAGTACGGGCTGACGCTTGGGCTGTGGATGCGGCTTGTAGTGGAAATCCTGGTCCGATGGAGTATCAGGCCATCGATCTGCAGACGGGTTATCGTGTGTTCCACTATGGTCCTGTTCATGGTACAAACAATATAGGTGAGTTCCTCGCCATCGTCCATGCTTTGGCCCTTTGCTGGAATCAAGGTTTGCACGATAAGACCATCTACTCCGATTCTTACAACGCCATTCTCTGGGTTCAGAAGCGTAAGTGTAAGACCTCATTGGAGCGCAATCCCAAGACAGAGCCTCTTTTCCAGATTATCGCTCGCGCTGAAAACTGGCTACAAACCCATAACTATCGCAATCCCATCATCAAGTGGGAAACCCAGAAATGGGGCGAAGTCCCAGCCGACTTCGGGCGCAAATAAGTCAAATTTGGGCTTTGGATGGTCTAAAGTCCTACTTTGAATAGCTCTCATTTTAGCTTTCCACGTTTCCCCCTTTTAAATTCTCTAGAGAATTCAGGACTTTACTCCGAGGAAAGTCTGGGTTTACTACGTCTAAACCTTCAAATTCTCTAGAGAATTTAAAAGCCCTCATTATGGAAACCTCCAGAGAGAACCTTTTAAAAGGAGGCTTTAGACGACTAAAACGCTGATTTTTAACTATTTGCGAAATGTGGTAATGATGTTTCCATCGTAGTTCTCAGAGGAGGCTACGATGGCGTTGGAGGGGATTTGTGGGGCGCGAGTGCCATCGGAAACGGTGAGTTGGGTGTTGGTCTCTACGCGAATCTCATCCCAAAGGCCTTGAACCAAGAAGCTTCGAAGCGTTTCTGCGCCTCCTTCTACGATGAGCGACTGGATGTTGTGGGCATGCAGACTCTCGAGGTTCAAGGGGTGGGCATGATCGATGACGAGGCGCTTGGGATTGGGTCCTCGCCATTCGCGAACGTTCAACTGAGGTTTTTCGCGTTCATCAGTTACTCGGCCAACGAGGATGGCATCTTCCTCAGCACGAAGCTTGTGGGAGAGCATCTTGGTGAAATCATTTGAGATCTGCACAGGTTGGAAGTGATCGTCGATGAAACCATTAGCCGTCTGGGCCCATTTCAGGATGATATAGGGCCGTTTTTCGCGATGGAATGTGAAGAAACGGCGATTCAAGGCCTTGCATTCCTCCTCGAGTACACCCACCTCTACCTCGATGCCAGCCTCGCGAAGCTTACGGATGCCTCGACCCTGAACTTCTGCGAATTCATCGATGCAACCTATCACCACGCGACGAACACCTTTCTTAATAATCAGGTCAGCACAAGGAGGCGTTTTGCCATAATGCGAACAAGGCTCGAGCGAAACGTAGATGGTGGAGTCTTTCAGATGGGGCTCATCCTCGGAACTTACTGAGGCAAAGGCATTTACCTCGGCATGACCCTCGCCACAACGTACGTGGTAGCCCTCGCCAATGATTCGTCCATCGTACACGATAACGGCTCCAACCATAGGGTTGGGCTTGGCATTCTGCTGACCATTCTTCGCCAACTGAATGCATCGTTGCATGTATTTCTCGTCGTTTGTCATACGCTTTTCCATTTCTTTGCCACAAAAGTACACAGATTCTCCGACACTACAAAATATTTGAGGCAAAAAAAGAGGGTATGTCAGTATGAACATACCCTCATTTTATACTCTATGTTGAGTTACTTTTCTCAATTATTCAGCTTAATAAACCAACTCAGAATTCATCGCATTAGTCCAATCTGCCGGAGTTGCGTTATTCACCCAATTTCCAAAAGGAGAATAAGCATCGCTGATCTTTGTGTATTCTTTAGGCCAACGAGTTCCAATAGGAGCACAAATCTTTTGTGGGACTGAACCAATTTTTGCTTCCAGATTATAAGTGTTACCTGCTTCACCATTGGGATTAACCGTCACAGGAATTGCTTCAATAGTTGAATACTTAGGCTGACCGTTAACTGCATCAATAGTAAACTCCTGATAGTCTGCCTCGCTCACACCGGTATTTGTCATCTGACCAAGTGTTACCACTACGCCATCAATAGCGATAGGAAGTTTACCACCATGTGCGAGAACCTTAATCTTAATCTCACCTGTTTTCATAATTGTTGCATCAAAAACAACATCATTGAAGTCGAAGTCGTTTGCACCCATGTCTTCGCAAAGCACACGACCTTCTGCATAAATGGGATCATCTGGCTCAGTAATCTTTTCTCCCACACCAAGTCTGATAACCCAGTAGTCACCAGCTATATTAAATGCTAAGAATGGCTCATTAGCAATATCTTTCTTAAGATCCTTATGATAAGCTGTCGTTCTGAAGAAGCCATAGTCGTAACTATAACCACCATCAGTTTTCAGTAAACGGAACAATTTTCCAGTATCAGGGTCAGGACTACCACCCATATTAGCCATCAAAGTTGTTCCATGTGCTGATTTGTTTTTGGGAGCATAAAAATACGTATCTTCTGCAGTTATTGTAAATTCACCATTAGGGTTGTCAGCTCTGTTAAAGTTAGTAACAGCCTCCCATTGTTTAGTGTTAGAATTGTAGGCCTCTAACCTGGTAATAGTATGTCCAGTATTTCCATTCACCTTCTCAACATGCTGCAAGAAGTAATTATCAAAACTAAAGTCAGCTAAAGTCGGAAGTATATTACCTTCAGTGTCTTTTATGATCCATCCAAGTATCGTATTAGCATTCCAGCCTTCCTTGTTCTGACTGCCACCCCAACAATTCTCAGGAATAACCCAATATTCATTGGTCTCTGTCACAGCTGTACGTGTTAAACTACGACCTGTGGTCTGATCGAAACCCCACTTATGACCTTTAGCGATGGTACCAAACTCCTTGGTAAATGCCTGATCATAATCATTAACTCTCACCTTGTCAGCGTAATTCTCGTCGTAAACGTCACGAGAACAAGCTGTGAATGCAATGCCTAATGACAGCAATGCCATTCCCTTAATCATCAATTTCTTCATACGTGTAATTATTAATAAGTTTTGTGTCTATGATCTCCGATGCATATATATATATTTTAATTCAGATTCTATGTATTCGCTCATGTAATTTAATATTATTTAACAAATCAAAAAATCAACATATCTTAGTAGCTATCAGATACATAAGTATGCCTTGTCTTGAATTTGATGTATCGTTTGTTAAAATCCCTTTAATCAAGGGCTATCTTCTTTTTTTGGTGTACCTTTGCATCATGAATTATGAAGAATTCTGGCAACCACTAACAAAAGTGTATGATATAGGTGAGGCAAAAGCCATTGCCCGTATGATCTATGAGATACGTTATGGCTTAACCTTAACGGATATTGTCATGGGCAAAGCTGACGAATGCCCAGATGAAGAATTGAAAGCTATACAAGAGCGTCTCCTCAAAGGCGAACCTGTACAATATATCATAGGTGTTGCTGATTTCTATGGACGTGAGTTCCGCGTGGAGCCTGGAGTGCTGATTCCGAGGCCAGAAACGGCAGAGCTTTGCGAGTGGATTTTAGAGTCGAAAGGTGAAAGGCTACGGGTAGGCGAGCTTTGCTCGGGAATGTGGCGAGAGGTGAGAGATTACTCTATGCTCGACATAGGAACAGGAAGCGGATGTATTGCTATTACGTTGGCTTTGGAGATGCCAGAGGCGAAGGTTTCGGCTTGGGATATCTCAAACGATGCCCTCCGTATCGCAGAGGGAAATGCCCAAAAGCTTGGGGCAAAGGTACTCTTCGAGAAAAAGGATGCCTTAAACATTCCTATCACCTCTAAACAATGGGATGTGATCGTGAGCAATCCGCCTTACATCCAACCCGATGAGCGCGATGGAATGGAGAAAAACGTGCTCGACTATGAGCCAGAACTCGCCCTCTTTGCACCAGAAACGGAGCCCATTATATTCTATCAGCGCATAGGTGATTATGCTTCGAAGAGTCTGAATCCAGGTGGAACGCTTTATTTCGAGTTGAATCCTCTGACAGCTGAGGCCGTTGGCGATTATCTACGCCAAATAGGTTTCCAGGAGATTGTATTTCGTCAAGACCAGTTTGGCAAGCAACGATTCCTTAAAGCTAAGAAAATATGAAAAAGGAGATGACAGAACAAGAGGCTTATCTGCAATTGGCAACGCTTTGTGCACAAGCAGAGCATTGCGAACAAGAGATGCGCGACAAGATGAAGCGTTGGGAGATCGATGAAACGGCTCAGAATCGCATCATCGATCGATTGGTAAAAGAGCGCTATATTGATAATGAACGCTATGCCAGAGCCTTTGTGAAGGATAAGATTCGCTACAACAAATGGGGTAGGCGGAAGGTGCAACAAGCCCTGTGGATGAAGCGGATAGACAATGACATACAGCAACGGGTGCTCGATGAAATCGATGATAAGGAGTATCTGGATGTGCTTCGCCCTTTGCTGAAGCAGAAGCGAAAGAGTACCAAGGCAGCAAATGACTACGAACTGAACCAGAAACTCGTGCGTTTTGCCTTAGGAAGAGGCTTTACATTTGATATCATCCGCCAATGCTTGGAGGTGGACGAGGAGATGGATTATGGCGATGAAACCGATTAGTTTTTGGCGTAGACTCTTGGATTTGATATCGCCAAGAATGTGTGTAGTCTGTGACCATCGCCTTACCGTTAGCGAGGAAATCATCTGTAGCAAGTGCAACTTCCATTTGCCAAGGACGGGTTTCCACAAAAATCCTTATGAAAACGTGATGGCCAAGCTCTTCTGGGCTCAGATTCCCATAGAGCGAGCCACAGGTTTCTTTTATTATGAGCCTCATGCAGAAACGGCCAACATCATTTATGAGTTGAAATACAAGGACCAGCCTGAGGTGGGCGAGGTGATGGGCAGAATGATGGCCAAGGAGATAAAAGGCTCCGGATTCTTCGATGGAATCGACGGAATCGTGCCCGTTCCCTTAGCCAAAGGTCGCCAGCATCAGCGAGGCTATAACCAGAGTATGGAGATAGCAAAGGGTGTGAGCGAGATAACAGGATTGCCCATCTTGAGCAAAGTCGTGAAGCGCATCTATTTCAAGAGCAGTCAGACGAACCTAGGACGTTGGGATCGTCAGGAAAATGTGGAGAAAGTGTTCGAACTCATCGATGGTACAACGATTCATGGCAAACATCTGTTAGTAATCGATGATGTGGTAACAACTGGAGCTACGATTATAGCTTGTAGCAAGGAATTAGTAAAGGCTGGCGATGTGAAAGTTAGTGTTCTGTCGCTTGGTTTCGCAAAATCTTAGAAACAAATTTGGTTTTTCGCTCATTTTACACTATCTTTGCACCCAAAATTATTAAATAGGTATGGACATCAAGAATCAATTAGCTAGAAAGCTGATGGACATTAAGGCCATCAAGTTACAACCCAACGATCCCTTTACATGGGCCTCTGGTTGGAAGTCTCCCATCTACACAGACAATCGTAAGACGCTGTCGTTTACTGACTTACGTTCGTTTGTGAAGCTGGAGTTATGTCACGCTATTCAGGAGAATTTCCCTGAGGCAGAGGCTGTGGCTGGTGTGGCAACAGGTGCCATCGCACAAGGTGCATTGGTAGCCGATCAGCTGGGCTTGCCCTTCTCATATGTTCGTCCGAAGCCCAAAGATCATGGCATGGGCAATCAGATTGAGGGTGAAATCGTAAAAGGTGCCAAGGTGGTAGTGGTTGAGGACCTGATTTCTACTGGTGGTTCATCGCTGAAAGCTGTAGCTGCCCTTCGCGAATATGGCGTAGAGGTGGTAGGTATGGTGGCCTCGTTCACCTATGGCTTCCCTGTGGCAGAGAAGGCTTTCGAGGAGGCTGGTGTGAAACTCATCACATTGACAGACTATGAGCATGTGGTTGAGGAAGCCGCCAAGACTGGCTATATCAAGGAAGAGGAGAAGGCTGTGCTAGCTGAATGGCGCAAGAGTCCTGACACTTGGAAACAATAAGAAAAGGAGGTTATTATGGGATTATTCGGAAGTGAAAGCAAATTCGAGAGTAGCGTAAAGCTGGTGCCTTATCCCCAGCAGGCTGTTTATAACAATATCAGCGATCTGACGAATCTGGAAAAGGTGCGCGATCGTATTCCTGAGGACAAGGTCAACGACTTTAGTTTCGACTCAGATACAGTGAGTCTGAACGTTGCTCCTGTTGGAGAGTTGAAACTCCGCATCTGTGATCGTGAGGAGCCAAAGTGCGTGAAGTTCGAGACGGTACAGTCGCCTGTTCCTTTCAATGTGTGGGTACAGGTGCTTCCCGTTGACGAGAACAACTCGAAGATGAAGGTAACGGTGAAGGCTGAGCTGAATCCGTTTATCAAGAGTATGGTTGAAAAACCCCTGCAGGATGGCGTTGAGAAAATAGCTGATGCCCTTGCACAAATCAAATACGAATAATATGAAACTCTGGGAGAAGAATTTTGAGATCAACAAGGAAATAGAGCGTTTCACCGTTGGAAGAGATCGTGAGATGGACCTCTATCTGGCCAAATACGACGTATTGGGCTCGATGGCCCACATTACGATGCTTGAGAGCATTGGCTTGTTGGAGAAAGACGAGTTGACGCAGCTGTTGGCAGAGTTGAAGAACATCTACCAGCTCTGTGAGCGAGGCGAGTTCGTGATAGAGGACGATGTGGAGGATGTACACTCCCAGGTGGAGATGCTGCTCACCCGCAAATTGGGCGATATGGGCAAGAAGATCCACTCAGGACGTTCGCGTAATGACCAGGTGCTTGTTGACCTAAAACTTTTCACCCGTCATGAGTTGAAGGAGATAGCTGACGAAGTAAAGATTCTCTTCGATGAACTCATCCAGAAGAGTAATCAGTACAAGGACGTGCTGATGCCTGGTTATACCCATCTGCAGATAGCCATGCCTTCGAGCTTCGGACTCTGGTTTGGTGCTTATGCAGAGAGTCTGACGGACGACATGCTCTTCCTTCAGGCAGCCTATAAGATGACCAACCGCAATCCCCTTGGTTCAGCTGCAGGTTATGGTTCCAGCTTCCCCCTGAATCGTACGATGACCACGGAGCTGCTGGGCTTCGATTCGATGGACTATAATGTGGTGTATGCCCAGATGGGACGAGGCAAGATGGAGCGTAACGTAGGTTTCGCCATCGCCACCATCGCAGGAACCATCGCCAAGATGGCCTTCGATGCCTGCTTGTTCAACTCGCAGAACTTCTCGTTCGTGAAGCTTCCTAAGGAGTGTACCACAGGCTCATCCATCATGCCCCACAAAAAGAATCCTGATGTGTTTGAGCTGATTCGTGCCAAGTGCAATAAGCTGCAGAGTCTGCCTCAGCAGGTGATGCTCATCATGAACAACCTGCCCGTGGGCTACTTCCGTGATTTACAGATTATCAAGGAGGTGTTCCTGCCTGCCTTTGGCGAACTGAAGGATTGTCTGCAGATGGCAGCTTACATCATCAATAAGATTGAGGTAAACGAGCATATCCTCGATAACCCGATGTACGATCCTATGTTCTCCGTAGAAGAGGTGAATCGCCTGGCTGCTAATGGCATGCCTTTCCGCGATGCCTATAAGAAAGTGGGCCTCGACATCGAAGCAGGCACTTTCAAGGCCAGCCACGATATCCATCACACCCATGAGGGTAGCATAGGCAATCTTTGCAATGATCAGATTCAGGCATTGATGCAACAGACGCTTGATGGTTTCCATTTTGAGCGCATGACAGAGGCAGAAAAAGCATTGCTGAAATGAAGCGACTGCTGGTCATAGGCTTGTGTGCTGTGCTGATGGCCTGTGGGGCAGAAAGCAACATTTCGCATGAGTATCAATGCTATTTCGTGTTCGATACAACCCTGCATCCTCTGCCTTGTCAGTTAACCAGTGTATTGGGCAATCCAGGACTCTTTGTCAAGGTGGAGAGTAATATGGTTCAGGGGGTTCGTCACCTGAAAACCACCCCCAATTATGACGCAGCTCCTGAGGACATCATGTTGCGAAATGAACGCGAGAAGACAAGATGCGATCTTGGTGCCAATAATTGTATCATTGTTGGTGTAAGTAGTTTCAATGGTCTTGTGGCCTATGATGGTCAGTGTGCCAACTGTCTGGTAGAAAAGGGAGGTACGAACTATCCTCTGACATGGCAAAACAACGGAACACAGTTGCATTGTGCCAAGTGTGGTCGATCGTATGATGTGAACAACGGGGTTGTGGCCAGTGGCACTTCAGGACGTTCGCTCTTGATGTATGCAGTAGCTTTCGATGGCTCGATTCTAAGGGTATATAACTAATTCGAGCCTCTTTTATATTAAATAATGTAGAAAAGTTTGGCAGTTCGGAGATTTTGCCTTACCTTTGCATTCGGTTTTGCCGTGATGGTGGAATTGGTAGACACGAGGGACTTAAAATCCCTTGACCAGAAATGGTTGTGCGGGTTCGAGTCCCGCTCGCGGCACTAAGACCAAAGATACTATATAGACATGCTTCACAAACCAACAGAAATTATACATCAATTGCTTCGAGTGGCCAAAGGGTGTTTGCCTTTTTGCCTTCTGATGTTTCTGTTCGTATCTTGTAGCAGCAATAAAGGGAAGTTTTCCATTGAGGGCAATTTCCGAGGCATGAATCAGGGCGAGTTGTATATCTATGGTTTGGGTGGTACTCATCCGCTTGACACCATCGCTATTTCGCGTGGTGAATTCAAGTACCAGATAGCTTTGGAGGATCCGACAACCTTTATCCTGGTTTTCCCCAACTTATCAGAGTTGCCAGTGTTTGCTGAGTCTGGTGCTCAGGTGGAAATCAAGGGCGATGCTACTCACCTTAAGGAGACAGAGGTAAAAGGAACCAAGTATAATAAGGAGATGACAGCCTTTCGTCTGCAAACCAATCAGATGACTCCACCAGAGCTTAACAAGGCTGCCAGCGAGTTCATCAAAGAGCATCCGGAATCTCCCGTTAGCCTCTATTTGCTTAACAAGTATTTCATTCAGTCGCCTGATGTTGACTACCGTCAGACCTGTGAACTCGCAGAACTGATAGGCAAGGCTGTACCCGATAACCAGGAGATAGCAGCCCTCATCAAGAAATTATCTGGACTGCAGACGTTGAAAGTCGGTGCAAAGATGCCTGCTTTCAATGTCGTTGATATTAACGGCAAAAGTGTTTCTTTGGCTGACATGAATGCCAAGATCAATGCAATCATCGTATGGTCCTCATGGAGCTACGAGAGTATTGGTATGCTGAATCAGATACAGAGGCTGGAAGATCACTTTGGTGACAGGTTGAAAGTGCTTTGTGTCAGTATAGATGCAAATGCCAAAGACTGCCGTCGCATTCTCAACAGAGACTCTATCAAGTGGAGCACTATCTGCGACGGACAGATGTGGGAGTCGCCTGTGATCGAAAAAACAGGTTTGTCCCATCTTCCAGATAACATCGTTTTCGACAACAAAGGAATCATTACCGGATATTCGCTGAACACAGAGAAACTCCTTTCTAAATTAGAAGAGATGCTGGAATGATTTAAAAACCCAAACATTTGTAACCCGATACTATGCTAATAAAGACTTTTTGTGCTGCAGTGATGGGTTTGGAAGCAACCACCATCACAATCGAAGTAAACCTGACAAGAGGTGTTATGTTCCGATTGTCGGGTTTGGCCGATACTGCTGTGAAAGAAAGTTATGACCGCATCCGTGCTGCCATGAGTAATATAGGCTTTAAGCCGCCTACTGCCGACCTTACCGTCAATCTTAGTCCTGCGGATATCCGCAAGGAGGGCTGTGGCTATGATTTGCCATTAGCCATAGGAATTCTGGCTGCCCATGGCAAGGTAGACGAGAGGATGCTGTCTGATTACATGATGATAGGAGAATTAGGACTTGACGGAAAGCTGAAACCTGTCAGTGGTGCCCTCTCTGTAGCCATCCGTGCTCGAAAAGAAAAGTTCAAGGGACTGATTGTACCAAAGGAGAATGCCCGTGAGGCTGCTGTTGTGAACAATCTCGATGTCTATGGCATGGATAACTTGTATGATGTTATCTGTTTCCTGAATGGCAGCAAGGAATATGAGCCCCTGTTCGTTGATACCCGAAAGGAGTTCTATGAGCACCAATATGCTTGTGACCTGGATTTCGCCGATGTGCGAGGACAGGAGAGTGTAAAGCGTGCCTTAGAGGTGGCTGCTGCAGGTGGACATAATCTCATCATGATAGGCGCACCTGGTAGCGGTAAGTCGATGATGGCAAAGCGCCTGCCAGGTATTTTGCCTCCGCTCTCCTTGGCTGAGAGTCTGGAAACCACACAGATTCATTCTGTAGCAGGCAAGTTGAGTAGTGGCACATCTCTTATTACGCAGCGCCCATTCCGCAGTCCTCACCATACGGTATCACAGGTAGCCATGACCGGAGGAGGCAACAGAGCTTTACCAGGTGAAGTGTCGATGGCCCATAATGGTGTTCTTTTCCTCGACGAGCTGCCAGAGTTCGCCAAATCAACACTTGAGGTATTACGTCAGCCTTTGGAAGATAGGAAAATCACCATCAGTCGTGCCAAATATACCGTAGAGTATCCCTGTTCTCTGATGTTTGTGGCCTCAATGAATCCTTGCCCCTGCGGCTATTATGGTGATCCAACCCATCATTGTGTCTGTACGCCAGGGCAGATTAGCCGTTATCTCTCTAAAATCAGCGGTCCCCTGCTCGATCGTATAGACATCCATTGCGAAGTGTCAGTGGTTCCCTTTAAACAGTTATCGCAGATGCAGCCAGGAGAACCCAGTGCAAAGATACGCGAGCGGGTTATCAAGGCCCGTCAGATACAGGAAGAGCGTTTCCGTGATTTCAAGGGTATCCATTGTAATGCACAGATGTCGGAAAGAATGATTCACCAGTTTGCCGAGCCTGACGAGAACAGTCTGGACATGCTGCGAATGGCGATGGAAAAACTTAGTCTGAGTGCTCGCGCCTACAGTCGTATTCTTAAGGTGGCACGTACTATTGCCGATCTGGAAGGCTCAGAGAAAGTTCTTAGCCATCATATTGCTGAGGCTATTGGCTATCGTAACTTAGACCGAGGCGATTGGGCTGAGCGGGGAGTATAGAATAATCGCGAGTCAGGACTTACGAGAGAATGGCCATAGTTTTTTGCCTTTCTTTTTGGACTTGTCGGTAGAAGGGGTGTCTTGTTTCTGTTTGTCTTTCTTCTGCCAAGGTAAACGTATATCGTGAACCTTCACGTTGGGCTTGATCTTCATCTTATGGATCGAGTCAGTATTAGTGAATGAGAAATCACAGAGCAGATCAACGTTCTTGTTTTTCTGCTTAAGGTTACCTGTGGCAATAGCACCATCACTGTTGATGATGGTTTCGATGTTTTTGACCTTAATTTTTTTATAGTTAGCCTCTAAAACAGTTGCATTCACCTTTCCTATAGGCAGTTTTCCGCCTTTTGTCTTCCTGACTTGTGCTGTTCGGGGCTTAGATATGTCAAAGGTAAAGTTGGCTCGACAGGCCACATTGCCGATATCTTTCATCTCAAGCACCTTGCCTAAGTGAATAGCACCGGTTTGTACGTTACCAAGAACATATTTTGTTTTCTCATCTATTGCTACATTAAAGGTCATATTACCCACATTTGTACGAAGTAGGCCTTTGAACTGTTCTTTTTTATATAGGATGGCAATGTCTCCAGAATATCTGATGGTTCCCAGTGCCTTCAGTTGTTTCATCATAAATTTCTTCACCGTAAACTGGTTGATGATGTCAATAGCCGTCTTCGATGGAGTTGTCATTTCTTTCACGTGGAAATGAATATCCAACAACTCTTTACTTTTTAGATGGTCGATACCACCATCAGCATCAATCTTCAGACTTTGGTCGGAAGTGTTGACGTGGATATCACGGAATTGCATGGTGCTGTCAGTTCCGCTTAGCTTAACCTTCAGCATCAGGGGAATGGTAAAGTTTGCCAGTGCGGGGGCAAAAGGCTTTGAAATATCCTTCAGCAGCGTCGTGCCTGTAATCTCAGAGGTGTGATAAGTCAGTTTTCTGCCTGCCTTCTTACTTGGCATGGTCAGCTCGCCCTTATCGAATTTCAGAACGGTGTTCTCATGTTGGATGGTAATATCGCTCAGGTAAGCCTTCTCCTTATTGATACCGGCAGTGAAACGAAGGTCTTTCACATTGAAACCCGTCAGGGAGTCAACAGCAGTAAACTTCGTCATAGTAATGTTGGCGGTATCTTTCCCGTAATAGTTTACCTTCATTTGCAGATTAGCCAATACGTTCAGATGCCCCACATCGAAGGCACCGCGATGTGGCCTTCCTACATTTTTGCGAGGTTTATGATTATCAACGGAGAAGCGAAGCCCGTTAATATCCACCATCAAGTCCTTTCCTTTTTCCGAAAGTATAAGTTGAGAGAGGTTGATGCGGTTTGTCCGCAATTCGCCTTTCTTGGTTATCTTATCGAATTTTCCTTGTAGATGGTGTATCTCGCCTTTCTGATGTCCGGACCATCCCTTGTTATAATTCAGTTTCTCCAGATAGAAAGTGTCCTCATTAAAAACAACATCAATCTTTGATATATTCAGGTCGCTGACATCCAGCGTTAGTTTGCTTTTCTTTTTCTTCTTTTCTGCATCGGTTTTCTGGGACTTCGGCTTATCACTCTTAAAGGCATCAATCACAAATTGGTAGTTGGCTGCACTGTCTTTAGGTTGATACAGACGGGCACGCACACCTTCGATATCAGCCTCTGATATTTTCAGACGACGAACGGCAAGATCCCATAAGTCGACGTTTAAGGCTAGTTTGTCGGCTTGTAACATCTTTCGTTGCTGACGGTCTTCCACGTCAAGGCCCATGAGGTTAACATCGAATGTCAGGAAGTCCACACTGATACTGTCAATCTCTACCTTTGTCTGCAGCTTCTCTCTCAGCAGATTAGTTGAATACCTTAGCAGCTTCTGCTGTACAGAATTGGTATTCAATATAATGGCAGCTGCTACCAGCAATACAATCAGCAATGCCATTAATCCACCGAGAATCTTCAAGGTTAGGAGTACATATCTTTTCATCTTCCCTCAGTTTTTAGTCTATTTGGGCACAAAGATACGAAATATTATGGTTTCTACATTAATAATTATGATTTATTTTGTATCTTTGTGCCCAAATATAAACAAAGAAGCATTATCATGGACGAAGCAACCTGTGTCAGACTGCTCGAAGAGCACGATATCAAACCCACCGCCAATCGTATTGTGGTAGCAAAGGCCTTGGCTGCCTCTATGCAGCCACAGTCGCTGACAGAATTGGAGCGTAAGATCCTGACAATCGACAAGTCGAATGTGTTTCGTGCCTTGATGCTTTTTAAGGAGCACCATCTGGTACATACCATTGAGGGTAGCAGCGATGGCACAAAGTATGAACTCTGTCATAGTCACGATCATGAGCACGATGACGATCAGCATCCGCACTTTTATTGCGAACAGTGCCATGAAACCTATTGCCTCGACTATGCCGAGGTGCCCGAGGTACGTTTGCCCGAGGGTTTTACGATGTCTTCGTCTAACATGATGATTAAAGGCATTTGTCCCCATTGCCAGAAACGATGATAGATTTCAAGAACATACGAGTGCTGGCCTTCGATGCTGACGATACCCTTTGGGACTGTCAGTCGCATTTCGAGGACGTAGAGAATCATCTCTATCGTCTTATAGCGCCTTATTGCGAGAATCCAGCAAGGGAATTGTTCCATACAGAATCTGGTAATATGGCCGATCTCGGTTATGGCTGTAAGGCATTCACCATCTCAATCATAGAGACAGCCTTAAAAGTTGCTGGCGACCATCTGTCGGCAGAAGAACTCTCCGACTTGCTCAGTCATAGTAAGTCGTTATTACATCTTCCCGCCACTCCACTTCCTGAAGTAGAAGAAACTCTCCAGCGTTTGCAGGCTTGGCCCTATCGCATGGTTGTGTTTACAAAAGGAGAGTTGCAGGATCAAGAGAACAAGCTCCATCGAAGCGGACTTGCCAAATACTTCTCACATTTGGAGATAACATCCAACAAGACAGAGAAAGAGTTCCAGCAACTTTGTGAACACCTCGATATCCTGCCTTCCCATTTGCTGATGATAGGTAATTCACTGAAGAGTGACATAGCCCCAGCCCTCAATATTGGAGCCTCAGCCATCCATATTCCCTTCCATGTTACCTGGCAATTGGAACACTTTGAGGACATTAAACATGAACGTCTCGTCAAAATCACCCATTTCAACGAAATACTGAAGCTTTTATGAATTATATCTTTGAAACCCGCATGGAAGTGCGCGATTATGAATGCGACATCGAGGGCATCGTTAACAATGCAAACTATCTGCATTATGCCGAACACACCCGCCACCTTTTCCTCCGCAGCCTTGGCGTCAGTTTTGCTGCCTTGCACGAGAAAGGCGTTGATGCTGTTGTGGCACGTATGAACTTGCAATATAAGACTCCATTACGATGCGACGATGAGTTTATATCGCGCCTAGGACTCACGAAGGAAGGCATCAAGTATGTATTCCATCAGGCTATCTACCGCGCTAGTGATGAACAGTTATGTTTCAAAGGTGATATCACGCTCGTGTGTCTCGTCGATGGCCGTCTTGCCCCCAGTCCTGACTACGACGAGGCTTTCAAACAGTTTATTTAGTTTTCTGTTTGTTCTACGTACTCACGAGGTAGCATGCCAAACTCCTTCTTAAACAGTTTGGTAAAGTACTTAGGTGTATTAAAGCCCACTTCCATCGATAACTCTGTCATGCTGATATCAGGACGCTGACGCACGATGCTGCATGCCTCCTTCAGACGTATGGAGTTCATGAAAGCCGTCACGTTCTGACCTGTCAGGGCGCGGAGCTTATTATATAAGGTGGAAGAAGATACGCACATGTCGGAGGCAAACTGCTCACGGTCGTAGTCTGCATCATCAAGATGTTGCTTCACACAATCAATAGCCTTACTAAGGAATAATTCATCGGGCGAAGAGTGCTGTTGTTCCTCTGCCTCCAGTACCTTACGAGCACCCTCAAACTGTTTCATGACCATCATCTCACGATAGTGAAGCAGTTCGTTCACACGTTGCTGAAGTCGGGCACGACGGTTTACGCGGGCTTTATACCACTCTTTAATGCCATAAACAGCTGCAGCCAACAGACATATATAAATAAGGTATGCCCACCAGGTGCGATACCAAGGCGGTAGTACACGTATTTTGATGGCATAAGGCATTTCTACTATATGACCATAACTATCGATGGCTCGCAGGTGTAATTCATAGCTACCTGGGGGAAGGTTCTGATAAGTGGCCCAACGCTCATCGGCATCGGTGTAATGCCAGTCATGATCGTATCCATCCAGACGATAAGAGTATTTGCATTGTTCCTGATTATGATAAGCCAATAGCGAAAAACCTACGGAGAACTTCCTGACATCCGATGGAATCGTGATATTACGGATAAAGAACGGCTGATCCTCAGAAATATTTATCCTTTGTGCGGAATCCAGATGCGCATAGGATGTATCATCGATCGTGAGTTCACAGACAGCCAGACGTGGTGACTCTTCCTGATGCCAGCTGGAGAGTTGCTCAGGACGGAAAGAGAAGAAGCCGTTGGCACTACCGAAGAACAATTCACCCCCATAGTTAAAGGAGCCATTAGTGGCAAAACGGATATCCTCAATACCATCCTCTACACCATAGTGGGCAGTAATGCCTTTTTGCTCTGTGGTAGTTTCTAAGCGTACAAGACCTTTATCCGTAGAGAGCCAGATATGCCCCTTCGTGTCGCCCTCCATGGCATAGATATTACCCATACCTATATGAAAAAGGTGGTTTACAGGTTCAAAAGCGTCGGTTTCATCGTTATAAAGGAACACACCCCCACTATTGGAGATGCTCCAGAGCCGATGAGATGCATCCTCATAACAAGCAGTGGCTTCGTCAATGGGATAGTTCCTGTTCTGAGGTGCATACTGATGGGTGGTATAAGCGCCAGGTCTCATCACATCGCCACTGAGACGGATGATTCCCTCGCTCTCAGTAGCTATCCAGATACGGTGTAGACTGTCCTCCATCAAGGATTGTACAGCAACATTGCTGAAATCGCGCCCATCCTCTGATAGTTTGAGCATACGTCCTTTCGTTTCCGAGAGTGCTATTCCTAGTCCATTGTCTAATCCCACGAGTACAGCGCCATTAGGTAGCAGATGGAATGCCCTCACTTCGCCATCAGTAATAAATGGTGTTGAGGCGCGTTCTAGGAGTCTTGCGCTCTCTCCTTCGTGCCACACGATGATACCACGCGAACTACCCATCCATAAATTGCCGTCGGGAAGTTGCTGGAAAGCAGAGATCGTTTGCTTGTGGACAGGATCGGGCGATGTCATCGTGGCAAGACCTGGAATATCATTGTTATAAAGAACAAGATTGGCGGTTCGATCGTAAAGGGCCAAGCCATAAGGTTGCAATCCCAGCCAAAAACGGTTTCCATCGTTGGTGAATACTGTCTGTATACGATTCACCGGCAGTTCAAGTCCCGTCATACTGAGATGACAGAAGTTGAAGGGCGATGGGCGTGTGCTGAGATGCACGATACCGTTGTTACGGGTAAGCACCCAGAGATTTCCCACACCATCTGTTAGCATGTCGTAGCAGAAGGTGAGGATGGGGTAGTTCATCCCGATGGTGATATCGTTGAAGTCTACACGGGTAAGACCTTCGATACAACAACCCCAGACGGAATGACTTACAGGATCTTCCACCAACCGATGGAAAGTACGGAAGTCTGTTCTGCCATCGTTGATATGGTGTATGCCGGGGGCATGCTCGTTCTCTGGATGATCCAGAATCACGATACCATGTTCCCATGTGCCAATCCAGAGTCGTCCACGACTGTCCATCAACAGGGTCTGGGCTGTGTTACGCTCGCTTAACTGCGGATAACCTACCATCTTACCACTTTTCTTGTTCAGACGTAGCAGCCCCCCTTCCCACGTTCCTATAAACAAGTTGTCATGCCCGTCTTCAGCAAATGCAATGGCGGCTTCGGGTAGGTTAATGTCGATGAAATCGTCTTTTTCGGCATCGTAGCGTGAAACGCCAGCATTCGTTCCGGCCCACACAGTGCCATCGCTTGTAGTATAGAGGGCATTAATGAGTTTAGCATTCTCGCTACGCAGGTGATAAGTCTTGAAAGTGCCACGATGACGGTTGTGACGCACTACACCATCACGGGTGCCTATCCACAGACAGTCATCCAGATCCTCAGTCATCGAGCGTACATAATTATTAGGAAGAATGCCTGGAGAATAGGCATCGCTGCGATAAGTCTGGAAATGATAGCCATCGAAGGAACGGAGCCCTTGGTCTGTGCCCACCCACATCAGTCCGTAGTGGTCGAACATCAGTTTGCGCGCCTCCTCGGTGCCGGTAACAGGTGTCTGCGATACCATCCTCAGTGGCATGCGTTGTGCCCCCACCGCCAGACATAAGGTCATGGCAATCGTTAGTAGTTCGAATCTACGCATCTTAATTTAGTTAGTTATTTTCTGACCGCAAAGATAAGAATTATTTCCGAAAAGCCCAAAAAATAGGGGTAAAATCTCACTTTTCACGATTTGTTCCCCTTAAATCACGATGAGGAGACATTGATATAAATCAATTATCGTACCTTTGCCGCCGGATTTCGCAATCGTTTACGTGGTAATTCATCTTACTAACAATTATAACATTAACTCAAAACAGTAACAAATGAAGTATGCTAATTTAACTCTCCCATCCATGAAGCTATGCTTCGCGATGGCGTTGGCAGCAGGAATGATGGCATTCCCATTGTCAACTAAGGCAGAACAGGCTGTTCAGAATGTCCAGCAGGCTGGCGTTGTGAAAGGCCAAGTAACTGACAAGAACGGTGATGCCGTCATTGGTGCCACTATTAAGGTCAAGAACGCCCAGGCAGGAACCGTCACCGATTTCGACGGTCAATTCTCCCTTAATGTTCAGGGCCCTGGCACTTTGGTGGTTTCCTACATCGGTTATCTGACGAAGGAAGTGGCTTTCACCCCGGGCCAGAGCCTCAACATCACGATTGAGGAAGACGCTACGGCACTCGATGAAGTGGTAGTCGTAGGTTATGGTGTTCAGAAGAAGTCCGACGTAACTGGTTCTGTCACCTCTATTAATAAGGATCGCCTGAGCAAGCTGCCTGTAACCAATGTATTGCAGGCTGTGCAGGGTGCCGCTGCTGGTGTCACCATCTCACAGGGTTCTTCTATCCCTGGCGACGCTCCCAGTGCACTGGTTCGTGGACGCAACTCCATCAATGCCGGTACAGGTCCTTACATCGTTGTCGACGGTATCCCCATCTCGAAGAGCGGTGGTTCGCTCAACGATATCAACCCCGGCGATATCGAGTCCATGGAAATCCTGAAGGATGCCTCAGCAACAGCTATCTATGGTACGAACGGTGCCAATGGTGTTATCCTGATCACCACCAAGCACGGTAAGGACGGTAAGCCTTCAGTAAGCTACAATGGCTACATCGGTTTCGAGAACTTTGCCAAGAAGATGGACTTCTGTAACGGTGCTCAGATCACTCAGCGCTACAAGGACTATGTAGCACAAAATCCTGGCGAGACCATGTACAACGACTACGTGAAGAACCAGAACGAGGCCGACGCTCAGGCTGCAGGTAAGGAGACTGACTGGCTCTACGATATGGTTTCACAGACAGGTATCATCCAGGATCACAATGTGACGGTTAATGGTGGTGCTGATAAGATCAAGTACTTCATCTCTGGCGACTACATGAGCCAGAAGGGTGTACTGAAGGGCTTCAACTACAAGCGCTACTCACTCCGTATGAACATCGATGCCGACGTGACCGACTATCTGAAGATCGGTACCAACAGCTACATCGTCAGCCACAACCGCGACGGTGGCCGTGTGAACTTCCTGATGGCCGAGGCTATGTCACCTTATGGTAAGGTCTATGAGGACGACGGCAGCTACTGCATCTACCCAATGTACACTGAGAGCTTGTTCTTCAACCCGATGCGTGATGTGAACCAGGATCACGAGCGCCGTCAGTGGAACATTAACCTCAATGCATACGCCGACATCAACTTCGGTAATATCTGGAAGCCGCTGGAAGGCCTGAGCTACAAGTTCAACTTCGGTTACTCTTTCGTTCCCAGACGTGAGAACTATTACAATGGTGCCGAGCAGAATGACCAGAACGGTTATGGTTACATCTTCAATGCTGAAACCCAGAGCCGTACGGTTGAGAACATCCTGACCTATGCCAAGGATATTAAGAAGCACCACTTCGATATCACATTGCTTTATGCTTCTTCACGTAAGAAGTATCACGACAACACCGCTACCGGTGCCAAGTTCATCAACGACGAGCTGCTGTGGCACAACCTTGGAGGTGGTGCTACTCAGACAGCAAAGTCATACACCGATCTCTATAAGACCGTTTCTCAGATGGGACGTCTGAACTACTCTTACGATAGCCGCTACCTCTTCACCTTCACAGTACGTCGTGACGGATCGTCAGTGTTCGGTTCTGACAATAAATACGGTACCTTCCCCTCTATCGCCCTTGGTTGGAACATCGCCAACGAGAAGTTCATGGAGAAAGTCGACTGGCTGAACAACCTGAAGCTGCGCCTCTCTTACGGTAAAGCCGGTAACGAGGCCATCGGCGTCTACGAGACCCTCGCCAAGATGTCGAATGCAGCGCTCACCATGGACGGACAGTCGGCCACAGCCCTCTACCCAAGCTCTCGCATGGGTAACAGCGGACTCGGCTGGGAAACCACGAAGACCTTCAACATCGGTATCGACTTCGGTATCTTGAACAACCGTATCAACGGTAACATCGACTTCTACACCTCGAAAACCACAGACTTGCTGCTGCAGCGCAACCTGCCGAAGATTTCTGGTTATTCGAATGTATATATGAACATGGGTGAGACCGCCAACAAGGGTCTTGAGATCACCATCAACTCTAAGAACATCGTCACCAAGGACTTCACCTGGGGCACCTCACTCGTATGGTCATGGAACAAGAACGAGATCAAAGACCTCTATGGTGACAAGCAGGACGACCTGGGTAACCGCTGGTTCATCGGTGAGCCTATCAGCGTCATCTACGACTATGTGATGGAAGGTATCTGGCAGAAGGACGAGATTGAACGTGGCGATCATCTGAATCACGACCCACAGGCTCAGCCCGGTGACGTGAAGCTGGCCGACCTCAATGGCGATGGTAAGATCACACCCGAGGGCGACAAGAAGATTCAGGGACAGACCACTCCGAAATGGATTGGCGGTATGACCAACACCTTCACCTACAAGAACCTCTCACTGAGCATCTTCATCCAGACCGTTCAGGGTCTGAAGCGCAACAACTCCCTGCTGGCTATGGCCAGCGACGAGATGGGACGTCGTAACTCTACCACAGAGATTGGCTATTGGACAGAGAGCAACCCCACCAACGAGTACCGCTCACTGAGCAAGACCTCTAACCGCTGGGGTTATGGATTCCCACGCAGTGCTGCTTTCACTCGTATCAAGGACATTACCCTGAGCTATCAGTTCCCCGCACAGATCTGCAATATGCTGCACCTCAACGCCCTGACTGTCTATGCCAGCGGTCGTAACCTCTTCACCTTCACCGACTGGAAGGGATGGGATCCTGAGTCTGACATCACCCAACGTGGTTGGGGTGGCTACGAGAACAACTACCCAATGACGAAGAGCATGGTATTCGGTCTTAACGTTACATTCTAAACTAAAGGAGAAATAATTATGAAACTAAGAAACATTATATATTCAGCACTGGCTGTCAGCGCTCTGGCTCTGACCTCTTGCAGCGACAGCTACTTGGATGAGAAGATGTACTCAAACTACGGCACCGATGTGGCCGATGTTGAGGCAAAGCTCATTGGTCTGCATTACAAATATGGTGCCCTCTGGGGTATGTCAAGCCGTCAGGGTTTCACTGGCATCTGGCAGGACGGTACCGATGTTGGTGCCCCTGGTGATACAGAAGGCGTTGAGGTGCCTTTCTTCCAGTATGGTTCACTCGTATCAGATAATGGTGGTGTAAGCTTCCTCTGGGAGAATCTTTACAGCATGATCAACAGCGCCAATATCGTTATTAACACAGAAGGCGTTGACCCTGCCGCTAAGGGCGAGGCAGAGTTCTTCCGTGCCTATGCTTATAACCTGCTCGTGACCCTTTGGGGACCAGTACCCCTCATCACCGAGAGCAAGGCTGTGCCACGCACCGACTTCACCCGCAATGCCGTTGCCGAGGTGGATGCCGTCATCGCTTCCGACCTGAACGATGCCATAGCCAACCTGCCTGAGGTAGGCAAGACGAAGACACAGAACCGTATCAACAAGGACTGTGCCCGTATCCTGGCTGGTGAGGCTTTCAACCGCATGGGTAAGTACAGCGAGGCCGAGGCTGCCGTATCCGCTACCATCAACAGTGGTAACTACAAGCTCATCTCTGAGCGCTACGGTAAGTACCTGAGCGAGGCTGGAGACTACTACAGCGATATGTTCCGCTGGCACAACCAGCGCCGTTCCGAGGGTAACACCGAGGGTATCTGGGTATATCAGATGGAGTACAACCGCGATGTAACAGGCGGTACCATTGACAACCCACAGCAGCGTCGTAACTGGGTGGCTGCCTTCCACAAAATCGACGGTATGCAGAATGCCGACTCTCTCGGTGGCCGTGGTAACGGACGTCTGCGCCTGAGTAACTACGTGAAGTATGGCATCTATGAAAAGGGTGATATCCGTAACTCTAACCATAACATCCGCCGCATCCTCTATTATAATAAGCCTAACTGGTCGGGATCTGTATGGGTCAAGGATGGATTCAAGGTTGACGAGGGTACCGCTGGTGCCACCAAGATTAGCGTAAAGACTGGTGACAAGGCATACTGGACTGTTAAGGATACGCTGAACGTGATGTATCCGCATACCACCAAATGGGGTGGCTATGACCCGACCGATGACTTTGGTTATGCCCTGGTTAAGGACTGGCCTCTGATGCGTCTGGCCGACGCCTATCTGCTGCGTGCCGAGGCTCGTATCCAGCAGAACAATGCTGCCGGTGCCGCTGAGGATATCAACGTGCTGCGCGACCGTGCATTCAAGCAGTATCGTGCTGAGACTGGCAACGCTGATGCTGGTAAGGTGACTGCAGCCCAGATGAATATGGACTTCCTGCTCGATGAGCGTATCCGTGAGTTGGTTGGCGAGGAGAACCGTCGTTACACCCTCTGCCGTACCGGCAAGTTGGCTGAGCGTGTGAAGATGATTATGGACAACTGGGCTGAGGGAACCGATAGCAAGAAGATTACTGGTTTCGATGCCTCTAAGCACTGCCTGCTGCCCATTCCGCTGTCAGAGATCCAGCTCAACAAGGATGCAGAACTACAGCAGAATCCTGGTTACTAAGAACATTTCATTTCGTTCATACATAATTAGGTTATTAGTTAGTATTTTTCTAAGGCGGAGGGGCAGTCTGCGCGATGTAGGCTGCCCCTTTTGTAAGAATTAACAATCTGACAGCCTGATTTGTGACCAATTATTTGTATCTTTGCAAACACCAAACACAAACGATTATGAGAAGACTACTATTAGCTATCACACTGCTCTCAGCCCTGACCCTTCAGGCTAAGAAATGGACGCCTGATGAGATAAAGGACATGATCAGGAAGGTGAACATCTACTGGCAAACCAACAATCCCGCAGAGGTGCGCTCGTTCTGGGACAATGCCGCCTACCATACGGGTAACATGGAGGTCTATAAACTCCTACAGGATCAGCAGATGCTCGACTACAGCATCCGCTGGGCAGAACACAACCAGTGGAAGGGCGCTACGGAGCCCGACCCTGCCAAGTGGAAATACAAGAACTACGGCGAGGGACAAGACTATGTGCTCTTCGGCGACTGGCAGATCTGCTTCCAGACCTACATCGACCTCTATAACCTCCAGCCCGATGAGAAGAAGGTGGCCAGAGCGAAGGAGGTCATGGGCTATGAGGCCGATTCGAAAGTTCACGACTACTGGTGGTGGGCCGATGCCCTCTATATGGTGATGCCCGTGATGACGAAGATGTACAAGCTCACTGGCGACACCAAATACCTGCGCAAGCTCTATGAGAACATCTGCTATAGCGACTCTATCATGCTCGACCACGAGACAGGATTATATTTCCGCGACGGCAAGTATATCTACCCGAAGCATAAGACGGAAAGTGGCAAGAAAGACTTCTGGGCGCGTGGCGACGGCTGGGTGCTGGCAGGACTGGCCAAGGTGCTGCAGGACATGCCTGAGACCTATGTACGCCAGCCGTTCTTCGTAGAGAAATATGTGAATCTGGCCCGTGGCGTGAAGAAGGTACAACAGCCACAAGGACATTGGACCCGTTCGATGATGGACCCGAAGCAGGCCCCCGGCTATGAGACCTCGGGTACGGCTTTCTTCTGCTACGGTCTGCTGTGGGGCGTCAACCACGGTTACCTCTCCAAGAAAGAGTTTGGACCAACCATCGAAAAAGCATGGAACTACCTGACCAGCGTCGCCCTGCAGAAGGACGGAAAGATTGGCTATGTGCAGCCTATCGGTGAGCGTGCCATCCCTGGACAGACGGTAGATGCCAACTCCCAGGCAAACTTCGGTGTGGGTGCCTTCCTGCTCGCCGCCTGTGAATACGTTAGATATATCAGCCGATGAATCTGCTTCTAACGATAGGTCTGGCGATAGCCAGTCTGCTGCCGCAGGCTGATGATACGTTCTGGCGCGACTCCATCCCCATGGAGATGCGCCAGAGCTATGTCACATATGGAGAACAATATATCGGTAAGCCGTGGACAGTATTGCCGTGGACGGTCTTCGCCGAAAACAAGATCACCGGCAACCGCGTCAACTACGAAGGGCTCTGCTTTGAGAAGCGCCGTCAACTGGCTGCCCTCGTCATGGCCGAGATCATGGAGGGAAAAGGCCGTTTCATAGGCGACATTGTCAACGGAATAGGCAGCTTCTGTGAAGAGACATGGTGGGGCATCCCTGCCCACTACAGCAAGGCCATCCCCTTGGCAGAGCTTCAGGAGGTGGACCTCTTTAATGCCGAGACCGCCAGCCTCATCGTCTGGACCAAGTACATGCTCCAGAAGCAGTTCGACGCGTTCTCCCCAGACCTCTGCCAAAGGATAGACCGTGAGATAGAGCGGCGCATCCTGATACCTGCCCTCGAGAGGGACTACTGGTGGAAGACGGCCGGCATGAACTGGAATCCCTGGATCTGTAGCAACTGGCTGACGTGCGTCTTGCTTTGTGAGAAAGACGAAGCCCGTAAGGCAGAAGCCATCGCCCAGATAAAAAAGGCCACCCAGGCCTTCATCGATGCCTATCCTGAGGACGGCGGCTGCGACGAAGGGCCCGGCTATTGGGACCGTGCTGCAGCATCGATGTTCGAGGTCATGCGCCTACTGGACTTTGGTGCCGATCATCCGAAGGTTCAGAAGATGGCCGCCTATGCCTATAAGACCTATATCGGCAACGACTACTGTGTCTGCTTTGCGGATGCACACGAGAACAAGGCCGTGCAACAAGTGAACATCGTCTACCCCTTCGGACTCTGGCTGAATGACCAGACGATGCGGCAGTTTGGCGCTTACCTGGGTCGTCAGAAAGGCGTGCTCGTCAATCCGGCAGTCCTCTACGACAAAAGCGGCAACTTCCCAACCTTGGGACGGGAATTGTTCTTCCTACGGCATATCTGCGAATTCATCAAGGAACAGCCTCGCGAACCCTTATTAAAAGATGTATGGCTGCCCGACCTCCAAATCATGACTGCCCGCAGGGGAAATCTCTATGTGGCCATGAAAGGCGGCACCAACGGTGAAAGCCACAACCACAATGACGTGGGCTCCTTCGTGGTGTATGCCGATTGTGAACCGCTCTTCATTGATCCTGCCGTCGGCGAATACACCGCCAAGACCTTCAGCAAGGATCGTTACGACATCTGGACCATGCAGTCGGGCTACCACAACCTGCCTCAGATCAACGGGTTCGACCAGAAGGACGGCAAGCAATATGCCGCTAAGGTTGTCAGCCATAAGGACGGTCAGCTCACCCTCGACATCGCTGGCGCATACCCTGCCGAGGCAAAGGTGAAATCATGGAAACGAACGGTATCGGCAACGAAATCGGGGGTGACGGTTACTGAGGACTACGAACTCGACAAGTACCGTCAGCCTACGCGACTGATGTTTCTTACCCTAGATGCTGATGCCCTGAAGCATCTCCACTTCGATGCTACTCAGATGGAAGCCACTGTCGAGGACATCAGCGACAAACTCGACCCTGTGCTTCAGGGTATGTGGGGGAAGCACATGTACCGCATCGTTCTCACGATTAAATCGCAAAAAACAAACAACAGAATCAAATACATTATTCAATGAAACGATTGATTACCCTCTTTGCAGCCATGGTGCTGCTTCTGCCGCTTCAGGCAGCTAAAAAAGCAAAAACAGTTCAGCAGAGCGATCGTGAGTATTGGTGCTCGCAGGCTTACAAGATGGCACAGCCCGTATTGGAAAACATGGCCAAAGGCCAGTTGCAGAAGAACATGAAGACGGAGTTCTCGCCTTCGTTCGACAATCGCGACCGCTCTGTGGTCTATATGGAGACCTTTGGCCGACTGATGGCTGGTATTGCTCCTTGGCTTACCTTGCCCGATGACGGCACACCCGAGGGCCAGCAGCGCAAGCAGCTCCGCGAATGGGCACTCCAGTCGTATAAGAACGCCGTTGACCCTGCATCGCCCGACTACCTCTGCTGGGGCAAGGCTGGACAGAACCTCGTGGATGCCGCCTACATCGCCGAGTCGTTCCTCCGTGGCTGGGACACCTTCTGGGTACCACTCGATGAAGTGACCAAACAGCGTTACATCAAGGAGTTCCAGAAACTGCGCAAGATAGACCCGCCCTACACCAACTGGTATCTCTTCTCGTCAACCATCGAGAGTCTGATTGCCAAGGCCACTGACCGCAAGGAATACGACGAGTTCCGTGTGAACATCACCATCCGCAAGGTGGAAGAGTGGTATATGGGTGACGGCTGGTATGCCGACGGCCCTGTGTTTGCTTTCGACTATTACTCAAGCTACGTCTTCCACGCCATGTATCTGGAGACCCTTCAAGCCATGGTCGATGCCAAGGTCAATTCACGCCTCGACTACCAGAAGTACTACGACCGTGCCCTGAAGCGCGCACAGAAGTTTGCCATCATCCTTGAACGGTTTATCTCACCCGAGGGCACCTTCCCCGTCATTGGCCGCTCTATCCCCTATCGCACAGCCGCCATGCAGACATTAGCCCTGATAGCATGGTATCAGAAACTGCCTGCCGAACTCTCCAACGGACAGGTACGAGCTGCACTGACGAAGGTACACCACCGTATGTTTGACTTCCAGCAGAACTTCAACGACGCAGGTTACCTGACCATCGGTTTCTGTGGTTCCCAGCCTGAGGTAGCCGACTGGTACACCAACAATGGCTCGCTCTATCTCACAAGCCTCAGCTTCATGCCCCTGGGCCTGCCCGCCGACCATCCCTTCTGGACCGATGCCCCGCAGCCCTGGACCCAGGTCAAAGCCTGGGGAGGCCAGTCCTTCCCCAAGGACCACCGTTGGGCCGATGACATCCATACTCGCGATAAGTGGTAAACACGTAATAAGGCGCCTCTGGTTAAGAGGCGCCTTATTACTTTCTAAATTTACAAAACAGTTTCAGAATTTACAAAATCTTTCGTTTTATCACCCCCAGATGCGATAAAATGAAAGGTTTGAAAAATTACAAAACTGCCTATAAGCCTACATATTTTTGGCATACTTCACTGTGTATCAATGTGTTAACTGCATTACAGCCTACATAAAAGCCTACATAAAGCCTACATGGAGCCTACATACTTTTGGCGGATTAGAGGCAATTCTTCGCCCTTTTAGGCCGTTGAAAGTGCGATGGATTTACCTTTAAAGGATTGGTTTGGACGTTATAGCTTGATAAATTCTCGAGAGAATTTAGGACTTTACTCCGAGGAAAGTCTGGGTTTACTCCGTCTAAACCTCCAAATTCTCGAGAGAATTTAAAAGGGTGCAAGTTAGCCCCTGCAAGTTTACCTTACTATTTCCTGGACTTTAGACTATCTATCGATGGGCGAAAGATGGTCTTTTACAACCCAAAAGATAGTCTTTTGAAGGGTAAAAGATGGTCTTTTGTGGACTTTTTAGTATGATTTATTCGGTTTATAAGTACCCTAAAATGACCTACAAAGCCCATTATGGTGGGTGAAAATCGTAAAAATAGCCGTTTTTATGTAGGCAGTATGTAGGTTTTATGTAGGCTTTATGTAGGCTTTATGTAGGCTTGAAATTTGCAAAAAACCTTATATTAAAGCATTTTCAAGCAATTTTATGTAGGCATGTAGGCTGTAATTGAATTTCTGATAATAAAAAATGGGAACTATATACCTGTTGGCAGTAACCCCCAATAGTGCATAGATATACAAAAAATGAGCAACCTAAATTGGCTGCTCATTTTCTTTAGTATTGCCTTGCATCCAATGCTGATTTTAGCTCATTAGTAAATGCATTCCATATTTGTTTGTATCTATTGTCTATCTCCAAGTTGTATGCATATCTATTACCTCTTTCGTGATATTTCACTTTTCCTTTTGTGAAATCAATAATGATACCATCACCGTTAATCTGATTTCTGTTGAATGTAACATTACCGACTAATACTGTCTTGTTTGGTTCTAATTTAGTAATTCTTTCGAAAGTGAATAGAACGTGCGCTGGTAAAGCCATTTGGCTTCTGCCAAAGAACTTGAACGTTTGACCAACATAGTTCTTTAACCAATGTGCTTGCACGTTTTGTTCCATACTATCAGCACGGCTGATTATTTCATCATTATCAACGAAATCTCTACCATTTACAGACCTCTCATAGTTACCATTCTGAATGTCTTGCATAGCCCTATGAGAAGCATTATGGATGCGTGAATAAGTTGCAGCATCCATTTCATTCATAACCTTTGCAGTCGCTTCCTTTATAATTTGATTTAATTCACTCTCTGTTAACCTAATTATCTTCTTTGCCATATAATTACAATTTCAACTTTTCATATAAATATCAATTTTGCTGCGAAATTACAGATATTTATCGAATAAAACAAATCTTGGAGATATTTATTAGAAAAATACATATAGAATATGGATAAGAAACTTATAAGATTAACAGAGAGTGACCTTCACAAGATTGTGAAAGAATCTGTAAATAGGATTCTAAATGAAGTGAAATTTAGAGGAAGAACGTTTCACGGAAATATACCTGACGATTGGCGTAAAATAGCACACATTCGTAATGCATATAGAGTGGATGCTGATAAGGGAGAAACTGATGCCATTAATGGCTATAATCATTCATTTGATTCACAAGATGCAAAAGAAGCAGAATATTGGAGAAACGCCTCAAAAAAACATTCAAAAAACGCAGATAGGGATATGAATAATTATAGGGATATGGGCAATCAGTAATGGTTGCCTTTATTTATGCACTCTTCCTATGCATATACCAAGCGTAATACACTGCATTCTTAAATGTCCTATATTCAGTATCTACTATTGTAGACAATGACAGTACATCGTTGTAGTCGAAGTTTTTACAAGCCTTTGAAAACATATCGTGGAAACGCACAGAAGCCTTTTCCTCCCTTGTATTCCAACGATACACTTGCTCGTCAATGTAACGAGGCAGATAGTCCTTGCTGACACAGTGATACGTACCAAAGACAACACGCTTGAAATGCGCCCAAAAGCCCTCAATACCATTCGTATGAATGTCATTAGCCCTAACATATTCACGCTTGCCGTGATTAACAAACAAGTGGTCATAGCCGTTCTCAGACAACTTGTTATAGATGGATGCTTCGTCAGTATAGGTAGTGCTACCTTCCTCAACGAACTGTGACACGATAGGCATAAGAGTCTTGCCTTGGGTGTTCTCCACCTTCATAACCACGACAGTACCCTTCTCACGCTCAATCATACCGAAAATAGGGGGCTTAGTCTTTGTAGAACGACCTTGTGTACCCTCAGTACGCTTGCTTTCGTGCTTGTTGGTCTCACGTCCACCAAGGTACATTTCGTCCATTTCCACTTCACCATCAAGCACAGTGGCATCAGACTGACCATACAGCCCACGAATCTTGTGCAGCATAAACCAAGCTGTCTTCTGAGTAACCTTGATGTCACGAGCCAACTGACAAGAAGACACACCCTTCTTATGGCTGCTGACAAGGTACATTGCCAAGAACCACTTACGGAGTGATACCTTGGTATTCTCGAAGATAGTACCAACAGTGACGGAGAAATGGCTTGCACAATCCTTGCAGATATATCTACCCTCTGCTGTCATATAGGTATGGGTGCAACCACAGTAAGGGCATACTGCTTCGCCATCACCCCAACGTTCTTGAGCAATGGCTTGTTTGCAAACGTCCTCAGAGTGGAAGTAGTCTGCAATCTGAATGAGTGAGTCGAACTTGGCGAAGTTAATGTGAATTTGTTCCATAATCAAAAAGTCTTTTTGTTTAAATTATAATGCAAATATGCGCTTTTTCAACTATGGAAGTCTTGGAGTTATACATATAACTTAACAAAAATATGAACTTTTGAAAATTCATTTTCATAAAATGAAAATGTTTATGAAACAGTATGGTAAAAAATAGATACAAAATAGTTTCGGAGATTTTCTATATTTCTCCGAAACTTGTATATTTATTCAAAATAAGGAACTACTGCCAACAGGTATATAGTTCCCTAAAAAATAGTTCGAAGACAACTTCTTTGCAAGGTTCTAAACCTGGGCCTCGCTTTTTGCAAAAAGTGGGAGAAAACTCCCTACTTCAACTTGCAAAATTTACAAAAAACTCTCAGAATTTACAAAAGTTTCGTTTTACCCCTCCCCAGAGGCTAAAAATTGAAAGTTTTTCAGCTAAAATGATTACCTTTGCACTTGAAATGCATGATATAACTTAGCAATGATTGATAATATGACGCAACCACCATTTTTAAAAGAGGGTGATAGGGTTGCCCTTGTATCGCCTGCCTATTGGATACCACAGGAGGCGATTCTCGAGGCAGCAGAAGTGGTAAAGTCCTGGGGACTTCATCCCGTTATCGGCCCTCACACCAACAGCCTCAACGTGAATGTGTATGCCGGCACAGCCGATGAACGTGCTGCCGACATCATATGGGCACTCGAGGACGACTCTATTAAAGCAATAATATGTACGCGAGGCGGCTATGGATCGATCCATCTGCTGAACCGCATTCCTCTGGAGCTCTATCAGAAGCACCCTAAGTGGCTGATAGGTCATGGCGACATTACCACCCTGCTCTATACTGTGACGAGTGCCGGAACGATGAGCATTCATGGTCCGATGACATTCCAGATAGCAGCAAAAGAGGAGCCTTCGTGCACGATTCTGCGCGATATCCTGTTTGGCGCCATACCTCAATACAAGGTGGCAGGTAATGATCATAATCGCTGTGGCCATGCAGAGGGATTGCTGGTGGGAGGCAATCTTTCGAGCTATTCAGCCATTACTGGCTCCAGATTCCCATTGCCTCCCGATCAGGACATTATCCTGTTTCTGGAGGAAGTGGAAGAGTCGCTCCACGATATTGACCGACTGTTCTACATGTTGCGACTGCAGATAGACTTCGAAAGGGTAAAGGGTATCATCTTCGGCACGTTCAACTCCATCAAGTTCGACCTTCAGTTTGGTAGTGTAGAGCAGATGCTGGTGGCCCACATGCACGACACGGATATCCCCGTTTGCTGTGGTTTCCCCATTGGCAGCAATAGCTGTCTGCCAGTCTTGGAGGGTGCACCTTGTTCGCTCGATGTCTTAATGGACGAGATTACTTTGACCTTCGATATTGAAGGAACTCAGAAAAGCTACAACATTTCTCATGAGAGGCCACAATTGGTGAAGGATGACGAAATAGCTTGAAGAGCTATCAAGACATAAGAATAAGGCGCCTCTGGATGAGAGACGCCTTATTTGTCAAATAGGATAGATTGTTTTACTTGATGCTTACTTGACGCTTCGCGTCGAATAAGCTCACGCTCAGGAGAGCTCAAGCAAGCTTGGCTCTCCATTCGCTTACTCGCTTATTTCCAAGGATTATCGTAGCTTACCGGACCATTCTCGAGCTTCTGGCATACGATTTCAATCTCCTCGTAATGCTGCTGACCATCTTCCCACTTCTCAACGTAGTTGATGCAATAGGTGTTGGTACCCTTCAGCTCCTTCATGGCTGCACCGTCTACGGTGTTCACGAAC